>Ga0302140_10005980_pt1 | contig 15301 bp, 14 predicted proteins | sample I_Bog_E1_1_FD_202095 | JGI IMG/M metagenome (GOLD analysis project Ga0302140, IMG submission 202095) | Peat permafrost microbial communities from Stordalen Mire near Abisko, Sweden - I_Bog_E1_1 | ecosystem: Environmental > Terrestrial > Soil > Wetlands > Peat | place: Sweden: Abisko, Stordalen...
CAAGGCCTTGGTTGACATCATGAAGAACTACATGGCCAACCGAACTTTCTCACGCGGTATCGAGCAACTGACCGCAGAGGCTTCAATGGTGTTCATGGGGAACACCCAGAAGTCCGTTGCCTACATGCTCAAGCATTCGCATTTTTTTGAACCCCTCCCGGACAAGTACATCGACTCTGCCTTTTTAGATCGGATTCACGCCTACAACCCTGGGTGGGAGGTTGCCCCGATCCGCCATGAGCAGTTCTCCAATGGCTATGGATTCGTCGTCGATTACTTGGCCGAGGTGCTGAAACAACTTCGTACCGAGGACTTCACCGGAGCTTATAAGACATACTTCGAGGTCACCTCCGAGCTGTCCACACGGGACCAGACAGGCTTCGAAAAAACATTCTCTGGTTTGATGAAGATTCTGTACCCAGACGGGAAAGCGACCGCTCTGGAGATCGGTGAGCTTCTTAATTTCTCGATGGAAGCACGTCGCCGCGTGCGCGAACATATTCTGCGTATCGACGATACTTTTACGCGCCACGACTTTTCCTATCGCTCACTAGAGAATGGTGCCACTAACACGGTCATCACTCCTGAAGAGGTACAGTACCCCACCTTCGCTGTACCGAAGGGAAAGGCTAATGAAATTGAGGCAGGAGAGGAAGAAAGAGCCAAGGAAATGTCTACTCAGATGAATCTTCCGGAGAGTGCGCCGGGAGCATCCGGAGAGCCTAGCCTTCCAGATTCACCTCGTCCTGGGCACATCATCGTTCCTGAGAACACAAAGGGATGGAGCTATCGTCGTCTATTTGCCAATCACCTTAAAGGCGCTCGTCGAATCACTGTGAATGATCCCTATGTGCGCGCCTTCTTTCAGGCACGGAACGTTATGGAGTTTCTCCAAGTAGTCCATGAGATCGTACCTGAAGGTGACGAGGTTGCAGTTGAACTTGTTACCCAGCAAGATCGGGAGACCCCTTCCAGACAGGAAGAGAACCTCAACCAGATGGTCAGCGCCTTTGCAGGGTCCCGCGTCGTGTTCTCGTGGAAGTTCGACTCCAGTCCTAATTTTCACGCCCGGAGCATTGCAACAGATACAGGCTGGAAAATTACCATTGATCGCGGCTTGGACATCTTTCAAAGATTCGAAACTGGACCATTTTCTCTTGAGCAGGCTATCCAGGAAGCCCGTCTGACCAGAGGCGCCGAGGTTACATACTTGAGAGTGTAGTCCACCATGGGTTGGATCGCCGAACCAGCTTTGATTCCATCACGTCGTCTTCTGCATCGAGGCGATGATCATGATCGTCCCGCGCAGCTGCCGGTTTTGTCCGACCGTGCTGGCACCCCAGTCGCGCATGGCGCGCAGATCCTTCTCTAGATCGCGGTCCCACCCACGTGGCAGATCCTTCTTTCCGGGACAGATGGTCAGACCTAATCGGCCCTCGCTTTCGCCCAGGACAATCTCGGCAATGCGCAAAGGCGACGAAATGCTGTTCTGCAATGGCGGCAGTCGATTCATAGCTCACCCAATCGAGCTTGCTGTTCTCCAAAAATGGTTCGCTATCCCAACGATAAGCCACCAGCTTGCCGCCTCTCGCCACGCTGTAGTCGACGCACTACCTCACAAGGTTCGCCAGAATGAAATGCAATCGTTTTGTCAAATCGGGGGAGACTCTCAATTCAGCTTTCCGTAGCAAATCGAGTAGCATGGATGCCTCACCCGCAGATGGCTGGGCGAAGGTCAGGTTGAATCGTTGTTCCCAAACCATCAGGCGTTCGATAGCGCATTCTGCAAGTGTTGGATTACTATCCATAGCCGCTTCAAGATAGATCCTGAGTTGCGCCCACTTACTGGCACTCTTCATTTGACAGAGAACGGACAGTAATACCTCCCCTTGAGGGTTCTTTTTCGCCGCCGCCCAAATCGACTCAAGCGAGGTTGTCTTGCTGAGCAATAGAGCCAAGGCTGCTTCGCGGGCTACTGATCGAGTGTCCGAAGCAATCACATCAAGAAGAGGTTCTTGAAGATTGTTGACTTTCAATCTGCTCAAAGCGTAAACCGCAGTGCTGCGGACTTTTGCCAAATGATGCGTCAGCAGTTTGAAGAGTCTCGAAGCATCTTCGCAACTTCCAGTTTCTGCTAGTCCGCGCGCAGCGACCTCTGTCTTCCTCGAATTCGCCTCCTCAAGAGCAGCACGATAAGATTCAACAGGCTGTATTCCGAATCGATCGAGTACGAGCGACTGGCAGGCCCTCGGTTATCACCTTAAAACCGGCCATACGTTATCAGTTCAAAACCGGCCAACGGGATTGGCCTGAGACGTGATTGTTTTACCGTTTCGCGGGTTACATTTGCAAGCTGCGATTTCCGATATGGCAGTTATGCCTGATTTTCAACGGTTCTGGTTTGTGTTATGGTGAGAGTCGCTCCGCCGGGGTCGCGCCTTTCGGAGTGATCCAGGGCCGATGACACGGGGCTGGCTCCGAAGGAATCGGTAATCGAGACCCTCCGCGGTTTGCCCGATGGGCTGGCCAGCGGAGGGTTTCGTGTCTTTGCCAGTATTCCTATGGTGAGGTTCCGTCGTGGGAGGCTTCTGGATCACGAGTCGCGACGCCGCCGGGCGTTCTTTGCCCGGCATCCTTATCGCATTTGTCTTTGCTCTTGCTTTTGTCATAGCGCATCTCCCGTACTGCCTGTTTTGGTGCGCCAACTGCGTGGACCGCACTTAAGAACGTGGCCGTGATGCAGCAAGCGATCCAGCATGGCGGTAACAGCGGCGCTGTCGCCCAGCAGTTTTCCCCAGTCGTCTACGGGTCTGTTGGACGTTAGTAGTGTGCTCGCACGTTCGTAGCGGCGCATGATGATCTCCAGTAGTTCCTCGGCGGCGGTCAGCGGCAGTTTGCGCATTCCCAGGTCGTCGATGATCAGCAGCGGCACAGTGGTCAGCAGGTCCAAGAACTCCTTGCGCTTGCCATCGAGCGTGGCGTCGGCCAGTTCTTCCAGCAGCCTGTGGGCTTCGCGATATAGCACACGATAGCCCTGCTGGATGACGGTGTGTCCGATCGCTTGAGCGCAGTGACTTTTCCCGCTCCCAGGCGGGCCAAGAAAAAGGGCATCTTCGCGCTTTCCGACCCAGTTCGCAGTGGCCAGGTCGAAGACCAGACTGCGGTTCATCTTCGGGTTGAACTGGAAGTCGAAGTTATCGAGTAGCTTGTTTGGATCACGGAACTGCGCCTGCTTGTGGCGCCTCTCCAGAAGTCGCTTGCTGCGACAGGCAAGTTCGTCGGAGACCAGGATAGAGATCAGATCGATGGGTGCCATGTTTTCCGACTGTGCCTGCAAAAGACGGGTTTCCATCACTGCAGCCATGCCGCTCAGGCGCAGTTGTACCAGGGAGCGATTGAGTTCGATCAGGTTCATGGATTGGGTTCCTCGAAGTTGATGCGTTGTTGGATCAGGTCGCGATACTGGCTCAGTTCGCGGATCAGTGGATCGACTTGCCGCAGAGTGAGAGGAGCCTTTGGACTGCGCTCCAGATAACGGCGTACGAAGCGATACTCGGGGACGCGCAGTTCCAGCGCCGCCGCGCACGCATCGTCCGATGCCACGCTGCCATATTGCTTCGCCAGTTGGAGAACGCCCTGGATGCGGCGCATTCCGAGTTCGCCCTGCCGAGCATGGATGGCGTCGCAGACAGCGCCGATATTGGCTCCCGCCTTGTGCGCACGTGCAAGCAGTTGAAGCAACGGCGGCGGCGTACGACGCGGCCGATCCGCATCGCGGATACGATGAGCGCCACGCTTGCCGCTCAGATGCTCGCGCAGCAACTCACCGGTGCGGGGATCAAGCAGACGCACGAACATCGCGTCCCACTGCACGTTGACCTTCCGGCCGATCCAGCCCGGCGGCGCTCCATAGTAAGCCGCATCAACCTCGACGCAACCATCGATATGCACCGTGCGCTCGCCATACTGGTAGTAGCGGAACGGCTCCAGCGGCAGCGGCTGCAGGTGGGGCTTCTCTTCGACGAACATCGCCGCTACCTGCCGCTTAGTCCGGCCGTGGATGCGCGTGTCGGCCCAGCGTTCTTCCCAGTGATCCAGGTACGCCTGCGCCTCTTCCAGGCTCTCGAACTTCTTGCCCTTCAACGGCGTCATCTGCGCATGGTTGACGCCACTTTCGACTTTTCCTTTTCGGTCCGGATCCCGCACTTTGCATGGAAGTCCGGTCACTCCGTAGTGCGCCAGAACGTCGCGATACAAGGGATTCAGGCCCGGATCGTAGAAGTCCGGAGACAACACGCCCTCGCGAAGGTTGTCCAACACCACGATCCGCGGCGAACCGCCAAGCCGGCGAAAAGCCTTCTCGTGAAGCTCGGCCCACACCCGCGCACTCGACCGGAAGACCAGCAGCCGAACACATTTGCGACTGCACCCCAGCGTCAGTACGAACAGCCGTGTGCGACGGTACTTGCCGCTATCTGGATCGCGCACCATCGGCCCGGTGCCGTAATCAACCTGGCCCTCTTCGCCGGGTTTCGTTTCGATGATCACACGCGCTTCTGGCGATACTGCTCCGCGCAGCTTCAGTACGAATCGCTGAACACTCTGATAGCTGCTCGTAAACCCGTGCTTATCGACCAGATCCTGCCAGATACCCATCGCGTTGCGGCCCCGCGACAACTCCAGCGCGATCATCTCCCGATACGGCTCACTGGCTCCAGACGGGCGCTTGCCACCCGACTCCGGCAACGTCACTTCCGGCAAAAAGCCGGTAATCACTTCGTTGGCCGGTTTTGAATTATCGGCAGGCGTGGAACAGAAAGAGCCGGTGATCACCTCTATGGCCGGTTTTGCCGTTTCTCCGCCAACCGGGTCCGCGGTCACCGAGTTGGCTGCCGTTGACGGAGGCTTCCGCCCCCAGCCTCCCGGCGTCCGCAATGCTATCCCGGCAGACCTCAAGTAACCGCCAGCCGTCTCGCGACGGACTCCCGTCGCCGCCTCGATCTGACGCAGGGACCATCCAAGACGCCCCAGCGCGATCACTTGTTCCTGCTTCGCTTTTTCCAAGACATTACCCATGCCAACAGAGGCTAATTGCCTCCGTCGCAGCTAATGTCTCAGGCCGTTTCTCTATGGCCGGTTTTGAAGTGATAATCTATGGCCGCTTTTGGGTGATCACCGTGGGGCAGGCGCGCCTTATGCCAACGCTACGGTCAAAGAGAAAAGAAGAAAGCACCTCGGGCGTTGCTTGACTCGCGACGAGTGCATCAAACGCCTTGCGGCGAATTGGAGGGTACGGATCCTTGGTGGAAAGATCAATCCAATCGACTTCGCCGGCAGACAGAAGCCCAGGCCCAACGGCAAAGACCCACTTGCGGACATTCACATCCACGTCTCGTAGTGCCCGGTCAACCAACTCTTTTCTGCTCAGCGCGGGATTTCCGGCGGCGATCGGATAACACTGACGCCGCACATACCGGTTATGCGATTTGAGCCCATCATTCACAAACATGGCACAAGCTGGATCCTTCAACAGATCGACAATCCAGTCCGAGTAGGCCGGCCGAAAACGCGAGTTCTCTGAAAGCCGCTTCACTAAACCGAGACAGCCGACGATGGTTGCGCCATACGCGGGTTTCAGTTTCTCCATCAGCGCGATGTCCGCCACTCGCCGGACTGCTTCGACCCAATCAACAAGACGGACAAGTAGAAACGGAATGATCGTCGTGGATTGAACCTCGCCCAATGCGCGAATGGCTTCGCTGCGCACAAAACCGTCTCGATGTCCACTGGCGAGTGCAAGCAAGATGAGGTCATCTTCTGTGTTGGTTTTGAATTTCCTGATTGCGGCGGGCTTGATACCATACCAGTCTTCCAGGTGCGCCCATGATTGTCGCAACGCTTCATCGAGAGCCGGAAGCTGCTCAAGAGGCATTTGCTCGAAGAGACGACGAATCGCGGACCGCGCAGCGGCGCGAACCTCACGATCCGACGCCATTGCAAAAGAGAGCATCATCGGAATCGCAAGAGTATCGCCCGTGTCTCCAACCTGTCGAAGAATTGCAGCCGTGTTGAGTTCACCGCGCCATCTGCGTTCGATCGATGACCATCCGAGCAGGGGGGATAAGATCTCTTTTGTTGATGCCGTGAGTCCTTTGAGTTGTCGGTTTTGCACTTTGCACCCTTACCAATATCAGCGACGATACCGCGTTGCTGATATTGACCATTAGATTAACCGATTCGGATCAGACTTGCGCCGAATCATGGATATAGCGATAATGTATTGTGGGTTGCAGGCACCCAATCGCCAGCATTCCAGAGACTCAACGAAGCAGCGGAGGAAATTATGTCGCCCATTGCACATAGCCCGATGACGTTGAGCCCGCTCGCCGCCGTCTAAACCAGCCGGTCGGCTGGGCAGGCTCTCATCTTTCAACTCATCAGTTGAAGCCGCAAGCGCACTCGTGCGTTTGTAGACTCTGCGCGCTTGCGCGCAACAGGAGAGCTTTGTTTTGAAACGGCAAAATCGTCGAGGAAAAAGGGTGGAGTTCCCAGATTCGCATTTGGACGCGGACTTCGCAGAGATTCTCTATGGAGAGAAGGACAATATCCGATCCAACAATCGCCAGATGGAGCGGAAAACCCAACAGTTCTGCAGACAAGTGCAGCGGGCGCTGAACCTCGCGCTCGCGGATACGAGCGTGGCCGACATCGGCTGCGATCTGTTCGTCGATGAGGTTTCGCCTGGTCCGGATTGCGGTCACCTGCTGGTCCACATCGTTGTCCAGGACGGATATTCGGTCGCCGATGCGTTGAGCGCCCTGCGTCGCGAATCGCCACGACTGCGCTCAGAGGTGGCGATGGCAATTACGCGCAAAAGAGCGCCAGAACTGGCGTTTGTGCCGGTCTCGATGCAAGGAGGCTGCGATGAGTGATTCATCAAAGTCTCCGTTGCGGAGTTGGCTGGCAGCGCCACTGGATTCTGACGTGTCGGAGGCGCTTGAGCGTCTCCGACGCGCCCCGGACGTTCAACAGATTGCGGTGATGCCCGATGTACATCTTGCTGCTGAAGTGTGCATCGGTGTTGTCGTCGCGACCTCTCACCTGATTTACCCGCAGGCCGTGGGAGGAGACATCGGATGCGGGATGTTGGCTGTCGCGGTCAATGCTGAGGCTACGGAGCTGAAGAATCCGAGGGTTGCAGCTCCGTTGCTGAAGGAACTTGGGCGAGCAATACCGGCGCGAAGACGCAACCGAGACGCTGTTCTCGCGCAGCCAGCGGAATTGGTAAACGAGCCGCTGAGTCATGCGAGCCTGGAGACGATGCGCCGAAAGGAAGGCGAGATCGAGTTTGCGACTCTTGGCAGCGGAAACCATTTCCTTGAGTTGCAGGCGGACGAGGAAGATCGACTCTGGTTGATGGTGCATAGCGGATCACGAGCGCTCGGGCAGGCGATTCGCGATCATCATCTGGCGCGTGCGATGCCAGTTGATGGCCGGTTGCGCGCACTCGATGCCGGATCGGATGCAGGCAAGGAGTATCTTCACGATGCCTTGTGGGCCAGGCAATTTGCTGCTGCTTCTCGCAAGGCAATGGCAGAGGAGGCGGGCAAGGTGTTGTCTGAAACGCTGAAATGTAGCCTTAATTGGGAGACGATGATCGCAACCGATCATAACCATGTCACGCTCGAACGGCATGGCAAGCGTGAGTTGTGGGTTCATCGCAAGGGCGCAATGTCTGCCCAACAAGGTGAGCCTGGAGTCCTGCCTGGATCGATGGGCACTCTCAGCTTCCATGTGGAGGGGCGTGGCTGCGAAGAGGCGCTTTGTTCAAGCGCTCATGGCGCAGGCCGAGCTTTGAGTCGGGGCGCGGCGAGGAGCAAGTTCACTGACCGTGATCTTCAACGTCAAATGGAAGGCGTCTGGTACGACTACCGCCTGACAGGTAAACTCCGGGATGAGGCTCCCGCTGCGTACAAGGACATTCGTGCAGTCCTGAAAGCGCAACGGGAACTCGTGAAGGTCGTCCGCACTCTGCGACCGGTGCTCAACTACAAAGGCATCTGAAACCGTGGGGGACGGTTCATTACCTTCCCCCGTGCCTTTAATCTCTTCGCTGACATTTAAATCTGGCTGGTGAAGATCAAACTCTCACAGTAGCGAAGAACGAATTCGCGCATCCAGGAAAACTCCGGCGGATATGGCGATCCAGTACGCAAGAATGTCCCAAGCGGAGAAGAAGCGTCCGAGCAGAAGGATGCCAGGAAGCGTTAGGCGGAAGGCGTCAAATGCAGGCGCGTGATACAACTTGAAGAACTCCACGGCAGTAGTGATCCCAGCAGCGAGCAAAGCTACAGCAGATAATCGCAGCGAGGGCAAAAGAGTAGAGATGATCCAGTAGATCATCAAGGCCCACAGCATCGATCCCCCGAACTTCACCGCAACTGGCAGTAGGCCGAAGGGGACAAAGCGAATCACCAGACCGCCGATCATTGTGACGACCATGAGAACAAGCGAGAGTGCCTGAGACCGAGGACGCATTCTTTCTAACCTTGCAGTGGGCGATTTGGTGCACAGTACTTGTGCGATGCACATTGAAGAAACGAAGAAAGGTCGAATCAATCTTGCAGACGTTCAAGCGCATGGATGGATCGCCTGCAGATCAAGAGTGGCAAAGCACCGAAGACGCCAAAGCTACAGTCGATGAGACGCCACGGCAGCGGGATGCCACGGATTTGACCGGCGATGAGAGCAAGCGGAATGACTCCGGCGCAGGCGATCAAGCCGAAGGTGATAACCCATTTGTTGCGAACCGGATCGATGTAGGGGCCGATAAACGCAACGGCGATAACGAGGTGCGCAAACGCAAGCCAATCCGTGCCGTAGGCAAGGAAGGGATAGTGCGCGTCCGTATTGCGAAGAGCATCGTTTACGCGTTCAATCCACTGAAGCATGCCTGTCGATTGGGCAATTGCCTGCAATGCGCTCGAATGTAATAGAGATACGACCCAGCCAAGCTCTGTCTGGAGAGGAAAGGCTGTCATGCCACTTAAGATCAGGCCAACGATGAAGATTGCGAGCCAGCAGCGAATGCGACGAAGATGGTCAGGCGTTTGCATGGATATCACCAGAGTAGCCAGTTATGGGCGTGGGTGTCGAGATACCATTCCCGATCAGTGAACCGTGGATAGCGGGCAACTGACTGTGCTTCGCCCTTGTGCCCGTTACTCGCGAGAGCACAGTCTCCAGCAATGGCGTCATTCGAGTGAGTTGTTTGGCGCGAATCATCAGATCCCATAGCGGCTCGAATTTCTTCCAGCCCGCAGCATAGAAAAAGTGCTTGGCCTGGTGCTTGAGCGTTCCATGTTGCAAGGATGCGTGCGCTATGGAACTCCAGCGATAAAACTCACTGTAGGCCCAATCGTATCCAGCTTTCAATGCTTCTGGCTTGAGCCGCGCCGGCTTGTAGACAACGTGCCGGGTGTCGTAATGTGTCCAGTCGCTCGTCAACATACGCCCCTCACGCACCATGCGGGCATGAAGCTGCGTACCGGGGTATGGCGTTTGTATATGAAACGTGGTCGTGGTAATGCCGTGCTCGACGGCCCAGTCAACTGTTCGCCGGAAGACATCTTCTCCATCATCATCCATGCCAAAGACAAAGCTTCCGTTGATCATGATGCCGAGCGAGTGTAGGCGGTCGGCAACTGCTTTATAATCGCGGCCCAGATTCTGCCGCTTGTTGCTGCGGCGAAGGTTTTCTGGAGTGAGCGTTTCAAAGCCGACGAAGATGCTGCGCAGTCCAGTTTCGGCTGCACGTTCGATCAGGTCGCCGCGCAAGATCGAATCAACCGTTGCCGCGCCCTGAAAGAGCCGTTTCATTCCCTTCATGCCTTCAAAGAGCGATTTGGCAAAGCGCCGATCGCCAAGGAGATGATCGTCGAGAAAATAGAGATGGCGTCCGGGCAGGCGTTCGATCTCGGCCAGTGCATCGTCAACCCGCTGTGTGTAAAAGTCACGACCACCCTGGAAGAATGCGTCCTTGTAGCAGAAATCGCAATGCTGGGGGCATCCGCGCGTCACGACGATGGAATTCGGCACCAGATAGTAGTTGCGCTTGATGAGGTCGCGACGAATTGGAGGAACTCGCTCCAGTGTGCGGCCTTCCGTGGAGGCGTAAACACGCAGCGGTGTGCCGGCACGAAAGTCGTTCAGAAATTGCGGGAAGGTCTGTTCGCCGGGGCCGAGAAAGATAGCGTCCGCATGGATCGCGGCCTCATCGGGAAGCGAAGTAACGTGCAGCCCGCCAAGGCAGACAAATGCGCCCAGACTTCGGTAGTGGTCTGCAATCCTGTAAGCTCGATAGGCGTTGGTGATGTAGACCTGAATCACCACCAGGTCCGGCGTATCGTCGAGGGACAACGCCTCCACATGTTCGTCCACAATCACGGAACGGTCATCTTGGGAAAGGTATGCGGCAAGCGTGGCCAGCCCAAGCGGCGGGAAAAGTGAATACTTGATCGGACGCCAATAGGGATCAGTCGCCTCCGTGAGTGCGGGCAGAATGAATTTGGCGTTGATGGGGCGTGCGTGAGAGAGCAACCGGGAAACGGGAACGATCATTGCACTCCTCCGACTAGAAGCGCAGCCGGTTCAGGAACACCGCCAAAGCGGCGCTCCCTGTGGCTGAATTCATTCAGAGCAGCTTCGAGGTCAGCCTCGTCAAAATCGGGCCACATGCGGTCAGTGAAGTGAAGTTCGGCATAGGCGGACTCCCACAGCAGAAAGTCTGAAAGGCGCTTTTCGCCACCAGTGCGAATCAGAAGATCTACATCCCCGCTCTCCGCAGTCAACGCTCGCGTGAGCATCTGCGTTATCCCGCCAGTCGCGAATCGCGTCTCATTTAGATTGGCGACCTGTCCGCCAGTAGCGGCGCTTGCAATGGCATCGCGCGACGAGTAATCGATGGCGACGCGCAGATGAAGTCGCTGACCAGCGGCGGTTGCGCTTTCAGCCTTTTCAATTTCGCGCAGTACCGATGGTGCCAACCGGTTACGACGGCCAATGACCTGGAGCCGTGCGCCGCGCTGCTTTAGCCTTTCTGTTTCAAGACGCAAGAAAGCTCTCAGCAGCCAGAAGATGCTCTCTACTTCGGCTACCGGCCGATGCCAGTTGTCGGAGGAAAATGCGTAGACCGTCAAGCAGCGGATACCGATGTCCGGCGCGTGCTCGACTACTCGCCGTAGTGCGGCCACACCGGCGCGATGACCCGCGATGCGTGGCAATCCGCGCCGTGTAGCCCAGCGGCCATTGCCATCCATAATGATGGCCACGTGCAATCCTTCAAGGTTAACACTTTGCATTGTAAAGTTACCTCGCGCAACTTGCCTTACTTTTTGGGGGTACGACATCAATCCCTCGCCAACTACTCTTGGACCCACCAAGTTCCGATGCCGCACCGAATTAGAGCCTTACGTCCTGTGTTATGAAATCGATGAAGTGGCTTGGTCTTCGGTCGGGCTTGATCCTGGAAGAGAACTGTACCAGTCGATTCCGCGCGTGAAGTACATGGCTGCTGTCAGTGCCAGGAAACTGGCAATCGCGCCCACCAGCAAAGCATTATCTTCCAGTCGCAGTAGTAGATAGATCAGCACATAGAGCAAGGTAAAGATGGCCAAAGCCCTCAGACCTTGCAAACGGCTCGCGAATACCCATCCCGCATTGACTGAAAGCAGTACCACAGTGGCAGCGCCAGCAAGTAGAAATCCAAAATCGAAGCCGATTCTTTCTGCGAGAGACAACAGAAGCAGGTAGAAGATGATCTGCGCGATCCCAACCAGAACATATTGTGCGGGGTGCACGCGCTTGCCTGTCGTAACCTCAAAGACGAAGTAGGAGAGAAAGATCAGGCCCAAAAACAGAGCAACGTATTTGAGTGAGCGGTTGACAGACTGGTATGGATCGGCCACTTCGATGAACGAAACGCCGAGTGCGGTAGCATCAAGCCCGGTGATCGAATCGCTTTGTCCTTCGGCGCGCACGCCGCGAGCAATGAATGGTACTGACCACTCCGCGCTGAAACCGTTGTTGGAGACCGTTCGATTGATCGGCAGAAAGCCTCCATCAAATCCCGGACTCGGCCAATCGCCCTGCATCGTAAGATGAGTCGTCTTGCCATAGGCCAGCACGGCCACCCGCTGCGCGCCTGAAAATCGCAGGGAGGATGTCACATTGAACTGTGCGTTTGGCTTTGCGACTACATCTGCCTTCGCGCCGAAAATAGTCAGTTTTGTTTGCTGGTTCTGTTCTCCACCGAGCGCAAGGTTCGTGGACACTTCAGCGGGGACAAGCGTCACAGTCTTTCCGTTCGCTGTTAGTGTCGCATCGGCCAGCGCGCCGCGTGCATCGCTTACCCCAACAACGATTTCCGCATGGCTCCAATCGAGTTCAGCGCCTTGAGGGGCCGAACTGGGCACTCCGGTCAGGTCGAAGGCCGCATCGAACTTCAAATCTGCCTGGAAGACTGGCACCTTGAAGAGCGAGCGATGCCGCTCTTCGGTTTTGGTTTTGACCACCGCCGAAGCTCGCGTGGGAAAGACCAGGTACACGCCATATCTTGCATCATCATTTTTGTGTTGTGGTGGAATGCGATAAGGGATCGCGAGGGTTGGTCCAAGGAAGGTTTGCTTGCCACCCACATAGCCGCTGATTTCTTTGATTACTTCCATGGCTCGAATGGTTCTGTCGGCCAGCATTCCTTCCACAAAAAACGCCGGAATGGTCATGAGCAGGGCCAGCCCGCAGACGACGATGAGTTTCATGCCCATGGAGCGGGATCTCAGTTTTGTTTGCAAACCGGACTGCAACATCGAAGAGTCGTTCACGTTTTCTTCCTTTCTGAAACTAACTTTGCATCGCAAAGTTATTACACAAAAAAATAGTCAGGCCCGCGATGGAGCCAGAACATCCATTGAGATTGGGGCAGCATCATCTTGAGCGACCTTGGCCGCATCTTTGACCACTTGTTCGAGTGTTGACAGGTATTCAAGATAACGCTTGCGGCCGGATACCGTGATTTTGCAAAGAGTCTGAGGGCGATTGCGATCATGCCCTTTGGCAATCACCACCATCTTTGCTGTTTCCAGCACGGTCAAATGCCTGCTCAAGTTGCCGTCTGTCAGAGCGCACAGTTGCTTGAGATCGACGAAAGTCAGGCCTTTGGGATTGGTAATCAGAGAGGTCAAGATACTGAGCCTTGCGCGTTCATGAATCACGCGATCCAGGCCTTCGTATGCGAATCGAGCCTCAGTGCTTGTGGATTTAGCTTTCATCGCCGCCCTCCTCTGCCGTGAAGTACAGAATTCCCGCTACCAGCAACTGCCCCACTCCGTACGGAATGCCCATGGCCCATGGGGAAAGCGCATGTGCCTCTCCCAGAGAGATGCAGATCAGCCCTGAGAATAGATACCAAACACCTGCGGCGAGCATCGGGCGCGACAGAAACCGGCAGGAGGAAAAGACGCCGAGGCTGAAGATCACCTGCCAAAGTCCGGGCAGCATCCACAGGGCAAACGGAACCGCACGCACCAGCACAATCGTCATCAGAGCGCCCGCACCCGCTGCAGGCAAAAACTGTTCGACGGCCATGCGGATCATCTCGTCCGCCATGCCCGAATGTATGCGATGGGTGCGAGTGACCATCTGCACACCGATCAGTCCAGCCGACAGAATGGCGGTCGTAATCCAAATGGTCAGGTAGGCCGCAATATGATTCGCCGCATCCGACAACCATATCGCCTGAGCCCCTGCCGCCAGAATCGCTAACCCGGAGGTGGCCGCCAGAGTCGCTGGACCATAGCCGCGAAACTCCGTGCTATGGGCCACTTGCCTGCGGATGCTGCTGATGTCACCGAGCGCTTTGTAGAGTTCATTCATACGAGAATCACTTTACATTGCAAAGTATACCTCAACGCCGCGCTTGTCAACATGCGCACTCGGCGGCCAGCAATGGTGGCGTTCGACTTCGCTCAAACCCGAGCGGCAACTGGTCGGGATCAATGCTCAGCAGAGACTACTGCCCAGTCGAGGCCAAATCGAGCGAGGTACTTGCGTAGGCGGTCGGCATCGTTGGGCGTAGCCTTTTGGGTTCGCGAGCGATTGAAGAGTTGCCGGCCAGCTTCGGATATTGTGCGGCTGCGCTGACAGATCTCGACCACCTTCTCCAGTTGCAGGCGGTCGAAGAGGTCGAGTTTCGCATTTTGCTCCTTGCTGAGAAGCCTCGTCAATGCCTGGGATGCGCCGCTCCGTCTTTCCGTGCGCCACCCGGCGTTCAGTCGGGCGATCTCTTCTTCCACAATCTCGACGGAGATGCGGCCACCGGAGCAGAGCGTACTCATGCGCGCCACGGCAGCATTCAGATCGCGAAAGTTACCTTTCCACGTTGCAGAGGTCGAAAGGGCAAAGTCGAGAAAGTGGCTGCGGGCCTCGCGGTTGAAGGTAACCCGCGTTCCAGTCCTCTCGGCATATTGGTCGAGTTCGAATTGCAGGTTGGGTTCGATGTCCTCGTGACGATCACGCAAGCCTGGAAGGGTGAATGTCCACAAATTGATGCGAGCCCGGAGGTCTTCGCGGAAGCGGCCCTCATCGACAGCGCTCAACAGATCGCGGTTGGTTCCGGCGATGAGTTGAAAGTCGCTGTGGGCCTCGCGATCTGAGCCGAGCGGAAGAAAGGTCTTCTCTTCGAGCGCTCGCAATAGCATGGCCTGCTCGTCGAGCCCAAGCTCTCCCACTTCGTCGAGAAATAGAACGCCCTTGTTGGCAGTACGTAGCAGGCCGGCACGTTCTTGCACGGCTCCGGTGAATGCGCCTTTGACGTGACCGAAGAGCGCGGACATGGCGCCCTCACCACGCAGCGTGGCGCAATTTACATCGACGAAATTGCCGCTGACTGCACGGCGCGATTTTTTCAATTCAAAGATGCGCCGAGCCAGACGCGATTTGCCGGCGCCGGTCGGCCCCATCAGCAGCAGTGGATCGCGGGTTGCGATGGCAACACGCTCAATGCGGTCGATGAGTTGGTTGAATCTTGCGTTGCGAGTCTCGATGCCGCCCTTCAAGAAACTGACGCCAGCCTCCTGCTCCTGATGAAAGCGTTGGGCGATGCTGTCATATTTGGAAAGATCGAGGTCGATAATCTTGACCTCGCCTGGGCCGCCGCGCTGACGGTCGGGCGAGGATTGCAGCAGGCGGCCGGGCAGATGGCGCGACTCAGTCAGGAGAAAAAGACAGATTTGCGCCACGTGCG
>Ga0302140_10005985_pt1 | contig 15296 bp, 8 predicted proteins | sample I_Bog_E1_1_FD_202095 | JGI IMG/M metagenome (GOLD analysis project Ga0302140, IMG submission 202095) | Peat permafrost microbial communities from Stordalen Mire near Abisko, Sweden - I_Bog_E1_1 | ecosystem: Environmental > Terrestrial > Soil > Wetlands > Peat | place: Sweden: Abisko, Stordalen...
TTCTGCACCATTACATTGACAGTCGAATTCGAGTTACTGCTGACAAAATTGTCATCACCCGGATAGGTGGCCGTGAAGGAGTCGGACTGCACAACGACCAGGTGGGGCTTCAACACAGCAACTCCGTTCGTCGGCGTCGCGGTTCCAATGCTGTTGCCGTTCAAGTAGAAGGTAACGTCACCGCTTGGAGTGTGGCCCTGGACGGAACCGGGCGTGACTGTAGCCGTCAGCGTAATCTGGGCGCCGACGGTAACGGTGCTGGCGCTCGAAGTGAGCCCAAGTGTGGTTGGAACCGGCTGCGGCGTCAAAGATGTGGTTGCGGATGTGCTCGACGAATAGTATGAGTCGCCGGCGTAGCTGGCCTCTACCGCATGGGTAGTGCTGTTCGACCCGACAGGCGAAACTCCCGCCAGGGTTGCGGTTGCTGTCATCGACAGCGAGCCTAGCATTACGTTCACTGTTACGGGGCCGTCGACCGCCAAAATGTCCGGGACACCATCCCCGTTCAGATCTCCCACCGCCACATCTGCTACGGAGTCTCCGATTGCCGTGGCGTTAAAGTTGATCGCAGTTCCGAAAGTGCCATCCCCGTTTCCGTAAAAGACGGAAAACGTACCTGGAGCTTCGCCCGGCTCGGCCCCATTGCTTCCTAATACAACGTCCAGCTTGCCATCCCCGTTCAGATCTGCCAGGGCAACGGAACTGACCCCGCCAGCCAGGTTCGAAGTCGCATTCGAAAAAGTGCCGTCGCCTTTGCCCAGGAGTATGGCCGATGAGCCGTTGGCACTGTACCAGGAACTCACAACCAAATCTGGAAAGCCGTCCCCATTCAAATCTCCTACGGCAACGCTCTGTCCAGCGGGCGCGTCGTAGCATTGCGGGCTTGCAAAGGTTCCGTCCCCATTGTTCAGACTGACACACGCTCCTGAATGGTTGTCGTCGGTGACGACCACGTCTAGCTTGCCGTTCGCGCGGGTGTCCACCAGTTCAATGGGTTCTGTATATGCCGCGGCCTCCGCATAAATTCCGGACGGATACGACGTCACCCAAGGCGCAGATGAAGTCGTCTGAAGGCTGCCATTGCCGTTCCCGAGCATTACACCAAACGTACTTTCGTTCTCGTAGTTGGAAGAGGGCAAGGTGGGGTCCCCGTACTGCGCGAGAGTGATCGCAACATCAGGTTTGCCATCGCCGTTCACATCTCCAATGGCAATTCCGGTAACCGGACCCACCGGTAGCTGCACACTGCCGTTATAACTAAAGGTGGGAAAGCTATAAGTAAACTGCCAGCCCAACTGGCCGTTGCCACTGTTCAAAAGCACATAAAGCTGGTTCGTCTCACCGTCCGCGACGACAACATCCGGATAGCCGTCGCCGTTCAAGTCCCCAACCGCAATGGCACTTGGGTAGTAAGCATTCGAATTAAAGTTATATCCAGTTACGCTTTGAAAGGTGCCATCGCCCTTACCGAGCAAGATACCCATAAAGTTATTGCCACCATAGACATACGACCCTTCGCCCCAAACCAGAAGGTCCGGAATCCCGTCCTGATTGAAATCCGCAACGATAACGCCAATATTTCCGCCAGGACTGTAGCCAACAAACGGCGCATAAGTCGACGTTGATGTGATTGAGGAGAGCGGAGCGCTGCCCAGTACATAGTTACTGTTTGTAGTGTCAAGAAAATCGATCGGCCCTGAGGGTGACAGCGGGGGTTCGCCGGCGCTCGTCATCGTGGCTGTGAGCGTGTAATTACCCGCAGAACCGCTCTGCGCTAACGCGGTTGTTGTCGCGAATGGCCCGGCCGTCACCGTAAGGTTCTCCACGCTGGAAACGCTGGACGCATATGTCGGGGTTCCATGAAAGAAGGCCTGGTAGTCGTGGACGCCCGGAACCGGTTTGAACTTTAATATCGCCGTACCGTTCGACGTAAGTTGAGCGGAGCCCGCCAGATATCCATCTTCACAGTGGGGCGACGCCGTATCGCAGAATTTGACTGTACCTAGTTTTACCTCACTGCCGCCGCTGGTTACGCTCGCCGTCAGGACCGCGACCGTTCCGGAGGAAATAGAAGAGACGGAACTGCCGCTTGCATTTTTCACGGTTAAGGTTGTCGTAGTAGCAGATTGCGCGCTCACTGAACAGGAAATGCCGAAAAGGCATAAGAAAGGAAAGAATGCGGCAAAGAGACAGCTGACGCGGATGCCCGGACGGAGAGAAAAAGGCACACGATGACTTTTAGAAGACACAAGGCAAGAAAAGCGACGCATGGGACCTCGGGGAATTTGAGCGATGTTGCCTGCGTGCTGGCAATTGGGAAGGTGACAGCTGAATTAGATAGACGGCAGAGTGGATAGTCAAGGAAAAAGGTGATTACGGTTGGAGGCTCCGTACAACTTTCGGAGCATCCTATCGAACCGTAAGTTCTCGGATATCAAAGAATGAAGATCGCCGCGGGTGTGGGGACGTCGTTCAGAAGAAATAGGCAGATCGGTGTATGGCTGTTACGAGTCTAATGGTTTTTTAGAAAGTCAGCCAGCATAAGATGCTCGGCGGCACATGACATCGATTGGAATCAACATTATCGCTGTAGGGAGAATTCGGTGGAGTCCCCGCAATTCACCATAGAATCCGGCGGCGCAAGGGCCTGCGCGTAGAAGTCGAGCTTCCACTCCCAAACTCAAACCTCTGTCAAATGCGGTCAGGACATGACTGGGCGGCGTTCTGCGCTCGTCTCGATGCCGAGATAGAGAGAAGACGCCGCCCAGAGGTGTTGGTTCGCGTTGAGGGCTACTTGGTTTGGAGCAGGATCGCTTTTCCCTTGGCTTGTGAAGACCGCAGGAAGTAAATGGCCCCGTAGATGCCCCAGATTGCGGCAATACCCAACGCCAGCAGCGGTTCCTTGAATGTGCCCAGTCCGAAGACGGGCCCGATCAGGTAGAAGGCCATGCAGGCGAGGTTGGCGAAAAGGCCAAAGCCAGGAATGAGCAGATGCAGAACCACGTTGTAGTCTGGACGTTTGTGGAAGGCCACGATGCACAGGAAGCAACTAAGTGCATACAGGATGAAAGTGCCGAAGTTTGAGGTCAGCGTGACCACAAGGATCGAACTGGGCAATGCTGCCAACTGGTCATGCGAGGGATAGCCCCAACTGGAGAAGATGCCTTTGGGCAACGCAGCAATCGCCGAATCCGTGGGTGCGCCTGAATCTCCAAAATAGAGGGAGACGCCGATCACGCCGATGACTGCGGAGATAACGGCCAATGTCCAGATGGCGCTGCGCGGCGACAGAGTCTCGGCGTGAAGGATACCAAAGTGTCCAGGAGCTTCATCGTCCTTGCCCATTGCGTATGTAACACGAGCGCCTGTGTTCATGCATGCCAGCGTGGTGCCAATCAGGGCGAGGAAGACGGTCAAGGCTTCACCGAGCATGAAGTACTTGCCATTGCCATGACCCAGCAGGGCGTCGCCAACGACGATCATCATGTCGCCGACCGGAGCCGCAGAGCCAGTGGCTGCTTGCATGGTGTAGCCGGAGTTGAGAAAGTAGTTTGCTGCGAAGTACTCAATCAGATAGCAGAGCAAGCCTTGAATCAAGAGCGAGGCAATCACGGCGATGGGAATATGTTTGGTGGGGTTCTTGGCCTCGCCTCCCATGGATGTAACAGACTCAAAGCCCACAAGGATAAGGATAGCGACCGTACCTTGAATGAATACCCAACTGAACTTGTGCGGCGAAACCACGGAGGCGGCCGTGGTATGCGTAAGAATATTCCCGCTGCTGTCTTTGTCAGGATAAGTAATCACGTAGGGTACTGGCTTGCCAGCTGAATCGAGCAGCGGCAACGGAGTGCCACCGGCATCACGAACGATGGAACCGTCTTTGGGGTCGGTCTTGAATTGGTAGGCATAAGTGGCCAGCGATTGCCCGTCGTACTGATAAGCAGTAGGGCCAGTGGTGCCGGAAGGATGGCTGGTGCGATAGCCGATGGCGAGCACACTGAACACAAGCAGTGCCGAAATCTGAATCACGTTGATTGCAAGGTTGACGGCTGTTGAAGCACCGACTCCCTTTTGAGCGATCCACGCAACAAAGAATGAGAAGACCACTGCGACCGCAGCCATAAAGACCGGCCCCGGGTTGGTGCCGTTCATGAAATTCGGATAGAGGAATCCGATCACATAGCCGGTGAAAACGCCAGTGGTGGCAACCATCACGCCGGGATAGACCCAGTAATAAAGATGCGAGCCCCAGCCAACAATGAACTTGGCAACGCGCGCATACTTGAAGGCTTTCTCTTTGGAAAGCAACGCCTGTTCCGCGTAGTAGTAGCTGGAGCCAGTACCGGGGTAAAGCTTCGAAATTTCAGCGTAAGCAACGGCAGTGGCTAGACAGAGCGCGAGGGCGAGGATGATGCCCCACCACATCGCCGGTGCGGTAGATGGCTGTCCCGCGATGCCTGTAGTTGCCTGCAGGTAGAAGGTGAGCCAGAGGAAGGCTCCGGGAGCAATGAGGGCCATTGCATTGCTTGTCAACCCGGTAAGACCAAGGGTGGACTTCATCTGTGGTGGGGTTTGTTCTGCCATGAGCAATCTCCTCGATATGGATTTCGTATATCTGCTCCCGGCCACGAGCCCGGGGAACTGAAGTAGGTTGAGCCGGTTCCGGATGGTTGCGGGGCAGCCGACCTTAAAAGCGCGCGGGGGCTCGCAAACGTGAACGATTGCCGAAGTAGGCGGGGCGGGTCAGGCTGTTTCAAGTGCGCCAGGCCGCTCTGCCGTTTCGCAGTGAATCTGCTGCGGTGCAGCGATAGTAACGGCGACCAAATAAAGAACTAATAAAGAAAAAAAGTGAATTCGATGAGCAGCGGGATGATGATTTGCAAACCGCTGACAGCAATTCAAGTTGCAGGACAGGTGCATCAAGAGCGGCAATGAAGTGTAGGACGTAAGCTCCTGATTTCTCCGTATTCGATTATCCCTCATGTGATCCTTATGAGTGCAAGTCAATACTCATAGCATCGTTAGTCAGTCCGCAGTGCTTTGTCCCTCTCAATCAGTTAGAGAAGGGACAGGGGATGAGTGCATCCAGCAGAGTGGAAACAGTTGAAGATAGATAACTCGTTGCATTTCCCTGGCGGTTCTTCCGCGTCCCTTCACGGACAAATTGTGAAGCCGGGCGCAACTCACAGAACCGCAGACCCTCATGAAGAAATCATGATTTTTTACCCGGCGACGCCACGCGTCGTGGAGGCCAGATTGCGATGAAGAGAGAATTCCGGACGAGAAGAGCAATAGGAACGGCATTGGTTGCGATGGCGGTTCACCTTGGCTGCTACGGCCAAAACGGAACCAATGACGATGGCAAACCGGCTGTTGTTGCGCATCAAGATGCGGTGCGGGAAACCGAGCCCAGCAAGACGCTGGCGGCTATGAACATTGTCGAGCAACCGACAGACCCGAGAGCAGCTCGGGACACATCCAGTTCGGATGCTGCGATTGACGGACAAGCCGCATCTCCTGCAGCCCCTGCAGCGGCCACCGGCGCTGCCCCCAAAGTGAAGCGAGGGTTCTTCGCGCGTTGGGGCAGAGCCTACATGATGGACTGGACAGGGACGACACCAACGGACCCCAACGCACCCCAGCGACGAGGAACACCGCCGCCGATTCCAGCGCCGCCATATCCCGCATCCGACTGGCCAATGGGGGGCACACAGGAGATAGGCGCGCCCGACTACAGTTCTTATCAATTACAGCAGGCAATTGATGGCGACCCCATCAAGTTGAGCAAGATCAAGTGGTATGGGTGGATGTCGGTGGGCGCCAATGGATCAACCAACAATCGGGGCAATCCGGGAAAGGGGATCGGCGCCAACGCGCCATCCGCGTACGACGTATATCCAAATACTGTGGTTCTGGACCAGCTGGCCCTCTATGTAGAGAGACTGGCGGATACCGTGCAAAAGGACCACTTCGACTGGGGATTCAGGTTCACTAACCTCTACGGCCAAGACTACAGATATACGACATCGCATGGGATTTTCAGCCAGCAGTTACTGGTGAAGAATGCGCAGTATGGGTATGACCCTGTGATGTGGTATGCGGACCTTTACTTCCCCAAATTAGGTCAGGGCGCGGACCTGCGCATTGGAAGGTATATTTCGTTGCCGGACATCGAAGCGCAGTTGGCGCCGAATAACTACACTTACTCGCACTCGATTCTGTATACCTACGACTGTTATACGATGGTGGGCGCCAACCTTACCGTTAAGGTGAACGATAACTGGACTGTGCAAGGCGGCTTGTCTGGAAGCTGTGATACTGCGCCGTGGACTTCCGACGCGCGGCTGACTGGCAACGTTTGTGTGATCTATACATGGCACAACGGGGGCGATACGTCGAGCACATGCGACAACACGATCAACAACGGCAAGTATGGATACAACAATCTGACTGCATTCTACGAGACCTGGTATCACTCAATCAGCCCGCACTGGCACACCGATACTGAGGGTTGGTACCAATACATGAGTCAAACGCCAAACATGTGGTGGATCAATACAGGCGTTCCTTACAACAAAGTGAGTTCCCCGTGGCCGGAGAATACGAGCAACAATCGGTTTGTGTATCCGGGTGGGCCGGGGAGCGCTCCGAGCACGCCCTCCACGCTGAATTTTGGCGCCGTTTGCGAGAACCCTAACACCAGCTTCGCGGGGCGGCGCGCGGCTTATTGCTACGCACCGGAGTGGGCGATTACGAACTATGTCGAACATAACTTCTGGAATAACTCCGCATCCCTGAATATACGGAGCGAAGTGGTTGACGACATCAAGGGGCAGCGAACGGGAACGCCCGCGATTTTCGAAGAGCACATGGTCGGATTCGACTTTTGGGTGGGTACAACCGTGACGTTTCGTCCGGAGCTGAGTTACACCCATGCATTCAGTCCTTACGGCCTGCGGGCACTGGACATTAGCCCGGGATCGTCAGTATCCGCACTGGAGAATGCTCCTGCGAACCAGCTTTCTGAGGCGACCATGAAGGCACTGGGAGCCAAGACTCAGGCGCTGACGATTGCGGCAGACATCATATGGCACTTCTAACATGCAGGGAGTGGCGGCCGGACGCAGTCATGAAAGCCCAGTGAGGGCAGGAACGACCGGCCGTCGCCATGAGCCAGCCGTTCATTCCCATGCAATACAAATGCAACCCTTACTGAATTCTTATGTTTGTGTGGCTACGCTCAAGTCAGCGTGGCCAGACGATGCGCATCATGCTGGCATGCCGGCAATACCCCCCGCTGGATGAATGGCCGCACGAATGGCTGGACGAATGGGATGCGCCGATGTCCTGTGCGGGGTGAGTGGCCTGGCGCAAACGCATTAATTCCCGCGGGCGCAAGGAGGACGCGATGAACATTGAGCCGTCGAATGCGGGTTCGGGAACGATTCTGCTGGTGGATGACGACAATTCCACGCGGCGGGCGTTGCGGGCGACGTTGTCCGGCATGGGCTTCACGATTGTAGAAGCGGCGCGAGGTGAGGAGGCGCTTTCCCTGGTGCGCGTTGCCTGGTTCGACGCGGTGCTGATGGACGTTGAAATGCCCGGGATGGGAGGAGTGGAAACGTGCCGTAGCATCCGTCATGCGCTGGCGCGGATGCCGATTCTGATGCTGAGCGTGAAGGACAGCGAGACCGAGATGGTAGAGGCGCTGGACGCCGGGGCCGACGATTACATCAAGAAGCCATTTCAACTGCGCGAGTTGGCAGCGCGATTGCGCTCGGCGGTGCGGAGACGCAACACGCAGGACGTCACCCGCGATGCGCCGATCCGCCATGGGCACTTGGAACTGGACCCAGTCAGGTACCGGGTAGTGAAGCGCGGAGAATCAATTCACCTGACTCCAAAAGAGTTCGAAATGCTGCATTACCTGATGATGCATGCAGGCGAACCGATTCCCCATGCGCGGCTCCTCAAATCGGTATGGGGAGCCGACTATGGAAATCAGATTGAATACCTCAGGACGTTCGTCCGCCAGCTCCGCAAGAAGATCGAGGACGACCCGGCGAATCCGCAATATCTTCAAACGGACGCTTACGTGGGATACCGGTTCAACGACCAGCCGCCTGAAGATTAAGCCGTGGAAACTCAGGGAAGGATCAACGCTCCCAAAGGCATTCCGGACCCAACCAGAGTAATCTGGTGAAATCATGAGTCCAACATCAAACCAGCCCCAAATCAAACTTGCCCAGACCGCCGACTACCGCGAATCCTACGCCAACAGCGTACAGGTGCGGGTCAGCGTGTGGGATTTTCAACTCGTCTTCGGTCTCGCGTCGAGCGAAAGTCCCGAAGAAGTCACCGTCCGCAACCACCAGGCAATCTTCCTGAGCCCACAGCAGGCCAAGGCGCTGTGGAACGTACTCGGGCAGAATCTGTCGCAGTACGAGCATGCCTTTGGAACGCTGAACCTGGAACCAAAAAGCCAAAACTTTCCCCAGGGTCCCATCAACTAGACAAGAGGAACAATTGCTTGCGCCTGAGACGCCTGATGCAGCCGCGGCTGGACGCGCCCATGCCCCTCTGGATGATTTTTCCGGTGGTTTTTGCGGCGCTCTACAGTACGCACATTACCCTGTTGCGGCTTCCCTACTACTGGGACGAGGCGGGGTACTACATTCCCGCGGCATGGGACTTTTTCCGGACCGGGTCGCTGATTCCGATCACCACGCTGACCAATGCCCATCCACCTCTTCCGAGCATTTACCTGGCGCTGTGGTGGAACGCATCGGGGTTTTATCCCGAGGTTACACGCGAGGCCGTTCTGATGGTGGCTGCATTGGGACTGCTGGGGGTGTGGCGGCTCGCAATGCGCTTTCTGGGCGCGGCCGAAGTCGCCTTCTGGGTAGTCGTGCTCACCGGGCTCTATCCAGTCTGGTTCGCACAAAGTTCGCTGGCACACGCGGATATTTTTGCCGCGGCGTGCACCATTTGGGGGCTGGTGTATGCGCTGCCCGACAGGGATCGCAAACCCTGGGTTGCAGCGCTATGGTTCGCCGCGGCCGCCCTGTGCAAGGAGACCGCGATTGCGATCCCGCTGACGCTGGCCATCATGAGGGCTCTGGATGGCCTGCGGACAACGACCGCGGCGCGATTCCGTCTGTGGCGCGAAGCCGGCTGGCTGGCCAGTTGTATGGTTCCGCTCTCCGCATGGTACGCATGGCATTTTGCCAAGACCGGGTTTCTATTTGGCAACCCGGAGTTTCTCCGTTACAACGCGCAGGCTACTCTTGACCCGCTGCGGATCCTCGTTGCATTCGGCCATCGCATTCTGCATTTGACGGCGCACATGAACATGTTTGTCCCTGTTCTTATGACGGCTGCGTCGCTCATGCTACCCCCAAAGCTGGATGCTGAAGGCCATGAGCGAGCGACAATCAGCAATGCAGTGCTCCGGCGGATATTCATTCTTCTGCTGGTGAACGCTTTGTTGTTCAGCGTATTGGGTGGCGCGCTTTTGACGCGCTACCTGCTGCCGATGTATCCGTTGGTGCTGCTGGTTGCGGTGTCGACCTTTTACCGGCGGGTTCCCTATTGGCAGGGGCTGGCGTTGTTTTCCGCCGCGGCGTTTGTGCTGGGACTTTTTGTGAATCCGCCGTATGGGTTTGCCCCGGAAGACAACCTGGCCTATGCCCGCGTGGCCAGGATGCAGGTGGCGGGGATCGCGCAGTTGAACAAGCGGTACCCTGGGGCGACGGTGCTTTCAGCGTGGCCGGTGACGGACGAGCTGGCGAAGCCGGAGCTGGGCTATGTGAAGCAGCCGTGGGATGTTTACCGGATTGAAGATTTCACTGAGGCGCAGATTCAGAAGGCGGCGGAGGAACCGGAAAAATATTCCGCGGCGCTGGTCTTTTCCACCAAGTACGACCCGCCGCCGTTGTTCTCGATTCCATGGCTTGGAGGCGGGGCCATGGAGGAACGGTACTTCGGGCTGCACCATGACCTGGCGCCGGAGGAGATTGCGCGGCAGTTGGGTGGAACGCTGGTTTGGAAGCGGGAAGACCAGGGGATGTGGATTGCGCTGATCCGGTTTGAGCGTCGGCTGGACGCGCAGGTTGACCTGGATGAAATGCAAACAACCGCGGCCGAAGGCGAGTGATCAGAAGCGGATCATGCCGTTGCTCTCGCCCACGATGGTGAACACCGAAAGCATGTTGGTGAGGGAGAGAAGTTCCCGGACCCGTTTGCGCAGGTGCATCAGCTCCAGGGTGCACCCGGCGGATTTGGTGGAGACGTAGATGCGGGCCAGTGTGCCGAGCCCCAGGCTGTCCATGTAGGCAAGATCGCCGAGGTCGAGCACCATGTGTTTTGTGCCCTTCAGATTCCTGCAGACGGCGGAATAGAGCACATCCGTGACGCCGGAGATCAGTTTGCCGTGGCACTTGATGGTGACCACGTCGCCGGTTCGGTCGATGTCTAGAGTGAGCAGGGGCGCGGGAGCTTCGGTGGTCATAGTGAAATCCTTGGGATGATCTGCAGTGTGGAAAGCCGGTATTCCGGGATTCTCTCACAAGGCGGTTGGGATTGGAACGACGGAAATGGGCCTGGAGGCGTTATTCTGAGGCCGCAGGTTCTTCCTGAATCGGCGCTCGAATGGACTGGATGAAACCATGGACATGCGCAAAGTGTGCACTATGAGGATTGCGATGACGCAAGTTACCACGTTGATGACTTCCGGCGCGATTGCGTTGGCCTCGGGCTCCTTGCCCGCCCAGAGTGTTCCCGCGGCGTTCGGGCCAGACAACCCGTTTTATGCGCCGAGTACATTGCCGTTTCACGCGCCGCCATTCGACAAGATCAAGGATGCCGACTATTTGCCGGCGATTGAGGCCGGCATTGAACATCAGTTGGAGGAGACGCGTGCGATCGCCGACAATCCCGCGAAGCCTACGTTTGAAAACACCATTGTCGCGATGGAAAAGACTGGGCAGTTGTACAGCCGCGTGATGGCGGCTTTCAGTGGAGTAACAGGCGCAAATACGAACCCTGTGTTGCAGGATGTGCGGAGCAAAGTGGCGCCGAAACGTGCCGCGATGTCCGACGCGATCTACCTGAACGACAAGCTGTTCGAGCGGGTTTCCAAGGTTTACGAAGAGCGGGATTCGCTGCATCTTGATCCGGAATCGCTGCGGCTTGTGGAGGAAGACTATAAGCGATTTGTGCGCGCCGGGGCTCGGCTCTCCGAGGCTGACAAGGCTACGTTGAAAAAGATGAATGAAGAGATTGCGAATCTCTCCAACGCATTTTCTACGAAGCTGCTGGCCGCTACCAAAGAGGCAGCATTTGCTACGACAGATAAGGCGGCGCTTGCGGGGTTGAGCGATGCGCAGTTGGGGGCGGCGGCGCAGGCTGCGAAGGATCGCAAGGCGGAAGGTTGGGTGCTTGCGCTGCAGAACACGACGCAGCAGCCAACGCTGCAATCGCTGAGCAATCGTGCGACGCGGCAGGCGTTGTTTCAGGACTCGTGGAATCGCGCTGAGCGAGGCGGCGAAAACGATACACGCGCAACGATTGCCCGCCTGGCGCAGTTGCGCGCGCAAAAGGCAAAGCTGCTTGGCTACCCGAGCTACGCTGCGTGGAACCTTGAAGACCAGATGGCGCGCACGCCGGAAGCGGCGCTGAAGTTCATGGACGCGCTGGTTCCCGCGGCGACTGCCAAGGCGAACGGCGAGGCGAAGGATATCCAGGCATTGATCGATGCGCAGCAGGGCGGATTTGCGCTTGAGCCGTGGGACTGGAATTTCTTTGCGGAGCAGGTGCGGAAGGCGAAATACGATCTGGACGAATCCGAGACCCGGCCCTACTTCGAGCTGGACAATGTGCTGCACAACGGCGTTTTCTACGCAGCCGAAAAGCTCTACGGCATCACGTTCAAGCGGCGGATGGACATCCCTGTCTACAACCCTGACGTACAGGTTTACGAAGTGTTTGAGGCCGACGGAAAGCCACTGGCGCTGTGGTACTGCGACTACTTCAAGCGCGACAACAAGAACGGCGGCGCGTGGATGAGCAACTTTGTGGAGCAGTCCAAGCTGATGGGCACACTGCCTGTCATCTACAACGTGGGGAACTTTGCAAAGCCCGCCGCGGGCGAACCGGCGCTGATCAGTTTTAGCGATGTGATTACGATGTTCCACGAGTTTGGCCACGCGCTGCATGGAATGTTTGCCGATAGCGAGTATCCGAGCCTTTCCGGAACCAGTGTGCCGCGCGATTTTGTAGAGTTCCCTTCGCAATTCAACGAGCATTGGGCGAGCTACCCGGAAGTGTTCAACCACTATGCCAAGCACTACAAAACCGGCGAGCCCATGCCGGCCGAACTGGTGGCGAAGATCAAGAAGGCGAAGACTTTCAACCAGGGATATGCGTTTACAGAGTTGCTGGCTGCGGCTGAATTGGATATGCAATGGCACACGCTCGGGGCGGATGCTCCGTTGCAGGATCCAGACACGTTTGAGACTGCGGCTTTGAAGAAGACTGGCTTGCAACTGAGCACGGTGCCGCCGCGCTATCGCTCCAGCTATTTTTCGCACATCTGGAGCACGGGCTATGCCGCCGGCTACTACGCCTACCTGTGGTGCGAGATGCTGGACGACGACGCGTTCCAGTGGTTTGAAGACCACGGCGGGCTGACGCGGGCCAATGGAGACCGCTTTCGACGGATGGTTCTGTCGCGCGGAAATACCGAGGACCTGAAGAAAATGTATGCGGCGTGGATGGGCGGCGAACCCCAGATTGGACCGATGCTGAAGGAGCGCGGACTGGAGCCGGAAGGGACGAAGTAACGGTCCCAACGCGCCTTTAAAGGCTAAAAGAAATGGCTGTTTATCGGTCGTTTCGGCCTTTTTTGCGGCGTTAAATGGGCGAAAAGGGCCTGTTTCCAACAGGTAATGTTTACTGGTTGGTACATGGGGTGTCCTGGTTAACCTTATTAAACGTATAGGGTTGCGAAGATGACGGGGTATAAAAAATAGTGGATTCCGAGGGGGAGGGGTGGGGGTATTTATTTTTTGTTGGTATAAACCGGCCACATTCCTGACGGATTGGACCCGGAACATACACGGATACGGTAGACCGGCGGAATTGAAAGTCTTGATCACAGTTCCGATTATGCGTGTTTAGAGTGAATTAATCGGCAAACCATCTTGTTCGGTTATGTGAGACTTTGACAGAGGAGGCTGCGATGGGGGATTCAGTTGTCGATTATCCCTACGAAACACGGTTGAACATTTTGCACGGGCCACTTGAAGTGATCGATGAGAAGGCGTTGGCGGATGCGTGCGAGTACAAGTGGTTCAACCAGACGCTGTGCAAGGTGAACGAATCTGTGGTGCGGGTGGGCATTATTGAAGGTGAATACCACTGGCACAAGCACGATGAGGACGATGAGTTCTTCTACGTAGTGGAGGGCAAACTGCTGATCGATTTGGAAGATCGCACAATAGAGCTTTCTCCGCGTCAGGGTTTTGTGGTTCCCAAAGGAATCGTGCACAGGACGCGGGCTCCCGAGAGGACTGTGATTCTGATGGTGGAGAACGCGGGGATTATTCCGACAGGGAATTAGGCCCCCGCGGTGCGGCAGACGCTCGCGGGAGGCTCGCGTGAACGTACTGCGGTTCCAGGTCCCCAAGGGCGAGGGACCGGGGCAACCGGCGTACTGCTTCCCGCCTTCGCGCCGGAAAAAGGCGCGAAGACGGGGCACGGAGCTTCTGTTGATTGCTGTGCGGGCGTAGAGGTGCGACGCCTATAATCAGGCTGTTGTGCATACATTTTCTTCATGCCGTTTGCATTCGATTGTTCGCATTGCTCCCTGGGCTGCGATCGCAATTGTCTTGATGGTTTGCGGATCGCTCTGCTCAGTGGGGCAGGCTCAGGCGGGAAATGAACAGAATCGCTCAACAAATGGCACGGGCCGGATCCTGCTGGTTTTGCCCTTTGACAACCGCAGCGGCCAGCCGAGTCTGGAGTGGGTGCGCGAAGCGGCTCCGGAAATACTGAGCAGCCGTTTTACGTCCGCGGGATTTGCACCCATGAGCCGGGCGGACCGGCTGTATGCGCTGGATCATCTGGGACTGCCGCAGGGATTTCATCCTTCGCGTGCTACGGCGTTGAAGCTGGCTGAGACGCTGGATGCGGATTCGATTGTGGTTGGCAGCTTTCTGACGGATGGGACGAAGATTGTTGCCGAGGCGCGGCTGGTGGATGTTCCTCATCTGCGTATGACAGAAGCGGTAACCGCAAGCGGCGAAATGCCCGACCTGATTGGCGTTTTCAGTTCACTCGCGTGGAAGCTGACACGGCAACTGGACCCCAAGTTCAGCGTGGCGGAGGAGACATTTGTGGCTGCGGGTGCGGGTCTGCGCATAGACGCGTTTGAGCAGTACATCCGCGGGATTACGGAGTCGGACCAGGCCGAGCGGCTGCGGCATTTGAACGCGGCGGTGACGATGAGTCCGCAGTTTGGACCGGCGTGGATGGCGCTGGGGCGCGAGGACTACAACGGGCAGCAGTACGAGCAGGCTGCGGTGGCGTTTGCCAAAGTGGCGCGCGACGATCCTGGTTCGCAGGGACCGGATGCGCTGGAGGCGGGGTTCTATCGAGGGCTTTCCCTGGTGTTCTCCGGAGACTACCCGAAGGCCGAGCAGGCATTTGGCGCGGTAGCCAGAGTGCTTCCTTTGGCTGAAGTGGTGAACAACGAAGCGGTAGCCGTGAGCCGGCAAGGGCACGATGCGGTGGCGCTTTTCCGGCTGGCAGTGGCCACCGATCCCAGCACGGCTGATTATCATTTCAACCTGGCGGTAAGCCTGAAACGCCATGGCCAGATCGCGGATGCACTTGCAGAACTCGCGCTCTGCCTTAAGCTGCGGCCTAATGACAGCGAGGCTCAGTCGCTGGACGCAGCATGGAATGGGGCAGCGGCCGGAGTCCAGGTCGCGGCCGGGTCCAATGCGGATGCAGAGCCCAAGGCCGACCCGCTGGAGCGGATTGCGCGCAATTTCGACGCGCAGGCTTTCCGCCAGGCCGCGCAGATGCTGGACCAGATGGACGCTACGCGGTTGGCCGCGCTGACTCCGGAGAAACGAGCGGAGACGCTGTCGGGAAAGGCGAAAGACTACCTGAATCGCGGACTGCTGTTGGAAGCAGACCGGCTGTATCTCAGCGCGGTCGCCACGGACAGCGCGTTGCCCGAGGCGCACTCGGGACTGGCTGAAGTGCGCGAGCGTACAGGGGATTCT
>Ga0302140_10005989_pt1 | contig 15281 bp, 13 predicted proteins | sample I_Bog_E1_1_FD_202095 | JGI IMG/M metagenome (GOLD analysis project Ga0302140, IMG submission 202095) | Peat permafrost microbial communities from Stordalen Mire near Abisko, Sweden - I_Bog_E1_1 | ecosystem: Environmental > Terrestrial > Soil > Wetlands > Peat | place: Sweden: Abisko, Stordalen...
ACATGAATGAGCCGCATCAACAGCCCAATCCATCCCGGAGTGATACGCTCTTCCTGACGGCCTTTCATGCATCGACGCACCCGTAGAACGCTCTGGATATTGGCCGCGGTCCTGCTCCTTCTGGCCGTGGCCGTCTTCCTCCGCTCCAAGGCCCCGCCAGAGGCGGCGCGCCTGCTCCCAGAGTCCGACGGCATCATTTACTTCGACCTTAAACCCGTCCGGACGTTGCTCCAAAAGGGAGTTCACAAAAATCTCAAACCGCCAACCCGCGTCCCTGAATACCAGGAATTCGTTGACGCCACCGGTATCGACTGGGAGCGGGACCTCGACCAGGTTGCCGTAGCCCTTCACCGAATGCCTGACCCGCACGGCCCCAACGGCCCGGTCGCCTACTCAATGGTCCTTGTCGGCAACCTGACCAGCAAGCGCCTCAATACCTGGCTTGATGCCCACGCGACCTCTAAAGAGTCCTACGCCGGCCACACCATTTACTCAGTCCCATCTGAAGGCCGCACCGTTCGCTTCGCGCAGATCGGCTATGACATGGTGGCAGTCTCCAATACCCCCACCCCCGAGCAGATCCACTCCATGCTCGACCGCCACCGTACCGCCGCGTTGCCTTTTGCCGGCTCCACCCTCCTGACCCAGCACTACCATGAGGTTCCTCTGCTCTCTCTCGCCTGGGGTGTAGGCCAGATCGGCCTGCCCTTCTCAGAAAGCGGCGCCATTCACATCTTCGGCTTTTCGCTGCCGCTCGAAGACGATTCGACGATTGTAGCCAGCGTGACCCCAGCCCTCTCGCTCGGAGGCGCACTCAATATCAAACTCGTAGAGATTGCCGCAACCGAAGACGCAGCCGCAAGTCAGGCCGCGGCTGTCGCCACACTCGTCACACTTGCCCGTGGATTCACCCTTCCTCTCACCGAAAATACCGCCAACAACGGCCTCAAACAGCTCCTTAAAACCGCTGAAGTTACCCAGAAACGCAACCGCGTCGTCATCACGGCTACCCTTTCTCCTTCCCTGCTCTCCACTCTCGCTCAAGGCGAAAATTCACAAGAATCTGCTCCCCAATCCACTCCTGCCGCATCGAAATAACAGAGCGGAGTTCTCGCTCTATGCCACATAAAGCGATTTTGTTCGAGCTTAGGCCCTGATCAAAACCATCAACCTTTCAACTCTTGGAGAGTTCTCATGAGCCGCACATTCTCCCGTTCCCTCAAGGTTTTCGCCCTGGCCTGCACCCTTGCTTTCCTGCCTTGCGTCTTAGCCGAATCTGCCAACACCGCTTCCAATACCGCGTCCCAACCATCAGTCCTCACCGGCCAATCCGCCTTCACCGATGCCCTTCACGAATCTCCCGGTATCCGCCGCCACCTTACCTGGGCCGATCTGCCAGCGCCCGCCCCCAACGAGTCCGTCGATAATGGTCCGACCCTGGTTCCTCGGCCGGCAAGCTCATGGCCCATCGCCCCTAAAGGCTTCAAAGTTGACCTCTTCGCCACCGGGCTCGACAATCCTCGCCTGCTTCGCACAGCACCCAACGGAGACATCTTCCTCGCCGAAAGCGATCCTGGCAAAATCATCGTCTTCCGCGGTGTTGGGCCTGACGGCAAACCGAAGCAAACTTCCATCTTCGCCACTGGCCTTCATCAGCCTTTCGGCATTGCTTTCTATCCCATCGGCCCCAGTCCCAAATACATCTTCATTGGCGACACAGATGGCATCGTTCGCTTCCCATATCAGAACGGCGACCTGAAGGCCAGTGGTCCGCTGGAGAACATTGTCGAACTCCCCGGAGGCGGGCGTCTTCGTGGCGGTGGTCATTGGACCCGCGACCTGGTTTTCTCTCAAGACGGCTCCAAGCTATTCGCCTCAGTCGGATCCCACTCAAACGTCGATGACATGGACACTCATCCCGAAGAGTTCCACCGCGCCGATGTCCTTCAATTCACGCCCACCGGCACGTTTGTAAAGGTCTACGCCAGCGGAATCCGCAACTGCGTCGGCGAAGCCATCAACCCCACGACCGGGGAACTTTGGTGCTCGACCAATGAACGCGACGGCCTCGGCAACAACCTCGTCCCCGACTACGTTACCCACGTCCAGGAAGACGGCTTCTACGGCTGGCCCTGGTTCTACTACCATGGCCCGTCCGGAGGCATTCAAGACCCACGCCACATTGGCAAACACCCTGAGTTGCAGGCCAAAGTCCTCACGCCGGACATTCTCGTAAATCCCCACTTCGCCTCGCTCGAAATGTTCTTCTACACCGGCTCGCAGTTCCCCAGCGAGTTCAAAGGCGACGGTTTCGCCGCCGAACACGGCTCCTGGAACCGAGCCCAGCGCTCCGGCTACGAAGTCATCCGTTTGCCCATGAAGAACGGCCATGCCACCGGAGAATACGAGGATTTCCTCACCGGTTTTGTCCTCCCCGACGGCACGGTCTGGGGCCGGCCAGTCGGAGTTACGCAGGCCAGCGACGGTTCCCTCTTTGTCTCGGACGACGGCTCTAAATCAATTTGGCACATCACCTACACCGGCAAATAAATAGAGCGATACCGGAGCACGATATCCAATACAAATGGCCGTTTCCAACCACGGAAACGGCCATTTGCTTATGATTAATAAGACTTTACCGCGTATGAAAACTGTATGAAATGCCGCTTGAAATGATCGGAAATGTATTCAGCGGCTTCAAATCGCTGGTCCACTTGGCGACCTGTGCTGTAAGGTTGCTCTGGATCGCGACTGCAATCGGATTGGCGGGGTCGGCGATGTTGCTGCACTCTGTCTGCGCCTGGTCGGAACAGGCCCAACCCCCGAGATTCACTTTCACTGATGGATCGCCAATAAATGCCACACCTATCTCGATAGGGAAAGACCAATGGCCGCTGCGCGGAATCTGATTGCCCCAGCCCGTCGTGATCGTGAATGCCGGCTTGTTCGTATTCAGCCCAAGTAGGCCGTTCCCAACCACCGGAGTCGCACCTGTGGCTGAATTGGGAGTGGCGGAGTAGTAAGTTTCGCCATTCAAGGTAAAGCTCGTTCCCGCAGGTACATCGGTCCCAGCCGTGACTTGGTTGCGGTTCAAAAGCATTACCCCTGGGCTGATACGCCAGCCGAAGCGCGTCGGGTAAATGTCGACAGAGGCGCGCGCCGAAGCCAGGTTCAGTTTGGCTGTAGCGTTGATTCCATTGGTGGTGAAGTTGTCAGCGTAATTGAAGAAGTTGCCCGTGCCTCGCACGTTGAAGTGGCGGCTCAAATCGGTGGTTGCTTCCACTTGTATGCCCAAAGGAGAGAGACCCGCACCAAATGCGAATCGCGACAGAACCCCTTCAGAGTTCCGGGTCGATCCGCCGGTAGGCATAACCGCCTGATTACCTATATCGTCCGCGCTTGCTTCTGGCGACACAAATGAACTGGACCAAGTGTTGGACTGGGCGATCAGTGCCGATTGCGAAGCGATGAGTGCAATGGTCAGAAAGAGAGCTGTTTTCTTCATTCAAATCTTCTCCCGTAGTGCGGTTCCGGCTTGAATCGCGCGAGATTCTTCCCGCCGGCACTGAACGCCATTCATCCCCGCACAAACGACCATGGTTTCAATGCACGGAGGGCATCATCACTGATTTGAGCCGGATACTCAGTCAACCCTATCGCGACTGATGCTACTGAATAACCCAATTCGTCTGCATATCATCTGAAGCGATCCCGATTCGGGAAGCATCCCAGATTGCCACTGTTTGCAACCCTCAGCGCAACGAAATGCTGATCACGCTTGTTCTGCCCCTGGAAATTTAACCAAAACCAGATCTGGAAAGAAAAAGGCCGCTGCACCCGAGCGGTGAAGCGGCAAATTTCCCGATCGATTTTCAGATGTCAGCGAATATTGAAGCTGTAAACCACGCTGTACGAGAAGATCGGATAGATCTTCACCTTATCCAGATCTGTTCTCCATTTGTTGAGCTGCGCCTGAAGACTCTGATTGTATGCCTGACCGACCGGTGAGTTGGGATCGCTGATGCTGCTGCACTGGGTTTGCGCCTGGTCTGAACAGACGGACCCTGCGGTATTCACCACAAGCGAAGGGGACCCCTCATAGATAAGTCCAAACTCCGTGGGAAAAGACCAATGCCGGTTTGACCGCGGAATGAACCTGCCGAACCCGAAAGAAGCCATCGGTGCCGGCTTGAGTGTATCGAACTGAACCAGACCATTTCCCGTCAAAGGGTCGGCTGTGGAGGAATAAAAGGTCGTATTGTCCAGTTTGAAGCTGGTCCCCCCAACGACTGAAAGATTGGCAGTCGCGCGGTTCCCGTCCCACATCATCATTCCGGCACTCACGCGCCAGATGCTGTTCTTGGGGTACAGATCTACCTTTGCCGCCCCTGAGCCCAGGTGCAGGTTTCCATTGACTCGGACGCCGTCAACCTCAATCTTGGGGCTGGTATAGCTGAAGAAATTCAGATCGACCCGCGCGTCGAAATACTCGTCCAGAATCACTGCGCCTTTGATCCCGATCCCCAGCAGCGAAACATCGGCGCCGATGCCGACCCGCGAGAACGGTTGATTGTGCCACTCAGCAGCCCACGGAACCCCTTCCCTCTGCGGATTGCCGCCTGCGAAGCCAGGCTCCGGAGCAGCCGGAAGCGCAGCGCCCGCGTCGTCTGCGTCCCCAAGGCTGCCGCTGTTTGAAGCTGATAAGCCGGCGATCATCAAAGAAGAGCTGTCGATCGCTCGGTTAGAAATGGCCGGGCTCTCGTCCGCAACGGACCCAGAGGCGCCGGCAATGCCGGAGACGCTTGCAACACTGGATTCGGGCGATTGCGCCCCTGCCGACAAGCAGCAGGGGGAGAAAGCGATCGACGCCGTGACGCTAGCGAGGAGGGCGAAAAGGAAAAAATTCTTCAGGAGGAACCTCCAGCACGTCGTCAAAGTCCTGTCCATGCTTCGAGGTAACTCAATGCATGGGTGGCATGGCACATCCTGCGATCTATCGGCAAATTATGGATCGCCTTTCAGTTTCAGAGTATTTAATCTCACGGATAACACTACCATGGTCAAAGTTTCCGAATTGTCGGAATTTCTGCAACTTTTCGGGCAAGGTATCGCTCCGAAAAACATCCTCAATTGGTCTACATCTTGGCTCATAGAAGCCAGAGTTTCTGTGCTGGTCTGCTCAGTCTCAGCCAATACATTGACCCCTCAAATGCCTTAATCTGACTTCATGGCCAGGGAAAATCAAGAACTGGGAAGAAACCCCAGCCTTCGCAAGCGCCTGTTGAGCTGGTACGGACTGAACCGTCGCGATCTCCCCTGGCGGCGCAGCTCCGATCCCTACGCAATCTGGGTCTCCGAGATCATGCTGCAGCAAACCCGAGTGGCAGTGGTGGTCGAGCGCTACCAATCCTTCATGCACCGCTTTCCCACGCTCGTTTCCCTCGCGATGGCATCGGAGGATGAAGTCCTGACTCTCTGGAGCGGCCTCGGCTACTATCGCCGCGCGCGCATGCTCCACAAGGCAGCCCAGTTCGTTGTCGATCAATGCAATGGCGCTCTGCCCTTGACCTCAGCTGAACTGCGCACCTTGCCCGGGATCGGAACCTACACCTCCGCAGCGATCGCCAGCATCGCTCATGGGGAGCCGGTGGCCGTGGTCGACGGCAACGTAGAGAGAGTCTTGAGCCGCCTGCAGGGCTGGGGGTTTGCAGGTCGCAACGCCGAAGCCACCCTGAAACGCAAAATCGACGACCTCGCCGCACAGCTTGTCGACCCGGCCCAACCCGGTGACTTCAACCAAGCCCTCATGGAACTCGGAGCCACCGTCTGCCTGCCCCGCAATCCGCAATGCCTTTCGTGCCCTTGGGCTGAGAACTGCAAGACCAAGGGCGAACACAAGACTGCTCCGCGCCGGCAGATGCTGAGCCGCCAGGTGGCGCATGCGCTCGCAGTCCGCACCGGGCGCCACGCCGGCAAGGGAAGCCGCGAAGTTCTCCTGGAACGCAGAGCAGACTCGCAGACTGTTATGCCCGGCATGTGGGAGTTGCCCTTACTCAAGGAGACCGCTGTTCCTGAAGAGGAGCTGCGCATGACCGTGCGCCACGCCATCATGCAGGTCAACTACTACGTGCGCATCCGTACCGTTTTTGAAGATGACGTGGAATCGATGACAGTAGAGAGTGGCCTACGGCAGTGGGTTCCCCTGCATGAGGCTGAGAGCATGGCGCTCACCGGCCTGGCGCGCAAGGTTTTGACGCGCGCCCGCCTGCTCGCCGGCACTCCTCTCGACGCCATTACCCCGCAGACCGCGAACGGTCAGCTCGACATATTCTAGAAGGGCAAAACGATGCGCATCGCCATCGTATCCGACATGCACGGCAACATGACCGCTCTTGAAGCCGTCATCGAAGATCTCCGCCAAACCGCCCCCGACCTTATCCTTCACGGCGGTGACATTGCCGACGGAGGAGCAAATCCAGCTCAGGTGGTCGACCGCGTCCGCGATCTCGGATGGCAAGGCGTGCTAGGCAATACCGACGAAACGCTATTTAGACCTGCAGCGCTTCCGGAGTTTGCCAGCCAATCCTCCAAAAACCTGCAACCTCTTTTCTCAGCAATTGAAGAAAACGCAGCAGCAACACGCCAGGCGCTCGGAGAAGACAGACTCACCTGGCTGGCTGCGTTGCCGCGCCAACTCACCCACGAATCAATAGCCATCGTCCACGCAAGTCCTGAGAGTCTCTGGCGCGCTCCAGCACACGACGCCAGCGATGCGGAGTTGGAGTCGGTCTATCATCCGCTCGACAAACCAATTGCGATTTATGCCCACATTCATGTGCCCTACATGCGCAGCTTGTCAGGAATGATCGTCGTCAACACCGGCAGCGTGAGCCTCTCGTTCGACGGTGACCCACGTGCCTCTTACCTGTTGCTTGATGACTTCGTTCCAGCAATCCGGCGCGTTGAATACGATCTGGACAAGGAACTCAGAGCTCTTTCCGAATCCAATCTTCCCCATTCCGATTGGATCGCGCGAACACTGAAAGCAGCCCGTCCCCAAATGCCGTGAGAAACGCGCCGCCCAGACGATTCTGCGTTTAAAATCGCATTGTCTTTCGATCATGCCGCAAGTTACAGATGCAATGAACGCAGTGTTAGACCCACCTCAAATGTCTCGTGCCCCGTTCTTGCGAGTTTTTCTTATCGCAAGGGCGGGAAGCCTCAAATCTCAATTGGAGATCCTTCATTCTGGGGGGTGAAATTGAAATTGCTCACAGGTTGATCAGGCCATCCCGGGTACCCGGGTGTTGTAGTAATTCACGAAGAAGCACGATCGAAAATATGGTCTAGCCGAAAAGGAGGCCCCATGGCCCAAACTGCTCAGAGAAGAATGGCATTAATGGCCGTTGTATGTGGCTTCGCGATTGTGTCTGGTTGGAGCAGCGATGCCCAGAGTGTCCCTAATGATACGTTCACGATAACGATTTCGTTACTGGCACCGACTATACACGTCGGCGAGGTTCCGGTAATTGAGGACATCACGGAAAACAAGACAAATCATCTCGTGTATGCGGGGTGGGCCGACGGCGGCCCCGTCGTGGAGCTAATCGATGAAAAGGGAGAAGACATTAGCCTTCATGTTTTAGGAAATGAACGTAATGACAACGACATCTATTTGAGACCTCCTATAGAGAGACTCGAGCCTGGCTATCACAATCGGGGCCCGTGGTCTATCCGTACCGAACTAGGCCATATGACTCCAGGGATATACAAGTTAAGGATCCACAGACTCGGTTTCAAGAACGGTGACATTAAAGCCGGTGCCGAGGTCTACTCAAATACTTTGACCCTCACTGTCATTCCCTGCCCCGTGCCCCGCTAACAGCGAAGCATCCTTAACGCGAGCAACCTTGCCGAACAAATGAGGCGAACTTCTGACTCTCCACGCTAGAATCAGAATCCAGTACTCACAAGCAACCCTCCGCCGGAGATTTCATGCACCGTAAATTAGCTCTCGCCTTCGCTGCTGCCTCCACACTCGCTGTGCCACACCTCCAAGCCCAGCAGCCTGCCGTCCCCGAAGTCCACGGCCTACCCCCAGCCGCCCGCGCCGCAGCCGCTTCCATCGACCCAGAAAAAATCCGCGCCCACGTCCGCTTCCTCGCTCTGGACCTACTCGAAGGCCGTGGCCCCGGCAAGCGCGGCGCCGAGCTGGCCGCCGAATACATCGCCACCCAATTCGCCCTTGCCGGCCTCGAGCCCGCCGGCGACAACGGCACTTTCTTTCAGAAAGTCCCACTCTTCGCCGTCCATACCGTCGAAGACAAAACCAAATTCTCGCTCGTCCCATCAACCGGCCAGCCGATAGACCTCGCCTACAGCACCGAGATCGTCTCCAAGGACCAGACCGGCAGTGAGACCGCCGACATCGACGCCCCCATCGTCTACGTCGGCTACGGCATCCACGCCCCTGAATACAACTGGGACGACTACGCCGGTGTCGACGTAAAAGGCAAAATTGCCCTCGTCATCGTCAACGAACCTCCTTCCGATGACGAAAAATTCTTCAAAGGCAAGGCCCTCACCTACTACGGCCGATGGACCTACAAATACGAGGAAGCCGCGCGCCGCGGTGCCGTTGGCGTGCTCATCATTCACCGCGCAGACCTGGCCAGCTACGGCTGGGAAGTAGTGCGCAACTCGCAGGCCGTCGAGAAGAGCTATCTCCAAGGCGACCCCAACGCTACCCTCCAAGCCGCCGCATGGATTCAGCACGACGTAGCCCAACGCCTCTTCAGCCTGGCCGGCCTCGGCAACCTTGACCAGTCCATCGCCACAGCCGGCAAGCCCGGCGCCTTCCATGCTGTCGAACTCCCCGTCCGCCTTCACGGCCATGTCGAAAGCCACGTCCGCCGCTACATCAGTTCCAACGTCGTAGGCCGCGTTCCCGGAGCGAGCGCGTCGAACAACGCTGTCCTCTACACCGCACACTACGACCATCTCGGTATCGATCCCGACGCCAAGGGCGACAACATCTATAACGGAGCGGCCGACAACGGCACCGGCTGCGGCATCCTCATCGAAATGGCCCGCGCCTTTGCCCAGTCGCCCGTCCGCCCACCCCACGCCGTCTACTTCTCCGCCGTCACCGCCGAGGAGCAAGGCCTTCTAGGCTCGCAATATCTAGGCATGCACCCGCCCGTCCCCGCCGGAAACATCACCCTCGATCTCAACTACGATATGCTGCTGCCCATCGGCGTGCCGCGCTCCGTAAGCCTGGGCGGTGCCGAGCGCATCGACTTCTGGCCCACCGTGCAGACCGTCGCCAAGGCCTTCGATCTCGCACTCCTCCCTGACCCCACCCCCGGCGCAGGACACTACTATCGCTCCGACCATTTCTCGCTCGCCCGCGTCGGCATCCCCGCCTTTTCCGTCGACCAGGGAGAGCTATACGAAGGCCACGACGAAGCCTGGGGCCGCGCTCAGGCCGAGGACTACGTAGCCCACCACTACCACCAACCCTCCGACGAATACCGTCCAGACTGGGACTTCCGCGGCAACGCCAAGCTAGCTAGATTCGGGTTTGTTTTAGGCTGGCTCGCCAGCGACCAACCCAAGCCGGTCGAATGGCTAAAAGGTGACGAATTCGAAGCCCCCCGCAAAGCCAGCGAAGCCGGATCAGCCCACTAACACCAACCTTGCAGTTCCGTTTCACGCGACCAGTTTGTAGCTATCGAGCGAACCTGATGAACTCACTGAAATGCAAGCACCAGCATCATCTAAGAAATCGGGTATATTGGGCACAGTTCCCTTCCAGACTCGGAAGTTTCTTGTCTCCAGTGGTAGAAATCGGCGCAACATTTTCGACGTATGAATAGAACAGCCCATGTCGGCTGGAATCTATGATGTCGGAGATATGGATGCGCTTCATATTGTTGCTGATCCCCAAAGGGTATAAATCGGTAGATGCGGACGCAGTCCCTGGCGCGGTGGCCAGCAGGATGGCGTACAACAAAACCCTTCATAAAGCAGGCGTATTGCTCGGGCTCGATGCGCTTCTCCCCCCTTCGACCGGAGCTCGAATTTCATTCATCGACGGCAAGGCATCGGTTACAGAAGGGCCGTTCGCTGAGGCCAGTGAGAATATCGAAGGCTACTGGATCATTCAGGTGCGCTCGCGGGAAGAAGCAATCGAATGGGCCAGGCGCGCACCCATGACCAACAATGAGATCATCGAAGTGCGCCAGATCTATGAGATAGGCGATTGCTCAATCGACGCACAGAAGGCGCCACAAGGCTTCAATAATCTTCCAGACGCGGCTGCTCGAAAAGCATGAGCGAAAATCAAATACCGGACATTCACAAAACGATCGAGGCCGTGTGGAAGATCGAGTCCACGCGACTCATCGCCGGCATTGCCCGCGTGACTCGCGACATAGGCGTTGCTGAGGAACTCGCTCAGGACGCGCTGGTTGCGGCCCTTGAGCGGTGGCCTGAAGAAGGCATTCCGGAGAAGCCTGCGGCGTGGCTCATGACTGCGGCAAAGCGGCGCGCAATCGACTCTCTTCGTCGAGGTCGGATGCTTGAACAAAAACATGGCGAGATTGAGCGAGAGCTTGAGTTTCAACAGCAGCGCCTTGCCGAAGCAATGGACCAATCGCTGGATCAGGTCATTGACGATGACGTCCTCCGCCTCATCTTTACTGCCTGCCATCCTGTCCTCGCTGTTGAAGGGCGCATCGCCCTTACGTTGCGCTTAATTGGCGGCCTCACAACTCCTGAAATTGCTCGTGCCTTCCTCGTACCCGAGAAGACGCTTGGCCAGCGAATCTTTCGCGCCAAGAGAACCCTCTCCGAAGCCCGCGTTCCGTTCGAGATTCCGCGTGGAGACGAGCTGCGTAGCAGGCTTGAGTCCGTGCTCTCGGTGGTCTACCTCATCTTCAACGAAGGTTATACCGCAACGTTCGGAGATGAGTGGATGCGCGAAGAACTTTGTAATGACGCTCTGCGGCTCGGGCGCATTCTCGCAGGACTTCTTCCCGGTGAATCTGAGGTTCATGGCCTTCTCGCGCTTATGGAGTTGCAGGCGTCACGAACCGCGGCACGCAAAGGGCGAAACGGAGAAGCCGTCTTGTTGATGGAGCAAGACCGGTCGCTGTGGGACTATGTACAAATTCAACGAGGAATGGCTGCGCTTCATCATGCGCAAAAGCTCGGTGGCGGAGCCGGTACCTACACGTTACAGGCAGCAATCGTCGCCTGTCATGCCAGAGCCAGCACAGCCGCGGAGACCGACTGGGAAAGGATTGTCCTTCTCTACGACGCTCTTCTCCAGATCGGACCATCGCCCATCGTCGAGCTGAACCGAGCGGTAGCTGTCGGGATGGCAGAAGGGCCTGCCGCTGGACTGCGTGCGCTGGATGCGCTCGCGGCTGAGCCTGCGCTGAACAACTATCATTTGCTTCCCAGTGTCAGGGGAGATTTCCTCGTGCAGCTGGGACGACATGCCGAAGCTCGCGAAGAGTTTCAACGCGCCATTGCCATGACGGAGAACCGTCGGGAGCACCAATTGCTCTCGAAAAAACTAAAGCAGGCGATGTTTATCGATTGAATAAGCAGGCTTGCAAAGATTTATCCGCTCTCTCCGGAATAAACGGCCCGCGTGAACAAATATGCTATACAGAAGCAATGCGCGCTTTTGTTTCCCGTGTGCTGCTCCTCCTATCCTGCACATCCATACTCGCCCAAGCGGATGCTCACCCCTCGTGGACGACACCCATCGCTCCGTTCCGCATTGCCGACAACCTCTACTACGTCGGCAGCCAGGAGCTTGCCAGCTATCTCGTCGTCACTCCGCAGGGAAATATTCTCATCAATGCCAACCTCGCTACTTCACCGCCGCAGATACGCGCGAGTGTGGAGAAGCTGGGCTTCCGCTGGTCTGACATCAAGATCCTGCTCAATAGTCAGGCGCATGACGATCACATAGCCGGCGCGGCTCAAGTGATTCGCGAGACACATGCGAAGAACATGGTGATGGACGGCGATGTGAGCGTGGTAGAGACAGGCGCAAAAGCAGATTTCCTTGCCCCCTCACCCAATGTCCCCGGCTACGCCCCAATACACGTGGACCGGGTTCTCCACGACGAAGACACTGTAAGCCTCGGGGATGTGATATTGACCGCCCATAAAACCGCCGGCCACACCCGCGGATGTACAACGTGGACCATGCGCTCTCATCTCCCGGGAGAGCCAGCCGGAACATCGCGCAACATCGTCATCGTGGGAGGAGCAGGCTTCTGGTCGGAGTACCACTTCGTCGCGACGCCCAGCCACCCCGTAAGCTATCCCGGAATTGTTCAGGATTTCCAACATACATTTGCCGTGCTGCGAGCATTGCCCTGCGATGTTTTTCTTGGCGCGCACGCGGGCTACTTCGATATGCTCACAAAACTGAAGCGCTATCCAAACGATGGCCCGCGTGTCTTCATCGACCCCGCAGGCTACAAGGATTTCGTCGCTGACGCTCAGCAGACCTTCGAGCAGGCATTGACCAAACAGCAGTCCGCCGCTGCACATTAGCCTTACCCATTAATTCCGCCTTGTAGGTATCTAAAGGTCTCTGAACGGCCATCGGTTCAGGGATGGAGCCTTCACAAAATCTCATAAATTCCTCATACTTTCCTAATCCCTATTTGTTTCCAATCACGTAAGCTTGGGTCGTTGGGTTGAGCCCGACAGAAAGTTGAGGAAAAGACCATGCCGTTAATTCAGGTCAAACTGATCGAGGATGTCTTTACACCAGCACAGAAAAAGGAAATGATCACGAAGCTCACGGACGCAATGGTCGAGATCGAAGGCGAGAATATGCGCTCGGTAACGTGGGTGGTCATCGAGGATGTTCGCAGCGGCGAATGGGGTATCGGCGGAAATGCGCTGACCACCGAGGCGGTTCGCGCGCTCGCTGCGGGAAAGGGCTAAAGCCGACCGGTGTGGAAGGGAGGGAGTAACCTCCACTCTCACACAGCCCGGATGCTGGTATGATCTCGGAATCGCGAGGGCATAGGCTTATGCCACGAGTTCGAGAACTGCTGGACCGCCGAATCGCCGGAAGTTTTGTTGGCCGAACAGGAGAACTGGAGTCGCTCCTTGAGCTTCTGACCGATCAGGGGCCGGTCGTAGTGCATCTGCATGGAATTGCAGGGGTCGGGAAGTCACGGCTCCTGGGTGCCTTCGCAGAGAACGCGCGAGCCGAAGGTGCGAGCGTCGTCCAGTTGGATTGTCGAGAAGTCGAGCCCACCGAAACCGGTCTTCTAAACGAATTGGGTTTGGCCACCGGCGGAGGATCGGGCTCAGCCGATGAGATTGCATCGCGGCTCGGCCTCGTTGGGTCCCGGGTCATCGTTACCCTGGATACGTACGAGGTCTTCCGGTTGATGGACACTTGGCTGCGCCAGGTATTTCTGCCGCTGCTGCCTGACAATGTCAGGTTCGTCCTCTGCGGCCGTGAGGCGCCCGTGACCGCATGGCTATCCGATCCCGGATGGCAGAGCCTGTTCAAAAGTGTTCGTCTGGAGTCGCTGAAACAGAGTGACGCCGCAGAGTTGCTCTCCCGCGCGGGCGTGATGACCGAAGATGCACGATTTCTGTCCGGCATCTGCCACGGCCATCCATTAGCGCTTACGCTGGCCGCTTCGATCCAACGCACGCTGCCAATGACGCTGAATTCAGGTGTCGCGCAGCGGGTGGTGGAGGAGCTCTCAAGCCTGTTCTTGGCCGACATCACGGACGCCAGGACCCGCGAGACTTTGGAAGCCGCGACAGTCGTTCGCCGGGTGACACTTCCGATCCTGCGAGCGCTGTTGCAGGGTGCCTCTCCGCACGATGCGCAGGAGCGCCTTCGGACGCTTCCTTTCGTCCAACCCGACCGGGACGGACTGCATATCCATGACGCCGTCCGGGAAGCCATTGCAGCGACCTTGCGTGCCAACCATCCGCAGCAGTATCACGCTTACCGGAAGGCGGCCTATCGCTATTTCATGAGTGAACTGCGAAGCATTCCAGCCTCCGAATTGTGGCGCTACACAGCGGACCTGCTCTACCTGCTTGAGAACCCGGTCGTGCGGGAAGGGTTCTTTCCCACCAGCGCACAGGAGCATGTTGTAGAGCCGGCCCGGCAGGGCGACGCTGCGGCGATTCTCGATTGCATCGAACGTCATGAAAGTTTGAACACCGCGAGCTATCTGAAGCGATGGTGGAGCCACGCCCCGGAAACATTCTCGGTTGCGCGCGACCAGAAGGGAACTGCTCGAGGGTTCTATTGCGTCTTCGATCCCGCAAATGTCCCTTCCCACCTTTGCCAGGAAGACCCGGTCACCCACGCCTGGCTTGATCATATGAAGCATCAGCCTCTGCCGCGTCAGAGCACCTTGTTTCTTCGTCGCTGGTTGTCCGCCTCGGATGGAGAGGCCCCTTCTCCCGTTCAGGCGGCCTGCTGGATCGATGTGAAGCGTAAATACCTGGAGCTGCGCCCGAACCTGCGCCGTGTCTATCTTACGGTTGGCGACCTGACGCCCTATGCCGCGGCAGCGCATAGGCTTGGATTTAGGGTGATAGCAGAAGCCTGCGGCAAAGGGTATCAGTCAGCGATGCTTGACTTCGGCCCATCGTCCGTCGATGGCTGGCTTACGCGGCTGCTGGCTGCTGAGCTAGGCGTTGAAGAGGCGGGCTTGCTTGATTGCGCCGCGCATGAACTCGTTCTAGACGGTAGACGCGTCGGCCTGAGCAAACTCGAACTCGGCGTCATCGAGTTCCTCTACCGGCGGCCCGGGGAGGCCGTCTCGCGCGGCTCCCTGCTGGCGCATGTTTGGGAGCAAAGCTACGACGGAGGAGGAAACGTGGTGGACGTCGTGGTTCGTTCTCTAAGGAAAAAGCTGGGCGAGCGGTCTTCGTTAATTGAAACCGTTCACGGCGTCGGATACCGTTTCCGAGGAGAAGATGCGTTTCGAAGAACGACGTAGCCTTTTGAGCCAATCTCAGTGAGATGATAGCTATTCCGGGCTATCGCGGTTTCACAATTACTTTATCCAGAACGCACAGCTTTAAAATGCCTTTTTCCTCAAGAAAAAGGCACCTATCGCGAACCCAGAAAGGGGACACGGATTGTTGAACCTCTCTAGTGCAACAATACGTAGCTCAATGTGTGGACAGCGCGCCTGTAGGGATCGTCGTGCTATTGCCCGGAAAACGCCGCAGCCGGAATGAGCCTCGCGCTCGCTTCC
>Ga0302140_10005991_pt1 | contig 15277 bp, 12 predicted proteins | sample I_Bog_E1_1_FD_202095 | JGI IMG/M metagenome (GOLD analysis project Ga0302140, IMG submission 202095) | Peat permafrost microbial communities from Stordalen Mire near Abisko, Sweden - I_Bog_E1_1 | ecosystem: Environmental > Terrestrial > Soil > Wetlands > Peat | place: Sweden: Abisko, Stordalen...
AACGGAGCCATTGAGGCCGACGGTGGTGGGGTTGGTGGCGGGGTTGCTGATGGCAACGAGCGAGAAGCTGTGCAGCGTGGTAAAGCCGTAGCCGGAGAGCGCGGCCGAGTTGGACGAGAGGAGAGTTCCACCAGCAGCGGAGGTCGTGAGGACCAGGTTGGCAGTGTTGAGACCGGCGACGGTGGGCTGAAAGTTAACGTTATAGGCACAGACCTCGCCGATGGAGAAGGCGTCCGCGCCGGTGGGAGCAGCGCCGGTGCCGAGGGACGGGCAGGTTGGATTGGTCGGAGAGACCGAAGTACCGAGAAGAAAGGCGGTGGGATTGGTGCCGCTGAAGCTGGGGTCGGGGCCGGCGGTTAGCGTGCTGGCGATGTTGCCGGTTCCTTGGACGGTGAGGAAGGTGCCCGGGTCGTCCGTGGCGTCGGGTGTGCCGATGAGGGTGGGCGTGGGGAAGGCGACGGAGGGAGTGGAACGCGGGACGGTGACGAGGCCGTCGATGGTGTCGCTGATAACCAGGTCGCCATTGTTTTGGATGAGGACGCCGGCGGGGCTGGCAAGAGCGAGAGCCGGGGTCTCTGTGAGGACGAATTGATTGCCGGGAACGGTAGCTTCGACGACCTGGCCGTCGCCGGTGTCCGCAATGTACAGGGTGCCCGCGGCATCCACGGCCACACCGGTGGGTTTGCTCAGGGTGATGCTGGTAGGACTGACATCCGTGGTGGCGGTGGACCCTACCGAATTTTCCAGGATGCGGCTATTGCCGGTGTCGACGATGTAGAGATTGCTATCGGGATAAATCGTGCTGTTTGAGTCGATGGCCAGACCCGTCGGACCCGAGAGCGATGCGCCCGGTCCGGTAAAGGTGAGGGTGTTCGCCGACGTGGAGCCCGGGGGAAGCAGATAGATCTTGTTATTGGTCGAGTCGGCGATGTAGAGATCACCGATCAGATCGACGGCGAGGCCCGCGGGCGTCGCAAGGGTGACATTGGTGATGCTGAGCGGCGTGGCGATGTACGGAGTGACGCTAAGCGGGATGTCATAGACCGAATTGCCTGAGGAGACATACAGGTTCCCAGCCCCATCGAGGGCGATCCCGGAGGTATTCGAGACGGGCAGGGAGACTATAGAAGAATAGACGCCGGTCGTTGAACGTTCCAGAATGCGATTGTTGGTGACGTCGGTGAAGAAGATATTGCCGAGCGCATCCTGAGCCGCAGCACCGGCGGTAAAGGATGTCGGGCTAAGGGCAGTGGCGCTGTTGGTGGTAACGGCAGTGGTTGGCGCGAAGGCGAACTGAGGGCCAATCCCGACACCCGAGATATAGATCGTATTTACAACAACGTTGGACGTATTGGTGATCAGGAGCGCGCCGAAGCGAATGCCTATCGCCGAAGGAGTAAACGAGAGGGTGACCGAGCAGGTATTGGGGTAGGTGATTGTGCCGATGCAGTCGGTCGAGACGACCGCGAAGTCCTGGCCGCCAGTCCCGTAGGTGACTGCAATAACGCTTTTGACGGAGACCGGGGTACCACTGGAGGGATTGCGAAAGGATTGGGTCTGGGGGCTGGTAGTCCCGAGATTGACGTTGCCGAACTCGATATCAGAGCCGGGGGAGAGACCTTGCGCCAAAGCAGAGGGCGCGAAGAGCGCGAACAGTCCCAACAGAATCAGCAGAAGACCGGAGCGCACTGCCTCTAGCGAGGTTCGGTGCTTGCTCAGGAGAGCTTCGCGCAGGGAGACAGACATCATTCCTCCAGCAAGGGCCGACAGGGTCCAGACAGAACTGTTCCCTGTGTCGGTAGAAGATGATTGTCCGGGAGTCTGTCTCTGAACTGAATGCAGGACGGTGGATAATCTTCTACCCATGAAATAGGTTCAACAACTCCGCAGAACTGCCGCGGAGGAACGATCGGGTAAGACTTGGCGTAACGCGCCAAGCATAGCATCTCATCTGAAAACTAGTCACTCCGCAATAACTCGCACCGTGACTATCCGTGGAGCAGGATACGGGCCTGTCCGAGACAGAACGTGTAACTCCACAATGCATGAGGAAGCGGCCTGCGGGGAAGAACCATTGTGGGTACATCTTGAAAAGATTGGGCCGGAGGTGGCTTTCCGGCAGAAACCGACTACGAGCAGGACGCATGAGCTGGCATGCAGGGAGTGGTGGCGAGGGTGAAGATACAGATTGACTGAGGCGGAAACACGCTGCACAACGGAGGCAGGTGCTATTGGATGGCCTACCAGATGAGAAGTGGCGGGCGGGCGGTTTGAGCGGAATATGAACAGCAATCACGGATCTGCAGACGGCGGAGGCGTTGGACGCATCTGAGTGAGGTAAGCAGGAAACCCTCCAGTGCGCGCAACCGACCATCGATTAACCGCGACCGATCCCCTGGCCCAGCAGATATGGGACCTGGTATCGCGATCGCCTGTCCATAACCTTTGGGACTTTCAGGGAGCGAGCGCCAAGCTGGTATGGACGCGCACGTTTCGGGCAATCATTAGCGATGACCTGCTTTCGCGCGCGGCGGAGATGGGGTACTACTTTCTGTTCGCGCTGTTTCCTACGCTGGTGTCGGCAAGCTCGATTCTTGGCTTGGCCGCTCGGCAAGCATCGCATATCTATGACAGCCTGCTGCACTACCTATCGTTAGTAGTTCCGGTCGGAGCGTACACGATGGTGATTGAGACGTTCAACCAGACGGCCGCGGCGGCCACAACCGGCAAGGTGACGATTGGGCTGGTGGCTGCGTTGTGGTCGGCTTCTGTGGGATTCGCGTCGATTCAAGACGGGATGAACACGGTATATAAGGTGCGGGAGTCACGGCCTTATTGGATGGCTAGGGGACAGGCGATCCTTGTGACGATGTTGCTGTCGGTGATGGTGACGCTGAACCTGGCGGTGTTGCTGGGCGGGGACCTGTTTGCGCGCGTGGTGTACTTGCGTATCTGGCATCATCCGCTAGCGCTAGCAGCGGCGCTGGCCATTCATCTTGTGCAATGGACAGTGGCGAGTTCCCTGCTGATGCTGCAGTTCAGCATGATTTATTACTTTGCTCCTGATCTGAAGGTGAAGTGCTGGCATTGGGCGACTCCAGGTGCGGTGATCGGGATCTTTGGCTGGATCCTCTGCTCTCTGGGTCTGCGGATTTATTTGCACTTCTTCAATAGCTTTTCGGTCACATACGGGTCGCTGGGAGGAGTGATCATCCTCTTGACGTGGTTTTACATCACCGGGCTGATGCTGCTGCTGGGCGCGGAGGTGAACAGTGAGATTCAGGCGGCAGTGGCAGAGAAGCAGCTGAAGGAGAGCGGAGTTCTTCCGCCGGAAGTAGACCCGGAACCCACGATTGCCGCAGGGGTGCCCCTGCCTTCACCATGAGTGCGAAGACAGGGGTGGGATGGATTACTTAATTACTTAGTTAAAGGATCGAGGATGGTGTCGAGGCGATCGGGCGTGTTGTCGACGCGTTCGAGTTGGGGATAACGCTCGCCACCGTGATAGTCGATCGAGATGGTCTTGAAGTAGCCGGTGTTTTCCACGATGAGGTTAATAGCGGGGCCGCTGCCTTTGGCTGCGTCGATGGCCGCACGCAGAAGAGCTGGCGTAAAGGCGCGACCGTTGACGGCGATGACCTGGAAGCCAGGGGCGAGGCCTGCCTTGTAGGCAACGCCACCGACGATGACATCGCCGAGGATGCCTGAGGAACTTACGGTGAGGCCCAGGGAGTAGGTTGCACTGAGGCCGTCCCCTTCGTTGAGCGTTGACCAGTAGTTGGGCTTCTCGGTGTAGGTGAGGTGGTAGCCGGAGAGGGTGTTGATGCCGGCGATCTCGGGAGCGTGAGGCTCGTTGGAGTCGAGGCGGGTGCGGAGGAAAGTGGACCAGTCGTTGGGGACGACAGCATTGAGGCCGGAGACGATGTCCTCAAAGGTATAGGGGACGACACGTGGTGGGGTATTGCCACCGAAGCCTTCAAAGACGGCGAGGAAGTCATTGAGGCTCTTCTTGCCGTGGGACTTATCGCGGATCGTCTCGTCGATTTCGAGCCAGAGGAGATCGCCTTCGCTGTAGTAGTCGACGTCGCGACGCCAGTTGTCGTAGGGGCCGGAGGCGTTGTAGAGAATCTGGGCCGCGGAGGCGGTGTCCTGGAGATCGCGCCAGGTTCGGCCGGGACGAGCGTCGTTGAATTCGGCCGCAATGGTGGCGAGGCGATCTCGGAAGACTTCGGGGCTCCAGATGCCGGAGCGCGCGGCGAGCACGTCGCCCAGGTAGTTGGTGAGGCCCTCGTAGACCCAGAGCAGGTTACCCTTCATGGGCTCCTGGTAGTTGGGCGTGGCGAGGCCGGCGGGGCGGCGGTATTTGCCGTTCCAGGAGTGGGTGAACTCGTGGGGGAGAAGGTCGCCTTCTTCGGTAAAGGAACCTTCGTCGATGAAGGTCTTCTCGGGGACGCGGTCGTCGGAGGACTGGTGGTGCTCGAGACCGAAGTGCGCTACCTGGTCAGAGAGCGTGACGAGGAAGTGGTAAGAGCCGTAGTGGCGCGACTTGTAGAGTGCCCCCGTTTCGCGGACGAGCTTGGAGAACTGGTCTATGTGCTGCTGGTTGAGAGCGATGTCTTCCGGGCCGTCGCCGGCGAGGTCGAGGTAGTGCTTGGGAGAGACCTCGGGGGCGAGGTCGATTTCGCGAAACCAGCGGCCGGCGAGGACGGGCGAGTCGATGAGCTGCTCGAGGGAGACGGTCTGGAAGGTGGCGTGAGCAGAGGCCTCCGTGGCTCCGCCAGTGGGCTGAAGCGCGGTGCCGAAATGCCAACCATCTGGGATGGTGATGCTGGGGGTAATCATGACGTCCGAGGCCCTGGTGTGCTCGATGTCGCCGTTGAGGGGGTAGACGAGGAGGGTATTCCAGCTGAGTAGCGCCAGGTTGGCGCTGGTGGAACCTCCCTCCGTGAAGTTGGCGCCGCCCGTAGCAAGGAAGTCCATCTTGATATTGAGTTGAGTGGTGTCGGGCGGGACCGTCAAATGATAGCTATACATGTCGACGAGGTCGCGCTCCCACTTGACGGGCTGACCGGAAGGGGTGGAGATGATGAAGCCGGCCTGGTTGATGATGGGGCCGGTGGGACCGTGTTCTCCGGGGATCCACTCGGGATAGACGAGGGTGAGGAGGCCGGGTTGCACCGGGATGGTTTCCATGGCGTGAAGGATCTTGCGCGGTGCGTCCGTGAGGTCGACGGAGAGAGTGATGGGGGAAGATTGGCCGATGGCAGAGAGGGTGGCGGCGCAGAGGGCGGCCATGGGAATAAGGCGAAACAACGACATTGTGGTGAGCTCCTGAAGGCAGGTACTTTATGGGTTCAGTTTACGCGGGGGCTGGAGAGGGGCGCGGGTTTTCACCGCGACGGACGAAGAACTCCCATTGGGCAGTTGGGGCGACAAGCCGTTAGAAGCTACGGAAAGGTGCTTAAGTTTGAGTACGCGCGAATAGATTTCTGGCATCTAACGGCGCAGGAATTGATCCTGACGGATCAATCATGACTCAAAGGAGATCCTCCCGTGGCTGTGAACAAGACCCCCATAGCAAGTGATAGCGCCGCAGAGTTGCATCATCTGATTGGCGACGACGCGAGTGCAACGTTCGAGAGCGATCCAAAGTTTGTCGACTCGAACCCGACGGGCAGCGCATCGAGCGAACATCTTACGCTGCGCGATACCGACGATACAGAAGATAGCGAAGAAGAAGAGGTCGAGGAAGAGGAGGACGAGGACGAAGAGGATGACGAGGATGAAGATGAAGATGAGGATATCGACGAGGAGGATGAGGATGAGGACGGTGACTTGGAAGACGAGGAAGATGATGACGCGGACGAAGTGTTGAAGGCTGCTGAGCCGGTGAATGTTCATGGGGCCGGAAAGCGTTCGCGAAAGGACGTTGAAGACGAATTGAACGAGATGGAGGATGAGTCCACAGAGGATGTCACTTCCACTCCAGAAGAGGCGGAGGAGCGTGAAGAAGAAGAGCTGCAGAAAGATCGCGCGATCGATGAGGCTCTCCGCATAAGCGCGAATGAGATTGCCGGACAAGGGTATTAGCGAGGGCGTTGCGAGTGAACGCTCGAAACCAGAAAGGTAGCAGCGTGAGCGAGACAAAAGCGGGACGGTCCCTGGCAAAGGGTCTGGTAGCAGGATTGATCGCGGGACTGGTCGCCACTGCGGCGAAGTCCTGTGTCGAGGCGATGTTTCCTCCACGCACGCATGGAGAGGTGGAACCCCCAGAGGAGCTCGCGGAGAAGATCGCGGGGCATTCGCTCGATCGTGAGACGAAAATCTGGGCTAGCGAGACGATTCATTGGGGTTTTGGTGCAGCGGCTGGGGCAGCCTATGGCGCATTGGCGGAGTATTACCCGGCGGCGACTGATAAGAGGGGCGCGACGTTTGGGCTGACCCTGATGTCGCTTACGCACGAGACGGCTCTGCCGGCGATGGGACTCTCGGAGCCCGCGGAAGAGCAAACTGCTCGGGAACATACCAGCGAAGCCACGAGCCACCTGGTTTACGGTCTCGTAGCGGAAAGAGTGCGAAGTTTCGTTCGAGGCTTGTTGTAAAGATTTGCGCTGCAAGGTTGCGTGGTGTGAAATGATCGCCAGTCAATGCTTCATGTGATGGCAGTGCGGCCGCTTTGAAGTTGGGTCGAGATACCTATCGAACTACACTCCAGAGTACCCGCTGGCATCTGTAACGGGCGAGGATGTGGCTTTTGACGACGCACCGCATTGTGAGCAGAGAGAAGCAGCCGAAGCGAGTTGTGATCGTGGGAGCTGGACCGGGTGGTCTGGCGACGGCGATGTTGTTGGCGCGCTCCGGTGTTCAAGTGACCGTGGTGGAGAAGAGTTCACGGGTGGGCGGACGGACAGCGACGCTTGAGCAGGATGGCTTCAAGTTCGATATTGGGCCGACCTTTTTTCTTTACCCCCGAGTGCTTCGTGAGATCTTTGCAGATGCCGGGTATGACCTGGACCACGAAGTTCCAATGAAGCGGCTGGACCCGCAGTATCGATTGATCTTCGGGGACGGTGGTCAGATAGACGCGACGGCAGACGTGGAGCGGATGGAGCGGGAGATCGCCACGATCTCTCCGCAGGATGCGATGGAGTTCAAGAACTTTCTGGCGCGGAACCGCAAGAAGTTGGCGAGCTTTATGCCCGTGCTCGAGACGCCCTTCGAGAAGTGGAGCGATTTGCTGCGCCCGGAGATGTTGAAGCTGCTGCCGTTGATGAAGCCGTGGCTGTCGCTGGATGGCGATCTGCAGGCTCACTTCAAGGATGAGCGGATTCGGCTGGGCTTCAGTTTTCAATCGAAGTACCTGGGGATGAGCCCGTTTCGATGCCCTTCCCTGTTTTCGATTTTGTCGTTCCTAGAGTACGAGCACGGGGTGTTTCATCCGATTGGCGGTTGTGGCGCGGTGACGTCGGCGATGGCGCGCATTGCTATAGAGATGGGCGTTGACGTGTTGACGGAGGAGCCAGTCGAGGAGATCTTGATCGACAGCGGTGGCAAGCATAGCAAGCGCGGCAAAGCAGTGGGAGTAAGGACGTCCAAGCGGAGGCTGCTGGCGGATGCGGTGGTGGTAAATGCGGACTTCGCCGAGGCGATGCGGAAGCTGATTCCGAATCAACATCGGCGTAAGTGGAGCGATAAGAAGATCGCGAGCAAGCAATATTCGTGCTCGACGTTCATGATGTATCTCGGCATCGAGGGGCGCTACGACGACGTGGCCCACCATACGATCTACCTGGCCGAGAATTATCGACAGAACCTTTGCGATATCGAGGATCTTCATCAGCTCTCGAAGAATCCTTCGTTCTACGTCCAGAATGCATCGGTGACGGATTCGACATTGGCTCCGAAGGGGCAATCGACCCTGTATGTACTGCTTCCGGTGACGCACGAAAGCGAGAAGGTCGACTGGGCGCGTAAGACGGCAGGGTTCCGAGAGCTGGCGATCGAGCAGATGAAGCGGATTGGAATTGAGGACGTGGAGCGGCGCATCCGTACGGAGAGGATCATTACTCCGCAGGGTTGGCGGGACGAGTTTGGCTTGCTGAAGGGCGCAACATTTTCGATGAAGCATTCGCTGGACCAGATGCTGCATCTGCGGCCGCATAACCGGTTCGAAGACGTGGACGGCATATACTTGACGGGCGGAGGAACCCATCCGGGTTCCGGATTGCCGGTCATCTTCCAATCAGCGCGGATCAGTTCGAAGCTACTGATGGAGGACCTGAACATCGAGCCGCAGTGGTCGACGTCTTCGGAGATCGCGATGGAAGATGGCATGATGCAGGTTGCGTCTTGAAGACTGCAGCGGAGGAACTGCCGGGCGTTCGCGCCAAGCAGGCCGCGTGTTCGCTGCTGTCAGGTGCTTGCGGACTCACGACCTCCGCAACGCCGGCCGGAGAACAGGCTTTGTGGGCGAGCACGTCTTTGAAGGCTCGGCTTCGGGTGCTGCGAGCTGCGCGACACCTGATGGCGGCTCGCGCCGAAGAGTTCTGTGAAGCGATTTCTCCTCGCCTGGCTCGTACAAAGGCCGATACGCTGGCGACCGAACTATTACCGCTGCTGTCGGGATGCAAATTTCTGGAGCGGGAGGCGGTACGAATTCTCGCCCCGCACAAGCTCGGAATAGCTGGCCGTCCGTTGTGGATGACAGGAGTTGCGGCAGAGATTCATCGCGTCGCCCTGGGACACGTGCTGGTAATTGGGCCTTCGAACTTTCCGCTATTCATTCCTGGCTCGCACGTTTTGCAGGCGCTGGCTGCGGGAAACAGCGTGACGTGGAAGCCGGGCGTTGGTGGTGGAGCGGTCGCGCAACTGATGGCTCGGATGTTAGTGGAGGCAGGTTTGCCTGCGAGCGCACTGACCGTTACCGATGAGAGCGTAGAAGCGGCGCACCGCTCATTGCTTGCGCGGCCCGACAAAGTTATCTTTACAGGCTCGTCGAAGACCAGTCATAGCCTGCTCACGGAGTTGGCCGAGACGACTACGCCAGCGGTGCTTGAACTCTCTGGCGCAGACGCGATCATCGTTTCGCCGACCGCGGATCTTAAGCAGGCGGCGAAGGCTGTAGCGTTCGGACTGCGGCTGAATGGTGGCGCGGTGTGTATGTCGCCGCGAAGATTGTTTGCTACACCGTCGACGATGTCGGCGCTGCGGCCGCTGTTGCAAGAGGCGCTGGCGAAGGTGCCGGGCGTTACGCTCGATGCTGGTACGTCGTCGCGGTTGCGAACCATGTTGGAGGAGGCGGTCGAGGGCGGCGCAGAGCTGCGGGGCACGTTCGCTCCGGAAGCGCAGAGGCCGCTGCTGGTCGACCATGCGACCGCGGGAATGAGGATTTCGAGCAGCGACGTGTTCGCACCGGTGCTTTCGCTGATCGAGGCGGAGTCGATGATGCATGTGCCGGCACTATATGCGCAGTGCGCGTATGGGCTGACCGTATCGATTTTCTGTGAGCGCGGCAAAGAGAAGAAGGCGCGGATGCTCGGGGCGATGTTGAATGCGGGAACGCTGCTGATCAACGACATCATCGCGCCGACAGCTGATCCTCGAGTGCCGTTCGGCGGCCGCGGTGCAAGTGGGTATGGAGTGACGCGGGGCGCGGAAGGGCTGCTTGAGATGACGGCGGTGAAGACCGTTCTGACGCGGCGCGGCGGTGTGATGCTGCATCTGGATCCGACGAGTGATGCCGATGTGCCGATGTTTGCTGGGATGATCCGGGCGATGCATGGCGAGGGTTTTGCTATGCGATGGACGGCGATCAAGCAGTTGGTCAAAACAGCGCGGCATTGACGTTCGCACTTACGACCATTGAATGATAAAAGCAGGAGAAACGATGCGCGTTGGTGTTATTGGATCAGGTTTGGCGGGGTTGGCAGCGGCTTGTACCTTGGCTGCGCGCGGACATGCGGTTGAGGTATTCGAGAAGAATGAATGGCTCGGCGGAAAGGCCGCGCAGCTTCGCGGGGATGGATTCCGCTTCGACATGGGGCCGACGATTCTGATACAGCCCTCGGTGCTGCGGAAGATTTTTGCCGAGGCGGGGAAGAAGTTGGAGAGCTACGTTGACATGGTGCGCCTTGATCCGCAATGGCGCTGCTTCTTCGATGATGGAGCGACGATTGATCTGCTGGATGACCCGGCCAAGATGTCGGCGGAGCTTGAGGGACGATTTCCGGGGATGGGGGCGAAGTATTCGCAGCTGATGGATTTGTCGAAAGAGCTGCACACGATCAGCGACAAGTTTTTCTTCTGGAAGTCGGTGGGCTCGATCCGGGACACGCTGGATGTGGGTGGGGCGTTCGATATTAAAGTGTTGCGCGATGTGCTGAAGATGCGCATGGGGAAGACCGTGGCGGGAACGATTCGCGAGTTTATTCCTGAGCCAAATACGGCGCAGATGCTGGACCACATGGTTCAGTATGTGGGGTCGTCTCCGGATGCGTCGCCGGCGATTCTTACGGCGATTGGAAGCATGCAGGCGCAGGAGGGAATTTGGTATCCGATGGGCGGAACGCGCGCCGTGCCTGAGGCGATGGTGAAGCTGGCGAAAGAGTTGGGCGTGATCTTCCACACCAACGCGGATGTGGTGAAGATTCTTACCAGCGACGCGAAGCATGCTGCGGTGACAGGACTGGTTACGGCGGATGGGAAGACGCACGCGTTCGATGCGATTGTGAGCAATGAGGACGCGGTGCGGACGCATCGGGAGTTGCTGGCCCAGACGGCTGCTGCGAGGGAGTTTGAACACAAACGCAAGTATGAGCCTGCCTGTTCCGGCGTTGTGCTGTACCTGGGATTGAAGAAGCGCTATGAGCATTTGGCGCATCATGACTTTGTGTTTTCGCGCGATCCGGAAGAAGAGTTTCATGCGATCTACGATCTGGGCGAGCCAGCGCCTGATCCTACTTGCTACTTGGCTTGCACGGCGGCGAGCGATCCTAGCAGTGCGCCTGCCGGTGGTGAGGCGATGTATGTGTTGGTGCATACGCCTTATCTTCGGCCGCATCATGACTGGTCGAAGATGCTGCCGGAGTATCGGCAGGTGATTCTGGATAAGCTGAAACGGACGGTGGGTTGCGAAGACATTGAAGAGCGCATTGTGTTTGAGCGGGCGTTGACGCCGCAGGATATTCACGATCGCTATCGCGTGCTGAACGGCGCAATCTATGGGCTGTCATCGCATGGGCGCTTCCTGGGAGCATTCAAGCCGGCGAATCGGAGCCGTGAAGTGGATGGGCTTTATCTTGCGGGCGGAGCGGCGCATCCCGGGCCGGGCATGCCGATGGTGATGATGTCGGGATGGATTGCGGCGGATTCGCTGGACGCGGATGCGAAGGGTAACTCTCCGAGCCGTGCAGCGTGATGAGTGGAATGACGGAATGAGCTATGCCTGCAGCACCGAACGTGCGTGAGATCCCTGTCGTGTCGCAGATGACGCTGAGGTTTTTTCAGCGCATTGTGCGGATCTATTTTCGAAGACATTTCCGGTCGGTGGTGGTGCAGCAGGCAGAGGTGTTGACGGGAGTTGCTGGGCCGCTGATTCTTTATGCGAACCACTCGTCGTGGTGGGACCCGATGGTGTCGGTGCTGGTGGCGGAGACGCTGCTGCCGGGACGCAAACACTATGCGCCGATGGATGCGGCTGCGCTGAAACGCTATCCGATTCTGGCGAAGATTGGGATCTTTCCGGTGGAGATGGCAACTGCGCGCGGTGCGGCGCAGTTTCTGCGAACGTCGCAGGCGATTCTTGCGAGCGAAGGCGTGGTGTGGATTACGCCGCAAGGTCGCTTCGTTGATTCGCGGGCGCGGCCACTCGGTTTCAAGCCTGGGTTGGGCGCGCTGGCGGTGCGAACTCCTGGGGCGTCGGTGATCCCCATGGCGATTGAATACACGTTCTGGGATGAGCGGTTGCCGGAGACGCTGCTGCGGTTTGGAAGGCCTGTGCAGCTTGGGAATGGGTTGAGTTCGGAAGCTGCAAGCGAGGAGATGGAGAGAGCGCTGACCCAGACGATGGAGGAGTTGAAGGGCGCGGCGATGGCTCGAGACGCTGGCGCGTTTCGCGTGCTGTTGCGGGGTGGTCGCGGGACGGGTGGGATGTATGGAATCGGCAGGCGACTGCGGGGATTGTTCACGAGGCGCCCCGTGCAGGTGGATCATACGGTGCGTCGTGAATCCGGTGAGCAGCGATGATTGACCCGGTGATGGTGCTGGTTTGGATGGCGGGGGTCATCTGTCTTTTCGCGATGATTCCGGCGGTGATGTTTCTGATGAACTTGCGGTGGTATCGAGCGCCGCGGGCGGAGGTGGCGCTGGATGTTAGGGTGGCGGTGCTGATTCCGGCTAGGGACGAAGAGCGGAATATCGGGGCTTGCGTAAAGAGCGTGCTGGCTAGTCGCGGGGTGGGGCTTGAGGTGCTGGTGCTGGATGACGGCTCTACGGATCGCACCGCAGAGTTGGTGCGGGAGATTGCGCTACGTGATGCGCGGGTAAGGCTGGTTGAGGCGCGCGCGTTGCCTAAAGGATGGAATGGGAAGCAACATGCTTGCTGGGTGCTGGCTCAGGAGACGGACGCAGCGCTGCTGCTGTTTCTGGATGCCGACGTTAGGATAATGCCCGAGGCGCTGGTGCGTTGTGTTGGGGAGATGCAGGCGCGGAGGGTTGCGCTGCTGTCGGGGTTTCCGCGACAGATCTTGGGTGGATGGATGGAGCGGATGCTACTGCCGTTGATTCATTTTGTACTGCTGGGATTGCTACCGATGGAGAGAATGCGGAAGTCGACGAAGGCAGCGTACGCGGCGGGGTGCGGGCAGTTTTTTCTGGCAGAACGCGAGGCTTACTTTGCTTGTGGGGGACATGCAGCGATTCGGGATACTCGGCACGATGGGCTTCGGCTGCCAGAGGAGTTTCGAAGGCATGGGCTAAGGACAGATCTTGTCGACCTGACGGAGCTTGCCGAGGTACGGATGTATTGCTCGGCGAGCGAGGTTTGGATGGGGCTGGCGAAGAATGCTACGGAAGGATTGGGGTCGCCGAGGCGGATTGTGCCAGTGACGATGCTGTTGCTGATGGGCCAGGTGCTGCCGGTGATTGCGGCGGTGCTGTGGGTTGCGTTCTGGGTGAGTCTTGCGGTGGTGGGAGCAACATTTGATGATTCGCGCGCGGCAATGATCGTTAGCTTATTACTGGGAGTGGCGGTGGTCGCTAGCTATCTGCCACGATTAATTGCGGTGCGGAAGTTCGAGCAACCGGTGATGTCGGCGGTGCTGCATCCGGTGGGGATTTTGATGTTGCTGGGAGTGCAGTGGTATGCGTTGGTACGACAAGTGTTTGGGCGGCCGGTGGAGTGGCGAGCTCGGAGTTATGCGAGTGGGACTGGCGAAGAAGTGGTCGAGACGCGAGAGGGCTAGACGCCCTTTTTGCGCGGCTCCCAGATGTATTTGTGGATTTGGAGGCTGAGTCGCGCGGGGAGACCGTCGGCTAACATCCACTCGACGACTAGGCGGGGGTCGAGGGCCGCGTTGTCTGTGGAGCGTTGGTCGCTCGGTGCTTTGAGGAAAGCCGGCGAGAGAAGGATTCCGCCGCAACGATCGGCGAGACCGTAGGTGTGGATGAAGCCGCGGGCGAACTCGTAATCGGCACGGTCGGTGAGGACGAACTTCACTTCATCGTTTTGGGTGAGGGTTTCGATGTTTTCGATGCGGAAGCTGTTGGCGGCGGAGCCTGCGCCGGGGCACTTTACATCGACGATTTTATGGACGGGCTTGGGTACCGCCTCTAATGGCTGCTGGCCGCTGGTTTCGATCATGAGCGTGTAGTTTTGCGCGAGGAGGCGTTCCATCAGGGGGATGAGTTCGCGGGCCTGGAGCATGGGCTCGCCGCCGGTGAACTCGATGAGGCGGCAGGGCTGGAGGGCGGCGATCTGCGCGATGATTTCGTCGGCGGTGAAGGGTTGGCCACCGGTGAAGGTGTACTCGGAGTCGCACCAGGCGCAGCGGAGATTGCAGCCGGCGAGCCGGACGAAGATGCAGGGGACGCCAGCGAAGGAGCTTTCGCCTTGCACGGATTTGTAGAGCTCAATGAGATGCATTACTTCCCTGCTTCTGGCTCGTAGTAGCGGGCGAAGCTGGTGTCGGTTTCGTAGAGGGTGCAGTCTTTGACGCTTACCCGGCCGGCGGTCATCTCGTGGAGCTGGCTCGCGGTCTTCTGGTAGAAGTAGCGCGCCAGATTTTCTGCCGAGGGGTTGAGTGTGGTGAAGGGTTCGAGCTCGTTGATCATCTGGTGGTCGAGGTAGTCGACGGTGGGGCGGAGGACTTGCTTGAGGAGCTTGAAATCGAGGAGGAGGCCAGCTTCGTCGAGGGTTTCGCCGATGAGGGTGACGAGCACGCGGTAGTTATGGCCGTGCGGATTCTCGCACTTGCCGTGGTAGTTGCGGAGGTAGTGGCCTGAAGAAAAGCCGGCCTGTACCGTGACTTCGAACATGGGGTGTGGGGCTCCGATCGGCGGGTGTTTGCGCCATCTCCCATTCTACCGGGTATCGCTATTCGGGGCGGTTGCGGCGCTTCTGCTGGCGGTCTTCGAGGCGGTTGGCGTCGTGACGGCGCTCGGCTTGCTCGAAGAGAGAACTCATCACGCCTAGCAGGGTGACGATGAGTGCTACGCAGACGAGGGCGATGCTGGTCATGCGCCAGAGGGAGGCGTCGCCGGGGGAGCCGGGCTGCTCGGCGATGTTGGTGAAGGACAGCGCGAGGGAGAGGAGCGCGAGGGCTCCTAGTGTCGCGGCGAGGATGTAGAGATTGCGTCCCATGCGGGTAGGTAAAGGATACTAGGCGCGGCTGACGGCTGGCTTGGCGGGGTCGAAGAAGCGCTCGACTTCGGTGATATCGTCGGTGCGGGCGTAGGGTGGGAGGCTGTCGAGGAAGGTGGCGCCGTAGCGGGTGGTGCGGATGCGGGGGTCGAGGAGCATGAGGACGCCGCGGTCGGTGAGGGAGCGGATGAGGCGGCCGAAGCCTTGCTTGAGGGCGATGACGGCTTGTGGGACCTGAAGGTCGTTGAAGGCGTTGCCGCCGGCTGCGGTGATGGCGTCGGTGCGGGCTTTCATGATGGGGTCGGAGGGGACGGCGAAGGGAAGCTTGTCGATGATGACGCAGCTGAGTTGCTCTCCCTGGACGTCGATGCCCTGCCAGAAACTCGATGTCCCGAAGAGGACGGCGTTCGGGGTGTCGCG
>Ga0302140_10005993_pt1 | contig 15276 bp, 13 predicted proteins | sample I_Bog_E1_1_FD_202095 | JGI IMG/M metagenome (GOLD analysis project Ga0302140, IMG submission 202095) | Peat permafrost microbial communities from Stordalen Mire near Abisko, Sweden - I_Bog_E1_1 | ecosystem: Environmental > Terrestrial > Soil > Wetlands > Peat | place: Sweden: Abisko, Stordalen...
GCCTGATCAGCGAGACTCGGTTCCGCGCGATGGTGGCGCGGGGTTCAAAAGAAACCGGACTCGCCCTGCTCGATAAGCTCGACCGGGCTTTTCAGAAGGATTGAATTGAAATACCCGGCCCCGTGAATTTGCCTGACCCGTAACGTCGCAGTTCGACGCTCCGTTGTTCGGACAGCAACCGAAACTCTGCGACTGGAGCGCCGGCGCCAGGCTGGCTACCGCGTATGACATGCAGTCCCCGGATTTGAGAGCGGCGGCGTGGTGACCCTCCCGAAACGAAGAAACGCTCCGGCCGCCGACCAAATGTGATCGTCGTCGAACGGAACCAGCTTCGCGTGAACGCGGCGATCCGCTCATAGCCGGACTCCCTTATTGCAGGGCGACGCCCAAAGCCGTCGGGGCCGCAGCCCAGAATGAGCTTCACACGCGTTACAGCCCGCCGGATTGCTCCACCATACGTGGACTTTGTCACGAGGCAATTTAATGAAGGGCCGCGTCCCACACACATCCCTGATCCATCATCCACCATACGTGAATTTTGTCACGAGGCAATTTAATGGGTTAGGTTCGATAGCTGGCGAGCGTTCGGACCGGGTAACCGGTTTGGGCGAAGTGTTCGAGTGGGCCCTCGCCCACCAGCCCTGTTCGGGCGCACGCCGGAGCTTTGCCCGCCCTCCCGACGGGCCAGTGTGACACTTATAGATGTCGCCATCGCCCGATGTACCATTTCCTCTGTAATATCTGTAACTCCGCCGCGTTCGCGCAAACCCTGGAACGGGAAACGCCCAGTTGCGCGACCTGTGGCTCTACCGTGCGTTTCCGCTGGATTGCCCACGCGCTCTCGCTTGAGATTTTCGGAGAGAGCATCCCGCTTCCGAAATTCCCTTCGCGCCGGAAGCTCAAGGGGCTTGGTATGAGCGACCCCGCTCCCATCGCCGACGTGCTGTCGGAACGCTTCGATTATCAAAACACGTACTTTCATCGCGAGCCGCGGTTCGACATCATGCGGGCCACCGGCGCGGCGAAGTTCGATTTCATCGTGGCGAGTGAGGTATTTGAGCATGTTGAAGCGCCGGTGCAGACGGCCTTCGATAATCTTGCCCGCCTGCTCAAGCCGGGCGGATTCGCCGTCTTTTCGTCTCCGTACGAGGCCGAAGGCGACACGATGGAACACTTCCCGAACCTGGACGACTGGAAGGTTGTCGAGTTGCGTTCCGGCTACGTGCTGCTGAACCGGACCGCCGACGGACGCATCGAAACCTTCGATAACCTCGCGTTCCACGGCGGCCCCGGCAGCACCCTTGAGATGCGCGTCTTCTCGGAAAAGGACCTGCTCGCGAACTGTAGTGCCGCCGGGTTCACGGAAATTGCGATTGCGGAAGATTACCTGCCCTATGGCATTCTCTGGGAACCTTGGGCACGCGGATTTACCCTGAAAACCGGTGTACACTGAACGCTGTAGGGAATCATAAAGGTCCGGAGGCGCGCCGCCCGAATGAAACGGCTTGTATTGGCATCCGCCGCGATGGCGCTGGCCGCAATCGCAGCTACCACCACGGATAATCCTTTCCAAACCAGGCTCTCCGCCGACCGGCGAATCGTCCATGTTCTGAACCGGCTCACGTTCGGGCCGCGTCCCGGCGACGTTGATGAGGTTCGCAAGGCCGGGGTCGAGAAATGGATCGACCTGCAGCTTCATCCGGATCGCATTTCCGAAAATCCTGCGCTCGATGCGAAGGTGAAGCCGCTCGAGACGCTGCGCATGGAGCCCGCGCAGATCATCAAAGATTATTCCCCGATGCGCGTTGCGCCGCCGTTCACGCCGCTCACCGAACTGCTTCCCGGCGACCAGTTCCGCAAGGTGATGAACGGTACCGCGGAGCAACGCCAGAAGGCGATTGCCGCGCTCGATCCCGAGAAGCGAAGTAAGGTTCTCGCCATGCTGCAGCCGGATACTCTGGAAGGCCTGCCCGAACTGCAGAAGGAAGCGGAGGCCGCGCGCAAAGCGCAAAACGAACAGAGGCAGAAGGAATTCCGCAGCCGCATGCCGCAACTGAACGATCTGCTGAATCCCGACCAGATGCAGATGGCTTATCGCGGCAATACCGAACAACTCACCGAATTATTCGCGTATTTCGAGCCCGCCAGGCGCATTCAGATCGCGGGCGCGCTGCCGCCCAATTCGCTGTCCGCGTTTCCGGAACTGCGCCGCGAGGCGATGAAGCAGCGGCAGCCGCAGCAGGCCGTGATTGGCGATCTGCGCGAAGGCAAGATCTATCGCGCCTTGTATTCCAACCGGCAGTTGGAGGAAGTGCTGGTCGATTTCTGGTTCAATCATTTCAACGTCTACGAGGGGAAGAACAACGTCAACCTCCGGCCGCTGATGGCGAGCTATGAGCGCGATGCCATTCGGCCGCATGTGCTGGGGCATTTTAAGGACTTGCTGCTGGCAACGGCGCGGCATCCGGCGATGCTCTATTACCTCGATAACTGGGAATCGGTTTCGAAGGATGCATTCGAGATCGGGCCGTTTGCGCCAAACGTCGAACAGGTGGCGCGTCAACTGGCCCGGCAGGCGCACGGCCTGAACGAGAACTATGGCCGCGAGGTGATGGAACTGCACACGCTGGGCGTCAACGGCGGTTACACGCAGGACGACGTGATCAACGTTGCGAAATGCTTTACGGGGTGGACTATCCGGCAACCCAACACGAAACCCGAATTTGTTTTCGCCGCATTTATGCACGATATGGGGGAAAAGACCGTGCTGGGTCATAAAATTCCCGCGGGCGGCGGCGAGCAGGACGGGTCGCAGGTCATCGATATCCTGGCGCACCATCCTTCAACCGCGAAATTCATCTCGAAACAGCTGGCGCAGAAATTCGTTGCAGACGAACCTCCGCCGGCGCTGATCGACCGGATGGCTCTCACGTTCACGAAGACCGATGGCGACCTCCGCGCCGTGATGCAGACGATGTTCGCGTCGCCGGAGTTCTTCTCGGAAGGCGCATTCCAGGCCAAGATCAAAACGCCGTTCGAAATGGTGATCAGCGCGATCCGTTCGCTCCAGGCAACCGCGACGGATGCGTTTGGCCTCGCTCAGAAGATCTCCGATCTCGGCCAGCCGCTCTACGGCAAGCTGGAACCAACCGGCTATCCGCTGACCGGCGATTCCTGGCTCAGTACGTCGAGCCTGTTTGGCCGTATTAATTTCGGGACAGCGCTTGCGTCGGGGCAGATTGCCGGGGTGAAGCTGGACGCCACGAAACTGCCGGCCAACGACCCGGCAGCGATCGCCCGCGCGCTGCTCGGTACGGACCCGTCGCCGGAAACGACGGAAGCGATTCAGAAGGGCCTTGAAGGCCACGAGCCGACGCCGCGCTACATCGCGGGTATGGTGATCGGCTCGCCGGATTTCCAGAAGAGGTAGAACCATCATGTTGACGCGTCGCATATTTCTGCGTGGTTCGGCGGTTGTTATGGCGGGCACGGGCGCTGCGCCTTCGTGGCTTGCCCGGGCGGCGGTCGGTGCTCCTGGAAGGAAGAAAATCCTCGTCGCGATCTTCCAGCGCGGCGCGGCCGACGGGCTGAACGTGGTGGTGCCTTTCGGGGATAAGGCTTATTACGATATGCGCCCCAGCATCGGCATTCCGAAGCCCGGCGCGCAGAATGGCGCGATCGATCTCGACGGGCACTTCGGGCTGCATCCCTCGCTGCAGCCGCTGAAGGCGCTCTGGGATAACAAACAACTGGCCATCGTGCAGGCGACGGGTTCGCCCGATCCGTCGCGGTCGCATTTCGACGCGCAGGATTATATGGAGTCGGGCACGCCGGGCAGAACCACGGCGGACGGCTGGATGAATCGCGCGCTGAATCCGGCGGGACCGGACACGTCTCCGGTGCGCGCGATTGCGCTCGGTGCGCAGATGCCGCGCACGTTGCGGGGCGAACGGGCCGCGATTTCCGTCGGCGACATGCAATCGTTCAACACGGGCGGGCCGGATACATCGGGCATTCTGGAGCGCATGTACGCCAAGTCGGGCGACCGGCGGCTGGAGAATACGGGCAAAGACGCGTTCGCGGCCATGAAGATGATCCAGTCGATCAATCAGATGCCCTTCAATCCCGGCAATGGCGTGCAGTATTTCCAGGGCGGCGAACTGGGGCGCGGGTTGCAGCAGCTCTCACGGCTGATCAAGGCCGATGTTGGCGTGGAGGCCGTATTTGCGGAGGTGGGCGGCTGGGATCACCACGGCAACGAGCCCAATCAGCTTTCGAATCTGCTGCGGCAATTTGCGTCGTCGATTGAATCGTTCACGAAGGACATGGGCGACCGGATGGAAGATATCGTTCTGGTGACGATGTCGGAGTTCGGGCGGACCGCGCAGGAGAATGGCGATTCCGGCACCGATCACGGGCATGGCAGCCTGATGATGGTGGCGGGCGGGCCAGTGCAGGGCGGCAAGGTTTACGGGAAGTGGCCGGGGCTGGAGCGCGAGCAGCTTTACGAGGGACGCGATCTGGCGGTGACCACAGATTTCCGGCAGGTGCTGGGCGAGTTGGTCGGCGGCCACATGGGGCAGAAGAATCTGGATCAGGTGTTTCCGGGATTCAAGCCGGGCGCGTCTCTGGGTTTGCTCAAATCAGGTTTGCTCAAATCGTAGGGATGGAACTGGATTCGAATCATTTGGTCCGCAGCGCCGGGGAGATGGCGTCGCTTTACGACGAGCCTCTGGAGCGCTCGGTGCGCAAGCAACTCGGTCGGCTGGACGATCTTTGCCGGCAGTTCATTGCGGCTTCGCCGTTTTTGATTATCGGGACGCAGGGCGATACGTCGCCGCGGGGCGATGTGCCGGGGTTTGTGATCGTTGAGGACGACTATACGCTGCTGATTCCGGATCGCAGGGGGAATAATCGCCTCGATTCGCTGAACAATATTGTGCGCGATCCGCGTGTGGGAATGTTGTTTCTCGTGCCAGGCGTCACCGAGACGCTGCGGGTTAATGGCGACGCGGTGATCAGCCGCGATCCGGCGCTGAGGGAGCGCTTTGTGGTTCAGGGTAAAGCGCCGAGGACGGTGACCGTGGTTTCGGTGAAAGAGGTTTACATTCACTGCAGCCGCGCGCTGGTGCGGGCGGATCTGTGGAATCCCGCGAAGTTTGCGGCTCCGGGAACAGTGCCGAGTTTCGGGACCATGCTGGCCGCGCATACGAAGGGCTTTGTCGATGGCCCGACCGTGGACGAAGATAACAAGACCCGCGTACCGGCGACACTGTACTAACGCTCCAGGAGACACTAAGCATAAGCTTAATGCTGAATAACCACGACCCGGTGCTGATCAGACACCTCGCGCCCAGGAACTTCCTGTCGTTCGGTCCCGAGAACACCGGGATCGAATTGAAATCCCTGAACCTTCTGATCGGTCCCAACGGAAGCGGCAAGTCGAATCTATTTGAGGCGGTTAGATTCCTGCGTTCCGCGCCTAAGGAACTTCGCGACGTTACCCGAAAGGGTGGCGGCGTGGCTGAGTGGATCTGGAAGGGACAACCGAGCGAACCCGCTTGGGTCGAATGGTGCGTGAACTATCCTAAGAACCCGATCGCACTGCGCCACTCCATATCGTTTCGGGAAATTTCCCAGTCGTTCGCCCTGGATGATGAACGAGTCGAGGAACGGACACCGCGGTCCGCCCGTGAGGAGGACGCATACTTCTACTACCGCTACCAGCACGGCATTCCGGTTATTAATCCGTACGGAAAGGCGAAGCGCAATCTGGCTCGGGACACAGTTGAGCCCGACCGCTCCATCCTGGCGCAGTCGTCCACGCCAACACTTTGGTTCAGACCGAAGTTGCGAGTTCGGATCCGCAGGATACCCCGGAAGGCACCCGCTATTCTCTGTCCGGCGAAACATCGCTCGCGCGCACTCCGCTGGCGCTTCCGATCTTCATGCTCGATGCCGTTGAGATTAAACCGGAGAAAATCCGGCTGATGCGTCTTACCGCAAAGGCGGGGCACCGCGAGACGATGGCGCCGCGTAAGCCGAACCCGGACGATCCGCCGATCCTTCTTACAGTCACGAATCTCGGCGGCGGCCTTTATAAATTCGAAGTGGTCAATGAAATCGAAAACGGCGAATACGCGCTGAACGTAGCCGGTACGAATAAGTTCTTCTGTTTTACCGTCTTCTGAACGGTCAGTCCAGCCAGACCTTAGGTTCGACGCTCATGCCGGGCCGCAACAGATGCTCGCTGTCCTCGCCTTCTTTGACCCGGATGCGTATGGGCAGTCGCTGCACTACCTTCACGTAGTTGCCGGTGGCGTTCTCGGGAGGCAGCAGGCTGAAGCGCGCCCCGCTCGCGCCCGCCAGGCTCTCGACATATCCGTTGTAATCGCGGTTGTAGGCGTCCACGTGGATGGTGACCCGCTGACCGGGCCGCATCTTTTTGAGCTGGGTCTCCTTGAAATTCGCTGTGACCCACAGGTTCGAAATCGGCACGTCTGCCATAAGCTGCTGGCCGGGCGCGACTTCCTGCCCCGGCTCGGCATTCTTCTTGCCGATGATTCCATCGACCGGCGCGAGGATCTTCGTGTAAGAGAGGTTGAGCAGAGCCTGATCGAGCAGGGTCTGCTCGCGGACGGTGGTGGCCTGCCGGGAACGCACGACCGCGTTCTGCAGAGCGATCTGCTGCGGTCGGTTGCGCCGTGCTTCGGCAATGCGCGTCTCAGCCTGACGGAGCCGTGCGCGCGTCGCATCGACGTTGCGCGCGGCCGCCTCCGCCGTAGCCTTGCGCGCGTCCACCGTTGCCGCCGCAGCCTTGGCGGCCGCGTCCACCTGATCGTATTGTTGCTGGCTGATCTCGTCCTTCGCGATCAGCTGCTTGTACCGCACCAGATCGGCCTGCGCTTTGGCGTTATCCGCCTCCGCCTGGCGAATCTGCGCGATGGACGATTCGTAATCGCGCTGCGCCCCGGCAATCTGCGCCTCGATGCCGGTGATATCGGCCGCTTCGGACGAAACCGCTGTTTCGGTGCTCACGCTGGTGATCGGCACATTGGGCCGGGCTGACGCGACCTGGGTCTGCGATTCGTTCACGGCCGCTTTGGCCTGCTCGACGGAAACGTCGTAGTCGCGGGGGTCCAGTTCCACCAGGAGCTGGCCAGCCTTCACCGGCTGGTTGTCCTGCACGTAAACGGCTTTCACCGTTCCGGAAATGCGGCTGGTGACGGCGTAAATGTCGCCATCGATCTGGGCGTCGTCGGTGTCTTCGTACGATGCCAGATAGCGCAGGAGCATGCTTCCACCGATCCCCGCTCCCACCAGCACGACCAGTAAAATCATCCAGCCGATCGGACCCAGTCTGCGGCGGCGCTTGGGCGGCGGAGGCGGCGGCGCGGCTTGGTGGTTCTCTGTCTGGGGCTGTTCCGCAGTTTGTTCTGCCATCTTAATTTCTTCTCGATTGGATGCGAAGCGTTGCCGTCAGGCTGCGGGGAAATGACGGTAAAGGACTGTCGCTATCGTTATTAGCATACGTTATGGGGACGGGACGTACAAAGACGACGCCTGCGGAAAGCAGCGGAAGATGTCCGTAAGCTGTTGAAAATGCGACAGCCATAGAACGGCGTCAGTATTTCGAGGCGATTAATTGTGGCAGTTCGGCCACACTCGACAGAATGTCGGTGTGGGGCTCCGGCCGAAGGCGCTGTTCCGTGGAAGCGCCCGACAACACGCCGATGACCCCGCGCACTCCCGCGTTGGTACCGGCCTGCAGATCAAGCGGCGTATCGCCCACCGCGACGACCTCCGCCACGCTGACCACACCGGTTGCCTCCATTGCGTGGAAGATCATGTAGGGCGCGGGCCGGCCCTGCAACACATCGTCGCTCGTGATCATGGCGGAAAAGTACTTCTCCCAACCCAGACGGTGAAAAATCGACGTTGCGATCTCGCGGCCAAAGCCGGTGGATGACGCGAGCAGATAACCGCTTGCGCGGAGTTTCCCGAAGGCCCCTTCCGCTCCTGAAATCGGCGGTACGTCCTTGTAGGCATCGATGGCGCGGGTATTGAAATCCGTGTATATCGCGGCGATCAGCGCTTCTTTATTGGCAGCCTTCGCGGTTGAGCGTTCCGTAACGAAGTGGCGCACGACCTCCCGCTTCGAGGCTCCCCGCCAGAGTGCGATCTCGTCGGCTGTCACCTTCATGCCGTGTTTCCAGAAGGCGCTGCGCAGCGCGTCCGGCACGTCTCCACGGTCTTCGATGATGGTCCCGCCGACGTCGAACACGATCAGCCGGATCGGTTGCTTTGCTGACAACGCCACGGGCGCAGCGGACTGATTGGCGACGACGGCTGTCAACGCTTTCAGGGACTGTCTTCGCGAGAAGCTCATGCTGGTGTCCATCCATGTTAGCGGGATTGAGGTGCCACCGTTGATCCGCCTGAAATCGTGGAACTTTCGATCGCTACGCGTGAATCGTGGTATGAAGGAACGAGCCACTGCGGACACCCTATGACGGCACGTCGGATTCTGCTCACACTCCATCTCTGGCTCGGTCTCGCGGCGGGGATATTTCTCATCGTTCTCGGACTCACCGGCAGCGTCATCGCGTTCGAGAACGATATCGACCATTGGATGCATCCCGAGCTCTTCTATGTAAAGGCCGGGCCACAGACTTTGCCCGAGCAGGGACTGATTCGCAGGGCCGAAGCTCATGTCGCGCCCGCGAGGGTCGCGGCGGTGCAGGTTCTCCGGGGGGCCGGCTTCGCCCGCGTCATGCAGACCACGGATGGACAATCGGTGTTCGTGAATCCCTACGATGGCGCGATTCTCGGGACCGTGCGCGGCGGTTTCGCCATCGATCCCGTAATCGGCTACATACACCAGATCCACCTCCGGCTGGTGCCCAATCCACGCGACGCGCCGCAACTTGCGGCGGTCGGCAAAACCGCGGTCAGCTTCGCGGGCCTGATTCTCTGCCTTCTCGTCCCCACAGGCCTGATCCTGTTCTGGCGCAGCCGTCGCACCACAATTAAATGGAGCGCCTCCTGGTTCCGTGTTTGTTTTGACTTGCACCACGTGATCGGCCTTTACGCCTCGCTCTTCCTGCTGATCATGGCGTTCACCGGAATCCTGATCGGTTTCGATGCGGGAGAGCGCGCGCTGTACGCCGTTACAGGTTCGGGCAGGCCGGCCAATATGCCGCGTCCGCAGTCCAGTCCGGCACCGGGCGACATCACCGCCGACCGCGCCATCGAAATCGCCCGCGCATCGATTCCGAACGCAAGCATTGCCGGCCTCTTTCTCCCTGTGAATCGCAATGGTGTGTGGACCATTCTGATGCGGGTGCCGGAGGAAACATCGGAAACGGTACACAGCAGCGTTGCCATCGACCGGTACAGCGGCAGGGTTCTCCAGGTGCGGAATTTCCTGACCGATTCGCAGGGTTACCGTCTGATTCGGTTCAACCGGTCCATTCACACCGGCGACATCTGGGGTTTGCCCTCGCACATTGTGGCGTCGCTCACCAGCTTGTTGCTGGTCGCCATGGTATTTACCGGTCTGGTGATCTGGTGGAGGAAACTGGCGTCATGACTGATTGGCATTGCCTGTCGGATGAATTCAATGGCATCCAAAAACCGAAAGACACCTGACCGGAGCAGCCCGGCGAGCAAAGTAAGATTGACAGTCTGTGCCAGTACCGCGCCGAGCCGAAGCTCGGCGGCAGGCCCGAAGGCCTGACCCCACGAGGGCTTCCGACTGCATGGCTGAGAGACCTGCGGGCTAATGCGAAAGAAGCCCCAACAGACGGACTAATGCGCCACGGACGCCGCACCCTTGCGCGACCGCACACGCTTCATCCCGAACACCACGACAGCGCACCCGAAACACGCCATCGCCAGAAACCGAAATACATCCACATAAGCGAACGCGGCCGACTGCGCGTCGAGCGTTCCCTGAATCAGCCCATACGCCCGCTGCGCCGCCACGTTAGGACTCACGAACTGCGACATCAAACGCTCCGACGACTGAAACGCCTGCTGAAACGCGGGGTTCTGCGGAGCCAGATTCTGCGCCAGTTCCGCACGATGAACCTGCGAATGTCGCGCCACCAGCGTATTAACAAGAGAGATTCCGATGCCGCCCCCGACATTTCGCATCAGATTGAACAGGCCGCTCGCGTTGCCGATCTGCTCATTGCGCAACGTCCCCACTGAGATCGTCGAAAGCGGCACGAACACCATGCCCGAACCGACGCCGCTCAGAATAATCGGCCAAAGCAGCGAGAGCGGCGAAATCTCCAGCGTGAGGTTTGCCATCCAGAGGCTCGTAGCGCCGAATATCGCAAAGCCTCCTACAATCAGCCAGCGGTTGTCGATGCGTCCGGTCAGGACGCCGATGATCGGCATGATGCAGATTGCCCCGACGCCGCGCGGGCTCACTGCCCATCCCGCCGCCTGCGCCGTATACCCGAGCAGCGTCTGGTAGAACAGCGGCAGCAGCGTGACCACGCCGTAGATCACACCTCCGAACAGGCCGATCAGCACGGTTCCGATTGCGAAATTACGGTCGCGGAAAATCTGCAGGTTGACCAGCGGTTTTTCGGCTTTGAGTTCGCGCACGATGAATGCGAAGAACGCGCCCAGCAGAATCACCGTAGCCCAGCGGATCCAGATCGCGCCGAACCAGTCGTCTTCCTGGCCTTTATCGAGAATCATCTGGAGAGCGCCCAGCCACACGGCGAGCAGGCCCAGCCCGATGCCATCGATTCTGCCCGGCTTCGCGTTTTTGATATAGGGCGGGTCGTTGACGAACCTCGAGATCATGAAGAGCGCCAGTGCGCCGATCGGGATATTAATGTAGAAGGCCCATCGCCACGAATACTGGTCGGTCAGCCAGCCGCCAAGCGTCGGTCCGAGCACGGGCGCGACAACAACCCCCAGTCCGTACATCGCCATGGCGGCGCCGCGTTTTTCGGGCGGAAAGCTCTCGAGCAGAATGGACTGAGCCAGGGGTTGCAGCGCCCCGCCTCCCGCTCCCTGCACGGCGCGCGCGATCAGGATCGCGGCAAGCGAGGTTGCCGCGCCGCACATGAAGGATGAAATGGTGAAAATCACGATGCAGGTCAGCAGGAACCGTTTGCGCCCGAACCGCAGCGAAAACCATCCGCTGGCGGGAAGAACGATGGCGTTCGCAACCAGATAACTGGTCAGCACCCACGTGGCTTCGTCGGTTGTCGCCGAGAGGCTGCCGGCGATGTGGGGCAGCGCCACGCTGGCGATGGAAGTGTCGATCACCTCCATAAAGGTCGCGAGCATTACCGAAACGGCGATCAGCCACGGATTTACAATCGGCTCTTCGCGTGGCGACATTCCCCCATTGGATGCCACCGGCGTCCGGAAAGAAACGGCGGTGAGAAAGTTTCCATACGCTGTTGACATGGCGCATCGGTAAGTTGTAAATTACCGTTAGATGATACTTACCATGACGCCCTCGACCTGCCTGAGAACCGCCTCGATTCTGACGCTGATTCACTCCGTCCTGCACACGATTGGCGGCGTCTTCGGCAAACCCGTTCCCGGCGCGCAGCAGACTGTGGCGTCGGTGATGCGGTCAACTTCGTTTCCTGTGATCGGCGGGGTCACCCGGACGTTCTGGGACTTCTATCACGGCATGGGGCTGGCCGTGACTGTCTTTCTGACGCTCGAAGCTGTGGTGTTCTGGCAACTGGCCGCGCTGGCCCGGAAAAATCCCTCGCGGCTGCGCCCGATGCTGGTCACTTTTCTGATGGGCTATCTGGCGCTGGGTGTGAACTCGGAACTGTACTTCTTCTCCGCGCCGGTTGCGACCGAGATCGCGATCGCATTATTCCTCGGGATCGCGATCTTGCAATCCCGTACCGAAAAGGAACCCGCGCAGCAGGTGAACCGCATGTCCACCGGGGACCTGCAAGCGGTCCGCTAACGGAACGCAGCGGGCAGGCGCGCGCGTCTACTCCGCGTCCGGGACTGCGAAGTAATAGCCCACGTGATTCTCCGTCAGCAGGTACTTCGGGTCGGATAAGTCGTCCTCGATTTTGCGGCGGAGACGACGTACCAGCGTGCGCAGGAAATCCACATTCCGCGCTCGCCCCGCGCCCCAGACTTCGCGTAGCAATTGCTCATACGTCGCCGCTACGCCCGGCTGCCGCATCAGGAGAGAAAGCAGGCTGAACTCCTTCGGTGTGAGACCGACAGCGCGGCCTCTCTTTTCCAACACACGTCGCACGGGGTACAGGGCGATTTCGCCGATCCGGATGGACGGCTCTTCGGGCAACTGCCTCGCCCGCACGCGCCGCACACATGCCCGGATGCGTGAAGTCAGTTCGGGCAGCAGATACGGCTTGACCACGTAATCGTCGGCGCCCGAATCGAGCACCGCAATACGGCCGGCTTCATCCACACGCGGGCCAACCGCAATGATTCCCAACAGTGGCAGGATGCGGCGGAGTTCGCGGCAGGCCTCAATACCGCCGGACACCGGCACGCTTATCCCGAGTATCACAGCATCGAACCCGATCGTGCGGGCAAGTCCAAGCGCCTTATCGCCGGAAGATACGTCCAGCACATCGAATCCCCGCTCGTGAAGCGCGCCGTGAAGCGCGCGGCGGGTCTCGTGTTCGGCCTCGACGATCAGAATTCGTCCGGTGGCCGGTTGTTCAATCGGGCTGGAAATCGGGCGCGGCGCGGCGCAGTCAGACATACAGTGATTCGGTTTGCAATTTGAGTGTAGGTTCCCGCGAATAAGCAAGTCATTATGCGCGAATCAGGAATTCGTAGGGGCTTGGGTAATTCCAGGCACTGGGTTGCCAGGGGGGAGGGGTTCGCTCGGGCGCGCGATATGACACACTGACTCTGACGAGATTCGCTGTATGAGATGGCGTCGTTCAGTGCGGGGGATGCGTATGAGCGCGGTTCTGTTTAGCTTAACCGCCGTGCCTGCGCGGGCGACGGACCCGCCGCCGGGCTACAGCCTGAGTGTGGAACTCCGTCAGATCGCCGACGATCTGACCAATACCGTCCGGCGCTTCCAGGCGGATCTGGATCGGGAGATTAGTCTGCACGATCGCGGCTACCGCGCGGCTAATGGCCGCAGGATTCCGGGAGCGGATGTGGAAATCGGTGACGGTCCCGCGGATATCGCACAGGAATGCGTACGCAAGCTGATGGCGGCCCGGATGATCGGCTCACGCCGTCCGGGATATGAGCCCGCGCCAGTTGCGGATGCCGATCGGATACAGGCGTTGATCGCTCGGGCGCGTGTTGGTATCGGCGCGGCGAGCGACATTGTGAAAGGCTTCCTGACGGTCTCGGCGCAACAACTGAACTCGCCGCCCGATGCCGAACTGAAAGTGAAGTATCGGGAGTTGATGAAGGCCCGCGCGGCGGTTACGGATGCGGCGAAGAAAGCCCTGGTGGCTCTTCCGATCCCCTTGCCGGAGGGCGATACCGCAGAGGAACTCCGGGAAAAAGCCTGGGACCTGCTTACATCGAATCCACCGTCCGTTACTCACAAGGAAAACGCGTTGCTTCTTCCCATACGGGTGCCGAGGGAGAAGAAGCTGACACTGATCTACGAACGTTTTCGCCGTGTGGCGCTGATCGATTCGGGTTTTGAAGACCGGCAGGGGAGACGACTCTTCTATGAGGAGGAGTGGGTGGAACGACTGGGCGACACGATTGTGAGGCGATGGGCTGTGGCGGTCGATCCCGCTACCGGGCAGCATACGATGCTGAGACGCTATGCCTTCCGTGAATTATCGGATACTCTCGACGAGATTTACCACGGCGACGATCCGGGGGACGCGGTGTCGCGTGCGCAATTGACGGAGATATCGGCGGACCCGTCGCGCCAGGGCCTGGCGTTGGCTCTGTTGGTGGCAAGGCGTTCCCGGGAAGAACTCGGCGCTGCCGTCGCGGAATTCACACGGCAACGGCAGGAGGCTCTCGCACGCAACGATGAGTTGCTTACGGCGCGAAATAAGCTGCCGACCGACGACGGGATGTCGCCCGCTCTGCGCGTAAGATTATTCGCGATTCGGGCTCATCTGACGGGAACGGGCGCAATGCTGAAGGCCGAGAATGAGGTCCGGAATGCGCAGGCGCAGGCTGCGGCAAAGATCCGGACGCTGGAAGCGCTAGCGGCGTGGGCAAGCGGCAGGAATCTGGCAGCAGAATCGCCCGATTCACGGGGTCTGCTGAAGGCGTTCGATGAGTCGGATGCGGAGATTACCTCGACCCGGCATCTGGAGCGGGAGGCGATCGAAGCTATGCCGCCGGATGCTTCCGCTACAGAAGCGCAGTTTCCCGCGCTCATGAAGGATACGATCATCCGAATGCGCGGGGCGGGCGGCTATGCCGTACCCGACGGCGCAGTGAGGCTGCGGCAGGAGGTCTGGCGTCTGGCGGGAACCGCCAAAGGCGGCCGCCAGGTGGACCGGACGATCGTGCTGATCGATGTCGACCCCGTGACCGGAAGACAGATTCCCGTCAGTCGGGAAGTCAGATACTATCCGCTTGAGCCCGCGGATAATCTCGAAAGTATCTACGACGAATTCGCGGCCCAATAGTTAGCCACTTATTCCCCGGACACGGCGGGCACTTATGCGTCCTTGTCCCCCGCTCGGCCTTATCGCCCCGATAGAAATTATTGAAAAAGCGCTAACGGACTTCGTATGCGGCCGTTATGCATTCCTAATCAGGTCGATCCTAGACTCGCATTCGAGGGTATTTCTTCAGGCCATCTCATTCCGGCTTGTAGGTGTAGTGCGTCCGCGCGCATGAGCGCGCATAAGACGTTAGGCAAGACATCAGGAAAAAGAGGAAAGCGAAATGACAGTTTATTCGAAGTGCAGGCCGGCGCAACGACTTACAGCGCTCTGCCTGTTTGCCGCGTTGGCCGGATCTGTTACCGCGAACCGGGCTTCCGCACAGGAGCCGGCTCGCGTGTCCGCGGTTCCGGCTCAGGCCCAGGTGGGGGCTATTACGGGCCTTGTAAGGAACCAGGCCAAGGTTCCTGTTGCGGGAGCGACGGTGAGCGCCAGCAGTTTCGACGGTAAGATTCTGCGCGCTACCATTACCGGAAGCGACGGAGTTTACGCGATTTCCGACGTAATACCAGGCTCCTATACGGTTTCATGGCAGGCCGACGGTTATGCCGACGCCACGGTTGCCCAGGTTCAGGTGGCAGCCGGCCGTGCGGCCCGCAGCGACATCAGTATGACGGCCAATCTGCCAGCC
>Ga0302140_10006001_pt1 | contig 15271 bp, 9 predicted proteins | sample I_Bog_E1_1_FD_202095 | JGI IMG/M metagenome (GOLD analysis project Ga0302140, IMG submission 202095) | Peat permafrost microbial communities from Stordalen Mire near Abisko, Sweden - I_Bog_E1_1 | ecosystem: Environmental > Terrestrial > Soil > Wetlands > Peat | place: Sweden: Abisko, Stordalen...
CGAAGAGCTCTTCTTCATCGGCAACCCCGGTTTGGGGTTGTGGGCCCACCGGAGCCGGCTGGGAGATGGCACCCACTAGTGTGGTGATTCCAGGGTTCGTTGAAGAACAACCGCATATCCTTCGACTCACCACCCCCAAACTGACAAACAGGGAACAGGGATCAGGGAACAGGCAGATACAAGGATGACGGCCGCTGTTTCTATCGGGATTTCAGGATTGTCCCGCATCCTCTGAGGCAATGCTCTTCACCGGCAGCCTGACAATAAAGCGCGTATTTCCCGGTTCCGATTCCACGTCGATTTTGCCGCCAAATTTTTGCGTCACGATGCGGTTGACAATCTCGAGTCCCAATCCTGTTCCCGAACCTTGCGGCTTGGTGGTGAAGAACGCCTCGAAGATGTGTGGTCTGACCTCAGGTGGAATTCCTGCGCCATGGTCGGCGATGCTCACCGCGAGCCAATCCGGCTCCTCGCCAGTGCCGCGCTCGTTCCACGTTGCAATCTCGATCTTGCCACGCTCGGGTGAGGCGTCGGCGGCGTTGTCGATCAGGTTGGTCCACACCTGGCTGAGCGCCGAACCGCGCGAGCGGATGGTCGACGGATTGGCCTCAAAGCGCTTCTCTACTTCGATTTCGCGAATACGTAGTTTATGGCCAAGAATGGTGAGTGTGCTTTGCAGATTGTCGTGCAGATCCACTTCTTGCTCGGGCTTGCGGTCGGCATATGCAAATTTCTTTACCGCCATCACCAGTTCGGAGATGCGGGCAATGCTCTCTTCAATCGCGCAAACCAGCGATACGCTTGAGACCAGCGCCTCAAGCCAGTTGAGCGTATCTGAAAAACTGGCGGCGTCAAACTCCGCGCGCGCGCAGGCCAGCTCCTGCTGGTGAAAACCGATGGCCACCAGCGCCGGCCCGATGGTGTAGGCGTTTTCAACGCCAGCCGACTGCAGCCACTCCGACATGGCCTCTTCAGCATCCGACTGCTCAAGCGAGCTCATTGCAGGCGCGTGGCAGCCGCGCACCGCATGAGTGAGCAGGCTGTGCATGCACTCGAGCTGCAGTTGTGTCTTGGGTTTGCTCGCGGAGCGCAGACTCATCTCTTGCAGACGGGTAAGGTTCTGGCGTAACTGAGATGCCGAGCGCTTGGCCGCTGAGCCGGGATTGTGCAGCTCGTGCATGAGCCCGGCTGCCAGGGTTCCCAATGACACCAGCTTTTCGCGATGCAGCGCCTCTGTCTGGTACGCCTGGAATCGCTGCGCCATGTCTGCGAGCACAACCTTGCGTGTCTCGGCACAGCAGGCCATCAGCTTCCAAAAGCCCGCTTCGTCAATACGAATCAGCGTGGAGCCGCGGACCGCACTCACCAAAAACGGCGAGCGGTTTTTCGCGAAGAGAATCGTCACCTCGCCAAAGCCATCGCCGGAATGCGCCGAGCCCGCAAGCGTCAGCGAGCCGTCTTCTTCGGGGCGCTCGGCGCGCGTTTCTCCATCGAGTACCAGCCAGTAGTAACGCCTGTCCTCTTCTGGGCGCACAAGCACCGCGCCCGCGGGAGCAAAGACGCGCTCGACGGAAGGTCCATCGGCAAGCGCAGTCCGCAGTTCTTCAACGCCGACAGCGGCAAAGGGACGGGTGCTGCGAAGAGCCTCAACAACCTCTTCACTCGACGCCGATTCAATCCTGAGCCCTTGTTCGCCCTCGCTCATCCCCGCTCGCATTCTGTTCTCAGACCGTGCCTCTTTCAATTCCCGCTAGCCGATCGAATTTTTTTAACACATACCAACGAAATCGCACTGGCTCGCGGATTAAAACCCGGCCAGATACTGGTGCACCATCTGCACCGCGATCGATCCCTCGCCCACCGCCGAAGCCACGCGCTTTACCGAGCCGTACCGCACATCGCCGGCGACAAAAACCCCTGGCACGCTAGACTCGAGCAAGAACGGCTCGCGCGCATCGCGCCAGATCTCCGGCAGCCGTCCCTCAGTTCGCAGATCCGGGCCGGCCAGCAAGAATCCTTTCTCATCCCGCAAGATCGAAGGCGGCAACCACTCGGTTCCGGGAGCTGCGCCGATAAACACAAACAGCGACGTTGCCGGAATCCGATAGACGCCTTTCGGTCCTTCCAGTTGCAGCGCTTCAAGACGCTCATCGCCAATGGCCTCGACCACCTGGGTTCGCGGCTCTACCACAATATTCGATGTGCGCTCGATCTCATCGATTAAATATTTCGACATGGTGGCCGAAAGACCTTCACCGCGAACCAGCATGGTCACCTTGCAGGCGAACTTGGCAAAGTGCAGAGCAGCCTGGCCGGCCGAATTTGCACCTCCCACTATGTACACTTCTTCGTCTTTGCAGGCCGCGGCCTCAACCAGTGCTGCGCCGTAGTAGATACCCCGCCCCGTTAACCGTTCCGCACCGGGGATGGCAAGCTTACGGTATTGCACGCCTGGCGCAAGCAGCACCGCGTGGCCTGACACTTCGCGCCCGTCGGCAAGCTGCACAAAACGGTATTGCCCGTCGATGCGCAAACCAACGGCGCGCTGGGTGACGAACTCAGCACCAAAGCGCGTGGCCTGTGTATGCGCCCGGCGTCCCAGCTCCGCGCCCGTAACGCCGGACGGAAAGCCGAGGTAGTTCTCGATCTTCGACGAAGAACCGGCTTGCCCACCGGGCGCTTCAGGCTCGATCACCACGGTGCGCAAGCCCTCGCTTGCGCCGTAGACCGCGGCCGCGAGCCCGGCCGGCCCTGCGCCTACCACCACCAGGTCATAAAACTCCTGAGTGGCCTGTACACTCAGGCCCACCTTGGAGGCGAGCGCTTCGACTTCAGGATTCACTAGCACGCTGCCGTCGGGAAATAACACTACGGGCAGTTTGTCTGGATCGAGCCCCGCATCCTTGAGCAGCTTGGCCGCCTCGTCGTTGCCGGCCACATCGAGCCAGCGATACGGCACATGGTTCTGCGACAAAAAATTGCGCACATTGTGATCGTTCAGCGACCACCGGTGCCCGATCACGCGAAGTCCCTCAAATGGAGGCCTATAGCCTGCCTGCCAGTCGTCAAGCAGGTCGCTAAGGACAGGGTAGAGCTTCTCCTCAGGTGGATCCCAGGGCTTGGTCAGGTAGTAGTGAATGCGCGCAGTATTGATGGCCCTGATGGCAACTTCAGTGTCGGCATAGGCCGTTAACAGTACCCGCCGTGAGTCGGGATAATACTCTTGCGCGCGCTCAAGAAACTCGACGCCCGTCATGCCGGGCATGCGCTGGTCGCTCATCAGCAGCGCCACCGGCTCCTGGCGGGTCTTTAGTTGCGCCAGCGTGTCAAGTCCGGCTTGTCCGCTGGCGGCACGCATGACGCGATACACTGCGCCGTACTGCCGGCGCAGGTCCTGCACCACCGCCTCCAGAACACTTACGTCGTCGTCAACCGCTAAAACGATCGGCCTCGCCATATAACCTCAGTGTAGATTCTGAAATGAGTGAAGATTCTGAAATGGTGAATACGAGGGCAATTCACAGTCCCGAAACATGGCTTTCCGGTTACCCGGCTGTCTTTTGCGATATTCTCTTATCTTTCGCCCCAGTCAGCGGATAAAACGCGCGCCATGGGAAATCTTTCTTGACATTACCATTCCCTGTCTATCAGATTACTTTAGGAACCCTTAGGACTCGCGCTGTCGCGGAAACGGGCATTTGCAGGATTCTGCCCTTTTGCCGATAGGCACGTAAAGAGAGAAGATCAGAACCTGAATACAGGTCACCTTTACTTTGCCTGCGGGGATTGGTTGAGCCCGTTTTTCACAACCTCCTGAGAGAAACCTAGTAGATGAGGCGAGATTATGAATAAGCTTATTTTGGCCGATTCGCAAGCCATATTCCGTGCAGGCACTGCCAAGGTTCTGGCCATGGACGAGGGACTGCGCATCATTGCTCAGTGCCCCGACCTCGACCGAATGTACCACGCGATTACAACTTTTCCCGGATCTATCGTTTTGTTTGCCGCATCCATGCGTCCTGATTTGACCCGCCTGCGGATGCTTTTGGAAACGATGGGAAGCCGCGGCATTGTGATCGCTGAGAACAGCGAAGCGGCCAGCGCCTATCTGCAACAGGGATTTCGCGGCGTGGTTTTCCGCAACGTTACCGGTAACGCGCTGGTTGAATGCGTGCGCCGCGTGGCCGCCGGAGAGACGTGGATGCCTCCGCAACTGATGATTCCCGACTCGCCCGAGGAAGATATGGTTGGCACGCGCGTGCGCGATCGCCTTACGCCAAAGGAAATGCGCATTGTTGCGCTCATCGCCCAGGGCTGCAAAAACCGCGAGATCGCGCTTCGCCTGAAGACCACCGAACAGGTGATTAAAAACTACCTTCGCTCCATCTACGACAAGACCGGCGTCAGCGACCGGCTGGAACTGGCTCTGTTCACCATTCACCATCGCGTGCTGGCCCAGGCAGCCGCCGAGGTGGGTAGCAAGATCGACGCCGAAGAACAATCCTCTGCGCCACCCGCAGTTGCTTGATCAGATCACCAGTGCGCTGTCGGATTGCGGCGCGCTCTCTCGCAGGAATGCGCAAATCGGATGAGGTCTTAACCTCCCGATTTGTTTGCGGCATGTTTGATCAGTATCCGAAACGAAGGAGCTTGAATGCTCCTTCACGCGGCGAGTTCACGGTCTCGCCTCGATTAAGGCCTCGGACTCTCCAGTCTTGCTTCGGATATTTACGCTATATCCCGCTGATTTCAATATTTGACCGCAGCGGTCGGCATTCAATACCCCGTCAACCATGTGCGGTTCCACGATGAGGCGCGCTCCCATTGTCCTCAGAAACTTCGCCGAAGCCTCAAGAACTGTGACTTCACAGCCTTCAATATCAATTTTTACAAAATCGACGCGCTTCAACTTGAGTTCATCGAAGAGTTCATCGAGCCGGGTGCTTGGAATCAATATTTCGTTGCCACGGTTGCCGCCAGTGACGGTGACGGCGCTTGATCCCATCGCGCCTTCACTTGAGAACAGCAACCCGTCGCTATGAGACCAAACCGCCCGATGGAGCAATAAAATGTTGTTCAGAGCCATGACATGCGAAGCCATCTCTATGTTGATGGCCGCGCAGCGATGGTTCACTGGATCTGCCTCCAGGGCAATCACCTTTCCGCTCCTTCCCACTAAGCGGGCAAATATAATCGAGGTCAACCCAGCATAGGCGCCAAGATCCAGTACGGTTTCACCTTCGCGAAGATTCGCAAAATCCAGATACTCGGCGGTCGTCGTGTAAGGTTCAGTGTGAGTCGGAAAGAGGAAAGGGATTTCTCCAAATCCCTTCAGCCGATGATATCGAGGGCCGCTCATATCCACCAGCAATGAATCGTCCGTAGCGATCGGGATAACCGAATCGACATAATAGTCGAAATTCTCAATCATGTGCTGAAGGTAGACCGCGTGCCCCTTGCGAATGCGGAGTACAGTTTTCTCCCTAGTCAGATCGAAGCACAGATCGCGCACAATGAGCTGCAACCCTTTCTGTTCCGCAAGGCGCACCAGTGCAAGCCGCGTTCGATGCCGCAATATCGCCTCCGGCACAAAAGGACGAAGAATCTGCTTAATCTTCATTGCTTTTCCATCCCCTCCCGGCAAACACACGGCGCATGCGCAAACCTACGCAATACCGGAAATGATTGCGGGAATATATTCTGTCATTATCATCAGCTGGTCTGTAGCAACGCAAGGGGCGCGGCCACATTCAACGTGAATAGCTACCTTCACGTGCCGTAAAGTGAGGCGGGAATGCGGAACTTGCCTGAACGGGCCAAGAACATGCCCCCAGTCTGATTCAGTTTCCGCGCAGTCATAACCTTACAATTTCTCGGCCACGCTCTTGGCCTGCGTGAATAGATACAAGTAGTCGGGTCCGCCGGCCTTCGAGTCAGTCCCGCTCATATTGAATCCGCCAAATGGATGGGCCCCTACCATGGCGCCGGTGCATTTGCGATTGAAGTACAGATTGCCCACGTGAAACTCGCGCCGGGCGCGGTCGAGCTTTACACGGTCGGTCGAGTAGATCGATCCGGTGAGTCCATACTCCGTGTTGTTCGCCACTTTCAGGCCCTCTTCAAAGCTGTCCACTTTAATGAGCGCCAGCACAGGCCCAAAGATCTCTTCCTGCGCAATGGCCGCATCGGGCGCAACGTCGGCGAAGACCGTCGGCTCAAGAAAATAGCCGTCCCCAGCGATTGCCGTCGCATTGCCGCCCGCAACCAGCCGCCCTTCTTTCTTGCCGGTTTTCACGTAGCCCAGCATCGTTTCGAGCGCGCCCCTGTTGATCACTGGCCCCATGTTGGGGTTCTTGGCAGGGTCGCCCAGCGTCAGCTTTGCCACCCGTTCGCGCAGCCGCTCCACAAATACATCGTAGATGGGAGCCTCAACAATGGCCCGCGAACATGCCGAGCATTTCTGACCGCTGAATCCGAAGGCCGACGCGGTTACTCCTTCGACCGCTGCATCCAGATCCGCATCGGCGCAGAGCAGAATCGAATCCTTCCCGCCCATCTCCAGAATCGTCCGCTTGATCCAAACCTGCCCCGGCCTGGGCTTCGCGGCCCGCTCGTGAATCTCAAGCCCCACAGCCTTTGAGCCCGTGAACGCCACAAAGCGCGTCCGCACATCCTCGACAATCGCGTTGCCGAAGGTTGCGCCAGAGCCGGGACAGAAGTTCACCACGCCATCCGGCATTCCCGCCTCTTCCAGCACTTCAACAAACTTGGCGGCGATCGTCGGCGCATCGCTCGATGGCTTGAGAACCACCGTGTTGCCGGTGACGATTGAGGCTGCCGTCATTCCGGCCATAATCGCAAAAGGAAAGTTCCACGGTGAAATTACCGCGCCCACGCCAAGCGGAATATACAGCAACTCGTTGCGTTCACCGGGATACTGAATGGGCGTTTTAGCCGCAGCCAGACGAAGCGCCTCGCGCGCGTAGAACTCGAGAAAGTCGATGGTCTCGCCCACGTCCGCATCGGCCTCGGCCCAGTTCTTGCCAACCTCATACGTAAGCCAGGCCATATAGTCGAACTTGCGCTCGCGGATAATGCCGGCCGCATTCAACAGAAGCGAAACCCTCTCCTCAACCGCAGCGTTCTTCCAAAGCTCGAAGGCATGGAGCGCCGATGCAATTGCTTTGTCCGCGTGTTCTGCACCCGCCCTTTGATGCACGCCGACCACCTGCGCCGGATGCGCAGGATTGATGGAATGAATTTTATCCGCAGTCTTCAGCCGCTCCCCGCCAATCACCAGATCGTATTCGCGGCCAAGCTGCTCTGCGACTCGATCGAGCGCGTTCACCATCTCGCGCAGGTTCTCCGGCGCGTTGAAGTCGGTAAACGGTTCGTTCGCAAACCTGCCCCTGGGCGAGCGCGGCTGAATAAAGAGGGCGATACGTGAAGGAGTCATAACAGGTTCAGTTTAGAGCAGATTCGAAGTTCCCGCGACTATTGATGGGCCTGCACAAGCGCTCTTGGCTTGGTGAACACTGCTCCCTGGCACGTGCCTCTGGGTACAGCCACCCCGTTTCCGCAATGCTGGAAGCGAACTGGCCTAACCATGCTCTTCGAGCACCAAAGAGGAGTGGCCAAATTCTGAAGCCCATGAGCCAACCGAAAACGACAGTTCTTGGCTCATTTCATGCTCATTCTGTTCCGCGTTCCGGTTTCAGATGCCGTGATTACCAATTTTCGTTGCCGCTAAACCATGCCCATTAGCCGTGTCGAGCCGTCATAAAGTTCAGCGGGCGACTGCCACCGCCATCAGGCTCTGGCCAAGAGGCGGATGACAAATACGCGACTCAAAACCATGCACCAAAGGGAAGATCGCTCGGTCAAAAAGACGAACTGAGGGTACGCTAAAGGACCGTTTCTTCAATAAGCAAAAACTTGCCCACCAAGCGAAATAGCCAGCAAGGTTGTAATAGCGAAGCGTCACAATGCTAAAGCCTGCTGTCTTCAGTTTCCTTTGCAATTCAGGCCGTGTGAAGCGGCGGAAATGTCCGAAATCCTTATCAATCGGCGCATAAATCTCTGGCCGTGCGGGCACAAACAAACAGAGGAAGCCTTGTGCCTTAGACAGCAATCCACGATAAGTACTCAACTCTTCCTCGTCCATTTCAATATGCTCAAGCACATTCACGCTCAAGATAGCGTTCCAGGCCACATCTGACCGCAGGTCGTTTACTGTACCCTGATGCACATCGTGACCTGGAAACTCTGCGCGCAAACGCGCGCAAAAGGACGCGTCCGGTTCAATCGAAGTCAGCTTCTGGATCTCCGGCATGCTGCGGAGTCCCGCAGTAATCTGGCCGATACCGGCGCCAACTTCGAGCACATTCCCGCGCAGATAGGGGCCAAAATCGCTGAACAGAGCAGCGCGGTAGTTCCTGGCTTCACTCAGCCCCGCAAACTCAAAATCGGCGTTTTGCGCTGTGGCATTGGGTTTGCTTGTGATTCTCTCCATAGCTATGCTTAATAATACGCCATAACATTGGAGGGCTCATGTTCTTCGGTCATTTTCTTTAAGCGAACACGCGGCCTCCAAATTAGGGACGGCAGCGCATATCCTATTCTTCGTCAACGTTTCGTTGTCATTGCTTGCCGATCTCCGACGGGCAAGTACTCCAAGATGAGGTTCTCATCATCGATTCGCATCTGAGAGATCACGTCGACTCCCAATTTACTTGCCGTCTTGCGAGCGCTTAAATTGCAAGTAAATGTTGTCGTATAAGGCGTACAGCGAACACCGTCAGGACGGCTGACAAGTGGCTTCCTTCCATGCCCGCATAACAGCTCGAAATCAACGCCCGCAACCTCGCCAGGTATCATCGACGCATATCATCTGTTTCACAGCAACGCCAATCCACAATTAGGCATGCCCAAAGAACTTCTGCCGGCAACGTTTCAAGGAAGTTCCCATGCTATCCTCAGAGCAAATCGGAATCTGCTCGAAACGACTAACCCAATACTCAATTTATTGCAAGATTGATGGTCACGGAACATGCAAACTGTGTCTCAGTACCTGCCGATGGCGCTCCCACTCATCGCATTTGCAACTCTCTGGGCTTTCTTTACGGTCCGGTCTGAAAGAATGCCTCCACAGGCCGCGGGTAGATGGCGTCTCTCATTTCTTCACGCTGCAATCGCATGGGCAATCCTGGCGTTTGTATTCACTGAGATTCTTTCCCTGCGCTCAGAGGTGCGACTGTTGCCTTTGGCGTGCTGTTGGAGTGCGGTGACAGTGATAAGTCTCTTTCTTTGTGGAATTAGGCTGAAAGGCTATAAGAGATTTAACACGGTTCGCCATTTCCAGGTGCCGGACGGCTCTACAGCGCTCTTTCTGTGGATGACAGTTGCTCTTGGATTGACTGCGCTTATGGCATTCGTATCTCCGCCGAATAATTACGACTCAATGACCTACCACATGAGCCGCGTTGCCCATTGGTGGGCAAACGGCACGGTAGCTTTCTACCCGACCAACATAGAACGGCAACTGTGGAACAGCCCGCTTGCCGAGTACATTATCCTTCAGTTCTTTGTCTTGGGCCACGGCTCGGACCGCCTTTCTAATTTGGTGCAATGGTTTTGCCTGTGCGGCTGCGCAGTTTCAACATCGCTCATCGCTCTTCAGTTAGGAGCCAACCGTTTTACGCAAGTCCTGACCGCATTTATCGTATTAACGACGCCTATTATCCTCCTGGAGGGTAGTTCCACACAGAACGATCTGGCTTGTGCGTTCTTTACTACTGTAACGTTGTACTACCTTCTGTCCGGCAGGACAGCACTGACGGGAATCAGCCTAGGCCTGGCCATCTTAACTAAGTCCACAGCAGGGCTCTTCGCATTTCCGTTTTTACTGGCCGTTCTTTTCTATGACTCTAATAAGAGCCGTAATTGGATCGCAACAACAGGTAAGTTTTTATTGATCGGTAGTCTGGCGCTGGCTGTAAACCTAACTCATTGGTCTAGGAACTGGATGACGTTTGGAAACCCGCTGGGTGATACAGCACAAGTTCGGCAGGTTGAATCGCGAACCCACGCTCCCGGTCCTCTCGCTTCCAACCTTATGAGAAATCTCGCAATCGAACTTGTAACTCCACTTCCGAAGGTTAGTCAAATGGAGGAGGGTGCAATTCGACACATGCATGCGATTCTCAGAATCTATCCAGATGACAGCCGCAATACGTTTGAGCAAATGCGATTTACAGTGCCGGCAATGGTCCCCTTTGAAGACACCGCAGCTAACCCTTTGCAAACATTATTGCTATTGGCCGCAACCGTTTACATTTTGTCTTTTCGAGACTTGCGAAGGTCCAAGACCGCGGTTTTTGTATTGTGTATCTGGGGTGGATTCTTACTCTTCTCGTGGCAGTTGTCGTGGCAACCTTGGGGTGGCAGGCTTCTTACTCCGTTTTTCGTGTTAGCCAGTTTTCCAATTGCAGTGTTACTCAATGAGATTCGCCGCAGCTCTCGGATGAGCGCTTTGCCAGCTATTGGAATCCTGATGGTTACGTCTTTGCTTCCTTTGCTTCATAACAGTTCCCGCCCGGTTGTGAGCGTCGGAAGAACGGTAAGCATATTCTCAAGGCCGAGGGAAGAACAGTATTTCATGCGCAACCAACAGTTGTTTTCATGCTATGAAGACGCGATCAACGCGCTTTCAAGGTCTTCTCATCAGAATGTTGGGCTTGAACTAACTGAGGACAATTTTGAGTACCCGCTATGGGCCTTGGCGAGGTTGCACGACACGGAGATCCGTTTCTTGCATGTGGCCGTCGATAACCCCACAAAGAACGCTCCGATTTCAGAAGGAACCGTCCCAAAGACGACTATCGCAATTCATGATCCAGGTTTTCAACCCGACACGGAAATAAAGAAACCTGTCTATGTCTCAATCCGCAGCGTTGACTCGACAGGTGCGCAAACTGTCGAACGTCTTGATTGCAAGAGCTGGTAGCTTCAAATCCGACTGTTTTGAGCGGAGACGCCAGTCGCGAGCCAGTCCTCCCTTGGGATTGGCCCGCGAAATGGATAGGGGCTAGACAAGCGGCTTTAAGGCAACAGCATTGCGCGCGGCAATTTGCCCAGTGCACAGGCACTCCGCGTTGTTGCCACCGCCGTTGTACATCCATCCCCAGAATGAGCCAAGCTCGCCCGCGGTAAACAAGCGTGGAATGGGCTCGCCGAACGGGTCCATCACCTGACACTTGCCGTTTCTTTTTGGGCCTCCCTGGGTATTGACCATCGTGGGATAAAGCTTGACAGCATAGTACGGTGGCTTGTCGATTGCAATCAGGCTGCGCTTCGACCGATTAAACTCTGGATCGACCTGATTCTTGCAGTCTTCGTTGTATTTCGCGATGGTGGCTTCAAGCTCTTCAGGCTTCACATTCAGTTTTCCGGCCAGCTCGGCAACGGTGTCGCCCTTCATGATCCAGCCCTTCTCGATCTCGGCGCTGTTGTCCTTGCTCCACTCATAGCCGGAGTGCCAGGAGAACCATCCGAACTTCATATTGGATGAGGCGAGTGGTCCTCTGGTGCGTGTTGCTTCATCGAAGATGGCATAGCATGGCAACCTGGTAAAATCGCCGGCTACGCCGTCGAAGTAAAGCACATACTCTTTTACGCCAAAGCCGTGGCGGCTGGGCCTGTCTTCCGGCATAAAGCGCTTGCCCGATTTGTCCACGCGGATGTTTCCGCCACCGTTCAGGTTAACTGGTATCACCACCGGCGCAAACTCCGGAACCACGATGCCGCCCAAGCCGGCGAGTGGGTTATTCATGTGCCAGAGCGCCGCACCGGCTTGTTGCGCCATGCGAATGCCGTCCCCCGTGTTGCCGGGCGTGCCCTGGCCGTAAATCGGCCATCCGGGAAGGAACTGCTTCTGCATCTCGAAGTCGAATTCGAATCCGCCGCAGCACAGGATTACGGCTTTCCGCGCCTTGATGAAGTACGGCTTGCCGTTAACCTCAGCACGGATGCCCGCGATCTCCCTTGAAGGCTTCTGCACAAGCATCTTGGCGGCAGTCTCGTACATCACTTCAACCTTGCGATTCTCAACCTGCGCTCGAAGCGGAATCCAAAGCCTGCCATTCGAACTGCCGCCATTGCCCCAGGTGCGCACGCAAGCTGAACCGGGCAGTTCAGGGTGCTCAGGCTGAAAGATGCCGAGCGGCGTGTTCTTGATGTCCAGCTTTGCAAGCCAGTCGTTCAGCTTCATCATCTCCTCGGCAAGGGCCTGGACGCACTCCTTGTCGGTAAGCCCATAGCTCAGTGCCTCAATGTACTCCACAGCCTGCGGCAGATCAGTGGGGGTCCACCACATGTTGCCAGAGACCTTGCTGTTTCCGCCCTCCCAATCCTTCTTCAACTTTTCGAGAATGACGACCTTGGCTCCGGCGTCGGCCGCGGTGATGGCCGCGGCAAGCCCGGCATGCCCGGTTCCTACAATCACAACGTCGACAACCTTATCCCACTTGGTTGGAATGCTCTCCGCCTTAGCCGGTTCCGACATTAAGCCACTGGCCACACCGCCTGCCGTAACCGCTGCGCCGGCAACCGCCGAACCTTTAAGAAATGCGCGACGATTCATCAACTCATTTTTCTCGGACACGATTCGCTCCCTTTCTAAAAGCGCAAAAAACACAGACACAGACCGCAAACGCGTTGCGACTTTATGCCACGTAATTCACTCAATGCTGAAGTAACTGGCCACTTTAGCAATAGCGCCGAAGACTGTCAATGATTCCCGGTACGTTGATCTGTGCAATCCTGACGTTCAAAATGTGCTAGGCTCAGCTATTATCCCTATTCAGTGTTGAAGAGCCGTCTCTTAACCGGCCGTAATATCATGTGCGCAAAGATGCATGCCGTCACGCGGACAGAGGGCTTTCCCAATTGCCTTTGAGCCATCTCTCTTTATGGCTTTTAGGAAGGTGACGTGCGACACAACTACAGGGCGAGTCGCCAAATGCGGGTTCAATCCCTGCGCCCGCTGTTGGGCCTACCGCTCCTTCAGCCATTTTTCAGGTAAGGAAGAGCATGAACAAGAATCGATTATCTTTCATTGCAGTTGGTATTTTTATTGGCGTTGGAATTTTGAGTACGATAGGGCTTACGCCAGCCCAGGGAGCCGGGCCGCAAGCGGCGGCAGCGGCAGCAAAGCCCACAAAGAGCGACTGCCTCAACTGCCACGGCCCCTTCGACAAACTGGTGGGAATGACAGACAAGTACGTTGCGCCCAGCGGAGAAAAGATCAGTCCCCACCGGTATGTGCCGCACGATTCAAAGAAGGACGCGGACATTCCCGAATGCACGAACTGCCACGTGGCGCATCCGCTCGATCCGTTGCCGACGCAAGGGTCGGTGGACTTATCTAAAGTGAACGTGCAGTATTGCTACGACACTTGCCATCACGAGAAGAACTTTACACCCTGCAAGTCGTGCCATCTCTGAAGTGCCGAATCGCTTTATAGGCTCTTGGAGTTATCAAGAAATCCTGAAGCATTGTTGTATAGTCCGGCAAGCAGGGCAATGCAGACCGTGCAAACAATAACGGCCGGAGCGTCACTTATTCTGTGAGCCCCGGCCGTGGGTTATTGGAAATGCGACGCCTTCTTGGTGTAAGATCCGAACTACTTTCTTAACACGTACAACTCTCCCTCTGTGCGCAAGCCAGTTACCTGCTATGAGCGCACAATCACAAACGAAGCGCTTCCAGTGGTGATGGATGTACGAGGCACCACGGCACAATGAAGCAGGATCGGCTTATCCAATCAAGGTCGTCTACTTTGAGTAGACCCGGACATATTGGATTTCCAAGTCATTCACCGATGGGGTGTTGTTCGTGGGCCAACCACCGCCAAGCCCGAGATCTACGATCAGGTAGTACGGCTGCTGCATGATGGCAGGCGTCGGAATTTGGAACGTAACTGTACCATCAAAGTAAAACGTTGTTGTCGTAGGTGTCCATAGCATTCCGTAAGTGTGAAATCCATCGGTCGGTAAACTAACAAGATTATGGCTCATTGCCGGGGTACTGCTGTTTGACCAGTTATGCAATGTGGTTGCCATGTAATTCGGAAATCCGGGATTTGAAATATATTCGACAACATCGATTTCACCGGCTGGCGCACCGTTACTCTTGGCCGCGGTGTTCAAAAGCCACAATGCTGGCATCGTATTCAGTCCTGTTGGGAATTTGGCTTTCATCTCAAAGTATCCGTACTGCTGAGAGAAGCCAACACCGGAGTTGTCCACACTCGTAAGCACCCCGGAGGTCCACAAACCATTCACCTCTTGCAACCGAATATCCAGTCCCCCGCCGGACACCAGGGAAAATGGGTTGTGCGGACTAGACAATCCAACCATCGCAGTACCGCTACCGTCAGAAGACTGCAGGCAGCACTGTTCGTTATCTGTATACCAATTGGAGCCATTGTAGATAGTCGAGTCGGACACACTTAGCGAGGCAAACTCATCGTCGAAGGTCAAATGGTATCCCGTCAGATCAAGAGTTACAGGAGCAAGATAACTTGGCGCCGTAGCAGCGGAGGACACGTCAACCGTGCCAATCAAGTAGCGGTATTGGTCGTCTCGCGTTACTCCTTGACCTGGCGTCAGCTGGACAGCCCCTACCGAGTTGTAAAGACCAAGCATAATTGAGTAATTGCCGTTGGCAACTTGAGGGACGACTATTGAAGAAGTAACGGACAACGGCCCCAACCACTCCGTGGAGGGCAGAATTGTAAGACCATTATTCAGGTTGTTTTGAATCTCCGCAACAGTGTTCCCGTTTTGATCGACAAGATATAGGTTAAGCAGATAGTTGGCTGACAAGGCTGAAGCCACATTGAAGTTTGCACCAATGTTCACAATCGCTCCGGGTGGAGCTACCGTCACTGCCTGAGAAGCTTGCAACACAGTTACCTGCAAAGCCGATCCGGCAGGGTCCGAGGAACCACTGGCCGCATAAGCAGCGGCGATGCTGACCGCCGCTGCCGGCATAGCGAGCGTCGTTGTCGCGGCCGATGGGTTGGACAGCACGCTTGTTGATCCCGTCCAGCCCGCAAATGTGTATCCGCTTGCGGCGGCATTCGCCGTCACCGTCACCGCGGCGCCTGCCACATAGTTACCGCTGCCGCTGCCATTAATCACCGTCAACGGGTAGGTTGCAGGCACGTTGCTGCCCGTCGAACTCTCGTCCACTACCTGGAAGGCCGCC
>Ga0302140_10006002_pt1 | contig 15270 bp, 10 predicted proteins | sample I_Bog_E1_1_FD_202095 | JGI IMG/M metagenome (GOLD analysis project Ga0302140, IMG submission 202095) | Peat permafrost microbial communities from Stordalen Mire near Abisko, Sweden - I_Bog_E1_1 | ecosystem: Environmental > Terrestrial > Soil > Wetlands > Peat | place: Sweden: Abisko, Stordalen...
CGGCGGCGCGACGAACCGGAAGGTGGCTGTTCCTCCCAAACGGAAAGGCCTTGCTGCCAAACCAACCCCTCCAGCAGGACAAGGAGAGGGCGTCGATGAACCGCTTGGCGCAACCTGCCAAACAATTCTTATTTTCCTTCACAACTTCTCTTGTCACGGAAGGCACAGCTTTCTATAATCCTTCCAACACCGCATTGGGAGCCGTGGTATGGTTTACCCATACCCCGGTACTCAACCGCCAAACTTCACGGTTGCATTTTCCGCGAGCGAGTGCTTGAATATCGATCTGCATTTCGGCAATTCCCAGGAGCACTGAATGAAAAAGTTTGTCTTGGCGTCTGTGATGGCATTGGCGAGCATTGGTCTCGTTTCCGCGCCCTCGTTGCGAGCACAAGATTCTGACCAGATCACCATCAAGGATCCGGCCGAGTTCAACGCCTATCAAATGGCAACCACACAGAGCGATGCGAAGGCCAAAGCCTCGGCTCTGGAGAATTTCTTGCAGTCTTACCCCCAGAGCGTGGTCAAGTCGGCCGTTCTCGATCTGCTCATTGATACCTACCAGGGCCTGAGCGATCCAGACCATGCGCTCAGCGCTGCCAGCCGCCTGCTGCAGGTGGACCCCAATAACACCAAGTCCATCTTCATCTCGGTCTTCATCAAGAAGGGTCAATGCGCGAAGACCAGCGACCCGCAGACCTGCGACGATGCCGCGGCGCTGGCCCTCAAGGGCCTTACGCTTGCCAAGCCCGCCAAGGTCTCCGACGATGACTGGAAGAAGCAGACCGGCACCACCTATCCGGTTTTTCACTCGGCCATCGCTTTGGACAAGGCGATCTCGAAGAAGGATTTCGCCGGCGCCGTCGCCGAGTATAAGGCCGAGCTGATGCTTTATACGGACGACCAGAGCCAAAAAGCAGGTTTACTTGACACACTCCACTTGGCTGAAGCCTACGCCAACGAGACCCCAAAGGATCTGGTCAACGCGATCTGGTTTTACTCGCGCGCCTGGGACTTCGCGCCGGCCGCCTACAAACCCAACATTGAGAAGCCGCTCGAGTATTACTACAAGAAGTTTCACGGCGCCCTGGACGGTCTGGACGACATCAAGTCTCAGGCCGCGGCTACGATCTTTCCGCCGGGAACGCTGGTGCTGAAGCCCGCGCTGACCCCGGCCGAGCAGATCCACAACATGCTCACCTCGACGTCCGATTGGAACACCTTGGCGCTGGGCGACAAGGAAACGGTTCTCGCTCTGGGCACCAAGGAAGACGCGGATAAGCTCTGGGCGCTGCTCAAGGACAAGCCGACCCCGGTTCCCGGAATCGTGATCGAAGCCACGGCGTCGGTCATCAAGCTCGCCGTGACCCAGGATGCAAAGGATGCCAAGACTGCCGACTTCATCGTCAACTTGAAGAAGCCATTGGAAGAGAAGGAGATCCCGACGGCTGGTTTTGAGTTCGGCCTCGCGGCTCCCAAGGGGCAGGCGGAGTTGGATGGTATCTACGACACTTACACGCAGATTCCGGCCACCGACACCGTTGCCCAGAGGGCGGAAATCGTTCTCCGCGACGGAACGATCATCGCAGAGAAGAAGAAGGCTGCTCCGGCGCACAAGCCGACACCGGCCCACAAGCCTGCGGCGCACTAGTCCGCCGGTGCAGAACGGAACCTCCCGCTCCTGGCAGCCATGATGGTTCATGAAGGGCAGCCCTTTTGGGCTGCCCTTTTTGTACTGGTGCGGCTTGGCGATCTCTGTTTGCGGCGGACCGGCCATCGGTCCGCGCTGTATGAAGCAAGCCAAAGCTCTACCCTTCATCCCGATTTTGCACCGCTTTCCGGGCATTGTGAAAGTTGGCGAATTGCGGCCTCCCTTATCCACAAGAACCCTGCTCCCTGACATTGACCCCGCTCCTCTGGCTGCTTAGAGTCAGTAGTCGAGAGCTTGTAATCGGGAAGCAATAGTCTCCAGTCGGGCGGCCAAGAGACTCTGGCACCGCTTTTTACATACCCACTGTGCGCAGTTCCATACATTCGGAGTGAAGATGCTGAAACTGAAGAAGATCCACATCCTCGGATTCAAGAGCTTTTGCGACCGCACGGAATTGACGGTGCCGGGAACGGGCATTGCCGTGGTGGTGGGGCCAAACGGGTGCGGCAAGTCGAACATTCTGGACGGGGTGAGCTGGGTGCTGGGCGAGCAGAGCGCCAAATCCCTGCGCGGCACGCACATGCAGGATGTGATCTTTTCGGGCACTCGCGACCGCAAAGCTCTTGGTATGGCCGAGGTGACCCTGACGCTTGTCGATCCCGAGACATTCGAGGGGCCGGTGCCCGTCGAACCGGAACTCGTTGTCGATCACGAAGGCCCCGCCGACTGGGATGAGGACGAGATGCGCCGCCAGCGAGCGGCCGAGGCCGAAGAGATCATCGCCGCCGAACAGCCGGGGCAGGCGCTCGATGAGGATGGTTCCGACCAGGCGCAGGTTCACCCGCAGTTCGCCTCCGAAGCTCTGGGTCCTCAAGCGGTTGTGCTCAAGATTCGCCGTCGCAAGTTCCAGCGCACGCCGCAAAAAGGCGAGATCGTGATTACCCGGCGCCTGTTCCGAACCGGCGAAAGCGAGTACCTGTTGAATGGCAAGCTCTGCCGCCTGCGCGACATTCAGGACATCTTCATGGGAACGGGCCTGGGGCCCGAGAGCTATGCCATTATCGGCCAGGAGCGGATCGGTCAGCTCCTCAGTTCCAAGCCTAACGACCGCCGCGCCATCATCGAGGAAGCAGCAGGCATTACCCGCTTCAAGAACAAGAAACGGCTGGCCGAGCTGCGCCTGGAAAGCGCCAAGCAGAACCTGGCCCGTGTGGACGACATTTTTGAAGAAGTGACGCGGCAGATGAACAGCTTGAAACGCCAGGCAGCCAAGGCGGAGCGGTTTGCCGCTGTCCGCGATGAGCTGCGCGGGCGCCTGCGGGTTGTCCTGGCCAGCCGCATGTCGCTCATGGACGCCGAACAAGCCGGTCTCGAGCAGGAGATTGCCGCTTTGACGGAGCGCATCAACGGGGCGGCGACAGAGATTGAGACGCTTGAGGCAAGCCAGCACACATGCACCGAGCGCGGCTACGAACTTGAGCGCGAGGGCCACGAGGCTCAGAATCAGGCCAACGATGCAGCCGTCGAGCTGGAGCGGGCCACCGCGCGGGAGCGCGGCAACGCCGAGCGCGTCAGTGAACTGGAAGCGCGGATTGCTGCGTCTGGCGCGGAGCTGGAGCAAACCCGGACGCAATTAGGCGGCATCGCCGAAGAGCGCGCACAGCAGCAAGCGTTTCTTGAAACCGCAGCCTCCGAAGCCAGGGCCTTTCGCCAGCAAGTCGAGGCGCGGCAGCAAGAAGCGCGCACTGCCGCAGAGGAGGTCTTCTCTGCGGAGCGGCTGTTGGAATCCAGCCGCCGCCACGCTATGCACCTGCTGGCGCTGGCCGGCAACGCCCGCAACCACACGGCGCAAGCGGAAGAGAGCCTCGCCGCGCTCGAGCGCGAGGCCGAACGGCTTGAGGCGGAGATGAGCCAGGCGCGGATCGAGCAGGAGGATATGGGCGTCGACAGCGAGCAGGCGAGAGCCCGCTATGAGTCGGCTGTCGAGACGCTGAAGCTGCTGGAAGCTGAGATCGCGGGCCTTCGCGAAGCCCTGCAAGCACGCCGCGCCGAAGACAACGCGCTCCGTACGCGCGTAAACCAACTGCGCGGCGAACAAGCCGCCGTTGCCGGACGGCGCGACTCGCTCCAAGCCCTTATTCGCAACCACAGCTACTCAACCGACACTGTCAGGCGGCTCTTGAAGCCCGGTGCGCTGGGCCAGGGCATGGCCCCTGTGGGCACGCTGGCCGATTTCATCGAGGTCAGCGGCGAGCACGAGGCAGTCGTGGACGAGTATCTACGCGAGGAGCTGAATTATGTGGTAGTCGAGAACTGGGTGGCCGCCGAAGAGGGCGTGCGATTGCTCAAGTCCGGCGTGGATGGTCGCGCGACTTTCCTGATTCATCCCGCCGAGCAGGCTGCGCTCTTTGAGGAGAGCCCTGAATCGATCAGCGGTCCCGGCCTGACGCCCCTCAAGGATTCGATCAGGGTGCTGAATGGCTTTGGGCACTCGCTGGAGTCGATCCTGCCCAAGCTTCGCTACGGATACCTGGTCGAGGATCCCGAGGAAGCGCTGCGCCTGGCTGCGCGCCACCCCTACGCCTTTTTCCTTACTCCTGGAGGGGAATGTTTCCACAATGCCACCGTGACTGGCGGCAAGCCGGCCAGCGAGGGTCCGCTGGCGCTCAAGCGCGAGTTGCGCGAGGCCTCAAGCAGGCTCGGCAAGCTTGACACCGGCTTGGAGCAAGCGGAGGCCGAAGCAACCGTTGTTACCGGGATGATCGAAGAGTTCACCGCCCAACTCGAGGCGCAAGGCAGCCTGCGCCGCCAGGCCGAGACCGATGCCGCTAACCAGGGCGCAGCGTTGAAGCAGATGGAGGCCGAGGCACAGCGCCTCGAGCGACGGATGCAGGAATGGGCCGCGCAGGCTGCGCGCAACAAGGACGCGAGAGAGGCAAGAAGAGCTGGCATCGCCCAAAAGCAGGAAGAAACCCATCGCCTCGAATTCGAGCACGCAACCGCCGAGTCCGCGCTAGATGAACTGCAAGCGCAACTGGCAAATCTGCGTGAGCGGCGTGAGGGCTTGCAGCAGGAAGCGGCGCAGGTGACAGCTCAGTTGGCTGGCCTCGAAGAGCGGCGGCGGGGCGCCGAGTCGGCCTTCCAGCGCATTGATCGGCTTCATGCCGATTTGGAGCGCCGTGTCCTGGCCATCGACCGCCAGCGGGTAGCTGCCGAAGTCGAGAGGGGTCAGCGCATTGAAGACAGCGCCGCACTGGCTCGCCGCCAGCAGGAACTGTTGATCGTGCGCGCCGAGGCTCTGGCATTGACGCAGGCGCTTGCCGCCCAGGCGCAGGCCCTGCGTCACCAATTGGCGGCCATCGAGGTTCAGCTCAAGACCGGCAGGGCTTCGCTCGACCAGTTGCGGGAAGACCGCTCCACCCGTTCCAGTCAAGCAGCCAAGTTGCTCTCCGATCGGGAGCACCTTGAGGCAAGCTGCTTGACTGAAGTCAACGCGGAAGCTCAGGTGCTGCGCGCCGATCAGCAGATCGTGCGCATTGCCGGCGAAGCTCTGGCCGCCGAGGAGGAAACCTGCCGGGCGCTCCGCCAGCGCATTGAGCAGATGGGCCCAGTCAACATGATGGCGCTCGATGAATACAAGGAGACCGCCGAACGGCATCAGTTCCTTGAAACGCAGCGCACCGACCTGATCGATTCGATCGAGAATACCCAGAACACCATCAAAGAGATCGATCAGATCTCTCGCACCAGGTTCGACGAGGCTTTTGCCCGCATCAATGAGAACTTCGCCCAGGTCTTCTCGCGCCTGTTTCAGGGCGGACAAGCCTTCCTGCGCCTCACTGACGTTGAGGATCAAGCCGAGAGCGGGCTTGAGATTGTGGCTTCACCCCCTGGAAAGAAGCTGCAAAATGTGCTGCTTCTCTCTGGCGGTGAAAAGGCGCTCACCGCGCTGGCTCTGCTGGTGGGCATCTTCCAGTTCCAGCCCAGCCCTTTCTGTGTTCTCGACGAGGTGGATGCCCCCCTCGACGAGACCAACGTAGGCCGCCTAGCGGATTTGCTTCACTCGCTGAGCAAAGACACGCAGTTCCTGCTGGTCACCCACTCCAAGCGCATGATGCAGTCCGCCGACATGATCTACGGCGTCACCATGCAGGAGCAAGGCGTCTCCAAGGTGGTCAGCGTGCGTCTGGGGACCCAGGCACAGCAACGCGCCACGGCGTAGGGCGCGGCCGCGCAATCTTCAGCCATTCTACGCAGTTTCTGCCAATCCCGGACAAGATGGGTTTTCAGGCAAAAAATCGCCCCCGAAGGAGATCGTCACTTCAGAGGCGCTTGCATTTCACAAGTTAATCGGGGACCAGTAGCTGGCGCTGGAGGTCGGTAGCGCGCAGCTACTGGTGATCCCTGCACTAACGAAGCTAGCTGCGGCTTCCCCTTTCCACGGCCACTTCGTGTCGCCCGGCTCTAAGAGAGCGTTCTTGCTTGCCCTCCGAACCATGTTGACAACTGGAGTGTCTCCTATATGGAAAGTCCGTTCCGTGACCGCCGTCACAGGCGTGCGTGCCTTTTCAGGATTCTCTGGGGCCGCTCGGATTCAACCACGCCCTGGATTCGATCGCTGGTCAATTTTGCACACTGCGTGCGGTTTCCGCCATTCAAGTCCTTGTTGACAAACCCTGTCCCGCGCTGGAAAATTGAAGCTCAGTTCCCTCCGAGGTAAGGCCTTCCCGTGACAGCTCTCTTGACAACGAATCTGGGCGCAACTCCCCTGCTCGGCCGGGGCAAAGTTCGCGACCTTTATACGGTTGGCGACGCCCTGCTGCTGGTGGCCACCGACCGCATCTCTGCCTTCGACCATGTGCTCGCCACCGGCATTCCGGGGAAGGGAAAGATCCTTACCCAGATTTCGCTGTTTTGGTTCGACTTGCTATCGAGCATGGTCCCCAACCACCTCATCACTGCCAGTGTCGGCGAGTTTCCCGCGTCGTTGCAGCCCTATGCGGATCAATTGGAAGGCCGCTCCATGCTGGTCAGGCGGGCAGACATGTTTCCTGTCGAATGCGTGGCGCGAGGCTACCTCACAGGTTCGGGTTGGAAGGAGTATCGTGCCAGCGCGACAGTCTGCGGCATTCCACTTCCTGCCGGTCTCCTGGATGGTTCGCGGCTGCCGGAGCCCTTATACACCCCTTCCACGAAGGGTGAAGCGGGAACGCACGACGAGAACATCAGCTATGCGGCTACCGAAGCGGCGATCGGCGCGGCCGATGCGGCGGAACTGAAACGGCTGACGCTGGCCATTTACAAGCGGGCCGCCGAGCACGCCGAGTCTCGCGGATTGATCCTTGCCGACACCAAGTTCGAGTTTGGAAGAACACCGCAGGGCATTATCCTCGCCGACGAGGTCTTGACGCCGGATTCTTCCCGCTTTTGGGAGGGCGCGGCGTGGAAGCCAGGCGGCGCGCAGCCTTCGTTCGACAAACAGTTTGTGCGCGACTATCTTGAAGAAATCCACTGGAACAAGCAGGCGCCTGCGCCCGGACTTCCGGATGAGGTGGTCGAGCGCACCCAGGGCAAGTATCTTGAAGGTTTCCGCCGTTTGACTGGGCTGAATCTCACTTTGTAGAACCCGAACTGTTGAGAAGGGCCGGACCGTGAGATGACTTGGATTGATTGGGCCATTCTGATTGTGATATTGCTGTCCGTGCTCGCTGGGCTCAAGCAGGGGTTCCTCCGTTCCTTCTGTTCGCTGGCCGGCCTGTTGCTGGGGCTGGTCCTTGCGGCTTGGAATTATGCCCGCGTTGCTGCGTTCTTAAGGCCTTTGGTGCGCATTGAGCCGGTGGCAGACACCATCGGCTTTGTGCTGATTGCGTTATTTGTGATGGGTCTGGCCAGCCTGCTTGGCACCGTTTTGGCAAAGGCCTTGCACACGATCGGGTTAGGATGCCTGGACAGGTTGGCGGGTGCGGCATTCGGGCTGTTTCAGGGGGCGTTGCTGGTGACGTTGTGCATTTTGGCGGCTTTGGCTTTCTATCCCAAGGCGCGCTGGCTGGCCGACGGCAAGCTGCCTAAGCATTTCTTTGGCGCTTGCCATCTGAGTACGCACATGAGCCCGGAAGAACTCGCCCGGCGTGTCCGCCTGGGGCTGAAGACGCTGGAAGAAGAGTCGCCCCCATGGTTGCATCCCAAGCAAAGTTGAGTGCCAGTTGAATTGGGGCCTGACGGCAAGCGATAGGTCAAGACAGCAGAGCAGCTAGAGGTGGACGTGAGACGAGAACTGGACAGCCTGGTGACGCAAATGCAATCCAGCGGCATTCCCTATGAAGACGCCGTGCGCGAGTTCAAGAAGCAGTATTTGCGCCAGGTGTTGCTGGCCCACCGGGGAAACCAGTGCAAGGCGGCCGAAGAGTTGGGGATGCACCGCAATACGCTGAGTCGCGCCATGGCCGAACTCGGTCTCGATCTGTCAGAGGTTCGCGCCACCCTCAAGCGTCCACCCCGCGGCGAGCGTCCTGTATTCAGCGCGGTCAGGTCAATCTACCGCCAAGGCCGATGAATCAACTGAGGACATGCTGACAACCCCACCCATCAAAGAAGCGCGCGTCGCAATCCAGCCGGGTTTTGCCTGGGATGGGCAGAATGCCTATCTGTTCGATATCGACGGCACGCTGCTGCGCGACACTGGCCGCATTCACATGGACTCCTTCGTCCCCAGCGTCCGGCGGGTCACCGGGGTTGAAGTTACATTGGAGGGCGTCCCGGTACACGGCAGCACGGATACAGCGATTCTGGGCGAAGCCTGCCGGAGGGCTGGGATTTCCCCTGAGGTTCTGGAGCCGCAACTGACGGCCATCTTCGACGCCATGCGCCAATCGGTCGCAGAGCAGCGGGATACGATGAGGCTGCTGCTGATGCCGGGTGTTGAAGATGCCCTCCGCCACCTGACGGGGAAGGGCGCTCTGCTGGGCGTGGCAACAGGCAACCTGGAGGCGATCGGCTGGATCAAGATGGAGGTTGCCGGTTTGCGCGAGTGGTTTCGCTTCGGCGGATTCAGCGATCATTTCCCCATCCGAGCGGAATTGGTCGGCCACGCTGCGCGCAAGGCTAGAGAATTGGCCGGCGCCGATGCAAGTGTCTGTGTGGTCGGAGACACCCCGCGCGACATTGCGGCGGCCCACCGCAATTCGCTGCCTGTAATAGCCGTCGCCACCGGAAACTTCGACTTCGAGACGCTGAACGAACTCCGCCCGGAGGTCTGCGCTTCGTCGCTGGCCGATCTGCTGGCGGTCACGCGGACAGTCAAGTGAAATCGCGCCGCGCAAGAACGCAGGGAAGGGAATGCCCTTCACCGAGGCAGCGGACACGATTCCTGACGGCAGGGCTCTTGCTGGCAGTCTTCCCCGGTAGCCTGCAAGCCCAGGCGGCAAGCCCTCTTCAGACGGTTCAACCGCAGCGGGTCAGCCAGGCGCTTTCGCCAGCCGTTACGGCTGCTCAAGACGCAAAACCGGCCAATCCGCCAAACGGCAGCGACCGTCGTCGCGCGGTCAAGCTCTTCCTCGTGGCAAGCAAGCTCTTCGAGAAGGAGAGGTTTGAAGATGCGATGCGGGCCTATGAACAAGCAGCACTGCTTGATCCCTCCAATCCCAACTACTCGCTGGCAGCGGCATTGGCCCGCAGCCACGCGGTAACGGCGCTGATTCAGGCCGCGGCCAAAGCCCAGTTGCGCGGCGACGCGGCAGCCGCGCGCGCAGCCCTCGAAAACGCTCTCGCTCTCGACCCCAGGAACATCCAGGTCACCGAGCATCTGCACGAACTCGGCGACGACGTACTGCTCAGCCAGTCAACCTCCCTTTACCAGCAAGCCGCCGGTACGCTTGCCGAAGGCGATGCACTAGCGCCCGCCGCCGGATTGCACAGTTTTCACCTGCGCACCGACCAGCGCAACGCAATCCAGCAGGTATGTAAAGCCTATGCAGTTGAGGCTGCGGTGGATGAGAGCGTCCGCCCCACACAGATCCGGCTGGACGTGGATAATGCCGGCTTCGAGCAAGCCATGCAAACGCTTGGCTTGCTGACCGCCTCGTTCTACGTTCCTCTCGACGCGCACCGCGTGCTGGTGGCCCGCGACACCCCCGGGAATCGATTGCAGCTCACGCGGCTCAACCTCGAAACCATCTATCTTCCGGGGCTTTCCGCCACCGAACTGACCGATGTGAGCAACCTCGCCAAGAACGTCTTCAATATCCCGCAAGTGGTGGCGGAGCCGTCCGCGGGAACGCTGACCGTCCGTGCGCCTGCAAAGACGCTGAACGCCTTCAATGCCACCATCCGCGGCCTTCTCGATGGGCACAACCAGGTCATGCTCGATGTCCGCCTGATCCAGATTGCGCACACCAGCCAGCGCAATACTGGCATTCAGCCCCCGCAGACCGTCTCCGCCTTCAATGTCTATGCCGAAGAGAAGTCCATTCTCAATGCAAACCAGAGCCTGGTGCAGCAGATCGTCTCTTCCGGCCTCGCCGCGCCCGGGGACACCTTGGCGATTCTTGCCATCCTCCTGGCGTCCGGGCAGGTATCCAGTTCCATCTTCTCCAGCGGCGTCGCGCTGTTTGGTGGCGGGCTTACGCAATCGGCGCTTGCTCCCGGATCCGTCAGCGCCAACCTCAACCTGAATTCCTCCGACTCCCGCGAACTGGACCAGATGCAGTTGCGCCTGGGCGACGGGGAGAAATCCATCATGCGCTCCGGGACCCGCTATCCCATCCAAACCTCTTCGTTCTCGGGCCTGTCCGGCAGCGTGCCCAACATTCCCGGCCTCACCGGCGCGGGCGCTTCGGGTGCGCTTTCCTCCTTGCTCTCCCAATTGGCCGGCAGCGTGCCCAACGTTCCCCAGGTCGAGTACCAGGATTTGGGCCTGACCCTTTCGGCTACCCCAAAGGTCATGCGCAATAACGACGTTGCGCTCACCATCGAGATGAAGATCGACGCCCTTTCCGGGTCTGCCATCAACGGCAATCCCATCCTCACCAATCGCGCCTATTCCGGCGTGGTGACCCTCAGGCAGGGCGAAGGCGTCGTGGTGCTGAGCGACCTGGACAAGCAGCAGAGCCGCGCCATCAGCGGTGTGCCGGGCATCAGCGAGATTCCCGGCCTCAACGACCTTACCGGCAACGACGCGCAAAAGAGCTACGCAACCCTGCTCATCGTCATGACGCCCCACGTGATTCGCGGAACTCAATCCGCGGGCCGCTCCCCGATGATGCGGATCGAGCGAAGCACCTCCGCCCAATAGACCGGCGGCGGCAACACAAAGCCGAGACTCAAGTAGATCCTCAATTCCGCCGATGGACAAAGGTGACTGGTCCGCACACTTTTTCCTCGCGGACATCGTCGGCCTCATTCTGGCTCCGAGGACAAATGATCTCGCTCAAAAAGTATCTCGATACCGAACTGACCGTCTCTGAAGCTCTGGTCGAACACGAGGAGCAGGCGGGTCTGGCGCCAGCAACGCTTGATTCAAAGCTCCTGCTCCTCGCGACGGTGGCCGCATATCGCTCCGCCTTGCTCGAAATGGGCCGTTGCAGCCTGGACGCCTCTCCTGGGCTGGGGCCGGAATTGAAACGGGGCCTTTGCAAACTCGAGGCAAGCCTCTCGGCAGGCATTACTCCCAAGACAGTTGAGGCCGCACAGAGCAGTGTGCGCCAGCAGTTGCAAAGTTGGGGATGGCACACCGCCATGCACCAGCGTCAGCAAGCCGGCGAGGTCAAAGAGATACTGCTCGTCATGGCTCGCACCGCCGAATCCGTCGGCCAAAGAGACCAGCGCTGCGCCCGGCAGATCGACGAGGTCACTGCGCGGCTGAGAACCATCGCAAACCTCGAAGACCTGACCCAGATCCGCGCTTCCATCGAAAAGAGCGCCTCGGAGTTGAAAACTTCCATCGATCGCATGACCAGCGAGGGTAACGCCGCTCTCGATGAGCTGCGCGTCGAAGTCTCGCGCTATCAGGCGAAGCTGGAAGCGGCGGAGCAGATCGCCTCCTGCGATTCGCTTACCGGCTTGCGCAGCCGCCTTTGCGTTGAAAGCCGCATCGAAGGCAGGATCAAAACCGGATTGCCGTTCTGCGTCGCCATCGTCGACATCAATGGATTCAAGCACGTGAACGACGATCACGGACACTTGGCCGGAGATGAGCTTCTCAAGCAGTTTGCCGACAAGCTGAAGTCGGCCTGCCGTTCCACTGACCTTATCGGGCGCTGGGGCGGGGACGAGTTTATTATCCTGCTCTATTGCTGCATGGCCGATGCCAGAGCGCAAAGCGACCGGTTTCGAGATTGGATCTGCGGACACTACACAGTTCTGGGAAGCTCCGGGCAGGCAAAGCTGAGAATCGAAGCCTCGATCGGCCTGGCGGAACACGCCCATGGCGAGACCATGAAACAGCTCCTGACGCGTGCCGATGCCGCCATGTACCAGCACAAAGCGGCCTCCAGCGCAAAGGATACTCGCGCCAAACGATGAAACCGCGTGCCGCCACAGCTATCTTGGTCAGTCACATCCGGGTCACCCGCCGGGCCGGCAGTTGTGCATACCGTCCTTCGCCAGAGCAGGGGCGAAATGCTGCGCACCACATTCTTGAGGAAGGTTAACATTCAAAGAGACTTAGGGTACGCCACCCGCCAAGGGACTTGCCCTTGCGGCGCAGAAGTGTGCCTCGCAAGCCTTCCACTATCGAAAGGCGCTGCCGCTATTTCTTTTTCGGAACCGTTGGCTGCAAACAGCTTTTGCCATCTGCCGGATCGCCCGCGAAATCTCGGAGTCATCTTCCATGAGTGAGGCGGCGGTGTTCTGCACCCGCCGAACAGCGGCGTAATCGTTGGGAATCTTCCACTCCGCCGGCCTTGTGAGAGCCTTGGTAACATGCTCTTCGTCGATCTCCTGGTTCAGAGGGTCGTATCGGTTGATCACAATTTCGACTTTGGGGCTGCCGGCGGTCGAGAGCCGTGAAATCAGGCGATTTGAGTTTCGCAGTTCCGCGAGTCCGACCTGCGTGACCAGATAAACGGTGGCGGATTCATCGAAGAGAAGCGTACGTTGCAGGTTGAGCTTCGAGCCGGCATCGACCACCACAAAGTCGAAGTTCTGGAGGGCGATTTCGAGCAGCTTGTCGATGGCATCCTCAGAGACCTGTGTCGGGGCCAGTTCACTGGGCGCGGCGAGTACCGATAACCCGGAGCCATGCTCTTCCAGCAGGCTGGAGAGAAGACTCGAATCGAGCCACCTGAAATCCTGAAATGCGTTGGCAATCGAGTGTTCGGCCTTGATTCCAAGGTTGATCGCCGCTCCCCCGAGAGGGAGATTGAGATCGATCAAAAGGATTCTCTTCCCGGATTCCTGAGCCAGCGATACAGCAAAATTGCAAGCCAGGGTGGTCACTCCGGAACCACCTTTGGCGCTGAGAAAGACCAGTAACCTGCCTTCCGCCTTCTGCGGCGGACGGGACGCCAAACGAAGGGTCGAGGCTCGAACCATAGCCTCGGCCATGGCGCCGGGACTGAACGGAAGAACGAGAAACTCACGAGCGCCGGAACGCATGGATCTGAGCAGCAGATCTGAATCGACCTGCGCCGAATAGACCATTACAGTCGCCAGGCCATTGATGCAGATGCTCTTTACCAGTTCGAGGGCGCATTTCGGATCACTGTCGAGGTCAACGAGAATTACGTCGAAGTCGCGATTCAGGGTTCGAGGCGCATCGTCGAGGTCGGGAGAATAGGAAGGAAACTCCTGGATTGGGCCAGTCTGGCATTCGCCCAAAGCGTGCAATGCAGCGTTGCGGCGCTTCTCGTCCGGGCTGATGACCGCAACGGACAAGACGCCTGTGCGATGGAAAGCAGGATCGATTACCTCCATGACTCTGGCTTTGGTCAGGCGGCTGGTTGGCTCCTGCGCCCAGGGCGCGGTCGTCTCCGTGCCATCAACGCCGAAGTGCGCGCCGGCCTCGACGAGATCTCCGCCACCCTTCCCGAACTGCTGCATCTTGGAATCGCGCTCGCCCGCGCTCTTCTCGGAACCGTCTCGCGATGCCGGTATTTCCTGTGCCATCGGCCTTGTCCTCTGCCAAGTATTCTATCCATGCACGGTGTGAAACGGCACCGGACATGGAGCTTTGCATCCGCAAGTACAGATCCCTTACCGAAAGAAGCTGAACCCCTTCTTCTTTTCCGGGGTGGCTGGCTGGCCGCTAACCGCTCTGGTCATCTTCTGGATAGCGCGTGAAATCTCCGAGTCATCTTCCATGAGTGAGGTAGCCGTGTTCTGCATCCGCCGCACAGCGACGTAATTGTTGGGAATCTTCCACTCAGCCGGCCTGGTGAGGGCTTTTGTAATATGTTCATCGCCGATTTCCAGGCTGCGTGGGTCGTATCGGTTGATCACAATCGATAGTTTGGGGCTGCCGGCGGTGGAGAGCCGCGAAATCAGGCGATTTGAATTGCGCAGTTCGGGAATGCCGATCTGCGTGACCAGATAAATGGTGGCCGATTCTTCAAAGAGCTTTGTATGCTGCAGGTCCAGTCTCGATCCCGCGTCGACCACCACATAATCGAACTCCTCACGCGCGACCTTAAGCAGTTTGTCGACGGCTTCATCGGAGAATTGCGCGGTAGCCAATTCACTGGGCGCCGCGAGTACATATAACCCTGACGCATGGTGCGTCAACATGGTGGAGAGAAAGCTCGCGTCGAGCCGGCTGGAATTCTGAAGCGCGTTGACGATCGAGTATCGAGGCCTGATGCCGAGGTTAATGGCCGCATCGCCCAGAGGGAGATTGAGATCGATCAGGAGGGTTTTCTGTCCGGATTCCTGGGCCAGCGAAACAGCAAAATTGCAGGCCAGTGTGGTAACTCCCGAACCGCCTTTGGCGCTGAGGAATACGAGCAAATTGCCGTCATTCTTCTTGGCCGGACGGTTCGCCGAGCGAAGGGCCGAGGCGCGAACCAGAGCCTCAGCCATGGCCCCGGCATCAAACGGCAAAGTGAGAAACTCGCGGGCGCCCGCCCGCATGGATCGGAGCAACAACTGAGGATCGACCTGCGCCGAATAGACCATTGCGATTGCCACCCCACGGACGCTGATTGTCTCAACCAGATCGAGAGCGAGATTCGAATTCGTGTCCAGGTCAATGACGGCTACGTCGAAGTCGCGACTTAGAGCCCGGGGCGCATTTTCCAGGTCGTGAGGATAGGTCAGGAGCTGCTCGATCTTGCCAGTATGGCACTCGCCCAATGCGCGCAATGCGGCGCTGCGGCGTCTCTCGTCCGGGCTGATGACGGCAATGTACAAGGCGCCTGTGCCAGGCAAGAGGGAATCAGCTGCGTCTGTTCCCTTGCCTTTGGCCGGACGGCTGGTCGCTTCCAAGCCGATCTCGTCAGACTTCTTGCCGCCCTCTCCCGCGGAGTCCTCGGAGGAAGTGGACGAATCGTGGATCGTCGCGTCCGCATTTGCCCCCAAAGTGATGCGGATGCCCTGCCCGGCAAGAGATGTGTTCACTCGAACGAGGAGATCACTGCCCAAATCATGCTCTTCCACGAGTTGGCGAAAATGGCGGATCGCCGCCTCGT
>Ga0302140_10006003_pt1 | contig 15270 bp, 10 predicted proteins | sample I_Bog_E1_1_FD_202095 | JGI IMG/M metagenome (GOLD analysis project Ga0302140, IMG submission 202095) | Peat permafrost microbial communities from Stordalen Mire near Abisko, Sweden - I_Bog_E1_1 | ecosystem: Environmental > Terrestrial > Soil > Wetlands > Peat | place: Sweden: Abisko, Stordalen...
TTCTTTTGCACCAAAGTATTAATAAGATCAGCAAACGATTTGATTTCTTGTTTATTTTGTTCATTTTTCGAGAAATAGTTCTTCTTCTTCAAAGGATTCAAACTGGCAAGATTCACAGGATACACAGATTTCCTCATATTGATTAAAGTATCTTTAGTTTCTTTGGTATTTTTCCTCATCAAGATGCTCTTTCTATTTTTTCTTCTTATCTTTGCTTCTTCTAGAAACTTCTCCAATATAATATTCGTGAAAAATGTGTAATGTGTGAGGTTCCGGTACTTTTTCTTCACATATTTCCTAATAATATCCTTTTCGTTCAAAGAAATTCTAGAAAAATTCTTGATAATCTCTTCTATGTTAAAGTTTGGGAAGTAATTTTTGAAGTTATACACTTTATCGATTTGCACCTCGTCATATGCAGTCAAAGTTTTATTATCAACATTGAGAGTTGAGCTTTGCTTTGGATTTTTCTCAAATTTCTTATTATTATTGCCTGGATCGTTGTTTTTCTTATCATTGGATTTCGTATTGCTTTTCACAGAAATTGAGTTTTTGAAATTGATTGGTGAGTCCGTGAAATCTTTAAGAGAAACTTTGTTTTCATTATTAGGATAAATCCGCTCAGGTTCCATATTATCATCATTCAAGGACTTCAAGGACTTAGTGCCTGCTGATAAATGTAATGTTTTTTCATTCAATGTTTTTGATAAAGAATGTTGATAAAGTTCCTTCCTAAAGCTGTCAGGATTAGTCTTTACTTCTTCCAAATCTTCAACAACTACCAATTCATCATCATTTTTCGAACTCTTAGATTCATCTTCCGAGAATTCATCTTCCTCCTTTATTACCGCTTTATTTAGCATGGTTTTCAACCGAATTTTGAAATTCTGATATCCTTTAACAGTTTTGCATATTATTCGTCTAGCATTGGAGGATCTCTTCTTGCTACGGACGAATAGAATCCTTTCATTTGGGATAGGATAGTTGAATTTCTTGATAATTTTCTCAATATTTGGAACAAAATGAAGTTTGGGACATTCTTCAATGATATGATTAAATTGATTACAGGAAAAACACTTCTTGTTGATACTGGTATAGTCATTGTAAAATATCAGCTTTTCTTTGATCATAACAAAGTTTTCCTAATTATTTTAATGAATTTTAAAGATTTTTAAAATTTTTAGAGATTTTTAATGATTTTGTGAGATTATCTTTAATAATTTTATAAATTACATAATCGTTTTTGTTTTCTCGTATCGCCTCGATGAAATCTTCGAGTGTGATCATGAAAAGTGTTGTGAATTTATTGCTAATAGCAGTATTTTCCTGTTTCAGGCTGGTGAAAAATGACCGTTCCCCGAAATAATCTCCTTCCTATATGATTTAAGTAATTTCTAAATATTTTTCTTAAAAAACCTTCAGTTCCTTTAATAAAATTGGCACTTTGTTCGTTTGTTCCGAATAAACCTTCACATTCCCTTTTCCAATGAAATAAATAGCCGGGTTCTCATCTTTCTGGTTTTGCTTAGGAATTACAATAAAATTATAAAAATCTTATACAATCAAATTAAATTACCAAGAAAATCACATCATCCGGTGTTACAAAGATTTCTTTCATGACATTCACCAATTTTTTCAGGCTATGTTCTGAAAAAAAATTGGTGAATAGTGGATTATTCTTGAGAAAGAAGCCATAGGCCTCTAAATTGAGTTCCTCCTTCAAGGAATGTGATAAACTATTGATGATTTTCTTTTCCTCTTCCATGTTTTGAGATTTTTCCTCACGCCATATAAAGTTCAAATATTCTCTTATTCTTGTTTGAAGGGTAGGGTTCACATTTTTTCTTTTCATATAGGCATTGATGATATCTAAGGTGTCACTAAAAAGTGATCTAATATATTAAAAATAAACAATAATTTTACTCAAATCTCTTCTGATCTCTTTGAATGTCCTGTATGATCATGCCAATTGAATTGATGCTATATGGGAACATCATCCCGCCAAATAATATCACAAATAAACAATAGGTTCGCTCTGTGTCGTTTTGTGGAGTTATGTCCCCATAGCCTACCGTCATGACGGTCACAATGGACCAATAAAAGGAAGACATATATTGGACGGACCAATCTTGGTTTTCTAATCTTTGAACTTTGATCCAGGAGGTTTCACTGGTTCCCCCATGGATCCCAACATAATACCATCCACAAGCCGAGATATGTGTTATTAGAATAATAACGAAAAAAAGCAAGAGAAGCCTTTTGACTCCCTTCCTTTCATGGCTCAATTGGAAACGGTTCATCATTTTGTTGCTGAATTTCATCAAAGAGAAAATTTTCATATAAAACAGAAGACTAAAGGCATTCTCAACATAAGAATCAACATATGAGAAGTCTTTGATCTCAATTAAATTCGAAAACAAAGCTATCAAGTCTGGTATGAAATAGCTTTTCAGGTAATTTCGAAGGATCATCGCTCGATTCTGAACCTCGAGGCCATGATGGAAATATAGGGTGTTCATCTCCAGAACCATATCAATTATCAAAATACTTGAAACTAAAAGCTTCATATCACTTTCGTTCAGAAAATGAACTCCGAAGGAAAGACTCAATGGTATATAAAACAACAGGAAAATTGTTAGGATTGAAATCAACAAGTCCCAAAAAAGTTTGAATTTACTATAGGGATGAATAACTGGCATTGTAAGTTTCTTTATTCCAAAGGGCACCCCGAATATTTCGAGCTTGCTGGCTAAAAAGCCATGACAATCTTTGAACCTTTTCCTAAAATTGAAGGATTCTATCTCGAGTTCAGGCTCGTAATAGGCATGATCGTTAATAATCTTGAGGTCGTAAGGCTTAAGAACTGATAAATTGTTCACGTAACCTATCCTTTTCAATTTATTGATGAACATCTTGATGTTATTATTAAGAACAGGAGGTAGGTTCTTTATGTCAGAGAAAACCTTAAATTCAGAGAGTTTCCTCTTACGTGATTCAGAAAATAATGTTGTGCCTTTACTCATTGGGCTCGAATTCTTTTTATTTTCTAAAGCCTTGATCATGTGTTTCTTTAATTTCAAAAGTTTGGATTTCGGGCTGGAATTTGCATCAGAAGGGAGGGACACTCGAACGGGGCTAGATTGCACTAAGGAGGAAGAGTCATTTTCTTGGGAATCGTTTAGTGACTCCTGAGAGGTGATTTTTGGGTTGGAGATTGAATGATTTTTGTTGGAAAGGAAAATTTCACAGAATTTCAAATGATCATCACAATTAAGATGCACATGTTCGTTCATTTGTATGTATAAAGGTTTTGGGAAGAATTTTGGGATAATTAATTATTTTTTATAATTTTTTGGTTTTTTGAAGATTTCTCACTGAAAAAAAAAAAGGCTTTCTCGATAAAAAAAAACTAATAAGACAAAAAAACGATTTTTCTGAAAAATTTTGGAAATAAGAAATAAATGAAAAAAAAAATTTAACAAATTATTATAATTCTTATGTTCTTCATCTCCTAAAAATATAAAATTGCCTGAAATATCTTTTTTTTTTGGTTTATAATTTTTTTTAGGGGGTGTTTATTTTTTTGGTTTTTTTGCCCTCCCCCCTCCCAAAAAACAAAAAACAAATCCTAAATTTAATTATTAACTAAACCCTAATACTCCTATAAATCCTTCTCCAGGAAATTTAAAAATCAAAATCCAATTAAACCATTTTCAAATTTGCCCCTCGGGTCATTACCTCAAAAAGTTCCTCCACCTCACAACATGGACCCCTCCATTTCCCCAATCTCCCCCCAGCCTCTGCCCAACGAGCTCGAGGTCCCCCTTTTGGATCCTAGAACTCAACGTTTGCCTGAATTCTTCGAGGTTCCTTTCGAATTGCCTGAAAATGTCGAAGAAGAGGCCAAAATTGTCCGTCTTTTCGCCTATAGATTATCAAAACTCAAGACATTCCTATATTTTCTTTTGAGTATCTTGTCCGGGGGGTTTTACTTCCTCCTATGTAAATGGTATGTCATGCTAAAGATCCGGTCGATGTACACGAAGGTTCCAATAGAAAACGCCACTGATGTCCTTGTTTTCTGTCAAGATGAGACGTTTGATCTAATGCCAGTCCAGGTTGAGAAATTCAGCATCCAGACCAACAATTCAATTGTAGCCTCTCCCAACAATAATAACAATCATGACAACAACCTGAAGTTTGCCCTCCAAGAAAAAAAGAGCACCTACAAGACTTTCGACTATAGACTGTTCAAATATTATTATGACCCGACCCTGAAGAAGTTTCTGCCAATCAGATTCACTTTACAGAACCTCACGAATTATCAAATCCATGAAGTTCATGGCAGAGGATTAAAAGACGAAAATAGGTATGAGGAGAAGAAAGCCTTGTACGGACTGAATTCAACTGAAGTCCCAGAGAAGCCGATCATGCAGATCCTCATTGATGAGATCCTGAGTCCTTTCTACTTGTTCCAGATCTTTTCCTGCATTTTATGGTTTTATGACGACTATCAGATTTATGCTGCCGTGATTTTAGGTACTACCGTGGTTTCCATCTTGCTGACTCTTTGGGATGCCTATCATAACATGAAGAATCTCAGAAAAATGAGTTTTTATGAGACAGATGTCTGGGTGTATAGAGGAGTGAGAGATTATCTGGACACTTCTAACAAAGAGAAGACTAACATAGATCCTGACATCAACAAATTCCGCCGAAAAGTCAGTTCTTTGCAACTTATCCCAGGTGATATAATTGAAGTGCCAGAAAACACTGTGATTCCTTGTGATCTCATCCTTTTGAATGGGTCGTGTATCATCAATGAATGCATGCTCACTGGAGAATCGATCCCGGTCCTGAAGAATAGTCTGCCTTATAACAATCTGATCTTCAATCCAAATGATGAAAATAAGAGCTCAGTGTTATTTTCGGGCACTAAATGCATTGAAACCAGATATTTTCTCAAAGGGAAGATACCAGTCCTTGCTCTAGTCTTTCAAACCGGCTTCAATACCATGAAAGGTCAATTGGTTAGATCTATTCTCTTCCCGAAAAACAACAGCTTCCAATTTTATAAGGATTCCTTGAAATTCATCGGTGGCATGTCATGTATAGCAGTTCTTGGGTTCATTTGGTCATTGATCTCCCTCTTGAATAATCAGGCCGATACAGAGGACATTGTGTTGAAATGTCTTGATATGATCACAGTGACAGTTCCACCTGCATTGCCAGCCTGTATGACAGTAGGAATTCAATTCGCGCTCACAAGACTGAAAAAAAAACAGATTTTTTGCATTTCTCCCTTGAAAATCAACATATCTGGAAAAGTCAACATCATGTGCTTTGATAAGACTGGGACACTAACTGAAGAAGGTCTCGACACATATGGTGTTAGGGGAGTTTTTGAGGGAAATCCGAATTCAAAGAAGACTTTCTTCACAGGTTTGAAGAAAGTGGGAGATTTGAACAATTGTTTTCTCAAAGAGCCCAAAGCCATTAAAAATGATACCATTAATAAAGAAAGTCTGGACCCAAAGATATTATCCAGTAAAAAGAAATCGGTTATAAAGTCAGTAGACCCAGAGGAATTATTATTGGAAGTGTTGGCTGCTTGCCATTCATTGACATCAGTGGCAGGATCTTTGATAGGAGATCCTTTGGATATTAAGATGTTTGAATCAACTGGTTGGATTTTAGAAGATAATAATGAAAATAAGTTCGATGAATTGGTTTTGGCAGTCGTCAAGCCGGATTTGAAATCATTACCTCCTCCGAATAAAGCCAATGAGTTCGATTCCATTGCTCAAAGTCTCATCCAAAACGAGTTCCAAAATGAAATCGGTATCATTCGTCGCTTTGAATTCTCCAGCAAATTGCAAAGAATGAGTGTTATAGTCAAGAACCTCAAAGAAAACACTTTCAGACTCCATATCAAAGGTTCCCCAGAGAAATTGAGAGAACTCTGTTTGAAAGAATCAATTCCTCCAAATTTCCATAAAGTTCTAGATAATTACTCCAAGAATGGTTTCAGAGTCCTAGCCTGTGCCAGTCGTCCCCTTCAGATTTCCTTTAAAAATGTTCACAAATACGAAAGAGATTCTTTTGAGAAAGATGCGTACTTTTTGGGTTTTTTGATAATGGAAAACAAGCTGAAGACCAGAACATTAGAAATAATTGATAAGCTTCAATTCGCTAATGTGAGAACCATCATGGTTACAGGAGATAACGCCTTGACAGCGATATCAGTGGCTAGACAATGCCATATAGTGAATCCGAAACAACGAGTCTATTTAGGAGATCTGACTGAAAAACCTGTGAATGGAAAATATAGACTCATATGGAAAGATTTCGATTTTTCTGATAATATCCTAAATCCAGACACTTTGAAACCAGCTGGAGGTGAAGAAGCTAAGGAGAATTTCCTCGAAGAGATCGATATGGATGAAGAAGAAGGGTCTCTGGTGAAACTTGGTGCAAAGGAAAAGGATAGTGGGACAAAGGAACCATTTTCAGTCAAGGACCCTCATTCTTATACCATACCGATTAATAATAATAATTCGTTGTTGGCTGAGGTCAAGCCAATTTTGATGAACAGCTATCAGGAGAAGAGTTTATTTCAGGATGCGAAAAACAACAGAAAAGGTAAAAAAATCATTTTTATTGCTCTTATAAAAATTTATATAATTTATAAAGCCAAATACAATAAAACTGAAGTCTCACCCAAGCCGTTCGCCGCACATAAAGGTTCTAATAGTTCTTTATTAATTCGATTTTTTATTAATATTTATAAACAGAATTCACCCGAACTGAAATCTCCCCAAATATTTCACCAAACTCCATTTCTCCAAGTTCTGGAAAATTCTTCAAAAGTCTGGTCCAACCGGCAAATCTCGATGAACATCAAATCAAGAAAATCGAAAAGATGAAGAAATTCAAAATCAAATCCCTCATTGAAGAAGAAGACATCATCCCGCCCTGGCTCCTCCAAGAGAATGAGTTCTATTCCCTCGCTTTAACAGGTCGTGCATTCACTCATTTCATTGCTGAGAAAAGCCAAAGCAAAGAATTCATGATCAACTTCCAGAAAATGCTAGAAAAAGCCCAGGTTTTCGCTAGAATGAAGCCCTCTGAAAAAGCTTTGCTAGTTCAATCTCTTCAAGAAAGCTCTACTAAATCATTGGTTGGTATGTGTGGTGATGGGGCGAATGATTGTGGTGCCTTGAAAACAGCTGATGTGGGCATATCTTTAAGTGAGGCTGAGGCTTCCATTGCGGCTCCATTCACTAGTAAAATTCAAGATATCAGTTGCGTGGTCAAGTTATTGAGAGAAGGTAGATGTGCTTTGTCCACTAGTTTCCAATGCTTCAAGTATATGGCACTTTATTCAATGATTCAATTCGCGAGCGTTGTGATGTTATATGATTCATTTTCGAATCTCAGCGATAATCAATTCTTGTGGATCGATTTGATCTTGATCTTCCCTCTGGCTATCTTCATGTGTTATACTAGATCTAGCAAAAGTCTATCCACTTATATGCCCACAGCTAATTTGATCAGCTTTCCGGTTCTAAGTTCAGTTATTGGACAAATTATCATTCAATTTGGTTTTCAGGTTTTTTTGTTTCTTATTAAATAAAATAAAAATTGGATTTGAATTTAGTTGGGTGTCTACTTTTGGCTGAAAAGACAAAGTTGGTTTGTTTATTGCAAGGACCATGCAATTCCTGATCCTGATCAAGGAGAAGATGTCTATTGGTGGTGCTTTGAAACAACTGTAAATAATATTATTTTTTATAGAATAATCATTTATTTTTAATTTTTTTTAAAAGACTTTATTCACTTTTTCATGCTTCCAATATTTGGCAACAGTACTTGCATTTTCAATCGGACCTCCGTTCAGACAAGAATTCTATAACAATTATTGGTTCACAGGAGCTTGGTTGCTTTTGTCTGGATGTTGCCTTTATTTGACGATAGATCCAAGTTATTGGCTTCAATCTAATTTGATTAATGTTGAATTTATTTTTAATTTTTGTTATCATAATAATAACTATAATTTTTCAAAAGTTGGTTGATGTACCATCTAGTTGGAAATTGTTTATTGTGATTGTTGCTATTATCAATGTGGTGGTGACATTTGTGTATGAGAAGGTGGTTGCAATTCATATGACTTTGTATTGGAGAAAGTATCAGGAAAGAAAGGAAAAACTAAAGGAGATTGCAAATCGATAGAGTGCAAAGAGTAAATGAAGAATATTAACAATAATAATTAATTTAAATTTAGAAAAACATTTTTTTTTTTGCAACCTCCTTGATAAATTTAAATTATTTTTTTTTTTATGTGGTCAACCACAGAAAGGTTTCCTCTAATATGTTGTTTTTAATAAAGAAAAATTAAATATCAAAATAAATCAAGTTTGAAATTTATTTTCTTTAACAATTTATAAAAATTCAATTTTTTTATTTTACTATTATTAGAAGAAGTAAAAATCTAATTTTTCTTGTTAAAATTCAATTTTAAAAAAAAAACACTCCAAAACCACATTTAAATTTTTTTATTTCCAAAAATCAAAATAAAATGCTCCTATCTCAATTTCATGATTGTTCTTTCTTAAAGAGGCCTCGAGTTTTTTCTTAAAATGCTCAGAGTTCCCTTTTTGTTGTTGATGGAAGTAACTAAAAAATATTAAATCTCTCATATTTATTCAAAAATAAATTTTCTTCTACCCTACGAAATAGATATTGCAGCTGTCCAAAGCATAATCAGCCATCGTGTTCCACATAATGTCCAATGTTTCTTCAACAATCCCTAGACTTTTAATTAAAATCTATAAATTTTCGTGATTTTTTCTTATTTTACGTTAAAATGAAAAAAGAAAAATTTTTCATTTTGCTAGAAAGTGATGCTTTGAGTTTTAGCCATATCGATTTTAATATCGAGTCTTCAACATAAGATGATCCCAACACCCTTTTTGCATAATCATTAATTAACTTAAAAATATTGATTTTTTTTTCTAACCAAGAATCAAATCCCAAAGTCAATGTATTCAAATTTCCAATCAGATCATCTTCTAAAGAATGCAATAACTGTTCAAATGGAGCTTTTGAGGAAATGGAACTATCATATATATAAAAAAATTATAAAATTTGCTTTTCTTTATTTTTTTCAATTATTTCACCTAAAAAACAAGTTTAGTTTTTCCAAATTTCTCTTTCCCTGGAAAATGTGGCATAAATGAAGAATGGAATCATCTTGAGTGAAGCTAGTTTGTTTAAAAAACAGATTTTATAAAGGAAATTTCTTACTTTGAATAGACGTAAAAACTAAAACATTCCAACTCTTCATCCTTGCCTTTGAATGTCTCTGCGACTGTCTGCAAAAGTTCAAACAAAACACTTCTGTTTTCAAGATTCCGACTAAAATTTTAATCATTTAGCTTCATAATTTTCAAAAATTTACATTTCCAATCCCATTTCGAATTTTTTTATTTTATTAAATTTCAACTCCTTGACTACTTTTGTTAAATTTATCACAGAATCTTCCGTCAAAGTCCACCAACTTTATCAAGTTAGAATTAATTTTTACTTTGGCCCATAAAAATTTGTTAAAAAATAATTCACCTTTGTAAATATATTTTAAGATTTTCTAAATTTTCCGAATTCACGAAAGGATATTTGAAAACCGAGAGAATATTTTCAACTTGTTGATCTGTCACTCCGTAATCCCTAAGAAAAAAATTTATTCTTCACAAAAAAACATGCTTTTGCCAGTAGGTTTCATGCTCATGGAGACATTTCAGCTCTCCGATTTCGCAAGGGTCCTGTCCTTTTTTGTAAAACACCCTCCAGAAAAACTTCAACCAATGGTCATTCCCCACCAAATTGAAGCTCATTGAAGCTTGAATGATGACAGTTCTGAAATTTTGTTGAAACATGCAAGGATCCAGACAATTCGAAAAAAATGACTTGTCCTTATCAGATTCTGGGTCTCCTCTTCCCTCGGAAAAAAAATCCTGTTTTTTTAGAAAATAAAGGATAAAAAACCTGGTCGTGCAAATGTTCAATGAATGAATTGGCTTGATTGAATTCAAAAATTGGGGCACCTCGCTTTTTTCAAAAATAATTAAAATCTATTTATAAAAAAATACCTTTCTTCTTTAAAATCTCTGAAAAATTGTTCTGAAGCAAAACCGAATATTTTTACTTTTTGATCAAGATTGATGAGTTCAAAAGTTTCGCGCAAGTCTTTTTTGAGCAAAGGGACAAGGTCGAAATTTTTTTCTGATTTAAAATCTAAATTTTTTTTTTTTTTTCAAATCATTTAAAAAAAAATAAAATAAATACCATCTTTTAATAAAATCATTTTTTTTAAGTTTGTCTTGTTTTGAGTATTGATCGTTTTGGTGAATAATTTGAACAGATCCAATTTTTTGTTGTCTTCATTCTTCAAGCATTTTATTATTTTATCATAAATTTCCTTTTCTTTTTCGTAGATATAACCTTTATAGTTGATCTCAACATTTTCTATTTCCTTTAATAATTCATCCTTTGTTAGCTTTGCCAATTCCAAATCCAAATTCAAGTTCAGAATAGTCAATAAAATCCCTAAAAAGTTTCTATTATCATTTTTCTTTTCTTCATTGTAATAATTCAACAACTTTAAGTCATTTTTTTTCGTTAAAAACAAATCTTTTATTGAGATTTGATTCGTTTCGAAACCTTCCAACTGCATAAAGCAAAATCCATTCAACAGCACGTTGAAATACATGAGAACTTCAGAAAAAGGGATGATTTTTTTTTGAAGTCGGAATTTTTCCAAGTGTTCAATAAATGGCATGGAAACTTCCTCAAAATGCATGATATAATTGGTTTTTATCTGCCAATCCAGGAAGATGGGGATCATTCTAGGCAGATTTTTCTCCTTATTTATGGTTTCAAAGAATTCCACTTGTTTTTTAAAGGAAATCAAAAATATCACATCATTGTTATTGTTGGGTTTTATTAGCCTTTCTGTATAAATGTCCTTACCCTTCCTCCCCAAAGAAAACCTCTCATTCTCATTTTCAACTATCACCTTTAAACTTTCGGGGTCTGAAATATCACTTTGCATTTTTTTTTGATAATTTATCAATTTTATTTAATTAGCAGCGCATCTTTTTTTATCAAAAATCAAAATTCATTTAATTTTTTTTTCTTTCAATTAATGGTATCCCCACTCCCCCACCCCTTTTTTTCTCAATATATATATTATTTTTTTTTAATTAATGACATACTCCCTCATTCTCTTAATGCTCGATGATTTATAGATTTATTAATTTCCATCATCTCGTTCCCTTACACTTCATTCAACCAAAACATTATTTTTATTAATTTTTTCATTTTTTTGCTATTTTTTTTTTTTATTAATTGTTTTGCAATTTGCGTTTTTTTTAACATTTTCTAAAAATAAATATTTTTCTGTTAAATTCATTTCTAATGCGAAATTCATTCGAGCGAAACACACGCAACTTCTCCTTCAAAAGCAGCACCCCTTCCTCCTCGGATCAATCCCTCTCCCTATCCCCAAGTCCTATCTACCAAACCAACACAAGGTCCCTCACTCTGAAGCAAAGCACTGGTTTAGATGCTCCTTTTGTAAAAACCATCCCATCAGCTTGTCCATTAAAAGAGCCATTGCCTGATATTTTGTTGAATTTTGAGAAAAACCCTCAAATAGAAAATCCTGGAAGGTTTGTTCTTAATTTTTAAGTGATTTATTATATAATAACCATATAAGTGTTCAGGGATTGAACTCGAAAACTCGAGAACATCGAAGAATAGATTCTAAGGACTCAAAGGGAAAAGAAGAGGAGAATAATTTACTATTTCTATTGTTCACTGAAATAGAAAGACTCTTGGTGCTTTTAAATGAACGGGACATGGAAATAGACCATTTCAAGCAGATTAATAAGAAAAAAATCGAAGAAGAGATGTCAGAAGTAACAAAATTTGTGAAAATGTTATTTTTTAAAGAATAATGTAAAGGCAGAGAAAAATTCACTGAAGCAAAACTCTAAAAACAAGTCACTTGTCAATTCGGAGAAAAATTTATCATTAAAGAGAAATTCAAAGAAAAACCTTCAAGATAATAATTCCAACAATGACAATATTTGGAAGAAAAAATGGGAACAAGAGAATAAAATGCATATAGACCTCCAACACAAATATAACTTACTTCAAAATGGCAAAAATAACAATGAAAATGGTATGACGACTACCCCCAGAACTCATCAAAATGAAGACATTCCAAAAAGCAATCCTGAAGATCCTGAATCCAAAAAAGATTTCAAAAATGAAAGCCCAGAAATGAGCACGAAGGAAACCAAAGATACCAATCGTGAGGAATTCAAGACTATAGAGAGATTATGGCAAGAGGATCGCAAGAATTTGGATTTATTGACAAAAACCATAGAAGATAAGGAAAATATTATCAAAAAACAGGATTGTGAAATCCAGATAATCTATCAAAAAATTGCCGATTTTGATAAAACTCTTAACAATGTTCAAAGAGATTTCGAACGCAAATTCAAAGCTTTAATTGGAGAGATAAAGAAAAAAGAGAGAGAGATTGAGGGTTTTGAGAAAAAATTAAAGGATGAAAAGTTTGAGCTGGAATCTGTCATTTCCAAGAACAAAAATTTAGGTGAAGAGTTAAAGATTAAAAAGGGGATCATTGAAGATTTAAAGGAAAATGCTGTTGCGAATTTGAGGAATCAAAGGAAATTCCTATTGAATATGGACGAGGATGAGCAAAGATGTGAGAATTTCTTTAGGAATCAGATAAAACTGTTAGAACATGAGGTAAGTGCTTATGAAGACATTTTTGCAGATAAAAAGAAGGAATATGAGGAAAATTTAAAGAAAAAGACAATGGAGATCATGGAACTGAAGAAAATAATAGAAGATTTGAAGGGGAGACTAGAAAATTTAGAGAAAAAACTTAAGCAAAATAATGAGGAATTGAAAAATATCATAAATGTTATAACAGATGAAAAAAAGGACTCTGAGAAAATATCAAAAGAATTAGAAAAATATGGAAAATTGGAAGAATTTAAGGAAATAAGTCAAAAAGTCATGGATTTTGTGAAGGGAAAAATTAATAACGATCGAGATTCCAATGAAACTCTGAAAAAACAGTTATTTTTGGTTGAGAGAGAAAAAGAGAATTTTGAATTGAAAATTAAAGAAGGAAATGAAAAAAACAAAGCATTGAAAGATTTGGTCAATAATCTAATAGCAGATCCTCATGATATGTCTAAAGAAATAGTTTCAAAAAGAATAGGGGATGCTTATAATGATGATGAATATATAAAAATTAAGGAAAATGTGTTATTTTTCATAAAAAAATTTTGCCAGAATGAGGCCAATTTAAACGATAATTATGAGAAGTTAAAGGAAAAATATAATGACGAAAGCCAAAAGAACCATGACTTGAAAAAATTGCTTAACATAATTACCAATGATTCCAATGATAACAATTTTAATAATGTTGAAAATGTCGCAAAAATAATAGATCAATGTTTCAATTATAATGATAAAGATGATGAAACCAAGCGATTTAAAGATCAAGTAAAAAATTACCTTGCAAGAGGAAATTTAATCGAAGGTGAAAAATGCCAAAATTCTGAAAAAATAAAAAAAGGCAGAATCATTTATCTTGGAATTAATACTGAGAACAAGAAAACAGAAAACTCTCAATTTCAAAGTAATTCAATCAATTTAAACAACATTGAGAATGAAAAATCTCAGAAAACAAGCAACAATTTTCAGATAAATCCAAAAATTAATGAAAACTTTAAAAACACGAACATAAAATTAGAAAGAAGTGCTTTGGGCACCCCTAATTTAAAAAACCCTTACCTGGAAGAAATCAACGTATCCCAAGATAAATTAACTGACGATCAGATTTTCCAAAGCAGATTATCCCAAGCTATTACAATATTTCATAGCAAACTTTTAGGCGAGAATGAGCCAAAAGATCAAAACTCACAATTTAATAAACAAAAATCTGGAAATTTGGCTAATTCAGCAGATTTTTACGTTATTAATGAGACTCAAGCTGAACTTTCTCGTTTCAACACTAATAAAAAAACAGCTGGGAATCAAATTAATGAGTATCAAAATATCGATTCTAATGTGAGATTGCCAACTTTTAATTATAAAGAAGATGAGATTTTATCTCCTAACATTAATGGAAACAAGAAAGATGATTTGTTTATTCCAGATGTAACTGCTGAGGAATATTCCCAGCCTATCTATAATTATTTTCCCATAAAAAATGATATAAATTTTGTTTCTTTCGAAAAATCAGATTCAACAAATGTCAAAGAATTGAAATTCGATGATGATAAAGTAACAAAAGACAATAATAATGAGAAAGAAAATACTTTGTTTCCATATAAACGATATTCTAAATCTATCAATGAAAATTATCCGCAACGTGGAAACTTAGGACCATTCGACGAAAATAGCAACGAATTCAAAGAAACATTAGAAAATAAATCAAGAACTAATAAAAATAAAATCAATAATAAAGATAATGTAAAAAATGAGGCTCATTTACAAATAAAAGGAAAAAACCAGGAACTTCAAAACGAAGGGTTATTCACCTTGAGTTTGAATGAAGAAAAATCAAAGTGGAGGACTGATGAAAAGAAGAAACTCAAAAGTTTTGAATCTTCGGAAATGTTGGAATCGAAAAACTTATTTAATAAGAATAGAAGGGGAACTGCAAGCCTTTATGATATTCTCAAGGAATTGAAACTATCAGAAAATGTTTTTAAATTTGTTGCTGTAGAGAAGGAGAATTTAACAAAAATTAATAAGGAAATCGAGGAACATTTCAAAAATGATGTGCAAGACTTTATTAAAAAAATTAAAAATGTATATTAGTTTTTTAACAAAACTTAAATTAATTATAAAAAAATAAAAAAATATAAAAAATTAATGTTTCAAATGATATAAAAAAAAATTATAGAAGAACAAAAAAATGGAATTTTTATAAATGATTAAAGAAAATTTAGATTAATTTTTAGTTTTTCTAAAGTAAAAAATATTGATTAAATTTTTTTTTACATATTTCTTAAATTAAAGAAAATAATTGAATTTCAGTTCTCCTTAAAGGACTTCTGGTCGACCTTCTCATGCTTGGCGACTGAACTGAGAATCTTGGTGACCGTCTTTTTAGTATATTAGTGTTGTTAGAAGGTGAGAAGAAAGATGAAGTTATAT
>Ga0302140_10006005_pt1 | contig 15268 bp, 9 predicted proteins | sample I_Bog_E1_1_FD_202095 | JGI IMG/M metagenome (GOLD analysis project Ga0302140, IMG submission 202095) | Peat permafrost microbial communities from Stordalen Mire near Abisko, Sweden - I_Bog_E1_1 | ecosystem: Environmental > Terrestrial > Soil > Wetlands > Peat | place: Sweden: Abisko, Stordalen...
TTTCATCATCCCCACGAGTCTTGCTGCAGAGTTGCGAAAGCTAGCTCAATCGCACAATGCATCTCTTTACATGCTGTTGCTTGCAGCATTTTCTGCCCTGCTAACCAGATATACCGGTAAGCACGATTTTTGCATTGGATCTCCTATCTCCGGGCGCAATCTGACCGAAACAGAACGGCTAATAGGTCTCTTCGTAAACACTGTGATCCTGCGTTGTCAGCCAGCCTCGGAACAACCTTTTCGAGAGTTGCTTAAGCAGGTGCGCGATACCGCTCTCGAGGCTTATTCGAACAGCGATATTCCTTTTCAGCGCCTGGTTGCGGAGTTGCATCCTCTGCGTGATCCGGGTAGCTCACCATTTTTCCAGATCATGTTTGCGCTTGACTCTCTTCGAGACAAGGGTCCTGGAGACTCCTCGCAGATCGACACTGAGCCTGGAGTTGCCAAGTTTGATTTGACGCTTCAACTCAGCGAGTCCGGAGGCGCGATCACTGGTCACTTTGAGTACCGTACGGACTTGTTCGACCGAGATAGCATACGTCGATTTGGAGATAGTTTCCTGGTACTGCTTGAGTCGATCGTTAGCGACCCCGATAGGGCAATCGGCACACTCGATCTTCTTCCCAATACAGAGAAGAGGAAGATACTCGTTGACTGGAATGCTACCGCACTTGATTTTCCGCGAGACGCATCCATTCATCAACTCTTTGAGCAGCAGGTTGCTAAGACGCCGGGCGCAACTGCAATCATTCATCGCGCCAATAAGATCTCCTACGAAGAGCTGAACCGGAATGCGAACAGGCTAGCTCATTACTTAATTTCAAATGGCGTACATTCTGGCGTCTGTGTTGGGATTTGTCTTAATCGCGATATCACGATGATTGAGGCCATGCTAGCAGTAATCAAGGCTGGCGCAGCATATGTGCCTCTCGATCCGGCCTATCCTGCGGCGCGGATCAGCTTCATGATTCAGGACAGTGGCCTGTCGGTATTCATCGCTAGCCGCGATCGTGCAGCGCAGGATTTACCCGCGTCTGTTCTCAGGGTCACTCCTGAATCTGAAGCCGAATCCATCAATGCGATGCCCGATGTCAATCCTAAGGTGGCGTTCAAAGGGGATGACCTGGCCTATGTCATCTACACTTCTGGATCTACCGGGCAACCGAAGGGCGTTGCTATTGAGCACCACAGCGCTGTGTCGTTTCTATACTGGGCGATGCAAACTTTTCCTGCTGCTTTTATTGAATTCGTACTGGCTGCGACTTCTATCTGCTTTGACCTTTCGATCTTTGAAATTTTTCTGCCTCTCTCTACTGGAAACACTATCGTGCTCGCTGAGAATGCGCTTGAACTACCTTATCTTGACGCAGCAAGCAAGATCACTCTCATCAATACAGTGCCCAGCACGATGTCTTCACTGATGAAAGCAGACCTCGTTCCGAAAACAGTACGATGCATCAATCTCGCGGGTGAGGCGCTCCCGGTCTCGCTGGTTCGGCATATAGAAGAACAATTGCCAGATGCCCGCATCTTTGATCTTTACGGGCCAACAGAGACGACTACTTATTCGACGTTTACTCAGAGGCATGCCGAGGAGTGCGCGACGATTGGCCGTCCCATTGCGAATACGCGAATCTATCTTCTGGATGACTGTTTGCAACCGGTGCCAGTTGAAGTTCCAGGTCAGATATTTATCGCTGGCGAAGGGGTGGCGAGAGGCTATTTGAATCGGGCAGAGCTTACGACTGAGAAGTTCGTTCGCCTGGCTGACATGCCTCACCAAGATCGCGCGTACCAGACGGGTGATCTTGCTCGCTATCGAGCAGATGGAAACATTGAGTACCTCGGCCGCATCGATCAGCAGGTGAAGATACGCGGTTTTCGCATCGAGCCGGGCGAGATTGAGAATGCGATCCGGAGCCATGCAGACGTTGAAGATGCTGTTGTCATTGTTCAGACGGATGCTACTTTAGGAAACTCGTTAGCAGCGTGCGTGGTGCTGAAAGTAGGCGCTGTTTTGGATACGGCGGAGCTCGTCCATTGGCAGAGAGAGATGCTGCCGCAGCACATGGTGGTTAGCCATCTAGAACTCTTCTCAAGCCTTCCTCTGACGGCGAATGGCAAGATAGACAGAAAAGCGATCGCTTCAAGGATAGGTATAGAGGGACAACAGTCGGCAGAACTTTCACCGCCACGGGATGATCTTGAACGGCAATTAGTTTCGATTTGGGAGAGGAACTTTCAACGTACGCCGATTGGAATCGACGAAGATTTCTTTGCCATGGGTGGTCATTCGCTTCTGGCGCTCCGAGTGTTTAGTGATATTGAGAAGCAGCTCGGAAAGACTCTCATGCTTGCCCTGTTACTGCACGCGCCGACGATTCGTCAGCTGGCTACTCTCATCCGAGCCCAGGATTGACGCGACAATTCAGCCATAAATCAGAAGTGAAGCCTCTGTGATATTTTGAGGCTATCTAAATTCGCGATGAGCTCCATTCTCTAAACGAACTCGCCTGGTAGGTAAACAATGTCTCTCCTGATTCGGAACGGTGAAATCGTTACATCGGAATCCCGTTACCACGCTGACATTTTTATAGAAGACGAAACGATCACGCACATTGGACGGGAGCTGGATGCGCCGCCTGAGTGTGAGGTCATTGATGCATCAGGCAAGACGATTTTCCCAGGATTCATCGATCCACACGTTCACATTTATTTACCCTTCATGTCTACATTCGCGAAGGATACGCATAAGACTGCGAGCGTTGCTGCGCTGATTGGCGGCACGACGACTTTCATCGAGATGTGCTGCCCTTCGCGGAAAGAGGACGCACTGGATGGGTATCATCTGTGGAAAGAAAAAGCTGCCGGTAACAGCGCCTGCGATTTTGCGTTTCACATGGCGGTGACTCGCTACGACGAGGACACTGAATCGCAGTTGCGTAGGATTGTTAACGATGGCACGTCTTCATTCAAGATCTTCCTGTCCTACAAAGACTTCTTTGGCGTGAATGACGATGAGATGTATCAGACTCTAACGCTTGCGCGGAGGCTTGGTGTAATTACCACGGCGCACTGCGAGAATGCTGAACTCGTGGACCGATTACAGCAGAAACTACTGGCTCAAGGCAAGACTGGCGCGGAGTGGCATGAGCACAGTCGCCCGGAGATCATCGAAGCAGAGGGCACAAACCGTTTTGCTACCTTTCTGGAAACTACCGGAGCGGAGGGTTATGTTGTTCATCTCTCGTGTCAGCCTGCTCTGGACGTAGCAGTGCAAGCCAAGCTTCGTGGAGTGCGGCTATCTGTCGAATCTGTGGTACCACATTTTCTGTTGGACAAGACGTTAGCGGAGCGGGAGGGCGTTGAAGGGAGAAAGTACATCATGTCCCCGCCACTTCGCGACCGTCGCAATCACGCAGCACTTTGGGCTGCTCTTGATGCAGGGTTGATTGATACGGTTGGAACGGACCATTGCCCCTTCGATCTGGCGCAGAAGGATCTTGGAGCTGATGCTTTTACACAAATTCCGAATGGCATCCCAGGCATTGAGGAGCGTGTCAATCTGATGTATACGCAGGGTGTGCGGAAAGGCCGGCTCGATCTTCATCGCTTTGTGGATGCGCTCAGCACCAAACCGGCGAAGCTCTTCGGACTTTTTCCACGCAAGGGAACGATAGCTGTAGGCAGTGATGCGGACCTAGTTATTTTTGACCCTGAATATCGCGGGGTCATCTCTTGTAAAACGCAGCATACGAACAACGACTACAACGGCTTTGAGGGATATGAGACCGAGGGTCGACCGTCGATCGTGACGGTGCGAGGAAAGATACAGGTACGTGACGGAGAGTTTATTGGTGAGCATGGACGAGGAAAATTTCTAGCTCGTGAACCACTAGGAGAAAGCTATGGCCGCTAGCTCAGACTTCAACGCGCAGATTGCGGTTACTTTATTGCGCGAGTTGCAAGACTTGACCGCAGATAAACACGGCGCGCAAAGAATTGCGTGGACTGAGACGTGGCGCAGAGCGCGCGCGTGGTTCGAGTCTAAGCTGGAAGGCTTGCCAGTCGAATGCCATCGCGATGCTGCTGGAAACAATTGGTTCACGCTTAAGGGAGCTTCGGAAAAAACGCTGATCCTAGGAAGTCATCTTGATTCGGTTCCTAACGGTGGCTGGCTTGACGGTGCCCTTGGTGTGATGGCCGGTTACGCGGTGCTACGGTACTTCGCTACGACAGGCGACGGTGTTCCGCCTGTGACTATAAGGCTTGTGGACTGGGCGGATGAAGAGGGTGCGCGATTTGGGCGTAGTCTTTTTGGCTCGTCGGCTTTTGCGGGTACTCATTCGGTTGAGGCTGATCGTGTTCGCAAGGATAAAGATGGCATCGCCCTTGAAGAGGCTCTGCATGACGACGGTATCGACATCGACAAGATTCACAATGCGGCTGGCGAACGCGCCAATGCCTGCGCGTATCTTGAGTTGCACATTGAACAGGGTCCCATCCTTGAGAAGCACGGATTGGCGCTTGGAGCTGTGACTGGGACAAAGGGCGTGGAGCGTCATGCAATCACCTTCACTGGACAGGAGGCTCACTCCGGATCGACCCCCATGCATCTGCGCCGGGACGCTCTTTCAGCAGCAGCTAAGCTGGCCTTGGAGATACGCTCCATCGCTACCAGGCATACGGACGCTGTATGCACTATGGGGAGCCTGAAGACTTTTCCTGGAATTGTGACTGCCGTTGTGGGTCGAGTGGAAGCTACGTTGGATCAGCGCGATCTGGATAGTAATGTACTGGCGCAGATGTATGACGAAGCACAACAAGCCAGCGAGCAGTTCGCGGCCGAGGAGCATTGCAGCGTGGAGTGGTCGCGGATATGGAGTATCGAGCCAATTCCCTTTCATCCACAGCTGATCAAGTTCTGTGAAGAGGCAATTCATGAGACGAGCTGTGAAGTATTCCGTCTGCCTTCCGGACCGCTTCATGATGCGGCTGAAGTATCGCGTTTAGGTATTCCCACGACAATGATGTTCGTTCAGTCGCTTGGCGGGATCAGTCACAACCGAATTGAAGACACCGAGGAAGCACATCTCATCCTCGCAGTTCGAGCATTTCATCTATTAGCTTCGAAAACGATGTCATGGATATTGCATCCATAGGAGCTAGTTTTATGCGGCGCCGTGATAGGCTACGCGCAACAGATACAAAAGACGCACAACAGTACCAATGGGGGTACGATGTCCAAGACTCGCGCGATTGTGGTCTTTTTGTTGACAAGCTGGCTTTGCGCTCCAGTCTTTGCACAGGCGCCACCGCAGCCGGGTTCTAATGCTGACTCCGCATCGATGGTCACGGTTGGCGACCAGACGCTGTTTCCGATTCGGGCGAATCTGGGGCCATTCTCAGCATCTGAGAGGGCGATTGCTGCGTCTAAGCGGCTGGCTGACCTGGCAAAGGAAGTCAGTATCAGTCCCGAAACAATCACTTTAGATCAGCATGAGACCAGCACAGACATCGTCTCGGGCGACATGATACTTACAACTGTCACTGAAAACGACGCACAAGCAGCTGGGGTTCCGCAGGTGCAGCTAGCGCAGTCCGATGCGCAGCAGATTCGCACTGCTCTGGCCAAGGTGCGCGCGGAATATACCTACAAGAGCCTGATAGTCGGCTCTCTTTACGCTTTGCTCTGTACCCTTGCGCTAGTACTCTTGCTGGTATTGATCCGAGTGCTGGCTCGTAAGCTTTATGTCCGGATCGAACAATGGCATGGGACGCACATTCGTACGGTGCGAATTCAGTCTCTGGAATTGATTTCCGCCGAGCGTCTGACTGCTATCTTTCTGCAGGCTGCACGGGCTATGCGGGTGGTCATTACTATTCTTCTCTTCTACTTTTATATTCCCCTGGTTTTCAGCTTTTTCCCGTGGACGAGGACGTTTGGCAGTACGCTGCTCAACTATATACTCAGTCCTATTTCCGCGGGCTGGCACTCCTTCGTCGCCTATGTTCCAAGCCTTCTGGTTCTATTCGTCATTATCTTTTTCGCCTATTTTGCAATTCGCGTTGCGCGTTTTGCGTTTAAGGAGATCGAACGCGGGACGATCACGTGGCCGGGATTTTATCCGGAATGGGCGATGCCCACGTACAAGATTTTTCAGCTACTGATCATTGCATTCTGCCTGGTCATCATGTTTCCCTACCTGCCAGGTTCTGAGTCAGCCGCATTCAAGGGAGTGTCAATTTTTCTTGGTGTTCTGCTTTCTCTCGGTTCAAGCTCCGCAGTGGCTAACATCGTGGCGGGAGTTATTCTGACTTATACTCGCGCATTCCGTATGGGGGACCGTGTCCAAATTGCTGAGACGGTAGGCGATGTTGTTGGGAAGACTTTGCTCGCTACTACGATTAGAACGATCAAGAATGTGCATATCACAATACCTAATTCGCTCGTCTTGGGGAGTCATATTATCAACTTCAGTTCATCAGCCAAGGCCCAGGAGTTGATCCTGCATACGAGCGTGACGATTGGCTATGATGCACAGTGGCGGCAGATCCATCAACTACTGGTAAGCGCTGCCACGTCAACGCCCGGCCTGCTGCATGAGCCCAAGCCATTCGTATTGCAGACGAGTCTTGACGATTTCTATGTGGCTTACGAAATTAACGCTTACACGGATCAGCCGAGCCGCATGGCGACTATCTATAGTGATCTGCACCAGAGCATACAGGATGCGTTCAACGATGCGGGTGTTGAGATTATGTCGCCACATTACAACGCTGTGCGAGACGGGAACGCTACGGCTATTCCGGGCTCGTATCTTCCCAGCGATTACAAGGCTCCTTCGTTCAAGGTCTCAACCGTTTCGAACAAGATCAACGCCGCAGATAGCCAGTCTCACGAGTAGTTAAAGATTTACCTTGGAAATTTGCTTGCCGCAATGGTATTCAAGTTGAAAGAGTCCAGGGAGGCACATGCTATCTACACAGGGCGTCTACCAGCTATATATTGACGGTAAGTGGGTCAGCAGCGCGTCAGGCAAGACGTTTCCCGTATATGCCCCTGCCACCGAAGAGATCATGGCGCAGGTCTCGGAAGCTTCTGCCGTTGACGTAGATATCGCAGTGCAGGCAGCGCGCAGAGCGTTTGATTCGGGACCGTGGTCTGCGTCTACTCCTTTCAGTCGCGGCAAAGTGCTCTTCAAATTAGCCGCCAAGGTTCGCGAACAACTTGCTTACCTTGCCGAAGTGGAGGCTATCAATACTGGCAAGCCAATAGTCGAGGCGGAAGGAGATATCGATGCAGTTGCCGAGGTCTTTGAGTATTACGGAGGACTTGCAACGAAGATTCCCGGTCAGGTGAATCCTGTATCCGTGAACGCTTTGAGTCTTTCCCTGCGGGAACCCATTGGAGTTGCAGGTCTGATTGTGCCATGGAACTATCCGCTGCTGATGGCAGCATGGAAACTTGCACCGGCATTGGCGGCTGGCTGCACCTGCGTGCTCAAACCAGCGGAACAAACTCCATTAACGGCGATGATGCTGACGCAATGGTTCGATGAGGCCGGGTTGCCTCCCGGCGTAGTGAATATTGTTAATGGTTTTGGCGAGAGCTGCGGGGCTCCAATCGTGGATCATCCTCTAGTAGATAAGATCGCTTTTACGGGCAGCACTGAAGTGGGCAAGACGATTGTGAAGCGGGCCGCGGATACGCTGAAGCGAGTCACGCTCGAATTGGGCGGCAAGTCTCCTAACATTTTCTTCGCGGACGCCAACTGGGAGGCATCGATCGATGGTGCGCTCTTTGGTGTCTTCATCAACCAGGGCGAAGTCTGCTCTGCTGGCAGCCGCATTCTTGTCGAGAAAAAGATTTATTCCAAGTTTGTGGAAGCCATGGCTGAGAAGGCAAAGACTATTCGTATCGGCGCGCCGATGGACCGCGCTACAAAGCTTGGTCCGGTAGTGAGTAAGGATCAGTACGACAGGGTTAATTCTTACATCGCGATTGGCCGGGGCGAGGGTAAGCTTGCCTCGGGCGGCGGACGACCGGCGGGTTTTGACAAGGGCTATTACATTGAGCCGACGATTTTTTATGACGTGGATAACAACGCTCGCATTGCTCGCGAGGAAATCTTCGGACCTGTCGCCACAGTAATCCCATTCGACTCAGAGAAAGATGCAATTCAAATTGCTAACGATACGCCGTACGGCCTGGCGGCAGCTGTCTGGTCACGAGATATCTACAAGGCATTTCGTGTCGTAAAGTCATTACGCGCTGGCATAGTGTGGGTCAACCATATGCAGCCGACCTGCATCGAGGCTCCGTGGGGTGGATACAAACAGTCCGGTGTGGGGCGTGAACTCGGTCCGTGGGGAATTGAAGAATATCTCGAGACAAAGCAGGTTCACATCAATCTGAACGAAAAGCCAATCGGGTGGTATTGATTTCTCCGTAGTGCAACGCTGATCAAGAAATCACAATTGAAGGAGGCGTTCGATATGAAGCCCTGGCTGTTGTATTCACTTATGACCATCTTGTGCTGGGGACTTTGGGGAGTGTTCAGCAAGCTCGCTTCGAACTATTCCCGGCCTCGCCAGACACTAATTTTTCAGGCTGTGGGAGTGATTGCTTTTGCGCTAGTGGTGCTGTTCATTGAGCAGTTTCAAATACAACGGACTGCGGCTGGATTTGGCTGGTCGTTTGCTGCTGGCTTCATCAACTTCATCGGCTTTCTTGCCTTCTTTGCTGCTGTGCAGAAGGGTAAAGTATCTACTGTTATATCGCTCTCATCGCTCTATCCTGTCGTCACGATTGCGCTGAGCGTCCTGTTGCTCCACGAGAAAATTACCAAGCGTGAGGGCCTTGGAATCGCGCTGGCATTGACGGCTGGCTGGCTGCTTGCTGGATAAATCGATTGGGTGTTGAAAGGCAGACAGTGAGTAGACGATACGAAGACTATAGCTTCTGGCTTGAAGATGCGGGCGAGCCTCTGACGCCACGTCCGGCAATGCAGAGGTCTGAAGAATTCGATGTTGCAATCCTCGGAGCCGGCTACACGGGCTTATGGACTGCTTACTACCTCCTGCGCAAACAACCCGGCCTGAAAGTGGCTATCGTCGAACGAGAGATTGCTGGCTACGGTGCATCCGGAAGGAACGGAGGTTGGTGTTCGCCGCGTTTCCCGGTGAGCGCTGGCGCGATGACCAGGCGATTTGGAGTTGATGCCGCGCGTTCTGTTTTGTTGTCGCTGCAGTCGGCTGTCGATGAGATTCGTCATGTCTGCGAACACGAGAACATCGATGCTTGTTTTCGCTCAAGCGGAACACTGACGCTCGCTCGTGGAGCACATCAGTTGCCTGCGCTGCGTTCGTCTTACGCGGCATATGAACGCCTGGGCATGGCGGTGCGCTATCAAGTTCTCACGCCAGAGCAAGTGCAAGAGCGCGTTCGCGTGACCGATGTATATGGAGGCTTGTATACGCCGGATGGCGCAAGCATCCACCCCGGACGGCTGGTACGTGGTCTCGCGCGCGCAGTTGAGGCACATGGTGGAGTCATCTACGAACAGACCGAGGTTACAGATTTCTGTGGTGGAAGCTCGCCTCGCTTTGTAACCGCGGCTGGTGAATTGCGGGCCAGAAAAGCCATTGTTCTGGCTGGTGAAGCTTATCTCTCCGGGCTTAAGGACATGCATCTGTCACTGCTGCCGGTGTACTCGCTGATCAGCCTGACGGAGCCGCTGTCTGCCGCGCAATGGTCTGAGATTGGCTGGAGCAACGGTGAAAACCTTGCTTCGACACGCAACACGGTTGTCTATCTGACCAAGACGCCTGATGGACGGATTTTATTCGGAAGCCGAGGAGCACCTTACAACTTTGGATCAGCGATCAGCGATGAACAGGACAGGCATGAAGAAACTCATGCACTCATTCAGCGCTCGTTGATCGAGTGGTTTCCTTCACTTGCTGGAGTCAGATTTACACATGCATGGGGAGGGCCTGTAGGTATGCCTCGCGACTGGACGCCAGCCGTGCGCTTTGATTTCAAAACACGCATTGGTTTTGCGGGTGGGTATACGGGACAAGGTGTATCGACTACGAATCTCGCGGGCCAGATTCTTGCGGGCTTGATCACAGGACAAGCCACTGGATATGAGTCGTTGCCCTTTGTACAGCGAACCTCGCCTGACTGGATTCCTGAGCCGCTGCGCTGGATGGTTGTGCGCTACATGCAGCGAGCTTACGAGCGAATCGATGAAGCGGCCGAAGCTGGAAAGCGGCCGCCGACAGATGCTTTCGTAGCGGAGCTTCTTGGTAAACATTGATGCTTCGTGGTCTCTGAGCAGGACACTACTGGTTAAATAGTGCGACGAGGGTCTCTATCCATTGTTCTAGTTCAGCAACTGATACGCATTCACGATTACTATGAGCTGTACGCATGTCGCCTGGTCCGATCACGATGACCTCATCGGAGATGCGAGCAACGCGGCTTGCCTCTGAACCGAAGCTGATGCCGGTTGGCTTTTGTGTTAGCAACGCAGAAAGACGTTCCTGGAGACGTCCTTGCGGAGCAGGCGCGAATCCTGACTCGGCGCGTAAACCTTCGAGATGAATTGTGGCTGAAGAGTGGGCCTGCGCTTCTTCCACTATTCTTCGAAGTTGATCGAGGATAGCTTGAGGATCGTCGCCGGGGACGGCTCTCCACTCAACTAGAAAAGTGCATCGTCCTGGGATGATGTTCTTTGCAGTGCCGCCTTCTATCAATCCAATATTGAGTGTTGTTTGTGGAGGATCAAAAAGATCATTCAGTACAGACGTAGCGAATTGATCTTCAATTCTTGCGATGAGTCGTGCTGCCGCGGAGATAGCCGAGACACCCTGCCGAGGAAATGCGGAGTGTGCTTCCCTACCCGTGACTGTGATGCGAGCGAGGCCGTAGCCTTTTCCCGCGATGCCGGGGCGCAGTGAGGTTGGTTCGCTCACAATTGCTGATGCAATGCGCAGAGAGTTCGCCGCAAGCAGCCGATCCATGCCCTTGCAGCCGATCTCTTCATCCGCTGTGAGGATCAGTGCGACATTGGATCGAATAGTACCGGAGCGAACCACAGCAGCAAGGAAGCAGGCCAACGCGCCTTTTACGTCGCATGATCCGCAACCGTGCAGATTTCCGTTGTACTCTTCAAGTTTGAGAGCGCCTTTCCAGTCATCGGCGCAGGGAACGGTGTCAGTGTGACAGATGAACGCCAGATCTATCTTGCTGTCTTCGCTAAAACCAACAGGCCGCGCAACAAAATTGGCTTTTGCGACTCCGCGCTCATCGGCGTAAGGGAGTAACTGCACTTGCCAACCGAGGGACTCAATGTAATTGCGGACCCAGTGCAGCAACGGAAGGTTGGAGAGAGAGGACGGCGTGGCGATAGCAACTAATTCACGCAGGATGCCGGATGCAGATCCTGATTGCATTACGGTGTTACCTCGCGTCCGGCGATGAATACGCGGGGCCTCGCAGGAGCGGCAACGTAGTAGGCAAGCTCACGATAATCGTCACATTCGTGGATCAGAAAATCTGCATCCTTCCCCTGCTCAAGGGAGCCAGTGATCGTGCCAAGTCCGAGACTCCATGCGGCGTTGATCGTTGCTGCACACAAGGATTCGGCTGGTAGCATTTTCATTTGGATTGAAGCCAGCGAGAGAGTAAACGGCATCGATGGCGCTGGCGAAGAACCTGGATTGAAATCAGTGGCGATCACTACCGGCAGGCCCATATCGATCATTCGACGTGCTGGAGGATATTGATCTCGACCAAGGCAAAAGACCGATGCGGGCAAGAGTACTGGCTGCACTCCCGCTGCGAGCAGCAACTGAAGAGTCTCGTCGGTGACGGTCTCGAGGTGATCTACCGTGACCGAGTGAAGCTCGGCAGCGAGCGCAGCTCCTGTGCCTGGACGAAACTGTTCTGCATGAAGGCGCAGGCCTAATCCGTGAGCATCTGCGGCCTGCAAGACGCGCCTTGTCTCTGAAACAGTAAACGCGTGGTCGTCGCAGAACGCGTCACAGTAGCGGGCGAGCCCTAGCGCAGCTACCTCGGGGATGAGTTCATCGATGATCAGTGAGAGATACTCTTCGCGTCGATCGGTAAACTCTTTTGGAACGGTGTGCGCAGCCAGCAGTGTTGGAATGATGCTGACGGGCCCTTCGTCTGCGAGGGTAGCCAGCACACGCAGGATGCGTAGTTCAGTCTCGCGGTCGAGTCCGTAACCGGACTTTGCTTCGAGCGTCGTCGTTCCGCCGCGCAGCATCCAGTCTCGATGTTTGCGTGCCTCCACCAGGAGATCTTCTTCCGTGGCCTTGCGGGTGAGTGAAACAGTAGATTGAATTCCACCGCCAGCCGCTGCGATCTCCTGGTAGGTCGCGCCACCAATTCGCTTTTCAAATTCGGCGGCGCGATTGCCAGCAAAAACCAGGTGGGTATGCGCATCGACGAAGCCGGGCGTAACCAACCGCTGCTGAGCATCGATCATGGTCGCATCGCCTTTAATCCTGTGCTGTAGATCTCGATAGCTGTCTGCTGCGACAACTAGACCATCTTCGATGAGCAAAGCTGCGTCAGTCAGCAAGCCTAGCTCGCGCATCTCTGATCCAACACGTGGACGTGCCGGACCGGCGAGAGTGGCGATCTGCCCGATGTTCACGATGACTGATTGATTGGGCATGGTCGACTCTCTGCTTACTTATCCAGCATCGGCATTTGGATGCCTTTGGCCCTTGCCGTCTGTCGCGCGATGCCGTAACCTGCGTCCGCATGACGAACGACTCCTAGACCTGGATCGTTGTTTAGCACGCGACTCAGCCTCTTCTGGGCATTCGCTGAACCGTCCGCAACGGTCACTTGTCCCGCATGGAGCGAGTAGCCCATGCCTACGCCGCCGCCGTGGTGAAAACTTACCCAACTGGCGCCGCTTGCAGTATTCAGCAATGCGTTCAGAATGGGCCAGTCTGCAACCGCGTCCGAACCATCCAACATGCGTTCTGTTTCGCGATATGGACTCGCAACCGAACCGGTATCGAGGTGATCTCGTCCAATCGCAACAGGAGCCGAGAGTTCGCCTTTGCGCACCAGTTCGTTGATCGCTTCGCCCATCTGCGCTCGTTCGCCGTAGCCAAGCCAGCAAATGCGGGCAGGCAGTCCCTGGAAGGCAAATCTACCGCGTACCAGGCGCATCCAGCGGTTGAGAATTTCGTTGTGTGGAAACATTTCAAGCGCCAGCTCATCGGTCCGCGCGATATCCGCTGGATCACCTGAAAGAGCCACCCATCGAAACGGCCCTGCGCCCTCGCAAAATAGAGGCCGGATATACTCGGGGACGAAGCCCGGAATGTTGAAGGCGTCTTTACAACCAGCATCTGCTGCGAAGCGCCGGATATTGTTGCCATAGTCGAACGCAATCGCACCGGCGCGCTGCATATCGAGCATTGCGTTCACGTGGATTGCCATAGACTCCGTCGAAAGGCGAACGTATTCAGCTGCATCGCGCTGGCGCAATTCCGCAGCCTGAGCGAGGGTATAACCAACAGGAATGTAGCCATTCAGAGGATCGTGTGCGCTTGTCTGATCCGTAACTACGTCGACCAAAACGCCACGACGCATAATCTCCGGCAGGACTTCGGCACAGTTTCCTACTAGTCCAACTGAGAATGCATGTCCTTCATGCCGCGCAGCTTCACAGAGAGCCAGCGCTTCATCAAGACTCTCTGTAAGTGCGTCGCAATAGCGCGTGTCTACGCGGCGCTGAATGCGTGTGCGATCCACATCGATCGCAAGGACTACACCATCGTTGAGCGTGACAGCCAGCGGCTGCGCTCCACCCATGCCCCCGACTCCGCCGGTGACCACAAGGCGGCCTTTGAGAGTGCCGCCGAAATGAATGTCGGCCAACGAGGCGAACGTCTGAAAGGTCCCCTGCAAAATGCCTTGCGTGCCGATGTAGATCCAGCTGCCAGCGGTCATCTGACCGTACATCATGAGACCTTTGCGATCGAGCTCGTGAAAGTGATCCCAGTTGGCCCACTGTCCTACCAGATTCGAATTCGCGAGTATGACACGCGGAGCCATATCGTGCGTTGGAAACACTGCGACTGGCTTACCGGACTGAATTAACAGAGTCTCTTCATTGCCCAGATTCTCAAGCTCGCGCACGATGGCGTGATAGCTCTCCCAGTTACGCGCGGCCTTGCCAATGCCTCCGTACACCACAAGATCCGCGGGGCGCTCGGCCACTTCGGGATCGAGGTTGTTCATGAGGCAGCGCAGCGCGGCCTCCTGCTGCCAGCCTTTGCACCGTAGCACGCTACCACGCGGTGCGCGGATGGATTCCGTTGTCATCGACATACTCAATCTCCTTAAATCACCGGCTCGGCGGCTACGTAGCGCTGTTGAACAGCACGATAGTCATTGCGAATCTCAACTTCGTGAGGATGGTGTCCGTCTTGCAGCACAAGTCTTCCCTGCACTGCGACGTCGCGCACTGCAGATTTCGCCAGCGCAAAAACTGCTTGGGATACGATTGATTCCACATCTGCTCCGAGGTTCGAAAGATCGTTCAAATCCACGGTGAAAAAGTCTGCCGGCTCACCTGCGGCAAGCGTACCACCCTTCAGACCGAGTGCCTTGTAGCCGTTGCTCGAGGCAGAGCGAAACAATGCATTACTGATTGGTTCGTGTGACGCCCAATCATTTCGGACTGATGCATCGAGGATGCTTCTCTTCTGGTCCCTGAGGCGGAGATGATATTCGAGTTGACGCGCGTCTTCTAGTATGTCGATCTGCGCCTGACTGTCGGTACCGAAGGCTACTGGAATCCCTAATCGCGCAGCGGTATCGGCGGGGAAAATTCCATCGCCGAGGTTGCGTTCGGTGGTGGGACAGGAACAGATGGACGCGCCCGCTCCGGCCACTGCTTCGAACTCTCCCTCACTCAGGTGGATGGCGTGGATTAAAGTTGTTCGCGGTGAGAGTAGGCCATGATTCGCTGCGAGCGTAACGGGTGTGGCTCTGTATTCCGCAAGGCAGGCTGCGTTCTCAGCTACCTGTTCGGAGATGTGCATGTGCAGTGGGAGATCGTCATGGGAGCGGGCGTAGTTAGCAATCTTCTTCAGTTCGTTGAGTGGCACGGCGCGAATGCTGTGCGGGGCTGCTCCGATGGAGATATTTTGAATTTGCGAATAAGTGGAAAGCAAATCTTCGAGATTGCGCAGATATGCGTCTGGC
>Ga0302140_10006006_pt1 | contig 15267 bp, 10 predicted proteins | sample I_Bog_E1_1_FD_202095 | JGI IMG/M metagenome (GOLD analysis project Ga0302140, IMG submission 202095) | Peat permafrost microbial communities from Stordalen Mire near Abisko, Sweden - I_Bog_E1_1 | ecosystem: Environmental > Terrestrial > Soil > Wetlands > Peat | place: Sweden: Abisko, Stordalen...
CCCAACCACTTACATCTACTTCGTACGAATAGTTTGTGGTTGGATAGAAATCATAATCTAAACCATTACCATCTTTTTCCATTTCATTTCTTTTTTCAATTATCTGCTTAGTGCTGTCCAATAAAGCTCTTGCAATCTTTTGTTTATGTTTTTCTTCTTTTATTTCTTTATCAAATCTTTTTTCCCAATTTTTACCATATCTAAATGATAGCCTTTTTGTTGTCAAATCATTAAACTTGTCAGCACTATCCTTAATTTCTATAGGGACCATACATTGCGCAACGCTTTTATACATGATGTTCCATTTGCTGGCAATTACATTCTTAGCAGATTCATAAGGAATATCAGGTAGCCCACCATAGATTAAAAAGACATATGTACTATCAGGATTTTTTTTAATGATGGTTGTCTTTTGCAGATTAGGATTTTGGCACTTTGAAAATAGCATGATCAATGCAATCAAATGGATACTTAGATAATATGTTTTTCTTGCCATCATTTCATTACAAAATTAGCAATTTAATTATTGAGATTATTAGCAAGCCTGTAAGGCTTCAATCTTAGTAGCCCCGCCATTTATGGCGGGGTAACAAAACCCAATAGCAACCCAACCCCATAGGGGTTGAATATTTAAATCTATTGTTCAGCCCCATATAGGGCTGCAAATTTATGTGCGGAATCTTTACCCCCGATTGCATCGGGGGCTACTGAGATTGAAGCCCTATGGGCTTTTTGAAATCCATATGTGCGAGGCGTGTCAAATAACATCAGATTCGTCATCTTCGTTTTGTTCTGGTATGTCAGCAGGGTTTTCATCATCTAGTGATGTTGTATCCATTTCCTCCATAATTACAAAGGAAGAATTCATTACTGAGTGATACCCAAGAAACCAGAAAGCAACTATAGGGATTGAGAGAAGGCTCTCCTCGACACAGGTATTACGGTCGCCATAAGGCAATAATATAAAGCCTATTATATGCGAGCGAACAAAGGCAGCCAATTCAATGGCAAATTCATTAAAAAGCCAGAAAGCAGCAAATAAAAACAAAAGCTTTTTAATCGTGATTTTAGGGTAGCCCTCTGTTTTCAATTGGTATATCATCATAGAAAAGAGAAACAGCGGAATATAAATACGGAACAAAAAGATAATATAGTAAAACCAGCGTATAGTGTGATTTACGGTAAAATCGAACAGGTTTTCTATTTTGGTTAATCCATAATCTATGCCAATACATACCAAGAAAATAACTAGCAAGGGGAATATGTTGTCGGTAGTAAAATTTAGTGAGATTTTTCTTTTCTTTTCTTCAAGATTTTCCATGTTTTCAAACTTAGAAATTGACATTGAAAGCAAGCTTATAAAAAAGAGGAGGATAATTTTTGAAAGATCTACAAGTCTGTATGTATCCTTTGTGCTGTATCGGGTAAGGAAATACGTTATAAGGTCGGGCTGTTTATTAGAGAATAATTGGGGCAAATCCCCAAATCCGACTAAAAATGCCATAATAACAAAACAGCATACGGTCATTGCCAGGCATGTTGCGTAAGTGGTTTTGAGGTATTTCCTATAAACATCTACAATATCAGTCAATTGCTTTATAAGGTAGGTGGTAAAATTCATTTAGTGTTATTGTATGTGGTTAATTATTTGCTGTTGTGTATATAATAAATCAAACATACAAAAAATAATTAAATTCTCTAGAATCAGAAGACTTGGATAATAGGCCAAGTCTGTCGGAGTTGAATAAATAAAGCCTATTGTTCAGCCCCGTACAGGGCTGCAAATTTATGTGTGGAATCTTTACCCCCGATTGCATCGGGGGCTACTAAGATTGAAGCCCTATGGGCTTCGTAGTTTAACAAAAGGAGCTTTTCTCTATCTTTGCGTTATGCTCACCCACAATCGCAAACTTACCCCATCCGATACCCAAGCCTATCGTGCTATAAGACTGGAGTGCCTTAAAAATTTCCCCGGTAATTTCAGTTCCACCTTTGAAGATGAAAGCAAGAAACCTAAACTGGCATTTGAAATTTATATAGAAGAACAGGGTCCCGATGCATTTATGATGGGTGCATTTGATAATGAAAAGCTGGTTGGCATTTGTGGATTTTTCCGGGAACAAAAAGTAAAGTGCAGGCATGTTGGGAATATCATACAGATGTATGTACAGCCTGAGTATGCAGGTAAAGGAGTAGGTCAGGGGCTGTTGGGCGCTACCATTACAGAGTCTTTAAAAAATCAGGAAATAGAACAATTAACCTTAGGGGTAGTTACATCTAATAAGGCTGCCAACAAACTTTACGAAAAGCTGGGCTTTAAAGAGTACGGTGTACATAAAGGGCAATTCAAAAACGGAGACCAATACGCTGACCAGCGATTTATGGTGCTTTGTAGGGATACACAGCCCCAGCCTAAAGGCAGGGGCTAATGAATGAATACCTACAACATTGTTGATTTTGGGTTATTAAAGGGCTAAAGCCCTACGGGGTATAGGGGTGGCATTTTTATTCCGATCCCCGACGTAAACGACGGGGCTAATGAATGAACCATTGAATGATTGAGACGTAATACACCAAAACCCCAATCCGAGGGGCATTCATTCATTAGCCCCACCATTTATGGTGGGGTATGAATACACGCAGCAGTTTTGCAGAGAGGGCTTTAGCCCTTACATAACGCCTAAAAATATCGGATGGTAAACCCTTCATTCATTAGCCCCGCCCTTTAGGGTGGGGTTAGATAATTATCCAACCAAATAATTTTCATTCATTAGCCCGGCCATTTATGGCCGGGACACAAATACAATTCATGGAGGGTTAGATACCTACACTATTTATCAAACGGATATTTCGACATAAATTCGTCATACTCTTCCTGGAATGTCTTTTTGTTGTGATGTTGTTCCTGACGTGTGATATAATTATTCACAGCAACAAAATGTGATTCACTGACCGAAACAGCAAAGTATTCATCCTGCCATCCGAATTTTTCAGAAAGCATAAGGTTTTTTCCCGCCCAATTCGACGATTCTCCTTTAATCAGGTTTACAACCGTGGCAATATTCTGTTGTGCATCCAATGAAATAATGCAATGCAAGTGTTCTACATATCCATTTACATTTATTAAATGTATGCCTTTTGATTTTGCATATTCTTTAATATGTTCTTTCATCGCTTCCCTGTTTTCTTTGTTTAAAAAGGGTTTACGGTCCTTGGTCGCCCACACCGCATGAATTAATATTCTTACGTATGACATAGTGTTATAGTTAAAGGGCTAAAGCCCTATACAATAATAATAATTTTTATTATTCCCTAATGAATGAACGACTATAAATGACAGGGCTAATGAATGGAAGGTCATTGACTTTTCCCTAAACCACTTTTCCATTCTCTATCTTTATGGAATGATAAAGAAAATAAACGAAAAATTACTGTTAAAATTAAAACCACTAATTTATTTTGGCTATAAAATGGCGTTGCATTCTATTATATTTAATAATAGATATTTTCGCAATACGTTAATATGCAGACCGTTGCGAAATTGTGTTTTTCAGGATTTATTGCTATTTTATTACAATTCTAAGCTATTTCTTGCGCTTTTCATTGTTATTTTACCTCGTTTTTGGGATATGAAAATTTATATTCGATATAAAAAATGGAAGAGTTTTTGGGCTTTGCTTAATTCTATTTTGAAAGCAAATCCCGGTATTCCGGATGCTTATCCATATAATCGCGCATATAGGGGCATTGGGGTATTATCTTCAGGTTATGGTCTCTTGCATAATCGAGGACATACTTAGCTACCAGGGCGGCTAAGCCTTTTCCCCTGTATTCGGGGGGAGTGTAAACATGAAATACGGTCATTATATTCCCTGAAAGGTGGTAATCTGCATAGGCTGCTTTATCGCCCAGGTCTAATTCAAAGCGGCTTTCAGTGGGTAAATGTTTAACCTCATAGTTCATGTATACAAAGGTAGAAAATTTAGTAATCCAAACCCTAATATATGCAAGGTTCGATCTTAAAAGTGTAGCTTGTAGAATTGTTTCTTAATTCCATTATACTTTTCAACGTATGTGTTTTTCAGCTACTGCAAGTTTTGGTGCGAGTGTTGTACTTGCCGCAATAGGAGTTGCTTCCATTAAACAAGTAAATCATAAATCTCAAGTTGTATTTGCCTGCATACCCTTGTTCTTTTCTGTTCAACAATTTTTGGAGGGCATGGTATGGGTATCATTTGCAAACCCGTTTAATGCCACCCTGAATTCTTATGCCACCTATGGCTTTCTCATTTTTGCGCAGATAGTCTGGCCCTTATGGATACCATTTGCCATGGTAATGGTTGAAAACAAAAGGAAGCGGCATAAAATACAAATGCTATTTGTCGCAGTAGGTATGGCAGAAGCGGTCTACCAGATATATGCTTTATCAACCTATCATGTTCATTCGCAAATTATAGGCCATCATGTTTACTATGCTCTGGCAAATCCCGGCGCCATGAAATACATTGAGGCTCCATTTTATATAGCGGCGACAATCATTTCACCCTTTTTTACAAGCGTTAAAAGAATGTGGATTGTAGGCGTGGCCATTCTAATTTCCTGCCTTATTACCGTGGTCTTTTATGATCATTATACGGTATCTGTCTGGTGCTTTTTTGCTTCAGCCATAAGTATATCTGTATATTTAATTATGCGGGAAATCAGAATTTCATATAGCTTAATAAAAGCATAGGCAGATACTATATCATGATGTCCTAAATGCAAAAACCTCTAAGCTTTGTACTTAGAGGTTTTTAATTTATTTGGACTGCTAATTACTTGGCAGTATTTGAATCAATTGCTGTATGACAGGCTTAGTATAATTAAAATAACCAAAAGCATACTTCGTTTAGACAGAAGCACACCTATATAGGTTATAGTTTTTAATTAGCCCCTGCTTGGAGCTTGGGTATTTGTAGCATGTATGCTACGCGTATCGCTATAAGCAGCACATCTTTGATGTGATGCACAACTAGTTAAAAATAATAAAGCGAAAAGTATTAAAGCGGATACGGAAATTATTTTCTTGCTCATTTAAGGTAAGTATGAAATTGTTGTTTTAATAGTTTATGGGGCAAATTTATATTTTTTTTTGATATAATGAGCAAAAATAGTTATAAGGTATAGAAAGCATTAATTTATGTATTGTTCGGGCTATATGAATCGTGGTTGATTATGCCGAGGGGTTTGCCTTTCAGTTTTTTATTTATGAGGGGAGAATTGTAAGATTGGGAACGTATGTCTTTTTTTTCCAATATCCATTCGGTAGTAGGGGAGAAGAGCGTTATGTTGGCTTTGGAACCTTTATGGATGGTAGGAATTTCAAGTCCAAATATCTTTCTGGGGTTTATAGCAATTTTCTCTATTATTTCTGCTTGCGACAGTTCGCTGTGCATATTTATCAGGGCATACATGGTTTGTATACCAAGCATGCCGGGAGTGGCAAGGTCAAATTCCAGTTTTTTATTCTCTTCATCTTCCGGTCGGTGGTCGGAGCAAATAACATCAATGGTTCCTTCTAAAAGTCCCTTTTTGAGTGCTTTAATATCATTTTTTCCCCTCAGTGGTGGTGAAACCTTGAAGTTAGTATCCCAATTTAATAGTTCAGTATCTTCAAAAGCAAGGTTATATGCATTTACAGAAGTGGTTATTGGCAAGCCTTTCTTTTTGGCATTTTTTATCAGTGTTACGCTTCCTTCCGTCGATATGGAAGATATGTGCAGTCTGGCTTCAGCATATTCTGCCAGGAAAAGTTCGCGGGTAACCATTATCTCTTCGGCTATAGATGGCTCTCCCTTTAGTCCCAGCTGCACGCTTACTTTTCCTTCATTTACACAAAGTCCGGTAGAGAGAGAGGTATCGTTACACCGGCTTATTATAAGCCCTGCGAAGCTTTTGGTGTAAAGCAGCGCCCTGTGCAGAAGTCCGGCACTCATCACCGGGTGAATGTCATCGGTAAATGCAATGGCCCCCGACAGTTTCATATCATACATCTCTGCAATATCCTTTCCTTCTAGCCTGTATGAAATAGCGCCTATGGGATGCACATCTACAATATGTCCGCTCGTTTTGTTGATGATGTATTCTATTTGTGTTTTAGAATGTAGCGGAGGATTAGTGGAAGGAACAATGGCCACCGCTGTAAAACCTCCGGCTGCGGCTGCTTTTATTCCCGATTCTAAATCTTCTTTGTATTCAAATCCGGGGTCGCAGAAGTTAGCCTGCATATCAAACCATCCCGGTGAAATATGAAGGTCATTTGCATCCACAATCTTTTTAATTCCGGCCTGAGGGATTTTCGCTTTAATATCTGTTATGATTCCGTTTTCTATTAAAACATCCTGTATTTTCCCGTTATGAGGCGAGTTCGGATCAATAATTTTGGCGGATTTAATAAGCACTTGCATATATTCCAAATTAAAAGGTTATTCTTTCCATAATCGTAACAAACTTTCTTCGACAGCCAAAAATAGCAAAGCTAGAAGAATGCAATATTTCCAGTAAAACTTTCCCCTGTTTACTTCGCTCAATAAGGCTGGCAATGTATCTCCCGAAGATGCAAGAACCGAAAAGTTTTTTATCCCAGCATTTTTACAAAGCGAATCAAGTGCGGTAGGAGGAAGGAAGGTCATTTCCGATTCTTTACGGTTGTAGTTAAAGGAGTATCCTGATATAAGACTATCTCCCGCCATAAGCTTATAGTTGCCGGCTACGCTTATCTGGTTGTGAATAAAAAGAAGGGTTTTATCATTCACCACCCTCTTTTCGGGAAGGAAGGAAAAAGTATCGGCTACCGATTTTACTTTAAACAAGGTTCCTTCGGGCAGGCTCAAATTGGGCGCTTCAATGGGCTGTTCTTTGCCAAGCGTGTAGTAAAGTGTTTGGTGCGGACTGCTGTAAAGCCCTATATTGTATAGGGTAGGCACGAATATAGCATGCTTGCTGAAGTTGCTGAAGGCATCGTTTAATGAAACACTTAGAAGATATAGTTGGCTCTGCTCATATTGAAACTCATCCAGCAAATCATCACCGTTGTCTAATTTCATCAGGTTTTCGTATGAAACATTGCTGTTGTGTACTATGCGATAATGTTTATAAACAACAGGCAAATCCATATTGGGATGTTGGTTCTGTTCAAATACACCTGCATAAATGGGGCTTTGGTAATTTAGCTTATCCACCTTTAGGCTTGTAGTATCAAGGTTTCCAATAGATGGAAAGTTGAGCGATGTTAAAAATTTGTTATAAGAATCGCGGTCCATTCCTGCTGCAGAAGGGATGATAAATAAATTTCCTCCTTTAGTAAGATAATGTATCAACTCAGCACTTATTCCCGATGTAATGCTTGGTACTTCATCCAGTATAATGAGGCGGTAATGCGGGAATGTAGAATAGTCGAGATGGCTGGCAGAGGCATCTGTCAGATTGAAGAGGGAATCTTTACCATACAAATAGCTCAGGGAAATATTCATCTTTAAGCTGTCAGGATGAATACAAAGCACTGGAATATTCGCAGAGAGTTTGTATGAGAAGAAAAGGTTGTCATCAAATGTGATGGGATAATCGGATATTTTAATTTCTCCCTGTTGTAATATAGTTTTATCGGGGACATAAGAAAGTGATACCGTTGTTGAAGCATATGGAGCCATACTAAAGGATGCTGTCGCTTTTTCAATGCCATTAACATATAATTTTATTGGCTTATCTGTTACTTCAACTGAGGAGTAATTTATAAGTTTAACAAACAGTTGCTCTGCTTTGCCGGGCAAATGCACAGGTGCATTGAACCAGCAGGTATCAATATCCATATTGTTTTTCGTTTCAGCGCTTATAGGTATAAGTGCTTCCGAAATTCCTTCTTCTGTCTTATAAGCCGACATTACGGCCACCGATTTTTGGAAGTCAGATATTACAAAACTTTCCTTAACCGGGCAGCCCGAGTGATTGAGATTATCTTCCTGCCGTGCCATAATTTCACCCAACATTCTTGAAGCGGGTGATACTTGGAGGCTTTTTAACTGTTCAATAAATTCGTCTTTGTTTAGCCAGCGTTCCTGTACAGCACTAAAATCCTGAGAAACCATTTGTACCTTGTCTGACGGGTTAAGGGATTTAGCAATTTGCTCCGCTTTATTTTTAGCGTCATCCAGCAAGGTTCCATTTTGGTTAAGCCCCATCATGCTGAATGAGTTATCTATAAATATGCTTACCGCCCTGCTGCCCGAAGCGGTTATTCCGTTTTTTAAGGGGATGAACGGTTGGGCAAAGGCAAGTACAAGGAATATAAGAATCAAGCATCGGCAAATAAGTACCAGCAACTGCCTTAGCTTGCTCTTAGAATGTGACTCCTGCACTACTTCCTTCAGGAAACGGACATTGGAGAAGTATAGTTTTTTGTACCGCCGAAAATTGAATAAATGAATTAGTACTGGAATGCTTATTGCCGATAAGGCATAAAGGAAAGATGGAAATAGGAAATTCATCAAAGTGCAAAGATAACATTTTGTTTGGAATAGCCTTCTAATAGATATAAATTATAAGTAGAGAAGAATAGTGAAAAGTAAGATGAATATCATGATATAGAATGACTAATATCATATTGTCTATTCGTGGTTAATACTAGTTTTGCCCTTGGAAATAATATCTCTGCGTTATATTAGGTCTCTCTTAAACACTTCTATTTAAGACATTCCTGTCCCTAATTTAAAGCCAACCAGTTTTACCTGCACCCTTTTTTAACCTGCACCTTGCATTTTTTTTTATGGCATATATTGTCAAATAAATGCATGAGGCACAATTACATAATAAATCGCAATATGATAAAAAGTGATAGTATCTATAATAAAATGATAGAAGAAATTGAAGATTATGCCATTCTACTTTTAGATATCAAGGGGAATGTTATGAACTGGAATAAGGGGGCTGAAAAAATAAAAGGATACAAACAGGAAGAGATAATCGGTAAAAATTTCAACTTGTTTTATACAGAAGAAGACCGCGAAAGGGGATTGCCTGAGAAACTAATTAAAGAAGCCGGCAAAAGTGGGAAGGCAATTGATGAAGGATGGAGAGTTAGAAAGGATGGACTGCGATTTTGGGGCAGCATCCTTATTACGGCTATTCACGATGAAAACAACAAGGTGGTTGGCTTTTCAAAAGCAACATGTGACCTCACAGAGAAAAGAAATACCGATAAAAAAGTACTTGCTCAGACACGGAAGGGCTTGCTAAAGGTCTTTAATGCCTCCCCTTCCGGAATGATTATAACAGATATTGAATCAAGAAGATATGTAGAAATAAATAAAAACTTTCTGGCAACTTTTGGATATACCCGTGAAGAAGTTATTGGTCTAACTCCCGATGCATTAGGCATCGTATCGAAAGAAGGCAGGGAGAGATTGGCGTTTGTGTTAAGTAACCAAGGATATTTAAAAAATGAGTCTATTTTATGCAAAAGCAAGGAAGGCAAACAAATTGAATGTATAGTTTCAGCTGACATGTTTGAAATGGATGACAAAAAATATTTCCTTTCCATATATCATGATGTAACGGAGAGTAAAAAAGCAGAGAAAACAAAGAAGGCCCTTGTTCAGACGCAAGAAGGCTTGTTGAAAATCTTTAATGCATCTCCATCGGGAATGATTATTGCAGACATTGAGTCGGGCAGGATAATAAATGCCAATGAATCTTTTCTGACAACGTTTGGATATACCCTCGAAGAGACAATCGGCTTAACTGCCGACGAATTGGGCTTTGTATCGAAGGAAACACAAGCTAAATCTTTCGGTAAATTAAAGAGACAAGGGTATTTAAAAAATGAACATGTTCCGGGACGTACAAAAAAAGGGATAAAAATTGATACTATTTTTTCGGTTGAGTTATTTGAAATGGAGGGTAAGAAGTGTTTCCTCTGCATAATTCATGATATAACCCAGATGAAAGAAATGGAGAAAAAACTTGTTGTTAGCGAGGCTAAATATCGCACTATAATTGAAGAGGCCGGTGATGTTTTATACACCGCTAATGCCCAGGGATCATTTACATATATAAACAAGCGGGTTTCAAAACTTACAGGGTATACAGCGGAAGAATTAATCGGAAAGCATTTTTCGGTTTTAATTGCTCCGGAATGGCAAGAAAAAGTTCGTCGCAGTTACCAGGAACAATTTAAACACAGGATAAACGAAACTATTATGGAATTTGTTATCCATACAAAAACGGGCCAGGAAAAATGGGTAGAACAGGTTGTTGTTATGCAAATGGAAAGCACGGGGATTTTCATAAAGGAATTTCAATGTATCGTCCGGGATATTAGTGAACGTAAAAAAGCAATCCATTTACTGGCTAAGCAAAAAATGATAATTGAGCAAAAAAATAAAGATATACTTGATAGCATTAGTTATGCAAAACGAATTCAGGACGCCATCTTCCCTCCGGAAGCACTGGTTAAAGAATTGTTGCCTCAATCTTTTGTCCTGTTTAAGCCAAAGGATATTATTAGCGGAGACTTTTATTGGGTGGAAAAATTCCACAACAAAACATACATAGCAGCTGTTGATTGCACGGGACATGGGGTTCCTGGAGCGTTATTAAGTATCGTTGGTTATAATCTTCTAAGCAAAGCTATTAATGAACATGATCTTACTAACCCGAATGAGATATTGAACGAATTAAGTACCGGCATTAATCAAACATTGCGACAAAATATTGATGGTTCAGGGATAAAAGATACTATGGATATTGCGCTTTGTTCTATTGACAGGGTAACAAATAAGTTAGAATTTGCTGGTGCCTATAATTCGCTATATTTGGTAAGAGATGGTAAATTGATTGAAATACGCGCCAACCGGTTTCCCGTTGGCGTATTTTTAAGAGGTGCCGTGCAAAAATTCACCAATAACCAAATGCAACTGCAAAAGGGAGATATGATATATTTGTTCAGCGATGGCTATGCTGACCAGTTTGGAGGACCTAAAGGGAAAAAACTAAAGTATAATGAGTTTAGGAAACTTCTTCTTTCGCTGCATAATTTGCCTGTTAAAGAACAAAAGGAGGCACTTAATAAAAACCTGGAGGAGTGGAAATGGATTACCGAAGAACAAACAGACGATATTTTGGTAATAGGCATAAGGATATAATTGAGTTCAAGAAAATCCTATGGCTAAATATATTTATATGATTAAAAATCAATAACTTGAATCCTCAGTTATAGGTAAAATGAGTGTCCGTGTCAGGTAAGTCAATGTGTTGTGTGCCTGTAAGTAAAAAAATAACTCAAAATCCTCATTAAGCGGCAATTAGCCCCTATTTTTTATCTCATAAGGCTTATTAACATCTTCTTTCCCTCCTATTTTTCTATTTTTGTCCCTTTCACTATAGAGATTATGAGATTAGCGGAGTATTACAGAAAGTACGTTTTTTGTTTAGAAGGAGACTGGCAAAAGGATTTACGCGATAATTCCAGCGTAAGGGCGGCACTGAATTTTTTAGAACAGAATTGTAAAATCAACTACATATACAAGCAATGCGGCACGCGCGAAAACCTGGAATACTACCTGGCATTGTGGCAGCAAAAAAAATACAAAGATTATTCCATCTGCTATTTTGCTTTTCACGGACACTCGGAGAGCATACAGGTGGGTAAAGAGTTTGTAACCCTGGATGAATTGGCGGATATTTTACAAGACAGCTGCCATGATAAAATAATACATTTCGGAAGTTGCAAAACACTGAACACCGAAGAGAAAAATATTCGGAGGTTCATGGAACATACCGGCGCATTGGCTGTTTGTGGTTTCGAAACAGAAATTAACTTTGTAGAAAGTTCCGCCTTCGATATGATATTAATTGAAATGTTCCAGCAGTATAAAGATATTTCAATGCTCGATAAAAATATCCGCAAAAACTACCGGAGCACGGTGAAGCGCTTGCAGTTTAAACTTCTTTATCAATAATGGCGAATAAAAAACAGGTACAAAAGCCTGCTCTAAAGGCTAAAAGTATACCGGTTCCATCTGAGGCGCCTGCCACTCCTGTTTTCCCGTTCAATTTTAATGTTAAACTGATAATACTTGCTGTGCTGAGTTTTATCCTTTATGCAGATACACTGGGCAATCAATATTGCCTGGATGATGGCATTGTAATAGAAAAGAACCAATATGTGCAGCATGGGTTCAACGGCATTGGCAAAATAATGACGACTGATGCTTACGATAGTTATTATAAAGAGATGAATGCCGGTCAACAACTATCCGGCGGAAGGTATCGCCCTCTCTCTGAGGTTATTTTTGCCATAGAACATGCCATTTTTGGCGAATCGGCAACTAACAGCATTGCCTTCCAACGCCATCTTTTCAGTGTGATTTGTTATATATTCTGCGTATTGGCAATTTTTTATTTCCTCAGCAAATATTTATTGAAGAAGTTCAAATACGGGGAAGATATGGCTTTTTTTGCCGCAATTCTTTTTACCATTCATCCCATCCATACAGAAGTAGTAGCCAATGTAAAAAGCCTGGATGAAATATTATCTATGCTATTCATCAGCCTTACTTTTATTTTCAGTATAAGGTATGTCGATTCTAAAAAAAATCTTGATCTTGTAATTGCTTCAGTATCGTATTTTCTTGCCCTGCTTGCAAAAGAATATGCGGTGTTTCTTATCATATTTATCCCCATGCTTTTTTATTTGTTGCGAAATAAAAAAATCGGACAAGCTTTATTTGGTAGTGGGGTATATTTTTGTATCTTTATTCTGTATATGTTACTTCGTAACAATGCAGTTGGACTTTTTAGTGCCCATGTTCCATCAACCAACGAAATATTAGATAATCCTTATTTGCTGGCTACGCATACTCAAAAGATTGCCACAGAGCTTTTTGTTCTTGGTAAATATATATGGTTGCTTATTTTGCCCTATCCACTTGTTTGCGATTACTCATATGCGCAAATACCATATCAGAATCTTTTTAATCCTGCCGTAATAGTTACCGTACTTTTATACGCAGCTATTTTTGCCTGGGGTATATGGCTTTTAACAAAAAGGAATGTTCTTGCATTTCCGGTTTTCTTCTACTTGTTTTGCCTCGCTCTTGTTTCTAATTTAGTTATGGATATTGGAGCCACCATGGGCGAACGCCTTATTTTCCATTCATCACTGGGGTTTGTTATTTTAGTCTCTTATGGAGTTTTTACACTCATTAAAAAATGGGATCTTGACAAGAAAAAGGGCGTGATTTTCGGCATAACTTTTATATTGGTGGCTGGTTTAGGATATGAAACTATGGCAAGAAATTTGGATTGGAAGAATGATGTTAAACTGTTTACACATGACGTTACAATTGCAACAAACAGCATTATGCTAAACGGGAATGCCGGTGCCCGCTTTATCGATATGGCGCAACATACAAAAGACAGTGTTGGCAGAATAAACAAACTGGACAGTGCTATTGTATATTTGCGAAAATCAATTTTTTTACATAAAAGAAGCGCATACGTCAGCAGCTACCTTAATTTGGGAGATGCCTATTTTGAATTGCAAATGCCCGATAGTGCCGAAGCTAATTGGAATGTTGTAAAGAAAGCCTATCCAAATTACCCGAATTTGGATAACTACTTTTCTATTTTGGCTAATTTGTATCTTACGAAGGGTTCAAAATACGGGGCGCAACATAATTATGCTGCAGCAACGCAGGAAATCTACAAAGGAATAAAGGTGAATCCTTCAGATGCAAATTTGTGGTATAATTTGGGTGGGGCCTATTTTACCTGGGGTAAATATGATTCTGCTCATTATGCCTGGAGTAAATCACTGCAGATTAATCCGAATCAGGCCGATGCTAAGAAAGGACTCGCAGCTCTTGTTCCGGTTAAAAAGAAATAAAATTAGTGATGGCAGCACCTTCTAAAAAACAAGTCAAAACTATTCCGGTTGCAAAACCTGCACTATTCGCGTTTACTTATAAAACAAAGTGCATAGTTCTTTGTTGTGTATGTTTTTTGTATTATGCAAATTCAATACTTAATAAATATGCGCTGGATGACGATCTTACCATATTAAGCAATGCCTATGTTCAGATGGGTATATCAGGCATCCCTAAAATTCTTACGAATGATTCCTATGCAACTTACTATACCAATATGGGTGGCGACCCCACCAAACAGTTATCAGGGGGAAGGTACCGTCCTTTGTCAGAAATTATTTTTGCCTTTGAGCAGCAATTTTTCGGCAATTCGGATATGCTCCCCTATTTCCGGCATTTTGTAAATATTTTGGCTTATATGGCCTGCATACTAGCTATATTTTATTTTCTTGAAAAGTTCCTATTTAAGAAAATACCCTGGGGCAGCGACATGGCATTTTTTGCCGCTTTTTTATTTGCCATTCATCCCATTCATACCGAAGTGGTTGCCAATATTAAAAGCCTGGATGAAATATTATCCATGCTTTTTATTATGCTTACGTTTATATACAGTCTTTACTATTTAAGGGATAAACAAACCAAACATCTCGTGTTTGCAACAGGTTCGTTTCTGCTCGCCATGCTGTCAAAGGAATATGCAGTTACATTGCTGTTTTTTATTCCGCTAACATTTTATCTGCTGGACGATAAAAAGCCTGTTCCGGCAATAATGGCTACCATGCCCTATTTGGGTGTGTTTGTAATTTATTTGTTTTTGAGAGGTAACGCTGTTGGCTTTCATGGTGGCGTTCAAACTTCCAATGTGTTGGTTAACCCATATTATTTTGCGACGCACATGCAAAGAATAGCTACCGAATGGTTTGTTATGGGGAAATATTTAGGATTGCTCCTTTTTCCATATCCACTCTCCTGCGATTATTCGTATTATCAAATAACATATCATAATTTTACAGATATAACGGTGCTCCTCTCCATTCTGATTTATATTGGAATTTTTACCTGGGGAATAATTTTGTTGAGTAGGAAAAACATACTTTCGTTTGCTGTATTTTTCTTCCTGCTTAATATTATCATGATTTCCAATTTTGTTTTGCCTATAGGCGCTACTATGGGCGAAAGGCTGGTTTTTCATTCTTCTCTAGGGTTGGTTATTGTGCTATCTTACTACTTGTTGACATTCATATCGAAGATGCCGTTGCAAACTAAAAAGAATATAGTAATAGGAGTTGCCTCGGTTATGGGTGTGGTTTGTTTAGGAGAAACGGTAGTTCGTAACGCTCAATGGAAAGATGATACCTCTTTGTTT
>Ga0302140_10006008_pt1 | contig 15266 bp, 14 predicted proteins | sample I_Bog_E1_1_FD_202095 | JGI IMG/M metagenome (GOLD analysis project Ga0302140, IMG submission 202095) | Peat permafrost microbial communities from Stordalen Mire near Abisko, Sweden - I_Bog_E1_1 | ecosystem: Environmental > Terrestrial > Soil > Wetlands > Peat | place: Sweden: Abisko, Stordalen...
TGTTGAGATTATAGGAAGCTGTATAGAAATCTTTGTCCAGAATATTGATCTTAGCCATATTGAACAAGGCACGAGTTACTGTTTTAGAGTGGTTGTTGAACTTTAAGGCTTGTTGGTAATTCAAATATGCATCATTTATTCTATCTAATGTTTTTTTTATTTTAATTAAAATCTTAATTTTAAGACATTTACTATTATCTTCCAATAGTTCACCAAGTAAACAATAAATTTCAGAATCTTCAGGGTTTTGTTTCAGAATCTTTAGAAAATAAATTTACAATTGTTTTGATTCGAGAATAAATTATTGAAATTAAATATTTATACCATATTCAACAATTGCGAGGCCTCATCTCTTCTTCCTAATCGAATCAAAATATTTGCTTTTTTCTTATAAACTAGATTCTTTTTAATTTTCCTGAAATTTTCAAAAACTACTGATTAAAGGATTAAACAAATGTTTAATGGGGGACATCATCACTGGAGATAGAGTCCTACCACTCTTGTTTTTTGCTTCGATCTCAAAGGCACCATTGAAATCCAAAAGTGCTTTTTCTAATTCATTTTTCTTCAGGTAAATTTTCCCTCGATAGACCAGGGCATCATAAAATTTGGGGTTATGATTTATTGCCACATCCAGCTAAATTTTAATTAATTTTCGAAAAATGAGGACGAAAATAAACGGTTTCCAAACATTTGTCGATTTTCCCGACTTTTTTGAAGCAGACTGCCAATAAAATATAGGCTGATCTTGAATAAACGATATCATGGTTGATCACAAATTCCAAATTCTATGAAAATATATTTAATTTTATAAATTTAACGAGAATTTTTTCAACTTCAATCGCAGGTTCATATTGGTTTTTATGTAAAAGCGCGAATCCCAAATAATAATGACTTTCAATGTGTTTCATATTCAATTTTAAAATCTCTTGAAACAATTTAATTGCCTCATCGAAATTATTATTTATGAGATTTTGTTTCCCCTGAAAAAAAATCATAAATTAATTGTTTTTTTTTAAAAAAAAAAATTACCTTTTTTATACTTTCATTCAAAAACACCTCGGATTTCTTTTTGTTAAGTTTATGAAGGATTTGCATTTTATTTTCATTTTGAATGTTAATGTCATTGTTGATTTGATTAGGGCTATTTGAATTAATCAAAGGCAGCTTTTTAATATTATTGGCTTTGATCTGTATTTGTGAAGGCGCCTCTGATTGTTGTTTAAAAGGTTGCAATTTGCCATATGTTTTTTTGATGAAACTTATTTTGAAATTCCTCGGAATTATTTTTTTTTGCTTATTTGCTTCAATTGCAATAAGAGATTTATTAGCTTTATAAGAATTAGTTGTCGAATTATCGAGTTTTGTCCTCCCCAAAGAATATGATTTTTCTTTTCTGTGGTGTGTTATAAGATTTTCCTTCGGTTCTATTCCTAGAATACTTTTTAATCGGTCAACGTTTTTTTCATCTGGAATAGAATATATTTAAAATTAAGAAAAAATGAAAATAGTTACCTGGAATTAATTTTTTGCGAAAATCTTTATGAATTGGAATGGGCAAATAATGATTTAATTCTGAAGGGTTGATTTGCTTCACAGTTTTTGCAGCCATGGGCTCGTTTTAAAGACAATTATAATAATTTTTTTTGTTTAATTAAGAATATAGTGAAATGATTTTTTCCTTTATTATTTTTTAATTTTTTATTTTCACCAAAAAAAAAAATAATTAAGAAAAAATGAAAATGAAAAAAAAAATAATAATATGAAATTGGAATTTTTAAGTTCACAAAAATTTATTTTTTCTGATTTGGCACATCTCTTGCTTTAATTTTCTCCATAAGTTCGGCATCGGTCGTCAAATCAAATTTATACAATTGATTTTTGCTTGAAATTGCCAAAAGTATGTTCTTCTCTGCGAGAATGATAACTTTCCGAACCAATGTCCTATCCTTTTCAAGCTCGTACTTTCTCAACAATAAATTATCTCCTTTCCCACTTTTAGTAATATTCAAGAAATCATAAATGAAAATTTCCCCCTGATCATTTCCTTTTTTTTATAAAATATTAAACAAAAGAAATAAAAATAAATAAAATGAGTTTTGAACCCAATGCCAAAATTCCCAATTCAGTGGAAAAACCAAATTTTATGAAAAAATTGGGATATAGTTGTTGTGAACAAAAGTTTTTGAAAACGATGCAGCCTTGATTCTAGATTGAAATAAAATTAAATAATATAAAGAAAAATATATCATTGAAAGAAAAAAAATAGATCATTTATAGAAAAAATTAGATCATTTAAAGAAAAACTTAGTCATTAAAAAAAAAATACTTCAAAATTTGGAATCCAAAACACCACATTTCCAAACGCATCTTTGCTCAAAAAAGAATATCCTATAAATTTTATTTGAGCAATCTTTAAAAAATAACTAAAAACCATAAAATTCAATTTGATCGATTTGCCATTCGAAATTCTTATGCGCTTCATTATTCCTATAAATTTCTGCATTCATCTCAATGCTTTTAAATGATTTCACATTCTTTAAATTTAGCAAATGACTTTCTTCTATTTTTTTCTTTAGCTTCTCATTTACCATCCATACCTTCACAGTGCTTTCCAATCCCACCGAAGCTATATAATCACATCCTGGAGACCAAACTGCATTTAAAACATCACTATGTGGGTTCTGTTTTGGAGCAAAGATGGCCACTTTCACTTCATTTTTGATATTCCAAAGAATCATGGACCCATCTTTGCTTCCAGAGAGAAGGATGTTTTGGAAATTGAACAATTGATTTGGAGTGGCGAATTTTACTGAATACACTTCATTTATATGACCATATAAATAATCCACTGCAAACCCTTCATCTATTGTAATGATGTAAATCAAGCCTATTCTACCAGCACAAGCTAGAATCAAATCAGTGTCACTTTCACTATAGGTGATCCTTGATGAATTTGAACGGATCCTATAACCGAAGTCACAACAATTGAGAAATTCTTTTTCCAAGGTCGTGGGCTTAAAAATGCCTTCCAAAGGATTTTCAATGAGCTTATCTTTTTTTTCTATGATTTCCAAAGAAAGCGTCTCGCGGAAAATAAAGGAACTGTTGGCCTTTTTGGGTAAATCCAAAAAATGAATGTTATTGGCTGAAATAAGAGCCAATAAATAAATCGAGTCTAAGGAAAAATAAGAAATATCAGAAATAGCAGAATTCACGGTGTCAAGGTTGAATGAATCAGAATGCCTAAGAGGATTGATCTTTTTGATATGAGCCTTGCTTTCTTCCGAAACCTTAGCATCGAAAAAATCTAGAGTGGAATATGTCGCTGTTGAGGAATCGAGCGCAGTGTGAAGATTTTGAGCGAAAGGGTAAAAATTCGGAAAGGTTTCTTTGGATTTGGAATTGGAATTCTTTTCGATATCCATGTTGCTTTTTTATAATGATTTTCATATTGGGGACATCGAAAATAATAAGCTTAAATTTCCAAAATTTCGAGCCAAAAATTAAAGCATTTTCAAAATTGGAACATCTATATGAAGGAGTTTGAAAAATATTATTTATTAAATTAAAAAAAATGAAAATTTTAGAGTTCCTTTAGTTTTTTTTTTTTTTTTTTTTAAATGGGCGGGAAGTTCCTTAATCTTTATGAAAGAAAAAGTTCTTTATTTTTTGCTCTTTATTTTTTCACACTATTTTTTTTTTTTGAAATAAGGAATCCGATAAAAAAAAAGATTTATTATTTACGTCACCATTTTTAAGGAAAAACCCAAAATTAAAAACATTTTTTGAAATTTGAATTCTGGTAAAAAAAATCAATTTTTTTATAAAAATTGGCCCTGAAGATTTTGTTCATTTTTACTTGTTCTCTTTTTTCTTATCCTTCAAAATATATGAAGTTTTTAAACTCATACCAAAGGTCCCTTATTGCTCTGAGGAATTTTTTTTTTTCAGTTTTGTTATTTATTTTTTACTATTTAAAATACTCTTTATATCGCGAAACTCAGGCAGCATTTCGGGAGGAGGTATGTGATACAAAGTGCCTAAAATCCAATTTTCTAAATGTTACTTAAATATTTTAGGTCCGTTCTAAAACCATAAAGACCTAAAATCATCCTTAAATTTTTGTTTCTGAAAACACTAATTTGAAATAACTATGGATTGCCTGCTCGAAATCCAGGTTAACAATCTTCAAATTGCTCTTCAGTCCATATTTGTTCAAAATAAGTTTAATCCCACGGAAGGCCATAAATAACAGTCATCACATTTTGATGTGGCTGCAATATAAATAATGAGAAAATATTTGTTTTCGGGTTCAAAACCATTAAAACCAAGATTTGGGTATAACCCATTGGGGCTATTTTGAAAGTCCCATCAAAGAATCCCAATAGACTGATCAATGTGATCATATTTATAGCTTTGTTCAATTCGGGCTCAGCTTCTTTTATTTGATCTTTCCTAATAAATAAAACTTTACTGGGGTCTTCAACTGAAAATTCCTCTGTTTTTTTTTTTGAGTTGTGGAAGGACCACCAATTCTGAGCTTTTCAGAGAGTGCTGGACACTATAGTGGAGTTCCACCCTCCTCAATTCATTTATTTCAAGATATGCGAGGATTTTTCCATAGAAAGTCATGAGGAAAGAATGGGGAAAGAAGGCAAGGACTAAAGGAGACTATGTTTTTTTCGGATCGACAGACCCTTGAGAACAAGAAATTATGGAAATCATGTTATTATATCTAGTGAGTCTAAGATTGTTTTCCTTAGTCGTAAAACCTAAAGAAGCCTCTCATAAATCAGATCATCTGCATATTTTACTCTTACTAAAATAATAAGAAAAATAATTTTGTAAATCGTATTTTTAATGATCTTAATTTTTTTTTTTTATACATTAAATTTTAAAATAAGTGCTTTCCAAAGACGAATTTTGGAGAGGAGGACAATAATTATAGGAAACATTGTAATTGTAATTCACCATATTGTTATTCCGATTTAAAAACAAGTTGTTTTTGCATTTATTGAGAAATGTGGAATCCATTTCAGTTTTTGTTCTCGTTCTGACTTGGATATTTCTTAATTTTATCTTTTCGGTGACTTTTTTGCTATCTTTGGCTCTGTTATTATTTTTTTGACCTCCTGGGTTCTTTTTTTAAAGCAAATTATATAATTTTTCAAAAAATGATAAAAATAACTTTAATTTCATTCAACATTTTTAAGAAAGCTTCAATTTTTTTTTCTGATTCTTTCAATCCAAAGAGGGCCGTGAGAATGTTTTTGAATTTTTGCAATGTTTTTTCGTCAAGAATCATTTCGGAATAAATTGCAAATATGCGATCAGTTTCACTTTTCATTAAGAAATTTAAATGATCAACCATGTTTTTTATTTCATTCTCCAAATTTTTATTTTTAACAACAATGTCATAAATTCCCCCTGGATTTTCAATAGGCTCCTCATCCTGTTCAGTGTTTTCGTTTTCTTTTTTTCTTGTATCTAGCATTAATGTCTACATTCAAAAAATATTATGAATTATGGAGCTGGTTAAATGAGGAAGATGAGTGAAAACTTTAAAAAAAAATCATAAAACAATATTTCATAAGTACCCTATTTCTCATCAAAGTTAAAACGCTGACATTAGTTATGGAAGAAACTTTTGTCGTTTTGGCAGCATTTTTCAATCGTTCAATCATCTTGATAGAGAAATTAGTTCGAAAATTATAAATTCCTACTTGACTTTTATCGATGAGAAATTTCCCACTGGCGTTTGCTGAAACATCTCCAGATTTCACACTGGTGCTTTCAATGTGTAGGAGAGGCTTGCTCATTTTTTTGGCGTCTTCTATTTTTTTTTCCAAGGCTGCCATCTAAATAAATTTTAATTACATAATTTCTTAAAAAAACAATTTTTTTTGTTACTTCAAACAAATATTGGATGTTTCCTTGATCGAGGAATGTTGGAAAAATATCGCCACTGATTTCCTCTTCCATATTCCAAAATGCCTTGATAATCCATACCAGACTTTCATTTGTTCTTTATTAAGAATATTAAAAATAATTCTGAAAAAAAAAAATATTAAATGATGAAAATTTATTCAACCCCTCTTTCAATTTCTTGAGATATAAATCCTTCAATTTTATAGAAAGGTGAGCTTTCCTTTTTCTCAAGATTTTGATATCTGATTCCAAATTGATTAGAGACTCTTTATTCAAAGCAAGATGATCTTTGATTCTTTTTATTTCCATATATTCAAACTCAACGGCTTTTTTCCGATCTTCGAGCAATTTCTTTAAAAAATAGAAATTTTATATTTTTAAAATAATTTCTTAAGAAATTACGTTAAATTTGATAAATTCCCCAATTTCTTCTTTCTTTTCTTTTTGTTGTTTCATTTTCTCTTTAGGGCTGCTTTTGCCAGTCATATAACTTGAATCCTTAGCAATATTTTCACCATTATTTTGTAATTTATTTTCTAATTGTTCAAGCTAGAATATTTTATATTTTTAAAAATAAATGTATGAAATATACATAATTTTTCTCTGATATTAGTTTATTCTGGTTATTTCCTATAGCAATTCTGAGCTTTTCCATGATATTTTTTTTGTTTTCAATCACATCTTGTAATTCTTGAAATTTTGACAAAAAAATCGGCTCTAAATTATTGACGTCCTTTTTTTCCTGCTCGATTTTGTCAATTTCTTCAGCAAAATCAAAGATTTTGTCAATATTTTTTGTCTCATCAATTTTCTTGATTATATTCTCATAATTGATGGGACTTCGCATTTTAAACAGATTTTGCAGGGATTTAAAGTTATAAATAGTATCATTAATGATGAAGTTTTGTTTGATGTCCATTTTGGAATTTATGTCTTTTGAATTCGATATTTTTTTTTGGATTTTGCTATAAAGCAAGTCATTAAGTAAGGATTCGTTTATTTCCATTTTTTTTGTGTCCAAACTTTTGAAATTTTTCCATTTCGATGGACATGTTTTTCCTTCAAGTTCGTTTTGCTTTTCGCTAGTTTCTAAAAAAAGAATGGGAATTTTTTGAATAAAATCTACCTATTTCTTCATCGTGAAATATTGAATGAATAATTTTTTGTCTTAAATCTGGTAACCTAAAATTCGGAAGTTGATGTTTTTTTGAACTATCTAATGTGTTTGGAGTCCGAATTTTCTTTTTATCCATGGGTGGGTCATTGAAATCAAATGGATTATCTATATTTAGAAAAAATATTATTTGAATTTTATTTTTAGACGAACCGTTTAATGTTTGAATATGATCGACCCAACGATCCAAATTTTTGATTTCCAATAGGTTGTTATCATTTTGATAAAGGTCATCAGGATCAAAATTTTTTTGATTGGTTCTCGGTTTGGAAATTCTTTTCGACGGGTCGTTGTTGATGCTTTCAGCTTTTGAATGAAAAAAACGGACGTTCTTTTTATTATGAGCTCTATCACTTGATAGCTCGTCTTGGGAGAATGTTTTATAAAAAGGTTTGTTGTTAATGGTTGACAAAGAGCCCAATTTCATTATAAATTAAAGAATAATAAATCGTTTCATATATTATTAAAAAAAATAAAAAAGAATTTTTGATAAAACATTAATGATGTTTTATCTTTGTAAGGAGATTTTTATAGTTGTGGGTTTGAATAAAATGAATTTTTATGTTTCGTCTTTTTTTTCTAATTTGTTAAATTTTTAGATTTTAATATTACTATTAGTGTTTGATTTCTTTGGCTCCTCTTTCAGTAAAAACCTTCATATTGCAACCTTGAGAATCTAAAATGAGCATATCTTTGCAATAAAATGGAGTTTCATTTGCTGAAATCGTCCATTTACAAGTGAAATGAATATCCGTTTTCTCTTTTAATAGTTCTTTTTTCGAATCAGTTTGCAGATCAGATAATTCCCAAAATTTTATGGTTTTGTCCTTTGATCCACTAACAAAGCAATTACCAACCGGAGAAATAGCTATTGAGCAAATAACCATGAAATGTCCCTCTAAAGTTTGAATCACCACTCCTGAAGCCCTCCCCCAAATTTTAATAGTTTTATCAGAGGAACCGCTTACTATTAATTCATCATTCAATGAAAATGCCACTGAATTCACTGATTTGCTATGACCTTCAAAACTTTTCAAAGGTTCTTCAGATAAATATGTGCTCCACATTTTGATGGTTCTATCTTTTGAACCAGTGATGAAATATGTACTTTCTTTATGGGGAAAACAACCACATTTTACACCCTTGTTATGACCTTTATAGACTTTCAAAACTTGCAATTCTTTTATGCTCCAAAGTTTAATAGTTTTATCTGAAAAACCTGTTATTAGCAAGGTTCCACATGGAGAAAATACTGTGAATTTGATAACATCTTTCGCATTTGTGGGAAGAATGCTATCATCCAAAAAAATATTTGATGTTGTTGCCATAAATAGAGAGCCTTTATCAGGAATAAAACCGACTGAATTAACACTTTCTTCTTGAATTAAAGGAGTTTTTTCAATGTTACCAGAATAAATATTCCATAAATAGGCTTTACAATCATCAGATCCGCTTAAAATTAAATTTCCATTCGGGGAAAAAGCAACTGATTTTACCAAATCTGTGTGACCTTCGAAACATTTTACCAAATTTCCAGTGGCAGACTTCCACATCTTAATTTTATTGTCGCTAGAACCACTTACAAAAAAATTTCCATCAGGTGAAAATGTTAAGCATCTTATCTGACCATGATGACCTTGATATTGTTTTAAGAGCGAGGAAATATAAGTATCCCAAAACTTTAACGTTTTGTCTGCTGAAGCACTTAATATCATTAACTCATCGGGCGAAAAACATGCATTAAAGACCTCAGCAGAATGTCCTACAAAATTTTTTAAAAGATTCCAGGTTGTTTTTTCCCAAAGTTTTATAGTGCAATCTGAAAAGCTGCTCACAATTAAAGAAGAATTGTGTGAAAAAGAACATGAAGTTACAGAAGTTCCTTGATTCAAATGTTCATTATCTTGTAATGTCTTTAAAAAACTTCCACAGCTTATATTCCATACTTTTATTGTTCCATCAGCTGAGCCACTGCATAACAACCCATCATTGGAAAAACTAACACAAGTAACTCTTTTCCAATGATCATTAAAAGTTTTCAGAATCGTCCCCTTTGAAAAATCCCATAAAAATATTTTCCTATCATTCGAACCACTTGCAAAAAATTTGCCATCAGGAGCAAAAGCCAATGAATTTACACTTCCTGCATGTCCGATGAATATTTTTATTGGAAGATCATTGTTTTTCTCCCATAACTTTATGGTTGAATCTTCAGAGGCGCTCAAAATATATTTCCCATCAGGTGAGAATATTACTTTTTTTACTGCTTCATTATGTCCCTCAAAGGTTTGTAAGCGATTTCCTGTGGCAGTTTCCCAAAGTTTAATTAAACGATCTTCAGATCCACTGACAATTTGGAGTCCATCAGGGGAAAAAGCAACCGTGTTCACTGCGTCTAAATGCCCTTCGAAGAAAGAATTAAGCATTTCTCCTGAATCGGCTTGCCATAATTTAACAGTTTTATCTTCTGAACAACTTAAAATAAGTTGAGAATCTGGGGAAATAGCAATGCAAGAAACTTTTTTAGAATGTTTTGTAAAAGTGTGTGACAAATTAAATTGGTATTCCCCTATTTTAATCCATTTTTTGATGGATTTATCAGAAGAACTGCTGACAAAGAATAATCCATCTTGAGAAAATGCAAGAGAAGTGATTGCATCTTGATGTTCTTTATAAGTTTGAAGGACTTCATCTGCAAAAATAGCTCTTAACTTTATTATGCTGTGTCGATCCCCACTTAAAAAAATAACACCATCTGCAGAAAATGCCACACTTGTCACAGTTTCTAAATGATCCCTGTAAATTTTAGGTTGATCGGCTCTGTCAATATCTAATAAAGCAACAGATTCATCAGCTGAACCACTGAGAATGTATGTTCCATCTGGTGAATATGTTAAACAAGTCACTGGTCCTTGATGATGAGTAAAAGTTTGAACTCTATCTTCACCAAATATATCCCACATTATAATAGTACAATCATCTGAACCACTGATTATGTAGCTTCCTTTAGGAGAAAACGCGATTGCATTGACGCTTCCAGCATGTCCATTATAGGTTGAAAGAACAGAACCATTTTTGAAGTCCCAGCGTTTGATTTTTTGATCCATCGAACCACTTATAAAAAAATTTCCATCTTGAGAAAATGCGAGACATTTCACAAGTTTTTCGTGTGCCTCGAAACGTCTTATCTGATTACCACCAAGATCAAATGAGACAATTGAAGTTTTATTGCAAGAAGCAAGGAATTGATAGCTTGAAGGATGAAACAAAATAACACTTTTATGGTCACATACAATTCCAAATGATCTCAGCAAGTGATTATCTTCTCGGTCCCACATTTTTAAAAACCCATTCAATCCTCCTGCAAGGATATTATTCCCATTTGGTGAAAAACAACAACTTAAAACTGCACTTTCTAAGCTTATTTCCGGATGTACACCCAATTTTATTTTAGAAAGATTGGCATTCCGGAAAATGGCTTTATCTAATTTACAATTTTCAAGAACACAATTTGACAAATCAGCTCCAGTAAAGTCACTTTCGCTGAATGAACCATCCCTTAAATTAGCACCATTAATCCTAATTTTGCTAAGATCCATGGAAGCAAAGGAAACATTAGCAGCATTTAATATAGTAATAGCATTTGCAGAAGCAATCACATTTTTTTTATCTTGTTTTTTGGAGACAGGATTTCTGCTCAGGAAAACCACATTCAACAAATTTTCTTGAAAGGTGCTTTCATCCTTAACAGCATCCACCATAAATCTTATCAAAAGTTCATCATCGATGAGAAGGCATCTGCTCAATAATTTGTAATGAAGATTTTTCTTTTCTTTGCATTTTCGACATTCATCAATAAAGGCCAGGACTAGATAATAAGTTTTTATTGTATCATGAGAAAACCCAAGCGTAATTTGCTCATTGGGAATAGAATCTCGAACATTGCAGGTAAGATCTAAAGCACGTATAATGTTCATAAGAAAGACATTATGATCCAATTTGTTGTTTTGGTTGTAATGAAATCTTTCCAAAAAATTCTCTGTTTCTCCTTCTAAATCATCATCTTTGCATAAAGTCACTTTGCTGCTTTTATTTTCATACAGAAATATTGCCAACAGTTTCGCTGATTTTGTTAAAAATCTCAAAAATTGATTATCATCGACAAGATGAAACTCTTGCATCAAGGAATTTCTAAAATTTCCGTTTAACTTTTCAATTTGTTTTATCATATATTTCTCATAAATTTTTCGTCTGTTTATTTTGCCAAATTTATCACAATTCATTAAATCTGGTAATGTTTCCAAAGTCAAATGTACCATATAACAAGTTTTCATTAACTCATTCAGATTGTTTCCTTTAATTATTTGAACAATTTCAGCTGACTTTTGTGAAAAATTTAGATCTCCTTTGTTTTGATAATACTTTTTAACGTATCCCTCCAAGTTTTGACTGAAATTAGTTGTGGATAATGGAACTATGTACTTTGTTTTGAAGTTTTGTGCTTTTCTTTCTCCCTTTACGATATCAAACCAATCGAATAAATTTTTTTCCTTTTGAATAAATTCTGTTCGACAGCAGATCACAAATTTATTTTTTTGGTTGTAGTCCAATTCTTCAAAGAAGCGTGTAATATAATTTCTTTTAATGGCCAATTCATCGAAGCTATCAATGAAAACAATCATCGGATATTTGGTGATTCCTGGGAAAACATCGAAATCAATAGACATATTAATTTGTGCATTTAACCATTTCCATCGTGAACTCAAATTATCTTCAATTGCTAAATTGATGAAAATGGGTATTGGGTCATTCATTTCCCAATTTTTTAAACTTTCCAAATATTTTTGCTGCAAAATAGTGCTTTTTCCTGATCCTGAAGGACCTAACAACACAAAAACCCGCTCAAATGCCTGTTGAGGAGAGTCATGCCCGGAAATGAAATCATTTAAATCCTTTTGCAAATCTTGTGAAAGCAAATTATTATACTTTTCTGGATCTAGATGAGATGCCATAAGTTCTATATAATTGTCATTAATTATTTTCATCTTAGGATTCATTCCAAATTTTTCCAAATTGATTTCAGTAGCCTTTGTTAAATTAGTGGTAAACTCTTTGAAATGTTGAGTTTTATTAAGACCATCATCATTTTTTCCAATACTTTTTAGAATCATAATGGATTCTTCAACAGAAATTCTGTCTTTTGGGTTTGGGTGCAGCATTTTGTTTAGCAAGTCAATTATTTCTTCTTTCTTGAATTGATCCTGAAAAAAAATGTTGTCTCCATTAATCAATGTCATAGACTCCTTTCCTCCTTCTGATGGAAAAAAAGTTTCCTTAGTTATCAGTCCAAGAGAATAAGTCATGCATTTGCATAAATCATGTTCTTTGTTGAAATCTCCCATTTCAATTGTTTTGTATAATTCCGGTTCAGTGTATTCTTTAGTTAATTCATTAATATATTTCACTTTACACCTGGACAATTCTGCCTTATTCTTTCTTGTCACGACTCCAGATAAATCAATGAGCTTCCCTTGTTTAATTTTCCCATCATATAGTGTATTGTGTGGCTTGATATCTGTCATGCATATCCCTTGATCCAATAATTTAGAGAGACGTTCATAAATGCTGAGTAAATAACTTTTTTGATCCATCCAACTATTGAAATATTTTTTGCCTGAATTGAAAATTTTAGAACCATCATACACAGGAAAGAATTGTTGCATCGTATATCCTTTTATATGTTTTTCGTCGATCTCACTATTAAGCTCAATAATCTTCATGTCGTAAAGTGAAGGAGAAAAAATGCTGTTACCAATTTCATCCACGGAATAATCGTTCCACGCATTCTTTCGAATATCTTGGAAGGTAACAGGATATTTTGGTTTGTGTTTGAGAATTTGATTGATATGAGATGTTTTTTTTACACATATGATTTGTCCGGTTTTTATGATGTGGGATTTTAAATTTGTAGACACAGCTATACATAATCGAATTTTTCCAAAAGTACCCTGCCCTATTATAATTTTTGTTCCCTCTTTGGATTTGGCTTTTTGTTTAAGACCGTTAAAATATTCCTCGCTTATGTCACCACTTTCCAAAAGCAACATTTTTTCTTTTTTGGTAATAGAGTTTAATAAAGCATAAAACCCTCCATCATCACCAAGGACTACAGTATGGGACAATCCATTAAAATCCTTCTTATCAAATCGACCGCTAATAATTGATTTCTTCAATGTGTTTTCATCAATTTCTTCATTTTTTTCATGAATGTAATTTAATAAAGTTTTCAAGATTTTTTTAGTAAATTTTAGGGTTTTCGAATGTTCTGTGCTCATTTTGACTCTATTGTATTCTGTTTCTAACCGCCCAAACAAATAATCCCTAATTTTTTTATAATTTTCATGGAACTCCTTTGGATCTTCTTTCCTCAATATCCCATAATACTGCATCTCTGTTCTCAATAGATTGATGTCCCAATGGTATTGTAGCTTGAGCATGATCTGTCGGCTTTTTTCCAAGAGCTCAACTTCTTCTTCGGGAAACCAATCTTTAACTGACCCTTTCCATTTGGGTTCATCTTTTTTAATTCCGTAGATTTCATGAAGAAGAGAAAGGTAGGTGCTCCACCACTTGGATAATATTTCAACCTTTAGGTCATTTAAGGTCTCATCTTTAGAATTTTGAAGGCCAACTTTTGGAATATTAATCAAGTCGGTTATAATGGGTTTTATTATTTCAATGAAAAAAATTTTAACTGCCATTTTAAAGAGATCTAAACTGCATTTCTCTTTTTCCTCATCATCATCAGTAAGTGCAATCATCTTGAGAACTCTCAATGTTTTTTTAATAATTTCGTAATTCTGAAGCCCATCTTTCAGCAGAGTTCCTACAGTCAAAGAAAATAGATATGGGGTGTTTGACAAAGCAAATATAGTTTCATCAAAATCACAAAGGTTGATGGTAGTGGCCATCATTTTGAGTGGACGGATGTATTTATGAAAAAAGAATGGATATTCTATTCTGAAAGGAAAAATTATGATAGTTTTGAAAAAATTTATTAAGAAAATTCATAAGGCTGGAACTATATAAATAAAAAAAAGGATTGTCGGAAATCATAAAAATGCAAATTTTTATTGTATTAATATAATCTCTTCTTTTTTTTGAATTAGCTTTTTTATACGATAAAGGTCTATGACAAATATAATGAATCGCGAAATCCTTACTGAAGATGACTTTTTCACCTATTTCAAGCCGTTTTCCATCTGGCTCGTGAAAAAAAAGGACAAGAAATTCGAAAACATTTCAAACAAAGAAAGCAAAAAATACTTCAAATCATTCATTCAGAAATGGAACTCGAACTCCCTTAAACCGATATATTATGATATAGATGTTCTCCTTAAAAAATACTCCCATTTGATCCAAACCAACCATTAATGGAAATTCAAGCTTTCGTCTAAAGACTCAAAAATCCTGGACACTTGTCTTTCAGAAGTCCATGATTTCAATAAATTTTCCATAGAATCATTAGAAAAACCTCCAAAACCAGTATTAGAAAATGAAAAGAAGAGGAAAATCATAGGGCCAGCCTTTCCGCCTGAGATGAAAGACTTAAAAACTGAGAACCAGAAGATTTTAAGTCAGGAAGAAATGAGAGAAATGAAGAAAAACGAAGCGAAATTCCAAAGGAAAAAGGAAAAAAAAGAAGAGTTGGAAATGAGCCCGAAGAAAATGGGGAAGGAAGCCGCTTTGGAGAAAAAAAGAACTTTAAATAAAATGCTCAATGGAGAAAAAGATGTGGATATTGAAGCGGAAACATATGAGGAAGAAGTGGGAAGCAGTTTTCAACAGGCAAAGAAGAGAGAAACGATGCGAATGCAGAATAAAGAGAAGAAAATCATGGAAAAAAAAGAAAAGATCAATGAGAAGGTGAAGAAATATCAGCAAGAAGAAGATCAGAAGATGAAGAAACTACTGGAGTCTTTAGGATTGGATAAAAAATATAAAATTTAAAGCAGAAAAAATGAATTAAAAAAAAATTTTTTTTTTTGTTTCGAATGAAATTTTTTTTTAGGAATCATTTTTTTTTTTAGATTTTTTTTGTTTTCTAAATTACTTTCAAAAAAAAAATATTTGGAAATTAATTTGAAGACCCGGCAATAAA
>Ga0302140_10006013_pt1 | contig 15262 bp, 19 predicted proteins | sample I_Bog_E1_1_FD_202095 | JGI IMG/M metagenome (GOLD analysis project Ga0302140, IMG submission 202095) | Peat permafrost microbial communities from Stordalen Mire near Abisko, Sweden - I_Bog_E1_1 | ecosystem: Environmental > Terrestrial > Soil > Wetlands > Peat | place: Sweden: Abisko, Stordalen...
GTGTACCGGGTCTGAGCAGAGAAATGATGCAGTTGATGCGGGGCAGAAGGACCCGCGCAAGATTACTTCTCAAGAAGAGATACGCGCGCATCTATCGCATTCGGCGGTTCGCCAATCGCCGAATCGACAGCATCGAGGATTTGGTCGCGTTCCAAGCCGTGCGCCTCGCGGTCGACCCTCGGATCAAGCTCGCGAATATAGCACGCTCCCGTGAGAGCTGCGCAGCCACCCGCATTCATGCCAACTCAGCCCTAGCCCGAACTGGAAAGGCAAACGGGATAAGGAGTTCGCTTTCTCTTCCTGGGCCCACCACCGCGGTCTCTCTGGACCTGCGATGATTGTCCACTGCATTGAACTTGGTTCTCACTGGTGGACTCGGATCACCAGCGACAACGACGGAAATTTCGTCCCTGTAAGGTCCGCGTTCTTCAACAGTACAGCACTCCCGCGCGGCGCCAGTGGCACACATTGGTTGAGATGTTGGACGATCCCCGGCATCGTCCGTTTCAACGTTGCCGGTTTTCCGCGCGCAACAATGCCGACGCACCTGCAGAACATCAGCGCGTTCTCCGAGGGACTGGACACCCAGCGTGGGGGGAATCGACTGCTGTTTCGTTGCGCGGCTCGTCGTGATGCACCGATTGATGCCTACCTGGTTGTCGTCCGCAGCATGATGTGCGGCCGGATTGCCTTTGGCTCTAAATGGAAGTCGGAGGGTGTCCGGGTCGTTTGCGCGAGTGCCAACAAGGGCGATCAAGAGACGCTTGTGCTGATGCCGCCCAATGGCGTCATCCAAACTGACGAAGGCAAATGGCGGATCGGGTGGAAGAATGAGCGGAAATCCCAGAGGCGCGCGCGGCTTGTCCTGTCCTCTGGGCACCTGAGCTCCGTTATGTAATAGCGACACCTTGGAGAATCGCCATGAGCGAATTGCCAAATCCACACTTGGATGTACTCGGTGAAGACGACACACTCGGCGCGACGGCCGAGGCCGTACTACCGTCTGCGCACCTGGCGCCCGACCAGAGATTGCTTTTAAGCGCAGCAATGCCCCCTGCGAAGATGAGAAAGGTAAGTACCACTGGAGGCCTCACCGCGCGGGAATACCATGTGCTTCGAATCCTGGACTGCTACGGGTGGTGTACACCAGAAATGGTACGGCGCATTGCCAACTTCCATGGAGTGCCTTGGACGAGTGAAGGCAGATTGACCTACCGGCTGCTTCGCAGGCTAAAGGAACTTGGGTTTGTCGTGAGCCGCAAACTGCATGACGGGACAAAGACCATCGCCAATGCCGCAACGCCAAACGGGATGGCGTACATTCGTTCGCACGGCGATGCTTTGCTCTGTGACACGAATGCGGTTAAGGATCCAGCCAGCGTCTTTCATTTCATTGGCCTGAACAACATCATGCTCCAGTTTATGAGCCAGTTCCCCACACGCTATTGGCTGTCGGATTTTCAGGTGCGTTCGGACAACAGCTGTATTGGCGCGAATGGTCTGGCAAAAGACTACGACTCGGTCGGCGAACTAGCCCTGTCAACTGGCCATGTACGCATCGCGGTCGAGTATGAAAGATGGCAGCAGAGTTCGCACCGATATCTCAAGTTGTGCGCGTGTCTGGCGTCCGAGAAGTACCTGCACATGGTCATCTACTTTCTCGGCAAACCCGAATTGCTCCGATCTGCAGCGCCACATTTCAAGAGATTGGGCGGATTCGTCTACTTCGTTGATTATGGCCAGTTCCTGGCGAAAGGGGCGGATGTGTACGCACATTACTGGTATCTCGGCCATCTTTACGAGGCCCCATTGCGCGACGTTCTCGACCACGCGAGCCGAAAGCAGCGCTTGGATTATTTTCCGATTCATCAACTGACGCTCAGGATGGGAAAGTGATCCATTGTCTAAATGAAGTACACATTGAGTACAAACCGCTTGATTTCGGAAGGGAAAGATGAGCCCTCTACTATGGGCTCCGAAGTACCTGATATAGCAATTAGTTAGAGTTTCTCCGATAACGGTCTCCCAGGGTCTTCTTGAGAGACGGAATCGTTGTAAAACCCCTATAAAGCAACTTCTGCCCGCATTACTGCCCAGGACTCTACCCGCTTTGGATTGCTCAGCCGTGTGCGCTCTGACGCAGTTCGGCTGAAGCAGTTCCGTGCCATTTATCGGCTTCTTTGCCACCGCCACGAGTAGCTGTTGTGGTTCTTGCCCGTGCAGCTGCGCACAGACGTGCATCCGCGTTGCGCCAAGTTGCTGACCTCTGACGCAGTTCGGCTGAAGCAGTTCCGTGCCATTCATCGGCTTCTTTGCCACCGCCGCGAGTAGCTGTTGTGGTTCTTGCCCGTGCAGCTGCGCACAGACGTGCATCCGCGTTGCGCCAAGTTGCTGACCTCTGACGCAGTTCGGCTGAAGCAGTTCCGTGCCATTCATCGGCTTCTTTGCCATCGCCACGAGTAGCTGTTGTGGTTCTTGCCCGTGCAGCTGTGCACAGACGTGCATCCGCGTTGCGCCAAGTTGCTGCGCTCTGACGCAGTTCGGCTGGAGCAGTTTCGTGCCATCCATCGGCTTCTTTGCCGCCGCCACGAGTAGCTGTTGTGGTTCTTGCCCGTTCAGCTGCGCACGGACGTGCATTCGCGTTGCGCCGAGTTGCTGCGCTCTGACGCAGTTCGGCTGAAGCAGTTCCGTGCCATTCGTTGGCTTCTTTGCTACCGCCACAAATCGCAGTTGTGGTTCTTGCCCGTGCAGCTGCGGACGGCGATGCCCCAATATGCTTTGCTCGGCGAACTGGCTACTTTGTGTTCCTTTTGGCCCCTTCACACCGCCGCCTGGCACTGTTGTGGGTGTTGTCCGTGCAATCGCGTGCGGATGTGCACTTATATTGGACCAAGTTGCAGCGCCGTGACGCAGTTCATCTGACCGCGTCCCGCGGCTTCCCGGCGCATCTCTGTTACCTCCACGAGTGGCTGTTGCGAATCTTTTCCGTGCAACTGCACACTGCTTTGCAATCGAGTTCGGCATTGTTCCGCGCGAGGACCGCGTCAACTTGCCATCCAAACCAAGCTCCGAATTTCCACCAAAGGTGGGGGTGCGACACACCACTCAATCCGGTTTGCCTTCCTGGCCGATCGTCATAACTTTCATTTGAAGGAGAGCTTCATGCGTCGCGGAACAACGAGAAACATCTGGAACCGGTTCGAGCAGCAACAGAATGCCCTGCTTCGGGCGTGCTTCAACGAGAAGGCCCGTGACAACTGCGCGTAAGGCGGCAGTGGCTGTGACGGCAGTTCCCGCCCGGTAGAGGCACACAACGTCTGGCTGGTTCGGCAATACGGGAATCTCCACCGAAGGTGGGGGTGGCGTGGAAACACTCTGCCGTATGCCCACCCTCCTTCACCTTTGCCGCTTGCCGCTAAACTGCATTTGCAATCTGACGGCTGCGGAGTGCTGGACTCAGGAGATATATGAAGTTCATCAGTACACGCGATACGCGCACAGCTGCAGAGGCTAGCGCGCGAAAGGCTTTCGCCCGGCATCGGGGGGAGCTTTATTTGGAAGCCGCCGAGAAGTACCGGGCTGTCGGCGACGAGACAAATGCCCACGCGGCAGCGACCGAGGGACTGCGCCTAACCGCCGGACCTTTCTATCTTGCAGTGAGAGACAAGCTGCAGGACTTCCTTTCGACTGTGCCATCTGTAGCCTGACGGACCCCGACCATCATCCCGACCAAGGGTGGGCGCGATGTTGCCGGCTTCCTTATTTCTTTTTCGCACTTCCTTCCTTCCGCCATTTCTTTACTGCGGCAGTCTTGCCACGCGGCTTCCGGCAAAGAGCCTACCAATTCAGCGCCAACCTGTGACTATTGCGGCGTGACGCCGACGCTGCGGATACTGCACTCTGCGGCCGGCTGAAACATCGGCACGTACTGTGAGTGCGGTCCCTAAAGCCACGAGTCTGGCTACTACAAATCTTCGGACCCCGCTCAGGCAGCTCTGCGCGATGGGAAGCATTCACGATGAGGGCCGGATCCTCGCAGGAGTGATGAGCAATTTGCTCAACGCGAAACGCCTTCTTGTCCTTTCATCCACCACACAGTGACAGGGGAATCTCTTACCAGAGATGCGTGGCGACACTCGTCCTGCACTTTCTTCCGCGGCAATACCACACCACAACTACACGCCCGGTTTGCCGTCTTGGCAGATCGCCAACCACGTTTCATCTCAAGGAGAGCGCTATGCGTAAAGGAACAAGAAGGTATGACTGGAACCGGTTTGAGCAGGCACAAAACACACTGCTTCGGGCGTGCTTCAACGAACAGTCCGCTGAGGCCGCTGCGCGCAAAGTCGCCTTGGCAGCGGCGGCAGCTTCCGTCCGGTAGCGGCACAGACCCTTTGGCCGGTTCGGCAATACGGGAATCCCCACCAGAAGTGGGGGTGGCGTGGAAACACTCAGCCGTATGCCGAACCTGCGCCATTCTTGCTGGGGCACTACTCCAGCACACCCCCCCCTTACAAGATACATGTGCAAATCTCAACGGCCGACGCTTCTGCATGAGGCGGCCACAAGGAGTTCACCGTGCAAACCATCGAAGCCAAAGTGAGCGCCAGGATACTCAGCAAAGCCGACCGGCTGTTCACCAATAGGCTCAGCCAGATCTTCGTCGAGCTGCTCCAGAATGCTCGCCGCGCAGGCGCGTCCCTGGTCACAGTCACGACCAGCCCGTCACCCACCGACTCAACCTCCCTCATCACCTTCACGGACAATGGCTCCGGCATCGAGGACTTCAATAAGCTGCTCCACCTGGGCGAGTCTGGATGGGACCAAGCCGTCGAGCGCGCGGAAGATCCGGCGGGCATGGGGCTGTTTGCGCTGCTGCACACCGGTGTGGTTGTGAGGAGCCGCGGGAAAACCGCGACCATCACCACCGATGCGTTTCTGGGGAAGGAAGCGGTACAGGTCCACGACCAGGATTCTGTTGACCCGAAAACAGGAACGACGGTGGTCTTCGCCCGCGAGGAGGCACAAGCCGCAATCCTGGATGTCCTCCTCCGCGTCGCTCGCTTCGGCCCGGTTGACGTCAAGGTCAATGGAGAACTGCTGAAGCGTGAGGACTTTCTCGCCAACGCCGTGTACATCAAGGAGGTGGATGGCGTACGCATCGGCGTATTCGTCGGCCATTCCGAACCGTTGGAGTCTGTCAACTTTCACGGCAATCTCATCCGCGTCAACCTGTCGGAGACCGCACTCGGCAAGATTGTGGTCTCGCCGACGCACAACGACCTGCTGTCTGTCGGGGTGCGCCTCGACATCACCTCCACCGCCAGCCTCCACTTGAAGTTGCCCGACCGCACAGACCTTGTTTACGACGAGGCGTACCACACAATGCGGAAACAGGTGCGCAGAACGATCCTCGAGTACTTGGCGAGCGAAGGCGTCCAGCACATCGCATCGTATGCGGTGTACAAGGAAGCACTGCAACTCGACATTCCCATCCAACCGGCCGTCCCGTACCTGCAGCCATTCTTCGTCTCCGCCCGGGACAGCAATTCAGGCCAAGAGCCGTTCAATGGCGACCGGGGCGATTACCTGGCTACGATTCACGACCCGGCTAAGTGCGCTCTCGTGTGTCTGGATGACTACCACGCCGACTCGACTCCCTTCACGTTCGACCTGGGTTCCAGGGACCGCCAGCTTCCAACAGGGCTTGTGCCTGTGCGGGAGAACTCCGGCTTCAAAGGCTATTCCTGGTACGACAATCTAGCCTGCTGCCGCAACTTTAAGCTCACCATCGACGGCAAACCCGCCGAAGATGCAGCCCACCCATTGGCAGTAACGATCGTGAATGGTATCCAACTGTCATTCGACCTGGAGCGTGCAGGCGCCATCGAACAGGTTGCATGGAACCTGCCCTTCGCGGGCTGGGGCGAGGAAGACGAAAACGAAGCCAGCCTTTTCATCACGCGCGACAGCGAGTGGGCGCAAACCAGTTCGCCTTACCAACCGTTCTCCCTTATCGATGTCGCTCAACATCTCGCCTTCGATCCGAGCGACGACTTCGAAGCGGACAGTTACGAAACTCAGGAGCAATACTTCAAGCAGCGCTATGAGGAAGCCATCATCGAAGCTATCGGCGGTGCTCTTGCCGCCGCGCGCCTGGCATTGTCGCGCGCTCTCGGCTGGGACCTTACCAGGGCTCTCGACGCCGCCCACTTGTCCGAGGTCCGGTTCGTCAGGACAGAAGACGGGAAGTGGAAGGTGGACCTTCCCACCGCACCCTAACTTAAAACTGATGGACTGAGCTGGCCGCTAAAACAAGGCGGCCGGCTTACATCCTCCGACCTTACTCGCGAATCTCAGTTCAAACTCTGGAGACCGTTGTGTTCACACCCAAAAACATTCGTACTACCTACCTCCCCAACGGGCTGGCCATTCTCACCGAGCGCATGGAGCATACCCGCTGCGTTTCCATGGGCGTCTGGCTCAAAACTGGCGCCCGCCATGATGCACCGGAACTCAATGGTCTCTCCCACTTCGTTGAGCACATGGTTTTCAATGGCACGATCTCACGGTCTGCTCGGCGCATCGCCTTGGACAGTGATGAGCTCGGTGGGTTCATCAACGCCTTCACCGGGTACGAGACGGTTGCATTCTCTGTTACCGTTCTCGATACCCACGTGGCCCCGGGGCTGGACCTTCTTGCGGACATCCTCTTGAATCCGGAATTCGTTTCCTCAGCGATCGAGCGCGAGCGTGCAGTCGTCATTGAGGAGATCAACGAGAATCAAGATGACCCGGGCCGTCTTTGCCAGGACGCATTTGTTCGCACCCTATGGAAGGACCACCCACTCTCCCTGCCCATCGGCGGCACGCCGGAAACGCTTAGCTCTTTCACCCGCGACGCGCTTGTGCACTTTGCGCAGGAGCATTTCACAGGCCACAATATGGTGTTCGCCGCTGCCGGAAATATTGAGCACGACGACATGGTGTCTATGGTGGAGAAGTGCTTTGGCCACGCTCCGGCCGGCACTTCCCTTCCCGGAGCCACGTGCCCTGCACCATTTGCTGGAAGGACGCTAGTCGACAAGCCGACAGAACAAGTGCAACTGGTCATCGGTGTCCCTGCTCCCCAACTCACCGATGCCCAGTACTTCACAGCGCTGACGGCAGCGACCTTACTGGGGGGAGGAAGCAGTTCCCGCTTATTCCAGTCCGTCCGCGAAGAGCGCGGCCTGGCGTACACCATCGCTGCGGAGTATATGGCGTTTCAGGACACTGGATACTTCAGCGTTTATTCCGGTACTTCCCGCGCCCAGGTTGAGCCCGTTCTAAACCTCATCCTCCAGGAGCTGCACCGGCTGAAGACGGAGCCCGTCTCACCTGGCGATCTTGGGAGAGTAAAGGGAACGCTGATCAGCAGCAGCATTCTAGGGTTGGAAACAAGCTCTGCCCGAGTAGCCGCGATGGCGGGTCAGTTCCTGACATTGAGTCGTACCGTTGGCATGGAAGAAAGACAGGCGCTCATCGAAAGTGTCACCGAAGATCAGGTGATGCTGCTCGCGAATGAGCGGTTCGACTCGGATCGGCTGGCCGTCGCGCTGGTGGGAGACGTGCACGGTTTGGAACTCGTGTCCAACTGTCTCAGTTGCTAACCGACTTTATGCTCTTAATTGGCGGGCCCCGGAGCATCTGCTAGTCGCGCTTTGCGCCAAACGGCTCCCGTGTTGCACAGCCTAAGCGTTCTGTTCTCTGCTGGCCGGCCCTGAACCCATCAGGCCCGGTGTCCAATCTGCTTTTGCCATGCATTCACCCCCAGTCATTTCAATCGATCCGACAGCTTCTTGCGTGTCTGCATCCCACTCGGGGCCAAAGCGTGATTCCTTTTTCCAATCCTGCGGTTGGTCTACGCGGCCGATCGTGCATCCTTCCACCCTGCACAAGGAGAGTGTGCCATGTCGTTACTGTATCGTTCGCCTTTTGGGCCTCGGCATCCCGAACCGCTCGTGACCCGAACAACCTTTCCGTCCATTCCGTCGGTGCTTTTGGCACCAACGTTGCGGGCCTTCCCGCCAACGTTCCCGCAACCGAACCGGTCTTGGAATTGGTTCTAGCCTCCTAGCCTCACCAATCTGGGTGGCGGCGCACGCCCAAACGGACGGCGCTGCCCCCTGCCGAGAATCCCATGTCTCCAATATCTTCTCTCGCACATTTGAAAGCGCGTCCCCGTCGTCTCGTGTGTATCACCCTCCTGCTCGTAGGACTGTGCATCGTTGGCGTTGGCATTGTTTCTGCCGTACGCTTTTCCAGCAAACACTCCATCGGCCTCCTGCTCCTTTGGGAGGCGATCATGTGGGCCGCGGCGATTTGGCAGGTGGTCCGTTTGTGCTTTTGCACCGATCAAACCACCGGCTCCTGTCGATTGCGAGGTCATTAGTGCTAGACGCCGAGAACCGCGCACAGTTCGAGCGTGGTGTGGGCATGGCCCTATCCGCGCTTGTGAGCATCCCTGTCCTGCCCATCGATCGCAAACAACTTGCGACCACAATTGCCAGCGCTACGTTGGGCGTTGGCGCCCAAGCAGCCACCCGCTTCGTCGAAGCGCTCTTAGTCCAGCTTTCAGAGCCGACCGGCGAGACAACCGACGGGCTCATGAACGAGGCCGCCTAACACTCCCACCCGGATATCTTCCGACTATCCTGCCGACTGATTTTCGAACGATCCCCGCGCTTCCTTGGTCCCGCCACGAGTAGCCGTTGTGAGTTTTGTCCGAACAGTTGCTTGCGGAAGTTCGCTCGCATTGCGTCATCCTGCCCGATCCTGCCGCCGTGAGCTTCGGCCCGGCAGCTATCCATTTACCTGGTGCCAGGGGAATCCACCTATGGATGTGTGGCAACACCCCGCCCTGCGCCGAGAGACAACCTGTCTGGCTCAGATTCTGAGGCCAGCACGAGGAGATCGCTATGAATGAAAAGTTCAGTTTTATTAGAACGGTCAGCGACAAATCCCCCATCAAGGTGCTCTCCGACCTCGTGCGCAATATATCGGGGGGCACAGTGGCGCGCCTGGAGGAAACCCGCAACGGTTTTGTCTTAGCCATCGTGACTGCGGCGGGGGCGAACACCGGCGCGATCTATGTTTACGACGAACCGTGCAGTGCATTGTTCATGTTTGAGGTCGACGAGCGCTGCGACGATTTCAGCCGCCGTGAGATCGGGTACCTGGTGCCAGCAGTTGTCAAGTGCCTGAACGGGCCCGACCGCTCGCGCTCCCAGCACCGCCGGCGCCGGCGCGCACATCGGACAACCCGGTCCGGTTCAGTCGCCATTGCCACAACACGTTCGAGCGTTGCCGCTGTTGCTGCGTAACCACGTTTTGCGCTCAATGCTCACACCCAGCCTGGTACTCCACTGCCGGGCTGGGTCTTTTCCTTTCCTGCTGTCTCCAACGGCACGCTCAGGCGTAGGGTCGAGCCGATCAAGTGTAGTGTTTTACCGATTCCATCTCACTTAAGAAAGGATCGAGCGACAGTAGGGGCGCTCGATGCGGGTAATTCTCATGCCAAAATCTGTAAACAGGGTGGCCCTGTTGGGTCACGTCGGTAAGGAACCGGAAGTGAACAACACGCCCAGCGGCACACTTGTTGTGAAGTTCACCCTCGCAACCAGTGATCGCTACAAGGACAACCACGGCGACTTCCAGGAGCGCACCGACTGGCACAGCCTCGTTGCGTTCAGCAAGACCGGGGAGATCATTCGCGACTACGTGAAGAAGGGCTCCAAGCTCTACATCGAAGGAAAGCTTCAGACCAGGAGCTGGGACGACACGGAATCCGGTCAGAAGCGCTATAAGACCGAAATTGTCGTCAGGGAGATTTCGCTACTTGGCGACTCCAACGGCAGCCGCGGTGGCAACACCAACGTCAACAAGCGCAACGGTCGCCATGCGGCCGATGCGACCTACGGCACCGACACCGACTATGCTGGAGACGATGGGATTCCTTTTTAGGATGAACAGCCGCACATTTCCCCTCTCACTCCGCTGCTGCATTGCAGCAGTCCCGCCCACAGCTGTCTAAACAGCAGCCCTGCCACCAGGCTTCCGGCGTTGAGCCTCTCCATTCAGCGCCGACAAGATTGATGTCCAACGCGCGCGCGTATCGTCCCTCACGCCGAGGGCTGGCGAGTACGAAAGCTCGCCACAACATTCCTGTCTCGATGAGCAGTCCCACCTATATATATGATGCGCGGACGTCATCATGCACACCGAACGGGAGAGTCGCCACCCAGTTGTCTCACCAGGTTCACCAGGAGGCGCCAGTGTCCACCTTCACACCCGCCGTACTCTCGCTCGATCAGGACTCCCGGTATGCAGACGATGAAGCGGATGCATTGCTCGCCGGCAGCGCTGAAGAGCTTGGACGTCTGCGCTTCACGATCATCCTAATCGCGAGATGGGAACAGTCCAACAGCCTCACTCCGCAACGTCGCAAAACGTTTAGCGAAGAACTCAGTAAACTTCGTGCGTTGTATCTTGGCATGCTCGACGAATTGGGCATGGCCTTTGGTGTCCAACAGGCAACGAAGACCCAGGAGCAGGTTGAGCGTACCGTCTCTGTTCCGCAGGGAATGCTGCCACCATCCAACCCATGCTTCAAGAGATACTGTTCTGAAAGCACGCTGCCAACAAGTCTTTTCCCTCTCCGGTCCACACGCCGTGGAGTCTGACGCTCAACTTCACCCAACACGCTCAGCGTCACCTCGACCAGCCGCCCGCTCCAAAGCAGGCGCATTTCGCGGAAAGCAGGCTTTGTCCCATGCTGAAACGCTTCATCCAAGCAGCTTGTTCCTTCTTTCATCGGCCGAAGCAGAGAGCTTACGACATCCTGGCCCGGTCGCCGATCGATCCACTTTCGATCCCCGCTTTCAAACGCACACCACCTACCTCATCTCGACGTGCCACTCCTGCAGCTTGAACTGATGGTGATTGGGGTGCCGTTTTCGATTCCGCCACCAAGGGTCAAGGAAATGCATCTGGAACCACTGCTGGACCAGCCGAGCAACAGCAGTCTCAGAATGCATTGAAGAGACACTTCATCGCGGGCTTCGACTGACCTTGGCACCGACCACCCTGGCGGGAGTCAGGCTCTGGCTCGGCGCGCTCGAAGGCAAGTTCGCAGCATGCGCCGATCGTAGCGGGCGAAAGACGCTGAAATATTCGTTCTAAATCCAGTCGAGGCGCAAGAGCCTAGCTCTATGCGCCTCGCCGGTTCGCTGGGTTGGACCATTTTGCACCGTTGCGGGTACATCCATCTCCCGCTCCGGCAGAGCCGTCCTGTCGCTCATCCCCCACAGGGGTCAGTGCCGGACGCACTCCTTGGCAAGGGGCTCAGCATCCACGCCGGTTATTTCACCGGACTTCCGGAGGTGTGTTGCCTTTTCCCACTTCCGGCAGGTTCCGTGGGCCAAGAGCGCTATGCGCAACAGGTATCTCCCACAGCATCACTTCCCGCGTGCCTAGCGACTGTGCTCGCCTAACCTTGCTAGCGAACCGCCCTTTGCCGCCCCTCGCGGTAGGTCTTTCAACATCCTTATTAGGTAACAACTCCTGCGAAATGTCAAGATCGCCACGCTGCAATTGAAGTACGCGGCTTAGCAGAAACAACCACAACTTTTCCGAATCAACCGTGTTGCGCGCACCATGCAACGACGATGATCATTCACATTTCATATATCGGGGTTCTTTCTCGTGTCCGCGCTCCATAACGTCGTTTCCACAGAATGATTCCGCGTGGCGTCCTTGTCTTTAATCCCGAGGAAGAGGGAATCTAGCGTTCGGTGCAAGCCACCCACCATGACAGGTAACCAGGAGGCATGCCGGACTTGCTCCCAACAAAATCTGCGCTCACCTGATGGTATTGCCGAAGGAGTCTGCCAATGTCCACCCAATCGACTGCGGTGATCCTGCCGGTGACTCACGCCCAGGCCGCCGAATACATGCACATGTTCGCAAATCGCAGAGCTTACCTGCGCCAGAGTCACTACCCAAGCAAGAAATCTGGGCGCTTCTATTTCTACAAGGCGTGCAACCGGGAGTCGAAACAACCTCTCAGCCTCGACGTTGCCACTGTTCAAGGCCATCTTGAGGGCCGGTTCACCATCGGCATCTACGCAATCAATCCCGAATCGCAGCGCTCAAAGTGGACTGCGATCGATGCCGACTACGCTGAAGCTCGCCGAGATCTCCTCCAGCTCCAACAGGCCTTCCGTGAAGATGGAATTGAGGCCCTGATGGAACGGTCACGCCGCGGGGGCCATCTCTGGATCTTCCTTGCAGAGCCGTTGCCATCAAAACTCTGCCGGCTCTACATCTTGAATGCAGCGCGCCGCCTCGGTGTCGCGATCAAGCAGAACGAGGATGACGGGATTGAGGTTTTCCCTCGTCAGGACGCACTCCAGCCGGGAGAATTTGGCAATGCTATTCGCGGCCCTCTAGGGATACATCGTGCCAACCAGGTACGGTATTGGTTCGAGGATGCCGCGCCCACCCTTGACGCTCAGCTCGAGCTCCTTCGCGATGTCAAACGGGTCACTTGGAAAGAACTCGACTCACTCACCAAGGGAATGTCCTCCATCCCGGATGCGGTCACTCCCAAACCTTTTGTCGATCTGTCTGCTCGTGGGGGCAAGGACCGGGGCTTCCGGATACTCAGTTACGTCCGCCCTGTCCGGCGCAGTGGCCGGAATTACGTCGCCCAGTGCCCGTCATGCGCCCAGCGCGGCGAGGATCGGCATGAAACTCACCTCTCAATCTCCGTTGCCGAGCCCCGCATGTATCGATGCTGGGCAGGCTGCACCAAAGAAATGATTCGCTCCGCCCTCGGCTGCCCAATTCTTCCAAGCACGCATTTCGCTAGAACCGCATGAGGGGAGGGAGCAGATGGAAATTTGGCGGCGCCATAACCAGCCACGAGAGTAGTGAAGGTTTTGTCTTCGTGGCATTCCCTCTCAGTGCGATTTGCGCTAGTTTTTCGGCATGACCACCGACGTCTCCCTCACGTGCATCGACTGCGGCGACATCTTCCCATTCACTGTTAAGGACCAGGGATACTTTCGCGAGCACAACTACTCGACTCCTGTCCGATGCAGGTCCTGTCGGTCAAAGAGGCGCCAGCTGCGTGCCGCATCCGAGGACCGCGGAGTGGACGCGCAACCTGCGGCGCAACAGCCGGCAACGACTGGTGTGCGCATCGTCTGCTCGGGGTGCGGTCAGGATGCTGAAGTGCCGTTTCAGCCACGGACCGACCGCCCTGTCTACTGTCGCGCATGCTACGAAGCGCACAAATCAAAACGCGCGAGCTAAAGGCGGCAACAACTTCATTTTCATCTCATACGGCGGAGCCCCATAGCGCGCGACTTCCGCATCTTCAGGAGGCACGATGGATGGCACAACAAAGAAATACACCATCGAATTTTTGTACGCCGACAACAAGCAGCTCTACCAGGCCGACGTAGAGCTGTCCTGCGAGGAGCACTCAGGCGTCGTCAAGTTTCTCAGGAAGCTCGAACGCACCGGCGCAATTGAGCTCACCACAGAAGGCGGCTGCTTCATATACCAGTACCGTGACCCTCAGTTCATAGGCTTCGAGCAGCTTGAAGCGGATTGGAAGGCAGGCACACTCGAATATGGGAAGGATCACGAGATGCAGCTGTGAGCGTCTTCGCCGAGCCATTGTGAGATTTCGACGGAAGGCCAGCCTTCCGTTGGAGCGTGCGCTACCACTTGTCCGCCGGCAGGCTCGACGAGCTGCATGTGCTGGCCGCCTCCACGCTACGACTCACCCCACTCCGGCACAGCCGCGCACCGCGCTTCGGATCTCAGAAGCAGACCACGCGGCAGATGGTTGCATTCATGCGAAGGCGGTCATCGGCAGCAACACCAACGAGACGCCCACATCCTCACGTCCAGTAACGGCGAAAGATGTTGTGTGCTAAACGAGGTTCTTATGACAATCGGTTCGAAGAGCATTTTGTACGGTGCTCATCAGTTCATTCTCCACCCCATCATGGTTGCAATCGCGTGGACCAGGCTTTTTGGTTTCCCACTCGACGCGCGGCTGTGGTTTGCCTTCTTCCTCCACGATATCGGCTATTTCGGCTGCACGGACCTGGACGGTCTCAGCGGTGCACGGCATCCAGAATGCGGGGCACGCGTGATGCGCGCGCTTTTCGGAAACAAGTGGGGCGACTTTACCTTGCTCCACTCCCGCGACTACGCGAAGGCAAGCGGTCAGCCAGTCTCTCAACTCTGTCTCGCAGACAAGCTTGCCACCGCCATTACCCCGGCGTGGCTGTATCTTCCCATGGTGTGCTTGACAGGGGAGATTGGCGAGTACATGCGCAACACTTCCGTGAGGAACGGCGACCAGTTCCACAGCGTTATTGGAGCCAGAACAGGCGATGTGGCCGTGTGGTTTGAGGAACTGCGCACTTTCAACCATCGCTGGATCGAGCGGAGCAGAAGCGCGGCCGTCGTTCCCGCACCGATTCGCGCGGCCTGAGCTGGGAGAGTCCAACCTCTCTTGAAGTGGTCAAATCCTAACCGCGTTTCCCCGGGGCCCATCCAGGTCCCATTGCACTCGGAGGTACACGTGACATTTGCCAACAGCGATCAAAAGACCTGCACGGGCTGCGGAACCACCTGCGCATGCGGAGGCAACAACAAGACGTCAAGAAGTAGGGGATCTTTCAAGTCCATTCTCATTGCCCTGCTTGTCGTGGTAGGACTCCAGTTTGGCTACGGAACCTTACTGCTGCTCACCAAGGAGGCCGCAAAGAGAAAGGTCGAGTACATTCCTTATACGACCCATATGAACACTCGATTCGGCTACTCCTTGTGCTATGACCCCAACCTCTTCACGCAGCAGCCGTCGACGCCAAAGAGCGACGTCGAGATCTTCACCTCGAGGGATGGACACGCTTCCTTCGCTGTGTATGGTTCAGTGCTAGGCTCCTGGGGGCTTCCGCAGATATTCGATATGCAGGTCAAGTCGTTCACAGACCAGGACTCGTCCGCGATCGTGACCGGCCGCGCCTTGCAGCCGATGAGTTATGACATTTCTGCAACAACGCTCCATACCCGTCAGTTCGAGAATGGGCTATTGCAGGATGGAGTGATCAAGCGGCTTCGCATCCAGTACGACGAGGACAGCGCCGGCACCTACAGCGCCGCCGTTGGCCGCATGCTGGAATGCTTTCACAACACA
>Ga0302140_10006017_pt1 | contig 15257 bp, 11 predicted proteins | sample I_Bog_E1_1_FD_202095 | JGI IMG/M metagenome (GOLD analysis project Ga0302140, IMG submission 202095) | Peat permafrost microbial communities from Stordalen Mire near Abisko, Sweden - I_Bog_E1_1 | ecosystem: Environmental > Terrestrial > Soil > Wetlands > Peat | place: Sweden: Abisko, Stordalen...
CGATGGCGATATGGCGGTAATCACCCCTGCGGGCGTTCAGCTTACCGATTTCGACGGCAAGCTCATCCAGCGCCAGGTGCAGCACGTGACCTGGGACCCCATCATGGCGGAAAAGGGCGGCTTCAAACACTTCATGTTGAAGGAGATTTACGAGCAGCCCCGTGCCGTCCGCGATACTACGTTGGGGCGCGTTTCGCTCGACACTGGCCACATTTTTCTCGATGAGATGCAGATCAGCGATGCTGAATTTCGCGCCGCAAAAAAAATCAACATCGTGGCTTGCGGCACCAGTTGGCATGCCGGACAAGCCGGCAAGTTCATGATCGAAAGCTTTGCCCGCGTCCCGGTAGAAGTTGATTACGCCAGCGAGTGGCGCTACCGCGATCCCATCGTCGGCAAGGATACGATCACGCTGGTGATTTCTCAGTCCGGGGAAACCGCCGATACCATCGCCGCCCAGCGCGAGGCGAAAGCGAAAGGCTCGAAGACTTTGGCCATCTGCAATGTGGTTGGCTCGATGATTACTCGTGAGGCCGAGGGCACGATCTACACGCACGCCGGCCCGGAAATCGGCGTGGCCTCCACCAAAGCCTTCACCTGCCAGCTGACCGCGCTGTATCTTTTCGCACTTTTTCTGGCACAGGTACGCGGCGCCATGACCACCGATCAAACCGGCGCCGCCGCGCAGGACCTGACCCTTATTCCGGGCAAGCTCGAAAAGATTCTCACCAATGACGGAGTCTGCGAGGACCTCGCGAAACGCTTTCAGCGCGCTCAGGATTTTCTTTTCCTCGGCCGCGGCATTCACTATCCCATCGCGCTAGAAGGCGCGCTGAAGCTGAAAGAAATCTCCTACATCCACGCCGAGGGATATCCAGCGGGGGAAATGAAGCATGGTCCCAACGCACTGATTGACGAAAATCTTCCTGTGGTCGTCATCGCCACGCGCGACACGAATAATCCCGACTCGATGCTGCGCTACGAGAAGACGATGTCCAACTTGAAGGAAGTGAAGGCCCGTTCCGGCGTCGTAATTGCTTTAGCCACCGAAGGCGATGAAGAAATCAAAGAAGCCGCCGACCACGTCCTCTACGTTCCCGCCACGACAGAAGAACTCTCCCCAATTCTGGAAATCGTTCCTTTGCAATTGCTCGCGTATCACATCGCGGTACGAAGAGGATGCGACGTCGACCAGCCGCGGAACTTGGCCAAGTCGGTCACCGTTGAGTAGACGGGATTAAACTCCCGCAAGCACTGTCTGGCATTGCCTGATCTTTCCCGCCCCGTGCTAACATTGCCGCGTCCCCTAATCCCCATCCGGAGGCGTTGTCCATGTACAAATCAATTTGTGCAACGGTTGTTTTGCTAACAGCGTTCGCGTTCATGTCGGGAAGCAGATCAGCCGATGCTTCCCCGACAGCGCCAATCAGTCCGCCAATCGTGGCGCATGGCAAATTAACGAACCAAACATCTACCATTCCGACCATCACGATCTTCACACCCGCACAAACGGGACTGTATAGGCTGTCCATCTACGCCACCATTTCGAAACCCGACCCTGGCAGCGGTTCAGACTGGATAGTGAACGTAGGTTATACGGACGACAGCGGCCAAGGGCAGCCATTGGGAGACCTCCTTTACGCATATAACGCATATCCGGGAGAATTCTCAATCCAAAACTTCATTGAGGGTACCGGTGGGCCGACTGTGACGCTAGAGGCGGAGGGGGGAACGCCAATCACCTACAGCGTGACTGAAAATGGGCCGCCCGATAATAGTGCCTACTCGCTCTACTACACGCTTGAGCGGCTGGAATAGTCTTCTTACGAGTTTCGCTCCAAGAAGGGCCGACGAGATTCACTTTCGACTGGCATCGTCAGCAAGGCCAGCGATCGGGTCGTGCGGAGTTTGATTGGCCTCGACGATAAACTTCACCAGGAAACCAAGGCCGGTTCCCATGATCCCGGCAGCTACTACGGCGACCAACGTCAGTTTTACGAATAATTCCATATCTACTCGGCTAAAAACTACTATCCCACTCGATAAGCATACGCCAAAACCATCGACGTCACCAATAAACATAGGAAACCTAAACTGATAGCAAAGCTCCCCCAGAGAAATTTTTGCGGAGTGTGCTCATAAACGAATCGCCGGATGAGCACGATTACCGAACTCAGTAGGAAATTGATTCCAACGACTGCGATTCCCACCACGGCAGCATGGACCCCGAAAGCCTTTGCAATGGTGTCGTTCTCAAATATCGATCCAGTCGCTCCGATTCCGAGCACCGCCAAATCCAAGGCCGTTTCCAGAGCAATGTCCTAAGTAGGCGGATTCTTGCCGGAGGCAGTAGCAAAAACAACGAACGCTACTCCAAAAACAAACGGTACGCCAAGATGCCCCAGCACCACCCACCACACTTTGAGGCCTCCTGAAACGCCCAGTCTAATTCAGAAAGTTCACCTTGAAACGGCGGAGTTTGCAGGAATTACTCACGATTCCCGTTTAGGGATGGTGAGAGATGGTTGCTGCTATCCGGCCTCAACGTCGGTGTGGCAGAAATCGTCTCCCTTAAATAGCAGCGGCTCGCCTTTATCCTTCGCCAGGGCATACGCAAAACAATCTCCCAGGTTGAGCCCAGCTTTGTGCCGGCCCTTGCCGAAATCGCGGTAGGCCTGCCGGGCGATCTCGGCTTGCCTTGGTGTCACGGCTTCCACCGTAATCCTCGAGGCGCGAAAAAAATCGTCGCATCGCCGGCTCGCGATGGCGTCCCTTGCGCTATCAATGACAACTGCAGTTTCCACGTAGCTGACCGCCGAAACGCGGCATCCCGCAGGCGAGTCGACTGCGGACTCGATCGCTTTTGTGAAGTCGGGTGCCTCTGGCTCGGCGCGCAGAATCGCAACTATGGAGGATGAGTCGAGAATCACTTCCACAGCCCTCGCTCGTCATAGAGATCCTCGATCTCCATGGGCTTCAACGGACCTTTGAGACGAGCGGCACACTCTTGTCCAATCTTCATCAACTTCTCCGCCATGCCCTCCTTCGATTTGCCTCGCACTCGCTCCAACCGCTCCCGCACGGCCTTATCGACCGCTCCCGTCATACTCTCGCCGGTGATGTGTGCGAGTTTTCGAACCAGCCGGTGGGTTTCCTCGTTCTTAATGTTCAAACTCATTTTCTACCTTCTACCCTATCGTAGGTAGAATTCTACCATAAGGTGGCACTGGAACCCAAAAACAAGCTTCCCGAGCGGTTGGGAACGACAGATACGCCGGACGCTCTTTCGAATCCAGCGCCTCACGCCCGGAGATCAGGCGGAATTACGGCACCAACTCAAATACGGTTCCAAAGTTGTAAGTTCCGCCGCTTTGGGTTGTCCCATAGAGGTTGCCGGATGCGTCGAAAACCAGACTCGCCGCCGGAGAGCTGCCTGACCCTGACTCACCGAAATTGAAAAGTATGTTTTCCGTCCATGCTCCGCCGGAAGATGGGGTCAACTTATAGACGATGCCGCTGGGATTAATTCCACTCCCACCATTTACCGTAGTGCCATATAAACTGCCGGAAGTGTCGAAGATCACGCCGCCCTGGGGAGGGAATCCATCCGTACCGTCTGCGCTGAAGTTGTGCAAGACCACTTCGCTCCAGCTCCCCCCGCTCTGCGGCACCAGCTCAAAAACCGTGCCTTCCGCGTACTGCCCTCCGCCGACGTTCGTGCCGTAGAGATTGCCGGACGAGTCAAAAATAACTCCCGCGTCGGGCACCAATCCGTCAGTTAGGTTGTTATTAAAGCTGTACAGTATTTTCTCCGCCCAGCTTTCCCCCGCACCTCGCACCATCTCGAAGACGGTGCCGTAACCATAAGCGCCGCCATCGGTCGTCGTCCCATAAAGATTGCCCAAAGCATCGCTGACCAGGCCTGGCAAGGGATTAGCACCGTCCAAATGTTTCGTTCCATCGTGATGGAAAGTATGGAGAAGATGTTCGCCCCACTGCCCAGCCTTGGGGATGAGTTCGAAAACAACTCCCTGCGAATAGGCGCCGCCGAGATTGGTGACGCCATAGAGCTTGCCGGAGCCGTCGAAGATCACGCCGCCCAGCGGGCTGAAACCGTCGACACCGCCCTTAAAGCTGTAGATGATTTTCTCCCTCCATGCCCCGCCAACGTGCGTCAGTTCGAATACAGTCCCGCAACCCATATCAATTTCGCAGTCGCCGATGCCCCCGGTGGAAGTGGTGCCAAAGAGGTTGCCGGAAGCATCGATGGTGAGGCCCGCATAGGGAAAATACCCGTCGGAGCTTTCGTTGTTGAAGTTGTGCAGAATCTCTTCCGTCCATCCCCCGCCGGCCTGCGGCGACAGCTCGAACACCGTTCCTAATCCGACAGCCCCGCCGGCATAGGTGGTGCCGTAGAGGTTTCCCGCTTTATCGACTACAAGGTTCGAGAGCGGATTGGAACCATCTGTGAAAGGGCCGGTGAAGCTGTGCAACACCGTTTCCACCTGCGCCGCAGCAGTGGTGGCCGCAAACAGCGCTGCCATTACAAAAACCGTCAGGGTGATTTTCTGGCGTTTCTGGCGTGACATGGAGTCCTCCTAAGGACGCGAAGTCGAGAACGGTGCCGGATCTTTTCCAGCGCGAAGAGCACTTTCAACAGGAACGAAGGGTGAGAAATGGTTCTCACTCGGGGGAGACAGGAGTCTAGCGATGAGGAGAAATAAAAGTCAAGGCTTAGACGTTGCTGGCTGAGGAATGCGACAACACCCTTCGCAGACGCCATAGAACCCACGCCAACAGCGCAGTCGCACCGGCCCACACTGCAAACGCCGCATCCACCACCCACCCCTCAACCGCCCCAACCCTTCTCAATAAAAACGGCAGGAAATTCCAGGTCGTGATGTGAACGTAGTCCCACGGATCTTGCGTCATCGACTCATTGTTCAATCCCCAGGCCTGCATTTTCCCCATCGCGAATGCGACAATGTTTTCAAAGCGCAGCGCGATAACAAATGTCGGATGCCCCATGGTCTCCATCTGATAAATTTCCAGCGGCAACCAGAACGCAAGCGATGCCAGTTGAATGATTAGACTCACGGCGATGATCGCAAGCGCTCCGCGCCATGCCCCCGCGCCTATGTCCGGCCGGAAGCGCAGCAACAACGGAACCGCCAGCATCGCCGCCAGTTCCACCGAAGTTGAAACATAGCGATCGCCCCAGGCAAAATCTCCCGCCCAAAATGTGTATCGCGCATAGAAGCAAATGTAACCGAGCAGGAGCACCAGCGAGGTCACACCGTAGGCGCGAACTTCTGGCGTCAATTTCCTCCACAAGGCCACCAGCAAAACAATTCCCAACAGCAATAAAGGATCGAAAAGAAAAATCGATTTCTCCGGCTTGAAAAGCGGGCCTATAACGCCCTCAATAAACGGAGTCGTCCAGGGAAAATTCGCCGGCAGCGTCGGATCGTGCAAACGCTGCTCTAAGGCAAATAACGAAACGTACGTATTGGTGAACGAACCGAAGCGATAAAACTGGTAAAGCCGGTCCAGTAAAAGAAAAAATGCATACACTGGAGCCGCGACCTTGCAGTACGCCACCAGCCTTTTCCAAAGTTCGCGTCCACGCACGTGCTCAAACCAAAGCACGAGAAGTATGAAAACTCCTCCCGCAATCAGATCCAGGCCAGTCGTCAGCCGGGTCAGCAGGTTTAGTCCGAGCGCGGCGCATCCCCAAAAAAGCGCGCGCCGGCTCCCGGTCCGCAACCACTCATATTGAAATGAAAATCCTGTGAGCGTTAGCAGCATGATGTAGTTGTTCTCCATCATGTTCTGCGTGTAATGAAGATGCGTGGTACAGAACAATAGCGCCAGCACGCCCAGCACGGATTCCCGCACACTGAAGCGCAACTGCCGCAGCAACCGGAAGCCGATCAGCGCGGTCAACACATTCACCAGGATGCTGACGCTATAACTCACGACAATACTGCGCACCGCCGGATCGTCCCCATATTCAGAAAAAATATTCCAGTGCGCGATCCACGTGCCGATCAGGTCGGAAGGAAACATCAGCAGAGACTGTCCGATGCCATACCAGCTGTAGAGCCGGCCGCCGCGGCCATGCAATCCGAATTCGGGATACTCGTTGGGGAAAACCTGCGGCTGGGGAGTCCACAACCAGTGCGTAGTTTGTAGCCGGTGCATCGTGTCAGCCGTGCCGAGTTCGCCGGACTGAACGACAAACGCCAACAGTCCGGCAGCGAGGCATAGAAGCACTAGAGGATCAGTTCCCCAACGGCGGAGACGCGAGTTCATCGTTGCGATACTAATACATGTAGCCACGTTCTCAGTCGAACGCGACAGACTGTATCCGGAAATTCCACGCCTTTCTGTTCAGCCGGTTCTCCGGGCGGGCAGGGACAGCGGAAAACGCGGGAATCCTGCTTCGCGCCAGAGTCCCCGCGCCATCCCCGTGTCCAAAAACTACTTCTTCGGCGGTGCGCCTTTCGGCGGCACGTTCCCCCCCTCGGCATAGGCCACGTACTGAGCGATGACCGAATTCACCGTTGCCTGGGTTAGGTAGCCTCGCAGCACGCAGTTTTGGAGATTGGCCTTAATTCCGGTCCACTCCGTGGTTGTGAAGTGTAGTCCCGGTATGCCGCTGTTTATCATCTTCAAGATGTGTTGCACCGTGTCTTCGCAAGTAACTTCGCCGGGCGGCGGCGCTGGCGTGGCTTTATACAGTGCCAAGACGACGGGATTCGTATTCTGATCCGCCACGAAGTTTAGTCCCGCAGCCGGCGTGGGAGGACCAGTTACGCTCACCCACCTCTCGAAATCAGCGTTGCTGATCGCGATATGAGAGTACGCAGCGATAGTCTCATTGCCATTCGCGGTAGACACCCATCCATCCACGTTGCCGCTGGTTGTAAGCGATCCATCGGGATCCGGCGAGACCGTCACAAACGTATCGTCGACCAGGCTTCCAATCGTTTCGTCGAAGGCGTCAATGCTCGCGCCCGGAATTCCACTTCCTCCGGGCGGAGGTAAATACACAAATAACGCAACGATTGGATCAGAGCCCACCGTTGCGGAACCCGGCGGCGTGTTCGGATCAAATGACGTCTGTCCGCCATTCGTCCCTCCTGAGACGTTCACGAATGCAAGTGTGTAGGTCACAGGCGGACTCCCAGTTGTGTCCGTAATCTGCTTCGGCATCATTCCGAGCGTAACCTTAAACGTGCCCGGGCCAAGATTGCCGGGCGATCCCGACAAACTATCGATGGGAGTGAATCCCCCGTAAGCGCTGGTATTACGGGGCTGGCGCGTGTGCATACCGATGCCTGTGTAAACGACGTAGTTGAGCGTTAATTGCGGCATAGACGTCCCCTTTGCGTTAGGTTCGCGAGTTCTTAAGCGGCCTGACTGAACCGTTGGCCGCCTCGCTGCCGGCCTGCGCCGGGATCCCAACTCACTAGATAGTGAAGTCCTGACACGAAACGTTTCGATCAGGAGACACAATATTCTTGGCGTGGCTTTCGCCCACTTGTTCGGCTTAACGCGATAGACTGTATCCGGAAAATCCATGCCCTTCTGTGCAGCCTGCGGTACCGATATCCCAGCCACGGGGCGCTTCTGCCCGGCCTGTGGAGCGTCGACCAGCAACACCGACGACGTGGCCACGCTCGACTTTGCTACGGCAACCTCGCCGCTGCCGCCGCGTCCAGCATCATCAAGTTCGCGAGGTTCCTCGCGCCCTTCCAGTTCCGCCGAATATCAAAGCGAAGGCCGCTTTCTTCCCGGACGCCTGCTGGCCAGCCGTTACCGCATCATCGCCCTGTTAGGAAAAGGCGGCATGGGCGAGGTTTACCGCGCCGACGATCTTACCCTCGGCCAACCCGTCGCACTCAAATTTCTTCCCGATGAAGCCGCCCGCGATCAGGCGCTGCTCGAACGTTTCAAGAATGAAGTCCGTATCGCGCGCCGCGTCTCTCATCCCAACGTTTGCCGCGTCTACGATGTCGGCGACGTCGACGGCCACACCTACTTCACTATGGAATATGTCGACGGCGAAGATCTCGCGTCCTTGCTCCGCCGCATTGGACGGCTTCCGGAAGACAAAGCTCTCGACATCGCCCGCCAACTTTGCGCCGGAATGTCGGCCGCCCACACCAAGGGAGTTCTCCACCGCGATCTGAAACCCGCGAACATCATGCTCGATGGCCGCGGCCAGGTGGTCATCACGGATTTCGGCCTGGCTGGCATCGCCGACCAGATTGTCGGCAACGAAATTCGCAGCGGCACTCCCGCCTACATGGCGCCCGAGCAACTTGCCGGAAAAGAAGTGAGCACGCGCAGCGATATTTATTCCCTCGGCTTGGTGCTGTACGAAGTCTTCACTGGCAAGCGTGCTTTTTCGGCAAAGCCTGATCAGAAGCCAGGTTCGACGCCTAGTCGAGATGTCAGCCGGCCATCCTCGTTCGTCAAGGATTTAAATCCTGTGATTGAACGCGTAATTCTTCGCTGCCTGGAAGAAGAGCCTTCCGCTCGTCCGGCAACAATTCTCAGCGTGGCAGCGGCCCTGCCCGGCGGAGATCCCCTGGCCGCCGCCCTCGCAGCGGGAGAAACTCCCTCGCCGCAGCTAGTGGCGGCGTCCGGCGAAACCGCCGGGTTGCGTCCCCGTGTAGCCGTGATTTGTCTCGCAGCAGTATTGTTGGGGCTGGCAGCGGTTACATTCCTGTCCGCTCACTACAGCGCTCTGGAAAAGATGAATCTGGAGCAGACTCCCGAAGTCCTCACCCAGAAAGCTCACGAAATCGTTAGTCAACTGGGATATGGTGGACGGCCCGCCGACAGCACCTACGGCCTCGACTACGATGGCGATTTCCAAACCTTCGTCGAGAAAAACGAGAAGCCTCCACACTGGGAGACCATCCTTCCTGCCCGGCCTTCCCTGCTCTATTACTGGTATCGGCAAAGTCCCGACACGCTGGTGGCCAGCGATTTCCGGGATAATGTCCTGACCCCGGGCATCGTTACGGAAAACGATCCCGCAACGGTGACCTCGGGCATGATCAATCTTCAACTCGATCCCCAGGGACGATTGATTTATTTCCAGTCCATCCCTCCGCAGAAGACCGAGGAAAAGAAAGACGCAAAGAAGGACACGGCAACACCCACCGCGATTGACTGGAATCCTCTTTTCACAGGCGCCGGTATTGATCCGGCGAAATTGCAACCGGTGCAACCAACCTGGGCGTCATTAGCCACGACCGACACACGCGCGGCTTGGACTGGAACATGGCCAGGAACTTCGCGTCCCTTGCGCGTCGAAGCCGCCGCCTTCCAGGGCAAGCCAGTTTTTTTCCGGCTGATCGGCGACTGGACGAAACCCGACCGTTTAAAGATCGAGGAGCCACGCTCGTTCGCACAAAAGGCTCAGGAAGTCATCAGCCCGCTGCTGCTGCTTTTCGTGTTGCTCTTTTCCGCATTCCTGGCGCGCAGAAACTACCGCCAGGGACGAGGCGACCGCGATGGCGCGCTACGTCTGGCCCTCACGATGTTTCTGCTCGAGATAGCCCTGTGGCTTTGCCGCAGCCACTTCTCCTCGCTGCGAGACACACTCGGGCTTTTCATCATGGCTACCAGCACGGCCTTGTTTCTCTCGGGCACAGTCTGGATGTTATATCTCGCGATCGAACCCTGGGTGAGGCGGCATTGGCCGAAGACGATGATCTCCTGGAGCCGCTTAATCTCCGGACAAGTACGCGACCCACTGGTAGGCCGCGACATTCTTTTCGGAGTGATTCTTGGCGTGGTTTGGATTCTCGTCTTCCAGCTGCGCTACATTCCCATGATGCACATGGGTGCGGTCCCCGGCCTGGGCACGACCGATGCGCTGATGGGCGGGCGCAGCGCGCTGGGCGGCTGGCTGCAGCAATGGCCCCAATCGATCCAAACTACTTTGGTATTCTTCTTTATATTATTTGGACTCAAAGTCCTTCTCCGCAAGGAATGGATTGCCGCCATTGTTCTAGTCGCCATCTTCGCCCTGCCCCGCGGCTTCAGCAGTCCATACGCCTCGGTCGAGGTTCCGGCACAGATCATTGTCTACGGCATCGCTGCGATTATCGTACTTCGCTTCGGGTTCATTCCGCTGCTGTGCGCCATATTCACCATCAATCTGCTGGCCAACGTACCGTTCTCCTCGGATTTTTCTACTTGGTATATGCCGTCTTCGATCATGGCATTGCTCAGTGTTGTGGCTCTGGCAGGCTGGGGTTTCTACAACTCGCTGGGTGGGGAGGCAGTTTGGCGGCCGGAACTGGAGTAAATCGGTATCGCGCGTGGGGGACGCCCGGCGCATACGGAAATCACGGGACGTTCAAAATAGCCCTGCGTTCATCATCCGGAAAGATGCAGAGGCGAGGTCAGCATCGCGCGTGATAAAAGTAGCCTTGATTTTTCTGTGAGCGCGACGTAGCGCTCGTCACTGCGGTGCTGAGTGACAACCCGGTGAAATCTTGTAGGTGTACCTTTCGAAAGAAGCGGGCCGGGCGAGTAGACCAGCTAACTTAGACAAGGTAATTTTAGACCATGTAGTAGAGAGGCTGTTGCTCCGCTCCCATGCAGTCGACTTGCGAGCAATGTTCGCAGGGATTCACTTCCAGGAGCGCAAAAACATGGCGAACGGCTTTGAGCGTGGCCGAGAACTTTTCTTGTTCTTCCGGGAAGACGCGATCCGCGGGGAACCAATCATAGAACCGCAGATTCGCCATTCCCTTCGCGAAACCAGGACGAACGCCGCAAAGCAACACTGTCACTCCGCGCGCAGCCATGTCATGCAGAAAGTGGTCGAAGCGTTCGAGAGCAACCATGTCGGGATTGCGTGTGCGTTTAAGGCGCAGCACGACATGACGAATGTTTTCCTCGACCGTACGCTGCTTTAGGTGATCGAAGCAGTGGTCCAATTCTGGAGCGGCGCCAAAGAATAATTCACCTTCCAGATCGTAAAGCAGCATGGCGATACAGGGAGGGTCCTCGGGCACGCGTTCGCGCACTACCCGGTCGCTGCTGACGATCAGCTGAGTCCAACGAAGCGACGCGGCGCGAGGAACAAACATCAAGATCGACAGTGCCACACCGATCAGGATGGAGAATTCGACGCTGATGAAAATCGCGGAAAATGCAGTCACCAGAACTAAGCGGAAGTCATAACGCGAAGCCCGCACGGCGTAACTCAACCGCTTCCAATCGACCAGGCGGACGGCTGTAACGCAGAGCAGGCCTGCCAGGGCAGACTTGGGAATGTAGCGGGCAAAGGGCGCGAGCGCAACCACCGTGATTGCGACCGTTCCCGCCGCGAAAACTCCTGAAAGGCGGCTCACAGCGCCCGCCTGAAAGTTAATGGCCGAGCGTGTCAACGAGCCGGAACCGGGCAAGCATTGAAAAAATCCTCCGGTAAGATTAGCCAAACCTTCCGCCAAACATTGCCGGTTGTAGTCGAGGGACTGGCGGGTTGTGTTGGCAATCGATTTGGCGATGGCCAGTGCTTCGAGGAGTCCGAGAAAGGCAATGGCCAACGCGCTTCCCGACATTTGTTTCACCCACCAGAGTTGAACCTGCGGGATGTGCGGCATGGGAAGGTTGCGCGGCACGCTACCCACGACAGCGATAACGGTCGAGCCGTCGTGGGCGGGTTTAGACCAGCCGAAACCGGCGGCCACCAGCGCCGCAACAATCAGGGCCATCAGCATGTCAAATTGCGGCAGGTGAAACTTGCGCGATAAATATCTGAGCAGAACGACAAGAACAATGGTTCCAAGTCCAATGCCCAGGGCCCGTGGGTTTACGTGGCCGCCGCTCAGCGTCAGCCAGATCCGGTAAAGCACATGCTGCTGGCCGGTTCCGCGGTCGCGCAGGCCGGTTAGGTTGCCAAGCTGAGTTAATCCCACCAGGGTGCCGGCGCCAGCCATGAATCCAATCACGACGGATTCCGAAATATAACGCGTTAAATCTCCCAGCTTGAATATCGCGATCAGTATCTGGATGCAGCCAATCATGATTCCTAAAAGGAACAGGGCCTGGTAGGCTTCGAGGTGCGCATCCGCATTGAAGAACCCGAGGGCGCTGAAGACTACGAGAGAAATTGCATTGGTCGGGCCGTTGATCAGATGCGAAGACGAACCGAAGATGGAGGCCACGAATGTGACCACGATGGCCGAATACAAGCCAAAGCGCGGGTCAACCCCCGCGATCAGGGCGTAAGCCATGGCTTGCGGCAGTGAGATGGCGGCGACGGTCACGCCGGCGAGCAAGTCATTCCGCGCCTTTAGCCAGGAGTAGTCGTATTTCATTCCCATCCCTCGTGCCCAGTTATCTGACTTCGGGTCATCGCATCGCACCGGCTCATGCCACAGAATGTAAATCCACGGCCGGTTCGTGGTGCACAGGTTTGGGCTGTTTCTGCTCCCAGTCAGTGAGAATTAAATTTGCCAGCTGTGACGCCTGCGCCCGAATCTCCGGCACAGCAGTCGTCTCCCACAGGCTGCCTTTGCGCGATGGGCCAAGGGTATGGAGAAAATCGGAAGCCTGACCTTGGGCGTCGATCAGCGCGCCTTGCTCAGAGGTGTCGAGTCCCAGAAATATTGAATCGGGCCGAACCAGTTTCTGGTGCAACAAACTGGTTAGCAGAGGATTTTCTATCCTGCGGCAATCTACTTCCGGGCCGGTACAGTTGATGACGCGCGCAACCCGCAGGGACTTGAGATCTGCGGTCTTGCGATCACGGTAGGTTACTTCGACTCCATCCGCATCTTCGGCATATTCCTCAACTCGGCCGGCATGGGTTTCGATCTGGCCATTCTGTATTTGCGTGGCCAGTGGAACCCCGATTTCCGGCGCTACGCGATGGCGATGAACTTCCCAATAAGGACGAACGTGACGCAGAAATCTGCGCCGTTCCTGGCGCGAAAGAGACTGCCATATGGCCGCGCTGAAAGGACGAAGCGAATCGATGACCGCTCGCCATCCACTGCCTTGCCCTTGCGCAGCCTCGATCTGGCAACGCACCAAGCGCAGAAGTCCGCGGACGGTTTTGGGCGAATTTTCATCCCAGAACGGTGTCCAGGTCGCGGTGGCTTTATGGTTTTGCGGCAGAAGCCCGCGGCGGGAAAGAAGATGGATGGTGCCCCCGAATCCGCGTGCCCGCAAAGCGATGGCGACATCGACGCTGGTCAGGCCGGAACCGATCAGCAGGACACCTTGTCCTTCGTCACTGGAAACATCTTTACCGGAAACATCTTTACCTAAAAGATCGAGCGCACCCGGTGCCCAGGGATCCGAGACATAATGCTGGCTGTGCGGAGTCTTCCCCGGCAACCGCGGATCGCCCGGAGGAAAATTGCCTAGAGCAAGAACCACTTTATCGGCCAATAAGGTCTGGCCACTGCGGAGATGGACCTCCGCCGCTCCGTCGGCGCGGGTGATCGAAACCGCTTCATCTTGCACGCGCTCAAATCGATCGGGGTGCAAATCGACTTCGTGCTGCAGTACGGACGCGATGTACGTGCCGTAAACCTGGCGAGGAAGAAAGTCGCCTGGATTGACGCCAATGTCGTGATGGACGCGCACCCAGCGCAGAAAATGCTCGGGATCGCCCGGAAAGGCGCTCATGTTCTTCGCCGGGACATTCAACAAGTGCTGCTGACACGGTGTACCGTAAGCTATACCCCGGCCCACCCGCGCGCTTCGCTCTACCAGCACCACTGAGACACTCGCCGTTGAGTTGCGCAGCACCTGCGCCGCGAACGTGGCTCCAGTAAAACCTCCGCCGATCACGGCGACGGTGAACTGGAGAATTGACTCCGGGCTGGCTTGATTCATAGCATCCTCAATTTTTTAATCAATCCCTATTACTTCCATGGACAATATGGTATATTGCGAATGGTTCCGAGGGAATCCCACTTTAGTGGTGGGAAGAAAGTCTCGAACATAGTGTGGAAAAAGGAAGTCCCCGGCGGAGGAAATACCGTGATCCTTTTTATCGAGAAGACCTGGTTCCTGTGGTGGATGCTGGCGATCGTCGTCGCACTGCGCTGGTTCCACCTGGTGTCGTCCAATGTAAAGCTGCAAGGCCTGGAAGCGCTGCCCCTCGAAGAAGAGGAAGCCTACGTGGATACCTGGCAGGTTCTTCGCAAAGGGCAAGTTATTTCTTTATTCAATACGGAAAGTGCCAACTAAGACCGGCGTCATTTTTCGTATTGATACTTTTGTAGATGAACGAATAAGTAGAGTCATGCCATGTCACTGTCGCCGGTTCCCAAACCGCTTTTGAGTTTCCCCGCTCCACCCACAAAGCATTTCAGCCTAAGGGCGTCCGCGCTGGTTTTTGAAGACGTTAAGTCCAAGGCATTGCTGGAGAGAATGCACTTGATCGGCCCCAGCACGGCAAATGTACTGGTGACTGGGGAAACCGGTACAGGCAAGGAACTGATTGCCAGACACGTGCACGAACTGAGCCCGCGGGCTGACGGCCCTTTTGTAGCCGTGAATTGCGGGGCCTTTTCTGAGAGCCTGGTGGAGAGTGAGCTATTCGGTCACGAGCGGGGCTCATTCACCGGAGCCACCGTGGCCCGCGCGGGATGGTTTGAAGCGGCGCGGGGCGGAACGTTGTTCCTGGATGAGATCGGAGATTTGCCGTTCGCCATGCAAGTGAAGTTGCTGCGCGTGCTGCAAGAACGACAAGTGGTTCGGCTCGGCTCGCGCAGCCCGGTCGCGATTGACGTTCGCGTGGTCGCTGCGACCAACGTGAATCTTGAGGATGCGGTTGCCGCGGGACGTTTCCGCGAAGATCTTTATTACCGCCTTCAGGTTGCCACGCTGCACATTGCTCCGTTGCGTGAACGGGCGGGGGACATTCTGCCCTTGGCGCAATATTTTCTTGGAGTTTATGGGCAGCGGCTTGGGCTGAAAGATCCGGAACTGAGCGAGGACGCGATTGACGTACTTGTGAGCGGGCATTCCTGGCCGGGCAACACGCGAGAGCTGGAAAATGTTATCCATCACGCTCTCCTGGTTTGCCGGGAAAATGTAGTTCGACCCGAAGACTTGAGGCTTTCTCCCCTCGGGCTTCGCATCTCCGCGGCTGATACCGCCCAGCCGTTCGAAGCGCTGCAGGACGCTCTTTTAGCGCTTTTTGAAGATGGCCGTCCCAACCTTTATGAGGAGATTGAAACGGCAATCACGAGAACAGCGTA
>Ga0302140_10006019_pt1 | contig 15255 bp, 13 predicted proteins | sample I_Bog_E1_1_FD_202095 | JGI IMG/M metagenome (GOLD analysis project Ga0302140, IMG submission 202095) | Peat permafrost microbial communities from Stordalen Mire near Abisko, Sweden - I_Bog_E1_1 | ecosystem: Environmental > Terrestrial > Soil > Wetlands > Peat | place: Sweden: Abisko, Stordalen...
GGCAGGAAGCCGCGGGTCGGGTCTTCGGCATAGACGCGGCTTTCGACCGCCCAGCCGTTGAGCTTCACGTCCTCCTGCGCGATGGCCAGCTTCTCGCCATAGGCGACCCTGATCATCTGCTCGACGAGGTCGATTCCGGTGATCAATTCGGTAACGGGATGCTCGACTTGCAGGCGGGTGTTCATCTCCAGGAAGAAGAAGCTGCGGTCCTGCCCGGCGACGAATTCGACGGTGCCGGCCGAATCGTAGCCGACCGCTTTCGCCAGCGCGACCGCCTGCTCGCCCATCTTCCGCCGCGTCGCCGCGTCGAGCAACGGCGACGGCGCTTCTTCGATGACCTTCTGGTTGCGGCGCTGGATCGAGCATTCGCGCTCGCCGAGATAGATGACGTTGCCGTGCTTGTCGCCGAGCACCTGGATTTCGATATGGCGGGGGTTGACGATGAATTTCTCGACGAACACCCGATCGTCGCCAAACGACGATTTCGCCTCCGACTTGGCGCGGGCGAAGCCTTCGGCGACCTCCTTGCGCGAATGGGCGATGCGCATGCCCTTGCCGCCGCCGCCGGCCGATGCCTTGATCATCACGGGATAACCGATCTCGTCGGCGATTTCCGCCGCGTGCTCCGGCGTCTCGATGATGCCGAGATAACCGGGCACGGTCGACACTTTTGCCGCATTGGCGAATTTCTTCGATTCGATCTTGTCGCCCATCGCCTCGATGGCACGGACATTCGGGCCAATGAAGACGACGCCGGCGGCGGCGAGCGCTTCGGCGAAGGCGGCGCGCTCGGAGAGGAAGCCGTAGCCGGGATGCACGGCCTGCGCGCCCGTCTCCTTGCAGGCGGCGACGATCTTCTCGATCACCAGATAGGATTCCGCGGCGGGCGGTGAACCGATGGCGACCTTTTCGTCGGCCATTTCGACATGCAGGGCGTCTTTGTCCGCCTCGGAATAGACGGCGACGGTCTTGATCCCCATGCGCCGCGCGGTCTTGATGACGCGGCAGGCGATTTCGCCGCGGTTGGCGATCAGGATTTTTGTGAACATCGTTCCCTCGGTCGAACGCCCGGCTAGCCGGACAAGTTCAGCCGTTGCTTCTAGGCGAGGCGGGCGTGCGCGTCCATGCGGCAGATGCGGGAGGGATTTAGCTTTTGGGATGAGAGCCAAATGCAATAGCGACGTTTTCCGGCGCCGCCGGACCTTATGTCGTCCCGGGGCCGCGTCTCCGTTCGCGATTGGATGGCCGCGACGTTCCCTGGGGCCATCAGCTATCAGCGCGCCCCTTTGCAGACGGCTTGCTTTTTGGGGTCGCGAACCGCTCAGCTTCTTCCCTCGACTTGAAGTCCCTGACAACGGACATATTGCGCCCGACGCTGGAAGCAACACGATAGACAGGCGTCCCAGCATTGTCTTTCAATATCTGAATTTTCACATCCAAAGGCATTGCCGCCTCCCACTTCATACCAAGTGGCGCGCAGGATGCTTTTCGGCCCAAGCAGCGTCAAGACCCCGGGATTTCCATTCCGGAGCCGACTCCCCGCGCGCGCGAGGTGCACCCGAACACCAGGATACGGGAGTGCATTTGCCTTGGGTTGAAAACGGACGAAGACGGGTCTCTCACCGCCGGGTCCGGCCCGTCGCCGGGCCGGCCGTGCATTTGCAAGCGTCGCACTGGCCGTGCGACGCCGCGGCTCTTGATGAATGACCGTCCCGTCTGGCTCGCGATCCGTTCGTCACGGATAGATCGTTCGATCAACTTACGGGCAAGGATGCCGCAAGCCGTCGTAGCCCAGGTACGTCCCGCTCGCCGGATCGTAAGATTTGAACCTGCTCGCGCAGTAGCCCGGCGATTGCGTAGCTCCGTCCTGCGGGTCACTGAGATAGCCGGAGCCATAATCCGGTCCCTGCGAACCGATGATCGCGCCGCCGAGCAAGCCTAGGCCGAGGGCCGCGCCCCCGTAAACGTAGCCATCTCCGTATCCGCCGTCGTATCCGCCGTAACCGCCATGGTACCCGCCGCCGTGATACTCACCGCCGCCGCCGTGATATCCACCGCCGCCGCCATGGAACCCGCCGCCGCCGCCGCCGTGGAACCCGCCGCCGCCGCCGTGGAACCCGCCGCCGCCGAGACGAATCCCGCTGCCGCCGCCGCCATCACCGCCCCGGGCCATGACCGGGGTCGCAAGTAACGAGAGCCCGAGCGCCAAGGCCGCAATCGGGACGCCACAATTCTTGAATAAGGTGGTACGCATGTTCAGATTTCCCAAAGTGATGCTATGTCTCCTAAACCCGGGGCATAGTGAACCGGTTCCGTGAAAATATTTATATTTGAGCCCCGTTTGATTCAATAGGCTCGGAATTCACTCACGCGGATATTTGCTGGCTCGCATTGCGGCCCAATTGTGTCCGACGTCTCTCAATGCGGCGAAGTTGGCCCTGGATTACGGAGTGATGGCGTATGACTAGACCCGCGGCCGTTCGTGCGCGCCGCGGCGAAGCGATTTTACATGAAGCGCGCCGAATTCATCGCATATCGCGGGGACAGCCGCTCGCTCTTTCTCCCGATAGAAACCGTGGTCGCGGCTTTTGGCTGAATACGCGTTAAGGCGTCGCGTCCCAATTTGAAATCTAAGTGATTTTACGAGCGCTCGCGGTCCTGCCTCCCGCTGTGCTCGGCGGAACGCAAGAGCCGGAAGTGTCGTGGCTCGAGACGCGCTTTTGGCTCCCATCAGCGATTTCGTGCACGGCCTGTCTATCTAGGCGAGATCGGCGAGAGACTGCCGTTGATGTCGATCCCATTCGAGTAGATGTCGTTGTCGCCAAAGGATAGTAGCGTGCCGCCGTTGGTATTGGTCACGCCCTTCGCATTGTGAGCGATCGTCGCATGGTCGAGGAATACATAAGTGTGCGGCCCGCTGGCGCTGACGCCCCCCAATTCGGACAGGGTCGCGCTCGTGTTGGCGACCGTCACGTTCATATATGTGGATCCGGCGATGGACGTGGCCTGGATATCGTAGCCGTTGGTGTTGGCGAAGGTGCTTTCCTTCACCAATACGTTCAGACCATTGCCCGTCATGGCCGACACATCGGTGATGAGGCATGACGAAAAGCAATTATGTATTGTCGTATTGCTGATGACCGAGCTGGCATTGACATTGCCCGTAGGTTGCAACTGCACGCCTGCTCCATCCCCGACGATGGAATTCTCGATCGACAACACCGCGATCACCTTGGAGGGCGCGAAATGGATCGCCGCGGTTCCGAAACCGTGGATTCCGACATTCTGGAGGTTGACGGAGTTCGCGTCGAGTACGTTGATACCTCTGCCGGTCCCGTAGAAAGTCCCCAAAATCTGCACGTTGTCGATCAGAAATTCATATTGCTTTCCGTCGTCGTTGATCGTGATCGCGTCCTTGCCGGATAAGGGCGAGATCGCCTGGTAATAAGAGGCGTCGCCGGCGATTTCGGTCGCGCTGGTCAATGTGAGCGATTCCACGAATACGCCGGTCCCGACGATCACGACACGATTGAACCCGCCTGCCGCCTCGGCTTGTGCGAGCGCCTCGCCGAGCGTCAGACACGGCGTCGCGGGAGACGTGCAGGCGTTTGAATTGCTCCCGTTCTTGGCGGCATAAGTGATGCCCGCGAGGGCGGAACCGGTGAAGGCCACACCGACTGCCGCCAGGACGGCTGCGGACTCGAGCATCGTTCTGCACTTGCCCATCCTGCCGCCCCCATTCACGCAAATCCATATGCGGACTGTGCGCGATAACGACTGAACAAAATTTCGGCCGGCTTGGCAAGGTCGGCCGCACTCGATCGGCTATGAAGACGCCAACCTGTTCGTCGCCCAGGGCGTATCGCCCCGGTTGAATTTGCGAAACACTGGTGAATCGCGCATGCCGGCAAGGTCCGGAGCGATTTCCGGTCAACAGGACTCAAAGCCGGACGAATTTCAGCGCCGCTCGACTTATCCGTCATCCCGGCGTTCTTCGACAAGCTCAGAAGCGGGGATCCAGGGGTACACGACGTGAGGTGGCCCTGGGATTACCGGGACATGATACTGTCGAGACCCTCGATATTGTGAACAATGGCAGTCGCTCGGAATGTGCGTAAACCGCCCTACCCTTCAGGCGGCAAGTTTTCGCGCCGCACTTTGCCGAGCCCGCGTCTGCAATTATCGAATGATCACAGCCTTGCCAGCGGAAAGGACCAAAGATCGTGGGCCTGTCACAAGCGCCGCGACGCCGTCTGGTTGCTCGTCGCCGAGAAAATCGAATAGGGCGCGGTCGCGGGGATCGACAAGCACCATGTCGATCAGCTCTCGCAGCATTTCAGCGGAGGCGCTATCCGGCACAAACCGAAGTACTCTCAGCACAACGCCGCCAGCCAGTTCGGCTTGGCGACGTTCAAACGCGGACTGCCTTGCGCGAGCCATGGCGGCACCCCCCTTTGCGAGGCCCCCATCGAGACAATACTGCGCCAACAGACGTATGCAAAGGCCGTCCGGAGCGCTCTGCACACCATTTTGAGCGTGGTTTTGGGTATCGCGGTGTCGAACCCGTCAAAAGGTGGCTCCGCGCCAAGCTCGACGGCTCATATCAAACCGAGATCTGCCGTTCGGACGCCGCCGCGGTCAAGCGGGCTTGGGTCGCGTGCAACTTGGCGATGGCCTCGTCGATTTCCTGTCGCTGACGCCGCAGATGATCGATTTGGCTCTCGATTTGCTTGGGCTGCAATTTCTGCTCGAAGTCTTCCGTCGAGCCCTGCGCGCCCATCAGATCGCTAATTTCAGTCAGCGTGAACCCGAGTTGTTTTCCTTTGAGTATCATTCTGAGTCGCTGACGATCGCTTGACCCGTAAATCCGCAACGTGCCTTCACGGCGCGGGCGCAGAAGCTTGCGGTCTTCGTAGAAACGAAGCGCTCTCAAGCTGACGCCGAATTCCGCGGCCACTTCTCCAATTATTGACTCGCCTTGCGAATTAATCTCATGTTTATGCTGTTCGCTGACTGCGCCGAACGAGTGCTTTGGTGAGGTTTCTCTGTTCATGACTTTCTCCTTGACGTATCAAGCCTCCCTGCGCCTTTCTTCTTCGTGCTCTTGACCTTAGAAGTAACACAACCGAAGCTGGCGCCAAATATATGAGCTCAGTAATGGCAACCTGGACGCGATCGAATGCACCAATACCGTGTATATTGACCTCGATAACCTAGTGTTCACAAGCGTCCTAAATCCTAGCTGGCATTCGCGTCGGCCCGGAAGCGTGAAGCACTAGGTAAACGCCGCAACGTGATAAGAAGGCAGACTCGGAATCTACTCACGCACCCTCCAATACTTCTGCAAATCGAAAATCTACTTGATAGACATGGGCTTTTCGTGTGCGAAATGTAGAAGCAAAACGCTCCCTCAAATCCTGCGGCGGCCTCCGGGGTGTTTCTCGCTGGGGCTCAACAATCTGCGCCAGGCGCCGAACGAAGCGCGACGGTTGACCAGCGGTCCCATTTTGGCGCCTATCGTCGTGTGGATTTGATGCGGGGTTACCGTGTCACGGTAACCGCGTGACCGTAATCAGTGCGGGTGGCTGCACAACTCACTCTGCCAGAGTTTTGGCCGCTATCCACCCCCCATGGAATCTGAGGCGCCGCGCAGCGGCCTCGAAGGACGGACCGCAACATGACAATTGGGAGCGCGAGCCGGTTCTGCCCCACGTCCTTCGAAGGCCCCACCCTTAGCTTCTCGAACGACGGGGCGCCTCAGGAAGAGGTCCGTGATGTCGGCACCCCTTAAAGCGCCTTAACCTAGCGCCTAAGGGACAAGCCCGACCATGACGGCGACTCGATGCCAATAGGCTCGGCGCGGACTTGCGGCCAAATGCACGGGGCTGCAATCTCGATCGCGCCGTATTGACGTTGTAGATACAGAAGAGCACAGTGGAACGTATGTCAAATCCCCGCGCCTCAACTCCGGAAATTTCGGACGTGACAACCGTCGCGGTCGGGGAGCGCTCTTCGCCTTCCGAGCCAAAGGGTACCATAAACCCGCGCATCGAGGCCGGCACACGCCGGCTCATCGACGATGCGGCGGCGATCCTCGGCAAGACGCGCACGGAATTCATGGTCGACAGCGCGCGGCGACAGGCGATCGACGTATTACTGGACCAGCGGTTGTTTGTGCTCGATGCCGAGCGCTACGACGCCTTCCTGTACGCGCTCGACGATCCTGCCGCGCCGGGACCCAAGTTGCGGGCATTGCTGCACCGAACGCCGGCATGGCGAAAGTAGAGCAAGGCTCCGGTCCGGGTCTGTCGGCGCCGGTTCCACTGAAATCCGAGCACGATCTGTCCAGCTTCGATTGCGGCGGGCCCGCTTTGAACGACTGGCTTCGCCAAAAGGCGTTGAAGAACGAAAGCCGTTTTTCGCGAACCTATGTCGTCTGCCAGGGGCGCCGCGTGATCGCCTTTTTCTGTATCTCAGCCGGTTCGGTAGCGCGCGCGGCGGCTCCCAGCAAGGTCCGCCGGAACGCGCCCGATACGATTCCCGTCTCGGTCCTCGGCCGGCTGGCGGTCAGCCGCGAGCACACTGGCGGGGGGGCTGGGCGCCGACCTCCTGTCCGACGCGCTACGGCGCATCGCGGTCGCCTCTCAGAGCATCGGCATCGGGGCGGTGCTCGTCCATGCTAAAGTCGAGGCTGCGAAGCGATTTTACCTGAATTGCGCCGAATTCATCGAATATCCCGAGGACAGCCGCACCCTGTTTCTCCCGATAGAAACCGTGGTCGCGGCTTTCGGACCGACATAATGATATTTACTAACCGTTTTTGTTTCCTTCGCCCCAAGGTCGACGGCTTAGCCTGTCGCAAGCAGAATCTGGTCCAAAACGCATTCTAAGCCGAACTTAGAACTCTGGTGGTGACCCATCGCCGTCGCCAAGCACAATGTGATTGCTTCCACGCATGTCGCCGAGGGAGCGCCACTCCATTTCGCCGGGCAATTTCACCTTCCAATAAAGCCATCCATCCAAGCTCGTCGCCTTCTTGCCCTCTTTTGTAACGGCAAGCGCCTTCGCCGCCGCTGACAACGTTTCGAATTTCTGGCCATTTACGACCAGCCGCCCGTTTAGGAATTGACCCTCGTAAACCTGAGACCCACGGCCGTATTCCATTCGCGCGGGGGTGCCGTGAGGAACCGTTACGCCTTCCCTCGTCCAAGCGACGCCCTCGCCGAGCGCTTGTACCCTCGGCTCCGGCGCAGGGGCAGGAACCCCGAGACCCAATAACCGCCGCAAGGCCATGTATCGCGGCTCGTGGAAGCCTTTTCGTTCGGCTTCGATCATCTGGTAAATTTCCCAATCGACTTCGATCTTTTCCATGTTCATTCCCATCCTGGGATGGGCTGCCTATTCCGACCTATCCTTGGATAGGCTACTATGCTGGATAAAACATTACTCCTCGGAGGATAATTCAAGAGCTATCCGCTTCGGCGTGATGATTTTCGCGCTTGGCGTCGTTCTGGGGTCAGAAGAGGATTTGTTTCAAAACGTACTCTAGGAAAAAGCAACGCCTATTCAGTCTCATGGGCGTCGAGAAAATCTCTGGCCGAAAACTGGAGTTTCCGGCCATGCCGAGATCGCAGGGAAAAGGACAGCAAGAGCAAAGATCGCGAAGCGGTGATTCCCGAGGGTTTTTTGGCCACCCGTTCTTAGCGTGCGATTTGGAATAGATTCCACGATGACCCCGATAGCGGCCAGTTCGGCGGTTTCAAAGAACCTTTCGCGCCCTTGCTCCAGGCTTGTCTCGACGCCGTTGCATGGGTTGCCCGTCGAAGCGTCACACCACGGCGCGGCCTCGGCCGCCTTGGATTACGGGGGATTACGGGGGGATTACGGGGGGATTACGGGGACATGGATTACGGGGACATGACACGCATTGCACAATTGGCCTCCGCCAGTCCGCTCCCCAACCCCGCCGTCAACTGCCCGGGCGCCCTGGGGCCCCGGACTCGCCTCCACGAGGCTTTGCAGGGTTGAAGCGATTTGTCAATCAAATTTTGACAATTCAGAAAATCACGCTAAACTGAGATTGTGAATTTCGGGGAGAACGTTGATGTCGACAAGCTATGCATTTCCCGCATGGATGGAGGGCCGCCTTCGCCTCGGTCTCGGCCGAAACTTCCGAAAACCGCCCTCCGAGCCCTGCAACGTGTTGAAATATCACGATTCGGCCAAACTGTTATTTGGGCTTATTTGGTCTTGCTTGGCGGTGTTTGGTCCTGTGTGGTCTCGCTTGGCGCTGTTTGGGCTCATGCGGCCTTGTTTGGCCTCATGCGCCATCCGCATAGCTTCCTTTTCGCATTACGGCGATTACGGCGGTCTCGGGCGTTCGTTGGCGTCCGGCGAGCGCTTACGCCGACCCCCTCTCACGCCGCCGACGGAAACCGCCGCATCACTCTCGGCAGCGTCTCCGGGGCGACACGGACCGTCAGGTTGACGCTTCCGTCTTCGCCGGACTCGCGCGTCATCACTTCCGTGTGCTCGTAGAGCCAATGCAGCCCCTGCCCGTCCGCCGGGTCGAGGTGGACGTCGAGAAGGCTGCGGCCGCGCGCGAGGCGCGCCTCGATGGCTTCCAGCAGCGCGTCGAGCCCCTCGCCCGTGATGGCGGAAACGGCGATCGGCTTATCGGCCGCTTGCGAGAACGCGAGGCCTTCGCGACGGTCCTCGTCGAGTTGGTCGACCTTGTTCCAGACCTCGATCAGCTTTTCCGCGGCGTTGTCGACCCCGACCTCGGTGAGGATCGACTGGACGTCCTGCGCCTGCGCGTCGGTGTCGGCGTGCGCGATGTCCCTGATGTGGAGGATGACGTCGGCGGCGCGCACCTCCTCCAGCGTGGCGCGGAACGCGGAAATCAGCATGGTCGGCAGGTCGGAGATGAATCCGACGGTGTCGGAGAGGATCGCCGCCCCGCCGTGCGGCAGCTTGAGCAGCCGCATCGTCGGATCGAGCGTGGCGAACAGCATGTCCGCCGCCACCACGTCGGCGCGGGTCAGGCGATTGAACAAGGTGGACTTGCCGGCGTTGGTGTAGCCGACCAGCGCGACGATCGGATAGGGAACTTCGCGGCGGCTGGCGCGATGCAGCCCACGCGTCTTCTTGACCTGCTCCAGATCGCGCTCGAGGCGAATCATGCGCTCCTGGATCAGGCGGCGATCGGTTTCGATCTGGGTTTCGCCGGGGCCGCCGAGAAAGCCGAAGCCGCCGCGCTGGCGTTCCAAATGGGTCCAGGACCGGACGAGCCGCGACTTCTGATAGCCGAGATGGGCGAGTTCCACCTGCAGCGCGCCTTCGGCGGTGCGGGCGCGGCGGCCGAAAATCTCCAGGATCAGGCCGGTGCGGTCGATGACCTTGGCCTTGAACGCCTTTTCCAGATTGCGTTGCTGCACCGGCGACAGGGCGCAGTCCATCACCACAAGCCCCACCTCGTCGGCGGCGATTCGCTCGGCGAATTCCTCGACCTTGCCTTTGCCGAGAAAGGAAGCCGGGCGAATCTCGCCCAAAGTCACCGTCTCGGCCCCGACCACGTCGAGCTCGATCGCCCGGGCGAGCCCCGTCGCCTCCTCGCGTCGCGCGTCCGCGGTCCGGTTCGACCCATTCGCCGACCGGGAGGTGAGGTAAGGGCAGATCACGAGCGTTCGCGTCTGCGCGGCGACGGCATGCTCGCGCGCGCCGGCGCCCAGGGTAAAATCGTTCAACAGTACCTCAATGGTGGTCGTTCTCTTCCGCAGCCTCGAGCATCTGGATCGGGCTGGCGGGCATGATGGTGGAGATTGCGTGCTTGTAGACGAGCTGCGAATGCCCGTCACGGCGCAAAAGCACGCAGAAATTGTCGAACCAGGTCACAAAGCCTTGTAACTTAACGCCATTTACCAGGAAGATGGTCACCGAAGTCTTGCTCTTGCGAACATGATTCAGGAACGTGTCCTGTAAATTCTGCGCCTTTTCGCTAGCCATGAGTTGATCTCACTGTTATTGCGCCGTTCTTCGCGGCCCAATCCTCTATATGAGGCGGTTGAGGGCTTTGAAGCCTGACCATCATATAACAGCTTTGCGGCGCGACGCCATCGCGGTGGGCGGGTTATCCGAAACAGCCAAGCGCAAATTCGTGAATTCACCGTCTTTTCTTCATCCTCGACCCCGTGCGAAAATGCCGACGCACCCTCGAACGCCCGGAGCGCCGCCCTGATCATCGCCACCTGGAACGTCAATTCGGTCCGCCAGCGGCTGCCGCATCTCTTGGATTATCTGGGTGAAACGCGGCCGGACGCTTTGTGTCTGCAGGAGATCAAGTGTCTGGGCGAAGCCTTTCCGCGCGCCGAAATGGAATCCCTGGGGTATAATGTCGCGGTCCACGGGCAAAAGACGTTCAACGGCGTGGCGATTCTCGCCAAGCGGCCGTTCGAAGCGGAGGCGACCCTCCCCGGCGATCCCTTGGACGAGCAGGCGCGCTATCTCGAAGCGGTGATCCCCGTCGATGGCGGCGCGGTGAGGCTGGCGAGCCTCTATCTGCCCAACGGCAATCCGGTCGACACACCGAAATACGCCTACAAGCTGGATTTCATGCAGCGCCTCATCGCCCACGCGAGGAAGACGCTGAAGTTCGAGGAGGCGTTCGTCATCGCCGGCGACTACAATGTGATCCCCGAGCCGCGCGACGCGGCGCACCCCGAGCAATGGACGGGAGATGCGTTGTTCCTGCCGCAAACCCGGGAAAGATTCAACGAACTGCTGGCGCTCGGCTTCACCGACGCGTTTCGCGCCTGCGACGATTCCCCGGGAAAATATTCGTTCTGGGACTATCAGGCCGGCGCGTGGCCGCGGAACAACGGCATCCGCATCGATCATCTGCTGCTGTCGCCGCAGGCCGCGGATCGGCTCGTCAGCGCGACGATCGACCGGGACATGCGCGGCCGAGAAAAAGCGTCCGATCACGTCCCGGTGCGTATCGAGTTGCGGGTCTGAAGGCAGGACTACATCTGGTGGAAAGTGATTTTGCCGTCGTCGCCTTTCTTCCAGACGTACCAGACGTAATCCACGGTCGTCCGGTCGCCCTTCTTGTCGTAGGCGATGTCGCCAATGACGGTGTGGAAGGCGACGCCCGAGTGCATTACCTCCGCCATCTTCTTCGGATCGAGCGATTTCGCCGCCTCGGCGGCCTGCTTCAGGATCTGCATCGCCGCGTACGAATACAAGGTGTAGCCCTGCGGCTCGAAACCCTTGGCCTTGAACTCATCGACGACGGCCTTGGCGGCCGGGTTGGCGCGCGGCTCTGGGCCAAACGACATCAGCGTGCCCTCGACGCCGGGGCCGCCGATCTGGGCGAATTCGTCGTCCGTGATGCCGTCGCCGGAGATCATCACGGTCTTCAGGCCCTGGTCGCGCATCTGACGGACGATCAGGCCGCCTTCGGTGTGCAGGCCGCCCCACATCAGATAGTCGGCGCCAGAAGCTTTGATCTTCGAGACGATGGCGGAATAATCCTTTTCGCCGACGTTGACGCCTTCGTAGAGCACTTCCTTCTTGCCGCCGGCGTTCATGAAGGCCTTGGCGTTGTCCGCGAGCCCCTGTCCATAGGGCGTCTTGTCGTGGACGATGGCGATCTTCTTGTCCTTCAACTGGCTCAGCGCCAGATCGGCCCAAAGCCTGCCCTGTTGGTCGTCGCGGCCGCAGGTGCGGAACGCGTCCCAAAGCCCACGCTCGGTCACTTTCGGATTGGTAGCGGAGGGCGTGACGAACAATACGCCATTGTCGACATAGACTTCGGAGGCCGGGATCGTCACGCCCGAGTTGAAATGCCCGACGACGAAATGCACGCCGTCGCCGACGAACTTGTTGGCGACCGAAACGCCCTGCTTGGGATCGGAAACGTCGTCGCCGAGTTCAATAACGACTTTCTGACCGAGTATGCCGCCGCTTTTGTTGAAATCCTCGGCGGCGTGCCCGGCGCCTTGGGTGAGTTGCGCGCCGAATGAGGCGTTGGCGCCGGTAATCGGGCCGGCGACCCCGAAAGTGACGTCGGCGCGGGCCGCGCCGCCGATTCCCAGCGCCGCGGTCAGCGCCAGGGCCTTGAGTAACGAGTGTTGCATGCTAACCTCCTAACGGGGTTTTTTTGGTTAGGCGGACAGCTAGCCATAAAAATGATAACTGGTAAAGTGAGTTTTGATGGTTATAGATGATCCGCCGACTTCCCGCGCCGCAACGCTGACCCTGGTCGGCGGCGAACTCGCCTTCGATTTCGCCAACACGTCCTCTGGCCGCGGCTGGCCGACGTTCATGGAGCATCTGCGCGCGCCGGCCGACGTCGCCGACTGGGCGAGACATGCCCGGGTTCTACCGCCCGAGGATGCGCATTGGTTAAGGGCCGAGGCGAGCCAGGATTCCGGCCTGGGAGAGGCGCTGTTGCGCGCGGCGCTGGCGCTGCGGGAGGACATTTTCAACATTGGCGAGCAACTCGGCGCCGGTCGTCCGCCGCCAGAAACGGCCATCGACGACCTACGAGCCGTGCACGCGCAATGCCTCGCCAAAGCGCGTCTCGCGCCATTCGAGAGCCGCTTCGTTTGGAATTGGCGCACGCGAGCCGATCCTATCGAGGCGGTCCTCGGCCCCATTTCGCTTTCGGCGATGACGATATTGATGCAGGCGGACCTGACTCGGGTTAAACAATGCCGGGGGGAGAAATGCGGTTGGCTATTTCTCGACACAACGAAGAACAAGAGCCGCCGATGGTGCGAAATGGAGGTTTGCGGCAATCGGGCAAAGCAGAAGCGACGCGCCCGAAAGTCTCGCGACGAATGAGACGCGTCTTCCTTGCCGTCGTCCTGCTGATTACCGGCTTGTTGGCGCTCGCCGGCCGCGACGCTGCGCTCGAAACCGATCAGGCGCGGCTTTGCCGGATGGCGATTCCCGCACTCTCCGCCGCGGACGCGCGCGTAAAAATTCTCGCGGAATTCGAGGACGACGACCGGAAGGGGGTGATCGTCGACTATGACCTCGGCTCCGATGCGCCGACGCACCGCATCCAGTGCCGATTTCTCAGGGCAGGACGACCGAATCGGTCCGAGGAACTGGTCGGCGTCGCCGTCGACGGCGAACGGCTCGACGAAACGCGCCGTTATTTTCTCATCCGGTTCTGGCTCGCCACACCTGAGGCGCGGGCGGCGGATCCTTCGCCGCTCGGCGACGTCGGCCATTTGCCGCAACTGCCCTTCGCTATCGCCTATGGGCTGCAACAGGCGATCAACGGCGTGCCGCTCGCCGCCGTCTATGCCCTGCTCGCGGCCGCCTATTCCCTGGTCTACGGCCTGATCGGGCGAATCAATCTGGCGTTCGGCGCGCTCGCCGCCGCGGGCGGCTATGGCGCCGCGTTCGGCGCGACGCTGATGGCGGGAACGGAGCCGCTGCCGATCCTCGCGCTCGGCGGGGCCTACGCCGTCTTCGTCGCCGCGAGCTGGGGCTACGCCGCGAGCCGCTGGGTGTTTCTGCCCTTGGCGCGCGCTTCGGGACAGATCGCGCTGGTCGCCACCATCGGCTTGGGCTTGTTCGTCGAGGAAGCGCTGCGATTGACTCAAGGCGCCCAACTCTCCTGGGTGAGCCCGATCTTTAATCAGCCATTCGGCGTGGCGCGGGCGGGCGATTTTGTCGTCACGACCGCCTGGAACGCCTGGGGCGCGGCGGCGCTGGCGCTCGGCGTCGGCGCCTCGTTGCTGGCGCTGATGCGCGGCAGCGAGTTCGGCCGGCAATGGCGCGCGCTTTCCGACGATGCGCTCGGGGCGCAATTGTTCGGCGTCGACCCGAAGGCCATCTTCGCGATCACCTTCACGCTGGCGAGCGCACTGGCGGGAATCGCCGGCTTCGTGATGACGATGTTTTACGGCGCGGTCGGCTACGGCGCGGCGACCACGCTCGGCCTCAAGGCGCTGGTCGCCGCCATTCTCGGCGGCATCGGCTCGCTGCCCGGCGCATTTCTTGGCGGATTGATCATCGGCGGCTTCGAGGCGATCTGGTCGGCCGCATTCCCGATCGACTACCGCGACGTTGCGGTTTTCGCCCTGCTGGCGATCCTGCTGACCCTGCGGCCGGGAGGAATTCTCGGCCAGCTCGACCCCGCGGCGCGTTGACCGCCTTGACCGATGCCCCGCGCTCCCCACATGCTTGCGGAGAGTTGAAGAGGAACGGGCCCCATGAGTCAGGTTGCCGCCGACTATTCGTATGGTTTCCGCGCCGGCGCTTTTACCGGAGTGCGCACGCGTCGCCTGTTCGCTTGGGTGCTCGACGCGGTGATCGTCGCGCTGCTGACCGGCGTCATTTGGGCGGTGCTGCTGATCGCCACGCTCGGCCTGTCCTGGTTCCTGCTTCCGCCGCTGTTTCCGGCGATCGCGGTGCTTTACCACGCCTTGACCGTCTCCAGTTCGGGACGCGGCACCGTCGGCATGCGGGTATTCGACCTCGAGGTCGCGATGTACGGCTCGGGCGCCCGGGCGCCGTTCGTCAACGCCGCCGCGCAGTCCATTCTGTTTTACGTGTCGTGGGCTTTGCCACTGCTGTTCGTTGTCACCTTGGTCGACAGCGAGAAGCGCTACCTCCACGACATCCTTTCCGCGCTCGTGGTGGTGCGCCGCAACTCGTGACTTACGCAGGAATATTTTCGGCAGCATATTCACGGCGGATTCAATCCGTTCTACGCTCGTCACAATATTGGATTCCTAGCGGCGGGAGCGGCGAAGCGTGACTCGCGAAGTGCGGGACGCCCCACAGTTTTATCTGACGGCGCCTTCGCCGTGCCCGTACTTGCCTGGGCTGCAGGAACGCAAGGTGTTTACGCATCTGGTCGGCAAGCGCGCAACGGCGCTGAACGACATGCTGACCCAGACCGGTTTCCGCCGTTCGCAGACGATCGCCTATCGTCCGGCCTGCGAGAATTGCCGGGCCTGCGTGTCGGTGCGCGTGCTCGTCGACGATTTTCAACCGACGCAGAGCCAGCGGCGGGTGATTCGCGCCAATGCCGACCTCGTCGGGGCGTTCGTCGCCGCCAAGCCGACGGCCGAGCAATATTCGCTGTTTCGCGGCTATCTCGACGAGCGCCACCCCGAAGGCGGCATGGCCGACATGTCGGTGCTCGATTATTCGATGATGATCGAGGATAGCCATATCGACACCGTCGTCACCGAATATCGCCGGCGCGGGCCGGATACGGCGATTCACGGC
>Ga0302140_10006021_pt1 | contig 15253 bp, 12 predicted proteins | sample I_Bog_E1_1_FD_202095 | JGI IMG/M metagenome (GOLD analysis project Ga0302140, IMG submission 202095) | Peat permafrost microbial communities from Stordalen Mire near Abisko, Sweden - I_Bog_E1_1 | ecosystem: Environmental > Terrestrial > Soil > Wetlands > Peat | place: Sweden: Abisko, Stordalen...
GGCTTGGTTATGGAGTAGAACTTCGCTTTGCGATTGTTATCGGAAATGCCCCACTCGGCGGTGATCCAGCCGCGTTGCTGCAGACGGATGAGCGAGGCGTAGATGGTTCCCTGGTTCAGCAGGATGGCGTCGCCGGAGACCTGCTCGATGCGTCGCGCGATTCCGTAGCCGTGTTGGGAGCCCATGGTGGCGAGGGTCTTCAGAACCATGAGGTCGAGGGTTCCTTGGAGGAGGTCGAGCTTGGGAATAGGCAATTGACGGCTCCTGTGGCTACGCCACATTAGTATGCAACGAATTCATGTGGTTTGGCCACAGGAAAATCTCGAAGAGCTAGTCCTCGGGCCAAAGCCCGTTTTATTCCCAGAAGGCTCAGAATGCCAACTCTGAAGGCTTGGCCTCCAGAACGCTAACATTTCCCTATGTCATCTCCCAGCGACGCACCTGGACGAGTGTAAGCAGCACAGTCGATGGTCTGCACCGGGTGGATGGGTCGTGACGTTTGATCGGTCCCGGGAAGTCGGCTTGTGTTTACTGAATTCAGTGAGGAGAGGCAAGGGAGGCGAAGAAAGCATCTGAGTTGAAGAAGAAGCGTGGCCGGTATTGCGATCTGCTTGATATATTGAAAGCGAGGAGAAAATGGTTTCGATGGACGTTGTCTAAACTTTGTCCAAATCGAGCCTACAGACCCTCAAATAACCTTACGGAACCGAGCGATAGTGTTTCCTAAGCTGCTGTATCCATATGATTCTGGGCGAGTGAACTTAAGGCTTCTACGGTCTCACAATCCGCCGACCGCAAGGTCGTGGGGGTTAGTCCCCCTCCCGGCACCATTACAACACATTGAAAATGAATGGGTTAGAAAATCCAAAAAAAATGAGAAGCCTCTCAGCCCGAGAGGCTTTTCATGCCCAAAAGTGCCGGGGATACTTCTGGTGATACTTTGCTATTTTGGTTTCGAGAGACCGTTTATGCCGAGAAAACGGAAGGTAAGGGGCGTTTGGGAGCGAGATCCGAGATCATGGTAGCGACATCTGGTGGATTCGCTTTAGGGTTGATGGTGTCCTGAGGCGTGGGAAGGTTCCCGGAGCATGAAGCAGAGCTGACTATTTACCTTGGGGCAGGCATGCGTCTCCATGCTGCCGTCAGCGGGCTTTACCAGTTCCGGTAAGCCGACATCTCGGCACCAATCGAATCTGGCAATTACGCCGACGTTTACCAGTCTGAGAGGATCTATCTCTATGCGATGGCAGTTTAGCCTGATCCGCCTGTCGGTATAAAGTAGTACGGCACGTTCTGGGATAGTCAATCTAAACAAGAATTAGTCTGCAGAGGGGACCCGATGAAGCGAACGTGGACGATCATAAGGGGTAATCAACGTGTTGGGCAGCTTGAAGTGGTACCAGGCTCTGTTTGTCAGCCGACTACCCTTCCTGCCCGTGATCACTTTGGGCAAATCCTCGATTCAGATGGAACAGTCTTGCTCTGCCTCCATGAGTGGGGTACGCTACCATCGGCTTCAGAGACCGCACTCGTGTTCATCGTCGCATGGTAGTTTGAAAATTGCTGCGAACTGATTTCGCAACTCGACAAGCGCAGCCGTGTATTTTGCCGAAGCGCTGGCAAAACCCAAAAACGATTGAGTGTATGTGCTTTCCATCTTTTCGCACTTTTGCGAAAAGAATGAGCCGCTATTGTAAGAGATGCTGGAACATCCATTGGCTCGCAACGCAAACGAGATAGCCGGCTCCCGCGATCAGACCGGCGACCTTGCCAATCGCTGTCATCGGCTTCTTCTCGAGGTCAAGAAAAGGAAGAATTTCCCCCCAGGCAGACAGGATTCTATACAGAATGCGAATCGAGACCGAAGACAACACGTAGAGCCAGACCCAAATCGAGGTAAACAGCGATGCAAAGAGAAACACTCTCATTTCCGGAAGATCCCGGATGTTTAAAGCCGTAGATCGAAAGATCGCCAATATTCTGACTGGTATGCAGCTTCCGCTCACCCCGCTCATAAGCATCAGCAAAATGCAATTAAACACAGCAAAAGTGATATACGCCATTAAAAGCGTGGCGATTGTGTCAAGCAGTAGGAGCAGGATGACCCGCATCGCAGTTGGCCGCTTAGCCATTGAGCGAATAATCCAGCGGCTGATCAACACAGAAAAATAGTCCGGAAGACAGTTGATCGCAAGAGCGGCGGCAGGAAAGAGAAAAAGATCGGTATAGGCGCCATTTGTAGAAACAAGATGACCGCCAATCTCAATCAGCCAGAATCTGCTGAGAAAGAGAACTGTGGTTTCGAGGGAGATGACGACGGCGAAGAGCGACATTACCGTAGACCATAGAAAAAACGTCCAGGACAAAGCCTTCGGGCCAAAGATGCGGTCAATCAAATTAGGAAAGACGTTCCCCCAAACATAGATTTGTTCGTCGCCGGGCACGTTCTTGAGCCAAAGACCAAGCCTGCGCCTGCCTTCCTCACTCACTCCGTCCTCGAACCATTCAAATGCCTTGGCGACTCCAACCGTAATGCCAAAGAACTTTGCTCCCTTCATGATGGAGCCGGCCTGGCTGAACAATGTGTCAGGAATTGTCATCGCGGAATGCAGTCAACATAGCACAGAGCCAGCTACAGCCAGCTGCCGACTAAGTTAGGAACATTGGTCCTCATGAACGCGCTTGTCGTCACCATCCTTGGTACTTGTCTTTCTCAGGATTGATTACACCGCCGGATTGTTCTATTCCAAGAATGTCCGACATCGATTCCTCTGCCTGGCGAGCCTAAGGTACTGCTTCGCCGGTCGCGTGACAACATTCCTAACGATTGCGTTGATGAGATCGGCAGCTTTTTATCCTTGCCGTACAAGTTCGGCAAGCCGTTCTTGGATGAGGGGGACCCGCTCGTTATCCAAGACGAATCCAGGAAGCACATCAAGGAACCGAGGTTCAGCGAGCAACATCTTTGCTGCCTCAGCCAGATAACGCCGAAGCTCTTGCGGAGATTCGGCGATCTCCTGAAGCAAGGTATCTCGTCCCTCAATCACAGCAACGAAATCTTCAAGATCGTGACTGGCCTGAAAATCCATCTTGCCGCGTCCCCGGAATGCTTCTATCTTCGTTCCCAGGAAAAACGGCGCAGTAATGACTCGGATCGATTGTCCGCTGGGCAGAATGACTATAAATGCATGGCGAAGCGCCGACTCATACCAGATATTTGTGAACCCAAGGACTTCTTCGTTGAGCGCCAACACATCCACCGTTAGAGCGCCATTGTGCCACCGACAAGTGAGAGGTTTTTCCCCCTTGTCTTCTGTGAAATGGGCCTCGCGGAGACGTTCCGAGAACGCGATGTAATCCACATACGTGACAAAAGGCCCGCGAAAGAGCATCTTCAGTTCAGGCGTGCGATGCATCTCCGAATGACGATTAAGCCGCTTTAATCAAAGCTCTTCCCAACAGCTACTCTCAGCTGGTAGATTCTTATGGCGTTGCTGTATGATGAACCCCGACTCATAGTAAACGATTTCTGGCCGAGGATCATCAGGCCCCATCGCACTTCCTGTGGGTAACCGTTGACAACTGTAACAGGAGATAAGAATAGAGCGATGGCGCAAATTCAGGCAGCTACCAACCTACGGTCGTCAAACGCGCTTCCAGGATCGACCAACTATAGCGCCATGGCAATGGTCACCACCCTGTTCTTCACCTGGGGCTTTTGCACGGTGCTCAACGACGCTGTTATTCCACACCTTCAATCGATCTTTCAGCTGAGTTATTTGCAAGCTTCCTTAATCCAACTTGCTTTCTTCAGCTCTTATTTTGTGTTCGCGCTCCCTGCCGGCAAGCTGGTAGAGAAGGTCGGATACAAATCGACGATGGTGATCGGTCTCGGGTTGATGTGCCTCGGTGCCCTTCTCTTCGTTCCGGCAGCCACCGCCGCCACCTATTCTTTCTTCCTAGTAGCGGAAGTCGTTTTGGCCGCAGGCGTCACCCTTCTGCAGGTCGCAGCAAATCCTTACGTAACCATCCTTGGTCCTCCCGAGACAGCTTCGAGCCGCCTCAACCTGACACAGGCCTTCAATACGCTCGGCGACACGGTGGCACCCTATGTCGGTGGAGCTCTCATTCTCGGTAAGATCGCGGCGGTGCCGAACGCGGGGAAACTGCAGGGAGCAGCCCTGCTGGCGTACCGCACTCACCAGGCATCCAGCATTAAGCTTCCGTTCCTCGCGATTGCGAGCGCCACGTTGATCCTGGCGTTAGCCATAGCGTTCTACAAGTTCCCCCGTCTGGAAGTGACGCAGGATTTCCGGCCAGGCGGCCTCGATCTCGAGAAGGACAGTATCTGGAATCACCCTCACCTTTATCTTGGCGCTATTGCAATCTTCATTTACGTGGGAGCCGAAGTATCGATCGGCAGCTTCCTCGTAAAGTACTTCGCGGATCCTAAGATCCTGGGCATATCGCTGGAGAACGGCGCAAAGCTTGTCACGCTCTACTGGGGCGGGATGATGGTCGGCCGCTTCATCGGATCGGCCGCCATGCGCCGGATCGCCGCGAACAAGATATTGATGTGGGCGGGCTTTGGTGCAGCCTTGCTGGTCTTGGGATCATTGCTCGGCGCCGGTCACTTCGCCGCGGTCACCATTTTGTCGGTGGGACTCTTCAATTCAATCATGTTCCCCACAATCTTTACGCTGGCTGTCGCAGAGCTCGGTCCGCTCACCGGACGGGGCTCTGGCCTGCTCGTGCAGGCGATTGTCGGAGGAGCTGTGTTTCCCATGTTGATGGGTTACCTTGCCGACCACTACGGAATTCACCATTCGCTCGCCATGCCGCTCCTGTGCTACTTCTTCATCGCCTATTACGGCTGGAAGGGCTACAAAATCAAGCCACGTGAAATGCAATCTCATATTGAAATAGCGGAAGCCTAGGCTTTGGTTTCCGCATGATTGGCAACGCACCGTGCCCCCTACCGGCCTTGGCCGGACGACATCAACAGACCTTAAGCCATAACTAGGAACAAAGAACGGATATACGAAGGAGAACGTATGGGTCGTCAAATGACTATGGGCGTCATCGTCGGTAATCGTGGATTTTTCCCCAGCCACCTTGCTACCAGCGGACGCTTGGAGATGATTGCAGCACTTGAAGCCGTGGGAATTAAGCCCATTGTCCTTACCCCGGAAGTAACCGCACACGGGGCTGTTGAAACCTACGAAGACGCCAAAAAGTGCGCAGAGCTCTTCAAACAGCATGCCAAGGAAATCGACGGAATCATCATCACGCTCCCGAACTTTGGCGAAGAGCGCGGTCTCGCCGACGCCCTCCGTCTCGCCAATCTCAACGTGCCGGTCCTGATCCAGGCCACACCCGACTCGACCGGCAAGATGTCCATCGCCTTCCGCCGCGACTCCTTCTGCGGCAAGATGTCCATCTGCAACAACCTCAAGCAGTACGGAATCCCGTACTCGCTCACCACGCTGCACACTGAAGCCCCGGACTCCAACGAGTTCAAGGCCGACCTGCAGTGGTTCGCCGCGGTCTGTCGCATCGTGCGCGGCCTCCGCAACGTTCGCTTTGGAGCCATCGGAGCACGTCCCACGGCCTTCAATACCGTCCGTTACTCCGAAAAGCTTCTTGAACGCTCCGGCATCACGGTCGAAACCCTTGATCTCTCGGAAGTCATGGGCCGCATTGAGAAGTCGAAAGACAACGACGACGCCGTCCAGGCCAAGTTAGCCGCCATCAAGAAGTACATCCCGGTAGGCCAGACGCCGGAAGCCGCCCTCATGAAGATGGCAAAGCTGGGTGCCGTGATCGATGGCTGGATGACGGCATCCGAGCTCACCGTCTCTGCCGTGCAGTGTTGGACCTCGATCGAGGAATACCTCGGCATCGTTCCTTGCACTGTCATGTCAATGATGAGCGAGCAACTCATCCCCTCAGCGTGCGAAGTCGACGTCCTTGGCACCCTCTCCATGTACGCGCTCACCCTCGCCAGCGAGACGCCCTCCGCGCTCCTTGACTGGAATAACAACTACGGCGACAACCCCGACAAGGCCGTGTGTTTCCATTGCTCCAACCTTCCCAAGCACTTCTTCAAGGAAGGCGTGAAGATGGACTACCAGCTCATCATCGCGGGCACGGTGGGCAAGGAGAACACACACGGCACGCTCGACGGAACGGTCAAAGCCGGCCCCATGAGCTTCGCCCGCTTCTCCACAGATGATTTCACCGGCAAGATCACCGGCTACGTTGGCGAAGGTGCCTTCACGGACGATCCGCTCAACACCTTTGGCGGTGCTGGCGTTGTAGAAATTCCCAATATGCAGAAGCTCCTCCGCTACATCTGTGAGAACGGCTTTGAGCATCACGTTGCAGCCAACTTCGCCACCGTGGCCAGTCCCGTATACGAAGCTGCTTCCAACTATCTGGGCTGGAAGATGCACCAACACGCCTAGGCATCAGGAACTACAAAATCAGGGCTGTGCGAAATTTCATATTCTGCCGCGCAGCCCTGATTTAGTCTCGTAAGACCCATGGCTGTTCGCAAACAAACCTCACCAACGACGAAGAGTTCCTCCAGCGCCGCACCCCGCCGCTCAGCAAAAGTTTCCGCAGCGCCTCCTGGAGGCCGCCTCATCGACCGCGACGAGAGCTGGCTCCAGTTCAATCGACGGGTCCTAGAAGAGGCCGACGACACCTCCAATCCGCTCCTCGAGCGCGTCAAGTTTCTCGCCATCACCGCCAGTAACCTCGACGAGTTCGTTGAGATTCGAGTTGCCGGTGTCCTGCAGCAACTCGAGGAAGGAATCGGCCTCCCCCCGCACGTAGATGCAGGTGGATTGACGCAGGATGAGCGCATGGACCGCCTCCGCGCCCAACTCCACCTGTTCACCAACGATCAGAGTGCCTGCTGGAACGACCGCCTCGTCCCCGAACTCAAGCTTGCTGGCATCTCCGTGCTCGCCTGGAAACAGCTCCGTAAAGCCGATCGCGAGTTCGCCATCAAATTCTTTCAGGAGCAGGTAGACCCACTCCTCACCCCCGTCACTCTTGACCCCTCCCACCCCTTTCCCCGCGTCCTCAACAAAGCCCTCTGCCTGGCGCTCATCCTCCGCCACAAACGCAAACTAAAGTCCGGCGCCAGCCCAAGAATCCTCGGCGTCGTTACCATCCCGCGTTCCCTCCCCTCACTCATCGCCCTTCCCGAGTACAAAGGTCAGCGCAACTTCCTGCTGCTGGAAGAACTCATTGAAGCCCACATCGGAACGATGTTCCGGGGCTATAGCATCCTCAACCGAACCGCCTTCCGCGTCACCCGCAACAGCAATCTCTACATGCAGGAGGAGGAAGCGCGCTCTCTGCTGGAGTCGGTCGCCGAAGAGCTCCACAACCGCCGCAAAGGTGACGCCGTCCGCATGGAGATCGACGCCTTCGCCTCCCAAGAGATCGCCGAGCGCCTGCGAGTCAACTTCGAGCTCGAACCCTGGCAGGTCTTTCGAACCACCGCGCCCGTCAATCTCTCGCGCCTCATGGCTCTCTATAGCGCTGCCAAAATACCCACGCTCAAGTTTCCCGAGTTTCACGGGCGCCGCCTCCACCTCGATCAGTCCACAACGCCACCCACCAACATCTTCGCCGCACTGCGCAACGAAGATATCCTCCTGCACCACCCCTTCGACAGCTACAGCACCGTGGAAGATTTCGTCGCCTCCGCCGCCGCCGACGATAACGTCATCTCCATCAAGCAGACCCTCTATCGCACCAGTGCCGACTCCACCATCTTCAGCGCCCTCAAAACCGCCGCCCAGACCAAGGACGTCACCGTTGTGGTCGAGCTCATGGCACGCTTCGACGAAGCCTCCAACATTCGTTGGGCGCGCGAACTCGAGGACGCCGGCGTGCAGGTCTTCCACGGCATCTTCGGCTTCAAAACCCACTGCAAACTTGCGCTCATCGTCCGCCGCGACTCCGACGGCATCATCCGTAGCTACGCCCACCTCGGCACCGGCAACTATAACCCCGTCACGGCACGTTTCTACACTGACATCAGCCTGCTAACCGCCCGACCCGAGCTCACCGACGCTGTCCTCCGCGTATTCCGCTACCTCACCGCCGACTGGGAAGCAGGCCCCAACGCCTACCGCCCGCTCCTCGTGGCTCCCGTCACGCTGCACAGCGACATGCTAGCCCTCATCTCCCGCGAAGCTGCGCACGCTAAAGCTGGCAGGCCCGCGCGCATCATCGCGAAGATGAATGGCCTGCTCGACATCCCCACGATCGACGCCCTCTACGCCGCCTCCCAGGCCGGGGTAGAAATCGACCTCATCGTCCGTGGCATGTGCGCCCTTCGGCCCGGCGTTCCCCGTCTCAGCGAACACATCCGCGTGCGCTCCATCATCGGCCGCTTCCTCGAGCACAGCCGCATCTTCTGGTTTGCCAATGGCGGCCCCGACGACGGCCCGCAATCCGAAGTCTTCTGCGGCAGCGCCGACTGGATGACCCGCAACCTCTACGAGCGTTGCGAGGTCGTCTTTCCCGTCGTCGATCCGGACTTGAAGCGCCGACTCCGCGAAGAGATCCTCGGCTCCTATCTTCACGACAACCTCAAGGCGCGCCTCATGGACCCAGACGGCTCCTACCAGCGCGCTCCCCAATCCGTTCCAGCCCTCAGCGCCCAGCTGCATCTCATGGACCTCTCCCGCTCGCCGGATAAACGCCTCACCCGCGACAAGACATCCGCCGTCGAAAGCACACCAGCAGAAGAAGCCGAGAGCATCCTGTCCAAGGAACAATCCGGCCTCTAGCCATGGATCCCACCACATCCTCACTGCTTCGAACTGCTAAACTTGAATGGTAGCGGCGTGGCGCTTATCCCCACGTCAAAGGAGTACATGATGGCAACCAGCAACGGAAACGGCACGCACAACAGCAACGGCGCAGGACTACGACTCAAGACCGGCCTTGCCGAGATGCTCAAAGGCGGCGTCATCATGGATGTCATGAGCGTGGCGCAGGCTCGCATCGCCGAAGAAGCTGGTGCCGTCGCTGTGATGGCGCTCGAACGTGTTCCCGCTATGATCCGCGCCCAGGGCGGCGTCGCCCGCATGGCGTCGCCGAAGCTCATCAAGGAGATCATGGCCGCCTCCACCATCCCAGTCATGGCCAAGGCCCGTATCGGCCACTTCGCCGAGGCCCAGGTTCTCCAGTCGCTTGGCGTCGACTTCATTGATGAGTCGGAAGTCCTCACCCCCGCCGATGAGGTCTACCACATCGACAAGCACGCCTTCACCACGCCCTTCGTCTGCGGAGCGCGCAATCTCGGCGAAGCTCTCCGCCGCATCGCCGAAGGCGCCGCCATGATCCGCACCAAGGGGGAGCCCGGAACGGGCGACGTCGTCCACGCGGTCCAGCACATGCGCCAGATCACCCGCGAGATCAAGGCCCTCACCGTCCTCGGCGAAGAAGAGCTCTACAACGCCGCCAAGGTCCACGGCGCGCCCTACGAGCTCATCCGCATGGTCGCCAAGGCCGGCAAGCTTCCTGTGCCGAACTTCTCCGCCGGCGGCATTGCCACACCCGCCGACGCGTCCCTCATGATGCAGCTCGGCGCCGAGACCATCTTCGTGGGCTCTGGCATCTTCATGAAGGAAGGCGCCATCCCTCTCGACATTGAAGACAACGCCGATGAGCGCGCCGAAGCCATCTCTCGTGCCCGAGCGATTGTCCTCGCAACGCTGCACTACGACGACCCCAAGATCGTCTCGGAAGCTTCTGAGGCCGTCATCGGCAGTATGAAGGGTCTCGCTGCCGCAGGCATCGAAGAGAAAGATCTCATGCAGACCCGCGGCTGGTAGTGTTTATGTATGAAATTGCCGCTTAAGATCAACGCTCTTTGGGGCACCACTTTCTTGCTGCTCGGATGCCAGGGAAAGATTCATCACGGACCTGTCATCTGGGTCGGGAATGCCGATCTTTCTGAGTACAACGAGGTAGTAGCTGACTTCGCGAACGCGTTTGCCTCAGATCCGCTATGCCATGGAATCCGTTTAGAAACGACTACCGACCCAGGGAAGCCCTATTGGTTTCTTGAAATATATTCTGCCGCCGAATTGTTTGGCGGACCACACGACTCCTCGGGCGGAATCTCTTGGTGGATGAATCGAGATACGGGTGGGGAGATTGTGAAGTTCGAGGGTTCGGATAGCTCTTCCAGCAAAGCTGCCCACCATGTCTGCTTCATTATTCAAGGCAAAGGCGGCGACGTGCATTGAACGATCGCTAGCCGAACAACTTACCTCCCTTTAGAGGCATCGCAGTAAGAGTCGCTGTTTCAACAGACTGCTGCTCCAAAAGGATCGTCATGAGAAAATTACTTCCCCTCGTCCTGCTGTCCGCCTTTATCAGCTCGAACGCCCACGCGGCCGACACAGCTAAACTAGACCACCGCATCGAAGCAGCCCACGAAGTTCTCCACCAACTCATGGCTACTCCCGATCGCGGCATTCCCGACAGCGTGGCAGAACACGCCACCTGCGTCGCTGTCATCCCCGGATTCAAGAAAGGTGCCTTCGTCGTCGGAGGCGAGTATGGACAGGGTGTCGTCACCTGCCGCACCGGCCATGGCTGGAGCGCTCCTGCCTTCATCCAGCTCACCGGCGCAAGCTTCGGCTTTCAGATTGGCGGCCAGTCCACTGACCTCGTTCTCGTCGCCGTTACCCACGACGGCGCACAGCGTCTTCTACATCAGAAGGTCAAGCTCGGTGGCGATATTTCCGTAGCTGCCGGCCCCGTAGGCCGCGATTCGCAGGCCTCAACCAGCGTCCTCGCCAACACTGGCTTCCTCACCTACTCTCGCAATAAGGGTGTCTTCGCCGGTGTTGATCTGAACGGCGACGTCGTCAACCAGAACACGGATGACACCGAAAGCTACTATGGCCACGACGTGTCCTTCGAGAAGATCCTTGATGGCGATGTACATCCGCACCCCAGCTCCATACACTTTCTCCGCACCGTCAGCGAGCTGTTCCATGCGGAAGCTCGCGGCACCAAGTAAACGTCCATTGCAACTTCAATCCAAAGGCCCGGCCATCATCAATGGTCGGGCCTTTTCTTGCTTCGCCACATTCATATCCATCCACCGTCCACTACATAACTCTGGTTGGTAATCGCAGAGCTATCATCGGCTGCCAGAAACAACACCAGCCGCGCTACCTCTTCCGGCAGAATCATCCGCTTCAAGGATTGGCGCGCCAGCACCTCACGCTCGTACTCGTCCGTAAACCAAAGCCGTTTCTGCCGCTCCGTCAGGATCGCCCCTGGCATCACGCAATTTACCCGCACCTCGTCTCCGCCGAACTCGTGCGCCAGCGCCCGAGTCATTCCCACAATTGCCGACTTCGCCGTCACATACACCGGAACATTCTTCGACGGGATCACCCAAGCAATCGATCCCATATTAATAATCGATCCTCGCCTTGCCTGTCGCATCGCCGGTGCCACCGCCTGCGCCATAAAAAACTGCTGCTTGAGATTGATCGCCATCATCGCATCCCACAACTCCGGCGTCACGGACTCCAACGAGTGCCTCGTGTCATTCCCCGCGTTATTGACCAGCACGTCCACTTGCCCGAACCACTCAATGACTTCATGTACTGTTCGTTCTAGCGCAGCGAAATCGGTCACGTCGCACGGGAAATAAACGGGCGCGTGAGGCCCCGCGCCGTCCATTCGCAACACCAGCTTCTTCGCTACCTCTTCCTGAATATCCAGGAACGCCACGCGCGCCCGCTGCCGCACGAACGCCTCGACGATCGCATCCCCAATTCCGCTCGCCCCGCCCGTCACCAGGACCACGCGATCTGCCAGGCTCGGATAGGTCGCCTCTTTGCTTGTCTCGCTCATCGCTGCATTATCACCTGCCTCCTGCCGCCGCGTCTCCCATACCTGAGCGTCTACGCACAGATGAACTAAAATCAACCTGTGGATCCAAAAACTCCAGCCATCGGTGTCCTCGCTCTACAGGGCGCGTTCGACGTCCATGCCCGCCGCCTTGCCGCTCTCGGTGCCATCACCTCGCTCGTCCGCAAGCCCAGCCAGCTCGATACCCTTGACGCCCTCGTCATCCCCGGCGGCGAGTCCACCACCTTCCTCAAGCACCTCGAGCGCGCCGGCTTCTACGACACACTCAACGCCTTCGTCCACTCCAAGCCTGTCTTCGGAACCTGCGCCGGCTGCATTCTTCTCGCCAAGCAGGTCACCAATCCGCCGCAGCCGTCCTTCGGCGTCCTTGATATCGCCGTCGAACGCAATGCCTACGGCCGTCAGAACGACTCCGCCATCCTAACCTCCGAGACATCGCTCCCCGGCGGCCCGCTAGAGATGGTCTTCATCCGTGCGCCCCGCATCACACGAACCGGCTCGACCGTCGAAACGCTTGCAACGCGCGACGGCTCCCCCACCCTCATCCGCCAGGGTCGCCTCCTCGCCGCCACCTTCCACCCGGAGCTCACTGAAGACACTCGCGTCCACCAGTTGTTTCTTGACATTGTCCGCGAAGCAACCAAATGAGCAAACGCTCCTAGGTCTCGCCAAGCTAAAAGCTAAAAGCCCCTGCACCTGCCTCTACAATCGATCCATGCAGGCTTCGACCACGCACGGCTTCTGGAACCTGCCGATCGACGCCGCCGCGCAGGGCCACGCCCTCGACACCCACCTCCTCCTAAACCTCTGGATTGCCCTAGCCCTCCTCACCCTCGCGCATCTCCTCCTCTTCGCAGGCATCGCGATCCGCAGGCGCACCGCACGCCCCTACCACCAGTTCTTCATCGAGTACCTACCTCTAGCCGTTCTGACCCTCCTCTTCGCCTTCCTCGCCTTCCGTGCACAACAACTTTGGGCCACGCAACGCTACACCGGCGCCGACCTCTCCGCCATGCAAGTTGAAGTCACCGGCCAGCAGTTCGTGTGGTACTTCCGTTATCCCGGCCGCGACGCGGCCTTCGGCCGTACCCGCCTCGCACTCGTCGACCCCGCAAATGCCAATCCCCTCGGCATCGACCCCAACGACACTTACGGTCGCGACGACATCGTCACCTCCCAGCTAGTCCTCCCTGCCAACCGGGAAGTCGATTTAACCCTCCGAGCCCAGGACGTCATCCACGGCTTTGCCATCCCCCAGATGCGGATCAAACAAAACGCGATTCCCGGCCAGACCACCCATATCCACTTCACCCCTGAGACACCCGGCGACTACGCCATCCTATGTACCCAGATCTGTGGCCTCGGCCACTACCGCATGCTCGCCACCCTTCGCGTACTTCCGCCCGCCGACTTCAACACCTGGCTGAAATCGCACGAGGCTCAGCCATGACCCCCGCCATCAATTCGGGTGCCCCATTCATAGCGCGTTTTTTACGACATGGATGGGTTAACAGAACCCTCCATCGTGCCACCCACCACCGCACCATCGGCTTCGGATACCTCCTCATCTCCCTCATCGCCGTCATCATCGGCGCCCTTCTGTCGCTCATCATGCGGACGCACCTCGCATGGCCAAACTGGCAGCTTCCTCTCCATGGACCCATCCTCCCGGAAGAATACCTCGCGCTGGTCACGATGCACGGTACCCTGATGCTCTTCTTCGTCCTCACCGTCGCTCCCCAATCCGGCTTCGGCAACCTGATCCTCCCCGCCCAGCTCGGCACTCGCCGCATGGCGTTTCCGCGCATCAATGCCGCTGGCCTCTACCTAACCGGGCTCGCTCTCTTGACCCTCTTCGCCGCCTTCTTCGTCCCCGGAGGAGCGCCCATCGGTGGCTGGACAGCCTATCCGCCCCTGTCTGCAACCGCTCTCGCCGGCCCCGGCCAGGGTTACGGCATGGATCTCTGGCTGGCCAGCATCGCCATCTTCGCCATCGCCACAACCCTGAGTTCCATCAACACCCTCACCACCATCGTCAAGCTTCGTTGCGAAGGCCTCACTTGGGAGCGCCTTCCGCTCACCGTTTGGGGATGGTTCACCGCCGCCCTGCTCAGCATCCTTGCCTTCTCTGTCCTTCTTGCCGCGATCCTTATGCTCTTCTGCGATCGCCACCTCCACAGCGGCTTCTTCCTTCCCGCACAAGATCTGGTCAGCGGAGTCCTCCTGCAGCATCGTGGAGATGGCACCCCCCTCCTTTGGCTTCACCTCTTCTGGTTCTTCGGCCATCCCGAGGTCTACATCGCCATCCTCCCAGGCATGGGTCTCGTCTCCATGGTCCTCGCCAACTTCAGCCACCGACGAGTCTTCGCCTACCGTCTCATGATTGCCACGACACTCCTTATCGGCTTCCTGGGCATCGTCGTCTGGGGACATCACATGTTCGTAGCCGGCCTTAACCCTTTCGCCAGCACCGCTTTTAGTATCTCCACCATGGCGATCGCCATCCCCGCCTCCGCCAAGGTTCTCAGCTGGGTTGCCACCACCTGGGGATCCCGCCCTCGCCTCGCTACCCCCATGCTCTTCGCCCTCGGCTTCGTCTCACTCTTCATCACCGGCGGCATCACCGGTCCCATCCTCGCCCAACCTATCCTTGACGAGTATCTCCACAACACCTTCTTCGTCGTCGCCCACTTCCACCTCATCATGGCCATGGCCGGCGTCTTCGGCCTCTTCTGCGCTACCTACTACTGGGCTCCACTTCTCTTCCACCGCAGCCTCTCCGAGTCACTCGGCAAGCTTCACTTCTGGAGCACCCTCCTCGGCGCCTACTCCACCTTCCTCCCGATGCACTTCACCGGCTTAGCCGCCGAGCCTCGCCATTACTCCCAACTCAACGGCATCGCAGGCCCCACGGCAACGCTCCTCCAATCCACTCTTCCGCTCCAACGCCACATCACCGTATCGGCCATCTTCCTCGTCTGCGCGCAGTTACCCTTCCTTCTCAATCTTCTCCTCACGCTGCGAAAGCCCATCGATGTTTTCGCCGATTCCAATCCCTGGCACGCTACCACCATGGAGTGGGCACCCGACGCCATCAATCCGCATCCTAACGATCAGCCGTCCACCGTCTACCGCGCCCCTGGCCATTACAGTAATTCGGGCGAGGAGTTTTTGCCCCAATGGAGCTCCGTCAACGCGTTCGACGCCGAAGCAGAGTAAAGTAAACTGACACAGATCGTCCGACAGGGTCCCAGCGCCATGCCCTCCACCATTACACCGCCGGAGATTGATCGCCATCGCATCAGCGATGGCAATAATGGTC
>Ga0302140_10006024_pt1 | contig 15251 bp, 18 predicted proteins | sample I_Bog_E1_1_FD_202095 | JGI IMG/M metagenome (GOLD analysis project Ga0302140, IMG submission 202095) | Peat permafrost microbial communities from Stordalen Mire near Abisko, Sweden - I_Bog_E1_1 | ecosystem: Environmental > Terrestrial > Soil > Wetlands > Peat | place: Sweden: Abisko, Stordalen...
TCCCGTGCGGCGCAGATATCCGCGTGGGGTCCGGCCCCACTCTGATGGAGAATTGATCGTCTGCTTATACGCGGCAATCCCCAGAGACTCGACGTAGACTCCGGGAGCACCGCCGTCTTCTCTCACCATGCGATGCCAGCGCTCCTGCCCGCTCAGCGGCTTGTAGGTGACGGGATCGAAGGGGCCATGCACGGTGAGCGATTTGGCAAGCAACTCGGCCAGCGTCTGGCCAAAGCCCAGGCTGGGAGCAAGCAGGAGAGCGAGGAGCGCGATGCGGGTTTTCAAGTTCACATCTCCCATTCTCTATGAGAACCTTCGGAAAAGAGTGCGCAGAGAGACATAAATTCTTGTTTATTTGGTTACAAGCCGTCCATCCTCTTGTAAAATCGCCCCATGAAGGGTAATCCGAAGGTCATCGAGCAGCTCAACCACGCGCTCCGCGAGGAGCTCACCGCCATCAACCAGTACTTCATTCACGCCGAAATGTGCGAGAACTGGGGATACGACCGGCTTGCGAAGCAGATCAAGATGCGGTCCATCGCCGAGATGAAGCACGCCGAGTCGCTCATCGAGCGCGTCCTCTTTCTGGACGGCGCGCCCAGCATGGAGCCTCTGGCCCTGTCGATCGGCAAAAACGTCAAGGAGATGGCCGAGTCCGATCATAAGGCCGAGGTTGAAGCCATTGCCCTCTACAATGAGGCCGCCCGCATCGCAGCGGAGGAAAAAGACAATGGCTCGCGCGATCTTTTTATCCGCAATCTCAAGGTCGAGGAAGAACACCTGGACGAGCTGGAAATCGAGTTGCACCAGATCGCCGAGCTGGGCTACGAGCGCTACCTGACCACGCAGACCAGCGAAGCCAAGTAGCCAGGTATCCCATCCTTGATCCAGCTATAAAACCTCCGTGCCCCATCCTTCGCGCACTCTGCGAAGGGTGGGATACCACGAACCTCGACCGCCGTGTGCCCCATCCTAGATCCAGCTATAAATGATGAGTGCCCCGTCATTCTGAGCGAAGCGCAGCGAAGTCGAAGAACCTGCGTTTTGTTCTTTGCGAAAGGTGGGATACCACGAACCTCAACCAGTTTTGTTCATGAGCAGCCCGACTCGCTGCTGCAAGTTACACCAGCAATGAACCCGCTAACTTGCTAACTCGCGATCACCGCGAAGCGGTGGCTAACCTGCTAAATGGTAAGCCCATCCTCGCGATTTATAGCGTAAGGATGGAGAAGGCCCAAGCCTCAATCAGTTTTGTTCATGAGGAGTGTAGCGCCGGTCTCCAGACCGGCTGTTGTGCGGGCGTCCTCGCCCGCATTTGTTCTGGAATAATTACCAAATCAAACAGGGCGTTTGCGATTTCAGATCGCGATTCTGGTTTCGATAGCGTCGTAGTCTGCGCGGACCCCATGGCTGGTGTTTTCCAAAAGTCCCGCGCCCGCCAGAGCTTTCACATCCGCACAGACATTACTGTAATCACGGCTGAGCGCCTTGGCCAAAGCCCGGACGCTGGGTACGTTGTTGCGCCGCACGTAGCGCAGCAACTCCATCCGCTTGCCGGTAAGGACGCGGGCCAGAGCCTCCCAATTTTCAAAGGCCAAAAGTCGCTCGTGGAAGCTCTCCGCGCTCGCCGCGACGCCATGCGTCGATGAACCGGCGCGAGGCTTCCTCCTCCATCGCGCCGCCGACCGTGAATTTCACATCGCTCATTGAACTCCTCATGAGGCTAATTTTATCCCAGGTCTAAAGATCGAGGCTTGGAGCACTCGGCAACCCGGACCCGGACCATGTCAGCACGTCCTATGTTGAGCGCCAGAATCTGACCATGAGAATGTCGATGCGGCGGTTTATCCGATTAACAAATGCCTTCACAAAGAAGATCGATAACCATAGCCATGCGGTCGCGCTCTAGTAATGTTCTACAACTTCTGCCGGGGGCATCAGAGCTTGTGGGTAACGCCAGCCATGGAAGCGGCGCTGGCAGATCACGTTTGGACGGTTGAGGAACTGGTTGCGCTCCTACCCGAACAAACCGTGGCCAAATCTACGAAGGATAGAGACTTACTGCGGAAGGGCTTGGGGAGAGAGATTGACTATTCATTATTACGTTTCATTTATCGTTCCTGTTGATATTCCTGCAATAGTCTCTCAGCCGATAACCCGTCCTCAAACTCTGGAATCTGAATACTCTCGTTATTCTCAACTCTCCGCTTGAAGTCGGGAACAGTAATGCCCACCACCTTATCGGTTGTCTCGTCAACGCGGCAGATCACACCTGAATCCAACTCAATATAGGCACACGGATTCGTCGTGTCTGTGAAGACAACGTACAGAACATCAGCGTGAAGTGCATAGTTGATTCTCATGGTTCGTTCTCTGGATACGTAGCAATTATCGGCCAAGAACCTCTATTCCGATAATGTTGTTCACTAACAGGAAATGCGGTGGTAACGTGCCCTTCTGTCCCGCCTCCTAAGAAGGTTTCTTTATCATGCCAGACCAACACTTTGATTGCTCCTGGGTTCGTGCTGGACGGACGATAAAAAGCACACGAATCAGGGTAGTTACCTTCTCGCACGACCGTGGGCTTTTCTACAGACTCTTTGATGAGATTTTCTTGACCAGCCATTTCCGGATGCTCAACCAGATGAAGAAAATCCTCTTCGTAAAGACGGATAGTGTTTCCGTGGATAGAGACGGTTGTCCAGATCGTATTGGTGTTGAATCCCGGCATTTGACTTGCCCCGCTACAGCTCTCTTTGGGCTTCAGCAGGTATTTGCCCGTCCGTATTCGGCACCGCGACGTTCGGCACTGTGATCTTGCCGAAGTTCTCCTCGTATGCCTCTACAGAAGACGCCAGAGCACCTGCTAATGCCTTAGCGTGTGCTGGATTCATCGTAACGTTTGCCCTCAGTACGATAGCCAACTCTCCCGCATTGCTTGTGGTGAGAATTTCCGAAAAGAGAATTCGAATATCCCAGGGCGCGATGGCAACCGATGCATTGTTGCAGTAGACCGAAGGAACATCATTCGGATTGGTCCACGGAACAGCAGTCAGGTCGGTGATCTTCAAGGCATCCATAGTACCGTTCATATTAGTCTAGTTCACCGTATTCTGTCATCAAATATCAAATTCTTTCGCCTCTTTCTCCTTTCTTTCGCCCGCCAAGTGCAAGCCCTTTGGAAAACCAAACTGAACCATTACCTGAAAGAGGAAACAGCGTAGGGGTTCGTGGTCTGCCACCCTTCGCAAAGAACGCGAAGGAGGGGGTATCCAATCATTCGGGGCTGGCTCAGGGACTAGGGTAACTGGCAGGATACAAGCCATCGCCCCGCCGCCCGGCGCCCAAAACCTGTTACGACGCAGTTTTTTGGCCAAAAATAAGCCAAACTACCTCTAGCTTGATGAATAGCATTTTTTGCGCAAGGGAACGCGCAGCTTGCGAACACCTTCGCCTCATATTCGCCGGGTGCCCCAGGTCTCTGACCGTTTCCTTAAAAAATGTAGCGCTGGCCTCCAGGCCGGCTGTAGCGCGGGCTTCCCAGCCCGCGCTCGCACCGCTCATAGCACCATTTCATCCGGTCAGAGACCTGGATGCCGGGAAACCACGGACCCCAATCCGCCCCGAATCTGCTGCAAAACCTGCCAAAAATGCGTCTAAAATGCGCTAAAAATGCACCAAATAACGCCTAAAAACAGCCATATTTAGGTATTTTTTCATCTTTTGGTCCGTTTATAAACCGGCATTTGCCATTTTTCCGTCAACCTGCAAGCCTGCATTCTTTCGTTTTACACTCCACTGCGCTCTTTGGTCAGCCTGGAGGCCCACAAAATCGCGCTTTTTTGTCGTCCTGTGGGACCAGTTACGCAGTCGCCTTATAAAGCGATATATTGGACCGGCAGCCGCCCTGAATCCTCGCCCTCGTCTTCGCCACTTATTCGCTCTTCGCGTATAATCTTTGCATGGACTTTGAACTGGTAACGAGCTACGAGCCGAGGGGAGATCAGCCGCGGGCGATTGCCGAACTGATGGCGGGTCTGGCGGCGGGGGAGAAGAGCCAGGTTTTGCTGGGCGTGACCGGCTCGGGCAAGACCTTCACGATGGCCAAAGTCATCGAGCAGTCCAACCGGCCGGCGCTGATTCTGGCGCACAATAAAACCCTCGCCGCGCAGCTTTATCACGAGTTCAAGCAGTTCTTTCCCAACAATGCGGTCGAATACTTTGTCAGCTACTACGACTACTACCAGCCGGAGGCTTATATTCCCGCCGGGGACCTGTACATTGAGAAGGAAGCGACCGTCAATGAAGAGCTGGACAAGCTGCGCCTCTCGGCTACGCGCAGCTTGTTCGAGCGGCGCGACGCGATCATTGTCAGTTCGGTGAGCTGCATCTACGGCCTGGGCTCGCCGGAGGCCTACTACGGGATGCTGCTGCTGCTCGAAAAAGGCCAGCGCATCAGCCGCAAGGACATCACTCGCAGGCTGGTCGAAATCCTCTACGAACGCAACGACACGGACTTCCATCGCGGCACATTTCGCGTGCGCGGCGATATTATCGAGGTCTTTCCTACCTACGATGAAACGGCTTACCGGATTGAGTTATTCGGCGATGAGATCGAGAGCCTCTCTCAAATTGATCCGCTCTTCGGCACGGTGAAGCAGCGCTATGCGCGGCTGCCCATCTATCCCAAGAGCCATTATGTGATGCAGCCGGAGCGGAAGGCCGAGGCGATTGATTCGATTGTGGCGGAGCTGAATGCGTGGATTCCCGAGTTGGAGGCGCAGGGGCGCATGGTGGAGGCGCAGCGCATTCACCAGCGCACGCGTTTTGATCTGGAGATGATCAAATCCATGGGCTACTGCCACGGGATCGAGAATTATTCGCGGCACTTTTCGGGCCGCCTGCCGGGCGAGGCGCCGCCCACGCTTCTGGATTATTTTCCCCGCGATTTTCTGCTCTTTGTGGATGAGAGCCACGCGTCCATTCCGCAGGTGCACGGGATGTGGTTCGGCGACCGCAGCCGCAAGCAAAACCTCGTCGATTACGGCTTCCGTCTGCCCTCGGCCATGGACAATCGGCCGCTGAAGTTCGAGGAGTTTGAGAACCGCATACAGCAGGCGATTTATGTCTCCGCGACACCGGGGCCGTATGAGCTGACCAAATCAGCCGGAGTCGTGGTGGAGCAGGTGATTCGCCCCACGGGATTGGTGGACCCGGAGGTGGAGATACGCCCGGTAAAAGGCCAGATAGACGACCTCCTCGCCGAGATTCGCGACCGCGCCGCACGGAATGAGCGGGTTTTGGTGACCACGCTGACCAAGCGCATGGCCGAGGATCTGGCCGGCTACTACACCGAGGTGGACGTTCGCTGCCGTTATCTTCACTCCGAGATCGAGACTCTGGAGCGCGTCAAGCTGCTCGCCGGCTTGCGCAAGGGCGAGTTCGACGTGCTGATTGGAATTAATTTGCTGCGCGAAGGGCTGGACCTGCCGGAGGTTTCGCTGGTGGCGATCCTCGACGCCGACAAAGAGGGTTTTTTGCGCTCAGCCGGCTCGCTGATCCAGACCATGGGCCGCGCCTCGCGCCACATCGCGGGCCGCGCCATCCTCTACGCCGACCGCATCACCGACTCGATGCGCCGCGCCATCGACGAGACTGATCGAAGGCGAACAATTCAGAGGGCTTATAACGAGGAACATGGGATCACGCCGCAGTCGATTATCAGCCCGGTGGACATGGGCCTGGCCACGATTCTAAAGGCCGAGTACGGCGATGTGGAAGTGGAAGAGACGGCGGGTTTGCCGGAGTTTGCCACTCAGGCGGAACTCGACAGTTTCATCGCCAAATTGGAAACGGAGATGCGCGAGTCGGCAAAGAAGTTCGAGTTCGAGCGGGCGGCGCGTCTGCGCGATTCGATCAAGGAACTGCGCGAGAAAGAGTTTTTGTTTGGTTGAGGGGTTCGTGGTTTCCCACCCTTCGCAAGGAGCGCGAAGGATGGGGCACCCAATCATTTGTAGCTGGATCAAAGATCGGGTACACAATCAAATGTCGTCTTGGGAGGCGAGTGTTTATGTATGCCTGCAGGGCGACTTAACAAGGCAATTCTATGGGCCTATAGGTGGACATTAGGGCGGGATAGCGTTCAAAACCGGAAAATGTCAGGTTACAGGTATACAGAAAGCGGGTAAAGGTAGGCTTATCACTGGACCAAAAGTCTAATAAAAGCTCAAATTAGACTGTATTTGGTCGTTTTTTGGCACATTTTAGGCGCATTTTCGGTACATTCTGGGCGGGTTTTGCAACAGTTTCGGGGCAAATTGGGGCGACTTCGACCTCGCGGGTTCGCGCCACGGGCCGGTACCGTTTCCGTGGGGGCCGTGGTTTTCCAGATCACCTGCCAGAGATCAGGGATCAGGGATCAGAAAAACGCTGGTTGGGGTTCGTGGTCTCCCAGGTCCGAAAATCCGGACCTTGGCCACCCGTCAGCACTTTCTATTCGCTGAAAATGCGTATAGTATGTATCTATATGTATTGTTGTGCATTTCTTGTGGGTGAGGTATGAAAATGCAGATCATTAGCGCCTCCGATCTGGCGCGCAACACGAGCGCCATCCTGGAACGCATTCTCACTGGCGAAACGGTCAGCGTGATGCGGAATCGCACTGAAATAGCCCATATTATTCCCGCTAAGAGAAACATGACCGCGGCGCAAGCCATCGCTGGCCTCGGAGGAAAGCTAACCCCTGCCCAAGGCGATTCCTGGCTCAAGGACAGCCGTGGAGAATTTGATGAAGAGGTTCGAAATCCATGGGGATGATCTTCGACACTTCTATCTGGGTAGGGTTGACCAGCGGGCAGATGTCCAGTCAATCCGTCCTCAAGGCTGCCGGGGACGAGCAGGTTTACATTTCAGCTATTTCGCTCGGAGGGCTGAACTTTGGCGTCGAATCGTGCAGCGATCCAGCAACACGGATGCTGCGCATCCGCTCGTTGCGCATCTTGCAACAGCGGCCCGTTCTCGACGTTACCTCCCTTACGGCCTCCGCCTTCGGCCTCCTGGCCGCCTTCATGAAACAGTCGGGCCGTTCGCCAAGAACACGGGTCAACGATCTTTGGATAGCAGCTCAAGCTATTGAAAATGACTATGCTCTGTTAACCGCGAACCTCAAGGATTTTGATGGCCTTCCCGGTTTACGAGTAGCGTGTCCGTGAAGACTGTCTGTCCGAGTTTCCCCATCTGGGCTACCTGCCTTATAGTGAACTACTGTGGTCCGGACTCTATCCTAACCGCTCAGGTTTATGGTACTCTGCTCTCATGCCAACTGTCCTGAGATTGGGGAGTCTGCGCATCATGATCTACCCCAACGATCATTGGCCGGCGCACGTTCATGTCATCGGGCAAGGAAACAGCGCCATCTTCAACTTGAATTGTCCGGCTGGCCCACTGATTTTGCGGGTAAATTTTGGTTTTTCAGATCACCAGTTACCCGACATTCAAGCAAAGTTACTGGATCACATCACCGAACTGTGCAGGGCATGGGAGGAAATACATGGATGAGCATGAAGAATTCCTGGAAGCCAACCGCAGAGGGCAAGAGATGCTGGCGACAATTCCCCACGCCGTCACCGCCCGTTATGATCGCCGCATCGGACGCGTTGTGGTGGGCCTGAGCACTGGGCTGGAGATTTCCTTCTCGCCGCGCGATACGCAAGGGCTGGAGACAGCCACATGGGAGCAGTTGCGGGAGATAGAGATTGACCCGCCGGGCTTTGGTCTTCACTTCCCCGCTCTGGACGCTGACTTGTATATTCCGGCGCTGCTGGAAGGGTCCTTCGGATCGAAACGATGGATGGCCGCGCGCCTGGGAGAGCTGGGTGGCAAAGTTCGGAGCGCCGCGAAAGCGCGGGCGTCCCGAGCAAACGGCCGACTGGGCGGCAGGCCGAAGAAAGTGGCTGCGGTAGCCTGAGTACAGAGATCAGGGATCAGAAAAACGCTGGTTGGGGTTCGTGGTCTCCCATGTCTGAAAATCCATACATGGGCCACCCGCCGACTTTATTGGATAAACCTGGTCCATTCGCCTGAAATCGAGGTATCATGGTGAATATGGCAACGATCCACATCTCGGAGACTGACGCCGTCCGCGACTTTGCCGGGCTGCTGGCTCACATTCGCCTGGGCGCGGAGATCGTGATAGAGAATGGCGACTATCCGCCGACAGTGCTGCGCACGGCGTCTCCGCCGCGCCGCTCCATTGAGGAGTGCATCGCCCTGCTACCCGCGGACTCTCCGGCAACCATCGACGAGGATTTCGCCAGCGATATTGCAGCGGCAATCGCCGCTCATCGCGAGCCGCTCAATCCTCCAGCGTGGGATTGACCTGGTGGGCCTGATCGTATGGGACTGATACTGGACTCCAGCGTACTTATCGCGGCAGAGCGGGAGGGCCGGAACGCCCGGCAGGCTCTGGCCGAGATCGCCGTGCGCGCCGCCGGTGAGGATGTGGCCGTCTCGGTGATTACGCTGATCGAACTGGCTCATGGGATAGCCCGCGCCAACACGCCCCAAAGAAAGGCCGCGCGGCGGCAGTTCCTCGACGAACTGATGACCGCTCTTCCGGTGCATCCGGTGACGGCTGCGATAGCTCTCAGGGCCGGTCAGATCGACGGCGAGAATGCCGCCCAGGGCGTTCGCGTGGCGCTCTCCGACTTGCTGATCGGCGTCACGGCGCTGGAGCTTGGCTACCGCGTTGCAACCGCCAATCTGCGCCACTTTCAGATGGTTCCGGGGCTGGGAATCGTCGCCTTTTGAGCGGTCAGGGATCAGGGGTCAGGGATCAGAGGTCAGAAAAACACTGGTTGGGGCTCGTGGTCTCCCAGTTCCGAAAATCCGGACCTGGGCCACCCAACTTTTATAGGATTGATACTATGGGACATGGGCCACCCGCGGCGATTTGAATCGTTCTGACTCAGTGTCAAAGTGTTACGGAGGTAGGTGATTATGACAAAGCGCGTAGGAATGGTGGTGGGATATATTTGGGCCTTGGCTGTGATCCTCTTCGCATCGCCCTCTTTTTCTCAAGATCATGCGCCGACTGCGGAGCAATGCAAGGCCGACCAGGCCGTGTGGGGCTCAGATCACGCACAGACAGAATACACCGAAGCGGAGACCAGGCATATTCGGGACGGCATTCCCAATCGCACTGACATCGCCCTCCTGTCAATTTCACAATTGAAACGGAGAATGAGCGAGATGTATCAGTGCATGGAAGTGGTTGAGATGGAACCGTACCACCAAACAGGCAGCTTCTACAATGGCGTCCTCGGTGATCGATTCTTTGGCTTCATCGAACGACACGGTTTGATGGGGCAAGTGATCAGGGAGGACGCTGCGGGTAAACGATAGTGGCTGCACTGGCCGGGCGCCCCGCCTTCGGCGCGTCATTGTTCTTGCGCCTAAGGTGGGAAAGCTCCATCAATCTATAGCTCTTTACAGGTATTTTATAGGGTTCGCCGACCGTTTTACAAATGCACCGTGACCCATCTTTTGCCTTACTTCTGGATCGCCCACGACAGCCCGCGCCATGCGCACAATTGCTTTAGTGAAGAATGCCCGTATCTCTCATGAGCTTTTCGTATCGCTCTTCGTAAAGTTCTTTTGCCTCCGTGATCAACATAATCGCATCCCAAATTCTTTGGAGGCGGGAGTCGATGTTGGCATCTTTAAAATGGAAAAAGACCTGAAGCTCAGTGATCGTGGAAAGCAGGACGACGTAAGCGCGCGTCAAGTGCTGGTCCCGAATAAGATCGAGATTATCGTCGATCTTCGGTCTGTCCTCAAAAGGCTGTTCATTACGAAGAAAATACATGCCAAAATCTAAAAGCGATTCCGGTCCGCCGTGCGCTAGCGCGGAATATTCGCGCCACCTTCCCAGCATAAAGAGCTTGAGAAAGCGCTGGTTGTCAGTCAAGGTTGCACCTTTTCCCTTATGGCCAATATATTTTCCGAGGGTTCTCCATTCGGACTGGAAATCCACATCTTCTTGTGTTGCCTTGATTCGGCGCATATTTAGCGACAACTTTTCCTTCGCATCTGCTATCCAACTATCCCACTCTGCGCGGCCTCCGAACCTTTCCTCGTCTTCTTTCAGATTTCTTTGTCTGTTCTTTATTCCAGCCAGTCTAAAGTTGCGCCCATGATTGGGCGGATCTTCCAAAATATACGTGATGTTATATAGATTATCGATCATATTTCTGATGAGAGGGAGAGCGACAACCGTATAAATCGACTTGAATGTACAGTCCTTTTCTACCCGCTCATCTGCGTTGATATAGCAAAGTAAGTTTAGTGTTTCATTTGAAATTCGTAGCAGAACCCCGATATCCTCTGCAACGTGACTTGGAGCTCTCAGCAGCTGCGTTCCCTCGCGCTCGACCTTCAGAGACATCGTAAGAGCCAATTGGGCAAGAGGAAATTGAAACTGGCTCGGATCGATCTCAACGATAGGGTTCTGAGTACCCATACCCTGCAATTGAATCACAGATATCGATGATTATCAAGGCCCTTTTCAGGCGTGTGGCCCCGGTCCCGGTGAGATTTCCAACAATCGCTGAGGGTGGCCCCGGTCCCTCGCCTTTGGGGACCGGGGCGGAGGGCACACAGAGATTTTTGAGCTTCCGGGTCTCCAACCCCACTTGATTCTCCACCTGGAGCGTGAGGCAGATCACACCGGGAGCGGCTATGATGGAACGAGAAATGGTTCGCCGGGAGGCCGCTCGCGCTCCCCGTCCGCGTGCGAGAATCATTCTGGAGTCTTGATGGCAGCCTTTGGCAGTTTTGCTCTTCTTATCGCGTTGGCGCTGGCCGCGTGGAACCTGCTGGCCGGGGCGGTTGCGCTGCGGCTGATCGCGACCGGGCAGCCCTCGGCTATATCGCCCGAGCGGCTGGCGGATACGGCGCGGCGGGCGGGAATCGCCGGCTTTTGGGCCGTCACGGCAGCGGCCTTCGCGCTGGTCTGGTCGGTCTTTACCAACGATTTTTCCATCACCTACATTCTGGAGCACTCCAACCGCGCGCTGCCGGGGGCTTATAAGTTCTCCGCGTTGTGGAGCGGACAGGAAGGCTCGCTGCTGCTGTGGGCGTGGCTGCTGGGCGCGTATGGCTTCGTGCTGCGGCTTACGCACAAGCGGGACGTGAAGCTTTACGCCTATGCCGGAGCGATTCTGGCCGGGATTCAGGTCTTTTTCCTGGCAATTTTATGCTTTGCCGCGCCGCCGTTTTCGCTCTTTCAGGGAGCGATTCCCGCCGATGGCGCCGGGCTGAATCCGCTCTTGCAGTACCCGGAAATGGTGATTCATCCGCCCATGCTCTACCTGGGCTACGTGGGCTTTTCGGTGCCTTTCGCGTTCGCTCTGGGCGCGCTGATGATGCGATACCCCGGCGAAAAATGGATCAAAATTACCCGCATCTGGACGATGGTGACCTGGCTCTTCCTTACCTGCGGCATCTTCCTGGGAATGCACTGGGCCTACGCCGTGTTGGGCTGGGGCGGCTACTGGGGATGGGACCCAGTGGAGAACGCCAGCTTCATGCCCTGGCTGACCGGCACCGCCTTTCTCCACTCCGTGATGATGCAGGAGAAGAAAGGCATGATGAAGAGCTGGAATGTGTGGCTGATCTTCTCCACCTTCCTATTGACACTGCTGGGCACGCTGCTGACCCGCGCCGGCCTGGTCAGTTCGGTGCACGCCTTCGCGCAATCGTCGATCGGCACCTGGTTCACGGTCTTCATGGGGATCGTGCTGGCGGTCTGCATCTTCACCTACATCTTGCAGCGCGACCACCTGAAGAGCGAGCACCATCTGGAGTCGCTGGTCAGCCGCGAATCGAGCTTCTTGTTCAATAATTTGGTGCTGCTGGCCGCCTGTTTCGTGATTCTGTGGGGAACGCTCTTTCCCATCCTCAGCGAGTACGTCGTCGGCAACAAGGTCACGGTGGGCGCGCCCTGGTATAACGCCGTGGCTGTCCCTATCGGGCTGTTTCTGCTTTTTTTGACTGGAGTCGGCCCGCTGCTGCCGTGGCGAGCTACATCACTCAGGGCCATCAAGCGCAACTTCGTGCTGCCGTGCGTTGCGCTGTGGGCTACGGTCGCCGTCTGCTTGGTCGTGGGCGTGAAGCCGTGGAAAGACGGCGCGTTCGATCAGGGCAGCTTTTACGCGATTGTAGCCTTTGCGCTCTCGGCGGCCGTCTTCACCGCCATCGCTTCGGAGTTCATGCGCGGAACCCTGGTTATTGCCCGGCAGAGCGGGCGCAATCTGATTTGGGCGAAGTATATGCTGATTCGCCGCAACACGCGCCGCTATGGCGGCTACATTATTCACATCGGCGTGGTGATTGTGGTCGTCGGCCTGGCCGGCGCGGCCTTCAATCGCAGCGTGGAAAGCGAGATGGCGCTGCACGATAAGCTATCCATCGGACCCTATGTTTTGGAGTGCGTCGGCGCTACGCAGGACTCGAACGCCAACTATAACTCTGAATATGCGTTGCTGGATGTGTACAAGGGCGGCAAGAAGCAATTTCAAATGTCGCCGGAGAAACGCGTTTATCTGGCCAGCGAGCAGCCGCAAACCATGGTGGCGATTCACTCGAGGCCGGAGTGGGATTTGTACGTGGTCTACGAGGGGACGAATCCCGACACCAACCAGCCGATCATCAAAGCCTTCCTCAATCCGCTGGTGAGCTGGATCTGGGCCGGCGTGGCGCTGATGTTCTGGGGCACGCTGATTGCGCTGGTTCCCAGCCTGAAGCCGGGGACGCAAAAAGGAGGCCAGCAATGAGAGCTTCCAGTCGCTTTACGTTTTGGATCAAGGGCGCGCAGGCGCTGGCGCTGGCCGTGGCTGTCTGCTTCTCGCTGGGCGCGACGGAACCGAACTCTCGCTTCGTCGACCTGAATCACCGGCTGATGTGCACTTGCGGCTGCGCGGAGATCCTGGGCGAATGCAACCATGTGGGCTGCCCGAACTCCACGGGTGAGCTGAATGAACTGCGCGCGGGCATTGCCAAGGGCCTCAGCGACAAAGAGATTCTGGACACGTTCGTTGCAAAATACGGCGCGGTGGTGTTGGCCGCGCCCACCACCCATGGCTTTGACCTGGTGGCCTGGATTGCGCCCTTTGCGGTCTTCGCCGCGGCGCTGCTGGGCACGATTCTTCTGGTTCGGCGATGGTCGGTGGGCAAGACGCAGAGCGAAGCTCCAGCCTCCGATCCGGCCATGGACGCGCTCAGGGACAAGATTCGCCGGGAGACCGAATAGGGAATAGGGAATAGGGAATAGGGACTAAGAACTAGGGAATAGGGAATAGGGCTATGGAGGCTGCTGAATTATGACGCCAACACTGGGTTTAATTGCCGGAGTGCTGCTGTTGTTTGTGCTCTTCGTCTACACCTTCTGGCCGGAGAACGTCTTCGCCTCGCAGCGCGAGAAGACGCGGCTGGACTATCTGTTGGAGCGCAAGGAACAGCTCTACGAAAATCTGCGCGACCTGAACTTCGAGTTCAAGGCGGGCAAGTATCCTGAAGAAGATTTTGTCGTCCAGCGCGGGCAGTTGGAAAACGAGACGGCGCAGTTGCTGGGCGAGATTGAGCTTTTACAGCGGGTGTGAAATGAGCTGGTAAAGGTTCTTTGTTTCCCACGTCCCAAATTCGGGACGCGGGGCACCCGGCTTCATAGCAATTGAAAGAGGTCTTTCCGAAGATGAAATTGACTCCAATGATTTTTCGCATGATTGCCGTGAGCTTGCTGCTCACGGGAGCGCTGGCGCAAGCCGCTCAAGTCACCGGCACGGTGACCGACAAGACCACCGGCAAGCCCGCCGTGGGCGATACAGTGGTGCTGGTGGATGTGCAGGCCGGGATGAATGAGGCCGCCAAGGCTACCACTGACGCCCGCGGGCATTACTCGCTGAACGAGCCGGGCAGCGGTCCTTACCTGGTGCGGGTAACTCACCAGGGCGCGGGCTACTTCATTGCCGCTCCGCAGGGAAGCGGACCGGGCGACATCACGGTCTATGACGTGGCCGCCAAGGTCGATGGAGTCGGCATCGATGAGGATGTGATTGGGTTGGTGGAAACCACGGGCGGTCAGCTTCGCGTCGTGGAGCGCTACGCCGTCCACAACGCCAGCATGCCGCCGCGCACGCAATGGACGCCGCGCACCTTTGAGATTGTGCTGCCGGATGGGGCAGTGGTGGACAGCGTCAGCGGACAGCGGCCGGGAGGGCTGACGACCACCATCAAGCTGGACCCGGACGGACCCAAAGGCCATTACTCCTTCAACTTTCCCATCCAGCCCGACGACGCCGACAAAGGCACGCTCTTCCAGATCGAATATGAGCTGCCCTACAGCGGCAAGTTTACCTTTCATCCCCAGTTCTCGATACCGGCGAGAACTGTGTGGGTGATGCTGCCCAAAAGCATGACCTTTGCCGCGGGCGCGGGATCGAGCTTCCAGTCAGCGCCGCAGGACCCCAGCTTTCAAACCTTAGTGGCCCGCAACGCTCTTCCCGGCAAGGCGCTGGAGTTTACCGTATCGGGCAGCGGTTCCCTGCCCCGCGACGACCAGAGCGGGCAGGGTGGACAAGGCGGCCAGCAGTCCGCCTCCGGCATGGGCGGCCAGGAAGCAGGCGCTGCCGGCGCACAGCCCGGCGGCGGCATCGGCAATCCCATCAACACTCCCGACCCCCTCAGCAAGTACAAAGGCTGGATTCTGGGCGGACTGGCGCTGCTGATGATTGTTACCGCGGCCTTCCTGATGCGCAAACCGGCAGCAGGCGCGGCCTTCAACGCCAGCGCGGCGCAGCCGCCCGCGGATAAAAGCGCGGCGCTGCTGAATGTGCTCAAGGAAGAGCTCTTCGCGCTGGAGAGCGAGAAGATTGCCGGCACGCTGGCGCCGGACGAGTACGCGGAGCTCAAAGCGGCGCTGGATACGGTCTTGAAACGGGCATTAAAACGCGCCTGAGAAGCGCTCGATTCTTCCCAGTTCAGGCCATCGCTCGCGGAAGTGTGGATGCTGTGCGGATATTCACTGTTTTAACCCGCCCGGATGCGATAAACTCATGCGGGTACGTTGTTTGCAATTGCCGATCTTCAACCACAGGGAGGAAACATAGAAATTGGGAAAAAGCATGGTCCCGAAGAAGCTGTTTTTCACCAAGGGCGTAGGCAAACACAAGGAGCGTTTAACCTCCTTTGAGCTG
>Ga0302140_10006041_pt1 | contig 15227 bp, 15 predicted proteins | sample I_Bog_E1_1_FD_202095 | JGI IMG/M metagenome (GOLD analysis project Ga0302140, IMG submission 202095) | Peat permafrost microbial communities from Stordalen Mire near Abisko, Sweden - I_Bog_E1_1 | ecosystem: Environmental > Terrestrial > Soil > Wetlands > Peat | place: Sweden: Abisko, Stordalen...
CCGGTAGATGCGTTTGTATTTATCGGCGCCCTTTGCCGCGCGCTCGTTTTTGAACACCTGGACAAAAAATGAAAGGATCTCCCAGAGGATGAGGCTTGAGTTGATGAAAACGATAAACGATACCAGCGTTATATAATATTGATGCTTTGCAATTTGTTCGGCGATACCGGCAAAAAGCCCTTTGCCTTTAACGGACATGCCAATGCGCAACCCGTAGGCCGACACCATTTTATACAGGATAAACGCAAAAGCTACGACGAATATTAAGTTTTCAATACGGTACAGCTTTTTTTTAAAACTCATTTCGTTGTAATGCGGCGCATCATTTTAGTAAAATTAAAAAATTAACCGATATGTATGAAATTTCCGGTATAAACCAACAATTATTACCCGCCAACGCCGGAAGGTTGTACGTTCCCCGCTTTAACCGGCGGCGTTTAGGGACAGGTTTAGCAAACATGCGCGGCGCCCGATACAGTTGTGATATACATAAATATTTACAACTTATTGACTATCTTTATCAAATAGATTATATTATTATATTCTGTCGAAATTTTTTTATAATTTGCTGCGAATATTGATAATTATTGACCTGTTTTATTACCCTAATTGAGTTTATAGCAATATCACGATTTTTATAATGTCCAAAACCGTTTCCCTGCTCTTACTATTGATCAGTTTTAAATTAGTTAGCGCGCAAACCCAGTTATCAACCGACGAGCTTTTTAAACAGGCGCGCACCGCCGCTTTTGATCAAAAAAATTATATGCTCGCCATCAGCTTAAGCAAGCAGGCGCTTATAAAGAGCCCTGATTATGCCGACATCAGCATTTTCCTGGGAAGGGTGTACACCTGGTCGGGCAAAACCGACAGCGCCCGCTTAACTTTTAGTACCTTGCTGGCTAAACACCCGGATTTGGAAGACGCCTCATTTGCCTTCGGCAGCCTGGAATATTGGAACAATAACTCCGCCAGGGCACTGCAGCTGGTCAACGATGGTTTAAAATTTCACCCGCAATCAAAAGACCTGCTGTTGCTAAAAGGGAAAGTATTGAATGACCTGCACCAGTACAAAGCCGCCGACTCAACGCTAAATGTGCTGATAAAAGCCGACCCGACAAACAGCGAGGCCCGCGCCGCGGATGACCGGGTAAAGGATAATTCGTCCATCAATAAAGCAAGTATCAGTTACGACTATATCTATTTTGACAAGGAATTCAGCAGCCCATGGCAGGTTGTCGAGCTGGACTATTCGAGGCAAACCAGCTGGGGTTCAATTATCGGCACGCTTAACTATGCCAATCGTTTTAATACCAACGGTTTGCAATATGAAGTTGACGCCTATCCCCATATCTCGAAAATGTTTTATGCGTATGTAAGCGCCGCCTACTCGGGCAACGACATCGTGTTTCCGAAGGCGAGGGGCGGTTTTTCCTTATATGCTAACCTGCCGAACAGTTTTGAAGGCGAACTTGGGTTCAGGTACTTATATTTCTCGGGGTCAACATGGATTTATACAGCGGCTATCGGGAAATATTATAAAAATTTCAGGTTTACGCTGCGCACTTATTTAACCCCATCGTACGGGTCGGTTTCCCAATCGTATTCGCTAAATACCCGGTATTATTTCGGTGGAGCGTTTGATTACCTGGGGTTTACCATAGGTACCGGGGTTTCGCCGGATAGCCCCCAAAATATAATATTGCTGAACAATGGCAACAATTATAAACTGACTTCGGACAATGTTGAAGCGGCATGGTACCACACCATCAAACGAAATATATTTTTTATAAACATTAGCCTCGAGAACCAGGAATACCAGTTTCAAACCCGGGGCAACGAGTTAGATTTTGGAATAGGTTATCAAAGGCGATTTTAGTTATGTTTAGAAGAAGAACGTTATTTGCAGTATTGATAGCAATATTATTGATCCCGCTTTGGCTGTACCTGGCCTGGGTGCTGACGCCAAAAAATAAGCTGGTATTTGCCATTATTGACAAAACGGTGGTGAACCAAAAAGGCCAGGAGCATGTGTCGTTAACATGGGTGTTAAATAACCAGCGCCTCACAAAAACGCCCACCCAAAAGTATCAGACTAAAAACGATTATTTTGGTTTTTTCCCTGATGAGCACAATACATTTAAGATAAAAGGACTGGAAAGATTTACATCTGACCAGCTGAACAAGTTAAGCATAGATGCGGATGCAACGTACTTTACCGATACTTATGGAGTTTATAAGAATGACCTGGAGGCTAAGAATGTAAATGAACGTTCGGAGATGATCTACGGTGGCATGAGCTCGCAGGATGTTGAGTTTTTACAGGATATGAAAGCCCGGCATAAACTCATTATCGCGGAATTTAATACGATCGAATCGCCGACGTCCGAAGATAACCGGAGCAAGTTTGAATATCTTTTTGGCATGCACTGGTCGGGCTGGTGCGCCAGGTATTTTGAGAGCCTCGACTCAATTACCAACAAGGACATACCTAAATGGCTTACGCACGAATACATGGCCGAGCATAATAAAAAATGGCCATTTCATAAAGCGGGAATAGCTTTTGTAAGTAATTCGGGCCAGGTTGTTGTTTTGGAAGAAGGGACCTATTTAACTGATGCTATGCCGCATATTATCACAGCCGGCTACGGCCAGCAAGTGCTATCGTTACCGCCGATATTTAAATATCCCTACTGGTTTGATGTTATTACGCCGGAGCTTTCCGTAAATCACGTCATATCGCGGTATGTTATCAGCGTAAACCGCCGTGGCATGGCTGAACTCAATCAAAATGGAATCCCCAGCACCTTCCCTGCCATTATTATGCACAATGACAGCGATTACAGGTTCTATTACTTTTCAGGCGATTTTTGCGATAACCCGATAGGTATGGGCTCGTCCTATTTTAAAGGCGTAGGCGCTTTTAAATGGCTGTTTTATAACAGTGATGACGACTCGGAACGCAGTAGTTTCTTTTGGGAATTTTATCGTCCCATGATGACAAACATCCTGGAGCAAAATGCAATAAAAAGATAACTTCGACCTGCATAGTTGGCCAAACAGCTGTTTTATATTAAGCCTTGGGTTTAACCTTACTGTAATGCTGGTGTATTGAATCGGGTATGATATGATTGCCGCTTATGATGATCTCATTTCGCTTCTTAAATTCGTCAAACGCCGTTTTCAACTGGTTTAATTTGGGATCATCGTGTACTTCATCTTCGCCCATGTTTGGATCAAGTTTAAACAAGTTATCCTGGTTCAGGTGATATTCGCCCAATATAAAGTCAACGATATCGGTCTTGGTTTGCATTAACGGGTAGGTATGTAAATTCCTGAAGCTGTGGCTGGTATCCAAACCTTGCCCCATCCAGCTAACCAGCGAAGGGCCCTTTATGTGGTAATTGTGGCGAAGGTAGGCCAGCAGGCTCGGCGTAATATCGAAATGGGTCGAAACCGCCGCAATTTTTGCGGTATGTGTCAGCATCGGCGAAAAAACGATCAGCGGCACATGGTACCGGTCGATCTTGGTGCTCATGGGTATTTCGGGCATGCGGTGGTCGCCGGTGATCAGGAAGATCGTGTTTTTATAGTCGTTTCTAAACTTGTAGTTATCAAAAAAACTCCGCAGGCAATCGTCAAGGTATAAGATGCTGGCGTATTGCAGCTTATAGTCGCGGTGCTCTTCTTTTTGCAGCGAAGTAAAATGCAGCTGGTCCATCCTTGTCTCAAAAGCTTTCAGGTATTTCGCCTGTTCGTTTATGGCGAAGGGGCTATGTGTCGAAACCGTTAAAACAACGCTTAACTGTGGCATGTCGGGGTTTTCATCACGCGTGGCCAGGAAGCGCTTGAACAGGCTTTTATCATTAAACCCCCACGAAAAGCCATTCGGATCGGGCAGCCTCACATAACCTGTTGAAGGGAAAGTTCTTTCATCATGTAGTTCGTCGATATGGTTTTTATGAAGGAACACATCCATATTATCAAACTGGGCATCGCCGCCATAATAAAACGAAGTGTGATAGCCGTTGTATTTCAGCAGGCTTAATAATGAAAGATGGTCGGGCATATTATCGCCCAGGGCCAGGAAGCCGTTTTTTGCAAACGGCAGCGAGCCTAATATCGACGGTAATGCCGCAAATGTGCGTCCTCCTTCGCTCAAAAAGTTGTTCCAGTAGACGCTCTTGCGCGACAATGAATCGATAAAGGGCGTAAAATTGCCAAGGTAAGCGCCGTCGTTGGTAAACGCGCGCCCTAAACCTTCAACTACAATAATTACAATATTGGGCGGCGTTTTATTGCTTTTTATAAAGGGCGACAAAACATCTGATACACTATCGGCATGCAAAAAAGGATAATTCTGCGGGTCGGTATATTTAAAAGAGACCTCGTTGCTTACGGCAGCCTTGCTATAGTCAACAATATAATTGTCGGCATAAATATCCAGTTCGTTTGGTTTGGGGTTGAAGTGCTTGTAGCACGATTGCCAAAAATAGTCGGTTTTATTTAGAACGAGGTTGTTTGTGAAATCGGATTTTAAATTGGGAATGGCTATCCGGGCCTGAACGTCGAAAATTAATGCCAAAAGCGCCGCTAAGGGTAAAAAGATGATCACATACTTGTTCAATTTAAACCGCTTTGGCAAAAACCACAATGCCGCAATGGTTAGGCCTGTGAATAGTACAATTAAGGATATGTTTAAAGCATTTATAACACCGGATGCACCAATTGTTTGCCTGATATCCGTTGTGGAATAGCCAAAAGCATCCCCACCCAGGGGCACCAATGCCGTGGTAAAATAGAGCGCTAAACCAAACTGCAGCAGCACCAAAACAACACCTATAACATAGTAGCATATACGGGCAAGTCTTGATGATATAAGATACAAAAGCGTAAATACCGGGTAAATAAAAACCAGGGCTTTAAGCCAAAAGAGGAGGTCGCTTAACAACGCCCACAGCAGCACATTAAAAAAGCTTTGCCTGAAGTGATGCGTGTTTGAATTGTAAATCAATTCTAATAGCGTGATGAGAAAAATGATGCCAAGCCATAAAATAGAAAACCGGGCAACTGAAGTTATTGCCATAAAAAATTTCGACGGGCTGTGCCCCTCATGTTTTTTATTTCCCATATTAAGTTTTGATTTTGCGAAGGTGGGTAAATCCCCGCCTGGTCATTTCGCCCCAGGAATTCTTTTTTCGTAATATGTCAAAATTGCCCTTAATTGCCGACCCGACCACAAAGGGGTGGAAGAATATGGGTTCTGCAATCGCGACTAATAACAAGCGCAGGATATCTTTCTTTTGTTTATATTGATTATAGGTAAGTACCTCCATCAATATGGCGAAAATTGAATACAACACACCAATACTGAAAATGCTCATCATGATAAAAAAGCACGACCACGTTACCTGGCCGATAAAGCAAAATAAAAGAAAAGCAAGAAAACCAATCGTTTCAACTATAGGGGCCAAAAACTCAAAAAAGAGCCAGTAAGGGTAACTCACCATCCCTAAAACATGATATTTTGGATTAAAAAACATTTTCCGGTGTGTGTACAGTGTTTCAATGGTCCCCCTTGTCCACCGGTTACGCTGCCGGCCTAAATTTTTATAGGTAGCAGGTGCTTCGGTCCAGCAAAGCGGGTCGGGTATAAAAGCAACTTTATAGCGTTCTTTTTTTTCTTCCATATAACGCCGCATCCGCACAACCATTTCCATGTCCTCTCCAACCGTTTGGTTATTGTAACCGCCACATTTTATAACGATCTCCTTATCAAAAGCGCCAAAAGCGCCCGAGATGAGCAACAAGCCGTTTAACCTTGTCCAGGCCATCCGGCTAAGCAAAAAGGCCCTTATATACTCCAGGGTTTGTACGCGGGGCAAAAATTCTTCGGGCAAATTTATTTTCACCAGGCGCCCGCCTTCAATATCGCAGCTGTTTACAATCCGTAAAACGCCGCCCGTTGCAATCACCCGTTTATCTGTCCGCTCTAAAAATGGTTTCGCAAGTCTCAATAGTGCATCCTGCTCCAAAACGCAATCAACGTCAATACTTACCAGGTAGTCGTTTTTCGAAATATTGATACCCACATTCAGCGCATCCGCTTTACCGCCTTTTACTTTATCAACAACAATCAGCTTTTTGTAAACCGGGTTATGGCTTTTGTAAACTGCCTTTACCTGCTGTGTTTCAATTTTTGCGTTAACAAAATAAACCAGCTCGTACAAATCATAGGCTTCTATCAGTTTTTCAAGCGAGTCGTCTGTACTGCCGTCATTGATCACGATAACCTCGAGGTTGATATAATTTAGCGAAAGCAGTGAACGCACGTTATCGATGATGGTTGCGCCTTCGTTATGAGCAGGCGCCAGCACACTTATGCTGGGCGCATCCGGCGAAGAAGCGAGTACGCGGTAATCAGTGAAGCTGTTTTTACGAAGATAAGACCGGGTTTCGCCAATGGAAAAGAACCCTATGGTTACGTATATGGTTAATAACATCACGGCGTAGCCGAGCAATGCATAACTGAAAATATCAAAAATGACTACCTGCCAATTCACGCTGCAATTTCTCCCCTGACCTGTGTAATAATGTTATTGAGCTGATCGTCAGAAGCCCCATGATCCATTAATACTGCCTGGCCTTTTAACCCATTGGACGCTAAAGCCCTTGCGGCGTTAAGTTTGATCTCGTAATTATCGTTGTGTAAAAGCGTACCCAGGAAAGTATTGTCTTTCTCGGACCCGATGTTTTGCAGCGCACTTATCATCGCCAACTGGTGTGGCAAACCTTCCCGCCAAAACCGGGAGATCAAATGAACAGACGTCTCATCCGTGTATATCACACCCAGGCAATGAATAGCCTGCAGGCGTATTTGTGCGTCGGAATGGTCGAGACAGGTTATGATGATATCATGCAGTTCAAAACGGTGATAGTTTCGCGCAAGTTTGAGCGCAAATACAACCACACTGCTGTTTGACGACTTAAGCCAGCCGTCGATCTCGATATGAACGGGTGGCAGATTGGATAGTTTTTGCAGCAATTTAATTTGCTGCCACTCCGAAATGGAATAAGTGATGGTATCGAGGAAACGCAAACCCTCAAAGCCGTTAAATTGTACCATGGCGACCTGCGCTTCCATACGTACCAACTCATTCCTGTCATGGGTGTAGGCAAACAATTCCTCTTTCAACTCCCTCATGTCCATCAATGTGAGCTCCTGTATCGCTTTCGCCTTAATGTGCCAATGGTCCCTGCTTAATTTTTTCAGCGCGTACGATTCAAGCGTTAATTGATGATACAAATGTTTTAGATTTATTGCAGCCGCGCCGTTTATGTTTTTCTTTGCCGAGATCAGCTCTTCGGTAAACAATCGCCTAAAAATTTTTTTAACGATCATCCGTTTAAGCCTCCTGGTTAGCGGTATGCCGGTTTCCGGGTCAATTTGCCCATCGTAAAACACCGTACGGCGAATATGAAGGCCCGAAAGCATGCGGTATTTACTGAAGTTTTTTTCGTGTGCCTTTCGCCAAACCATATAAATGAGCATGAATGCCAAGATAATCAGGATCATGTTGGTAAATACGAAGATGATAAGGCCAAGTGTACGCAAACTTACAACCAGCGAGCCGAGGACCATTAATGGTGAACTTGTCATGTTAACGATATTTTAATGAGTCAGTTGTCAGGCATACACTGCCTTCTCAAACCGTTTAACGCGAACTGAAAGTTCATTCGGACTGAACGGTTTGGTGATAAAATCGTCAGCACCGAGCTGAAATGCCTCTAATACCACGGTTTCCTGTCCCATGCCGGAGATAATGATCACCGGCATGGTACCCGGATGCCTGGCTTTTACAGCGCCGATTATTTCGAGACCAGACATGTAAGGCATCATGATATCCGTAATGACCAGGTCGGGCATTAGTTCATCAATTTTATCCAGGGCCTCGCGGCCATCATGTGTAACGATTACCTCATGCCCGTCTTTTTTAAGGCGGAACTCGAGCATCTTGAGCATCAGCTCATCATCTTCCGCAACCAGAATTTTCATAATCTTGTTTGGGTTGTCAATAAATTATCAGGGTGAACTCAACATCCGCTTTCAAACGAGCCGAATTTTTCGGATAGGTTAACCGAAACATCTGCCAGTTTTTTAACGTGGGGTGAAGATAGTTATATTATTTAATAAAGCAAGAATATATTGTTTAAAATAATAAAATTGCCAATTCAAGGCTTAACTAATTGATTTTACGAGACGTATTATAGGTGTAGCGTTATGGGAAATAATTAACTATTAGGATAATAACCCAGCCCGCATAATTAGTTGCAGTTGGTAATAATAATATTTGTTATTAAAAAACACAACCGCCGTAAAAACTCGCGAATTGCATGGTCAAAAACGCCGTGATCAAGATATGTAGTCGACTGTTTTTTTTTCAAAATATTCCGTAAAGTACTGGGAATTCCCTGTTTCAGTATTCCACTGTATTTAGGGAAGGTAGGTTGCGAAGCAAACCGGCTTTGCGCAGCCGACCCCTGAAAATGCTTACCGTCATCAAAAAGCTCCTTTTTTTAACAAAAAAATAACATTTTACTTTTAATTGTGCCGAAATTTCTCTATATCTTTACTTAAACAAAAATGGCTATAACAGATCCGTTTTGCGTTTGGTTGCACATCACCTGCTAATACCACCCTGTTATGAAAAACGAGACCAGTTTTCCGCTAAGTTTTACCTTTTGGAACCAGCAGTTCCATTTGGTGGTAAAGAAATTTAAACAAAAAAAGAATTTGACGCGGTATGATGTTAGCTTTCACAACCGCGCCAAATGCTCTTTTGTAGATCATGATGGAAGGTGGGAGGTTTCGTCCAACTTCAACCTGGCCGACCAGTTGAAGTCGGCCATCATCGAGTTGCTGCAGCAAAGGCAATTGGCTTGATTCGCCCGAAAATGCCTTGCAGCGCGTTCCCGGCTGATCCTACTTGCATAACCCGAAACTTATTGCGCCCGCTTAGCGATGTCGATTGGCAATTTGGATTTTTAACCACTAAGCGCACTGAGGTTTCACAAAGACCACGAACAAGTAAACTTTGTGACCTTTGTGGTTTTCACTTTGCGTACTTCGCGGTAAAAACTGTTTGGCCAGGGTTAACTTCCCGCAAATTTTCCTAATTTCACCTTTCATTATAACCTCAATTCATCCCATGGCCCGAGTTGTAAAATCCATCGCGTTGGCGGCATTTGCCTGTTTGATCAATTTCAGCATTTTCGCACAAACCAGGGCGTTCCAGCATAGCACCCCGGAAGCCGAAGGCGTCTCCGCCGCAGGTATCGACAGCTTTTTAACGGCTGTTAATCAAAGCAAAAACGAGTTTCATAGCATCATGGTCCTGCGGCATGGAAAAAACATTGCCGAAGGCTGGTGGAACCCTTACCGCGCCGATTTGAAACACACCCTTTACAGCTGCAGCAAAAGCTTTACCTCCACCGCCATTGGTTTTGCTGTAAGCGAGCATAGGCTGAAGCTGACCGATAAGGTGATCTCCTTCTTCCCGCAGAGCCTTCCTGACACCATTTCGCCATACCTGGCACAACTGACAATAAAAGACCTGCTGACGATGAGTGTAGGCATGGAACCTGATCCGACCGGCGTTATCCCGTTTAAAACAACGGACTGGGTGAAGGCATTTTTGGCTACACCGATAAAGCACCAGCCGGGTACGGTATTTTTGTATAATACCATGGCTACCTTCATGCTCTCGGCCATTGTGCAGAAAGTTACCGGCGAAAAAGAATTGGATTACCTGAAACCCCGGCTGTTCGATCCGCTGGGTATCCACGGTGAAGACTGGGAGACAAGCCTGCAGGGTATTAATACCGGCGGTTGGGGCCTGCGTTTAAAAACGGAAGACCTGGCGAAAATGGGGCAATTTTACCTGCAAAAAGGAATGTGGAACGGGCAGCGATTGCTTCCGCAGGCCTGGATAAACGAAGCCACCTCTTTTAAAATTGACCAGGCGCCGGGCGCACCGAAAAGCAAAAAAGACAGCAGCGACTGGATGCAGGGCTACTGCTACCAGTTTTGGCGCTGCCATCACAACGCTTTTCGCGCCGACGGCGCATTCGGGCAATATATTATCGTAATGCCCGACCAGGACGCCGTGATTGCGATTACATGCGAAACAGCTAATATGCAGGATGAAATAAACCTGGTTTGGAAATACCTGCTGCCTGCCATGCGCCCCAATGCCTTGCCGGCCAATAGTGGCGAAGATGACCTGTTAAATAAGCATTTGGCGGAATTGGCATTACCGCCCCTGCCCGTTTCTTCTGTAAATTCCGGCACGGTTCCGGAAAAGATTTTCAAAATTGGGACAAACTCACTGGATATTGGCGCTATGCAGCTTAGGTTTAAGCACGACACCTGCCAGTTGCTACTTGGTGTTCGGAATGGGATTAATCTGTTCAGGTTCGGCCCGGAAAAATGGCTGCCCGGCGTTACAAATGCTCCCGGTCCCGGTTTATTGCTCGGCGCGAAAGAAGATATTGCTTTTTTGGCGCCCTACAAGATTGCAGGCAGTTATACCTGGCTGGACCCGAATACACTAGTCCTTAAGTTGCGTTATATTGAAAGCCCCCACTCGGAAACCATCACCTGCCATTTTAATGGCGATAAACTGGAGGCCACGGTGGCTTACAGTTTTACTTACGGGCAAAATAACATTAAGCTGCAAAGTGAATAGCGGGACCCGCGTTGAAACAAAATAGCCCGACAAATCCTTCTATGACTATGAGTTTTCTTAAGCCTATAGCCAGCGCGGCGGTGCTCGTGACGATGTTTTTTCGGGCACAGGCCCAAAATGACATTCCGCAATATGACCATGTGATCATTGTGATGGAAGAAAACCATGCCTTTCACGAGATTATCGGCTCCGGCTATGCGCCCTACATCAATCACCTGGCAAAGGACGGCGTGCTTTTGACCAATTCGCATGCCATCGGTCATCCAAGTCAGCCAAATTACCTGGTGTTATTTTCCGGAAGCACACAAGGAGTTACGGGCGATGATTGCCTGGAGGGAAAAACGCCATTTAACACGCCGAATCTCGGCGCTGCGCTGATCGACCATAATTTTACATTCAGGGGTTATGCGCAAAATATGCCAAAGGCAGGGTTTTTAGATTGTACTGCACAGTCAAGCAGCTATACCATCGGTCACCTTTACGCCCGTAAGCATTGTCCCTGGGTAAACTGGCTGGGCACAGGCGTAAACACAATCCCGCTTTCGTGCAGCTTGCCGATGACTGATTTTCCAAAAGACTTCAGCAAGCTGCCTACTTTGGCGTTTGTTGTGCCGGACATGGATAATGATATGCATAATATCGGCATATCCGGTGACAGTAACGCCATCCGCCGGGGTGACGCATGGCTGAAGGCAAACGTAGCCGAATACGCCGAATGGGCGGTAAAACATAACAGCCTGCTGATCGTCACCTGGGATGAAGACGACTCGTCAGGCAAAAATCAAAATAAGATCGCCACTATTTTTTACGGCGCCAAGCTGCTCGGCGGCAAATCCGATATGCCGGTCACTCATTATAATGTGCTGCATACGCTGGAGTCGATGTACGGACTGCCCTTTACCGATAACAATAATGCACCCCCAATAGCGAGCATATGGGGGAAATGATAATTTCGGATTTTTCGCTGCGCTCAAGAGGTAGTTTCGGATTTCGTCCCGACAGCTATCGGGATCGGATTTACTGTATTGGTTCCTGATCAAACCTTTCGCCTTTAAGCTTTCGCCTTTTACGTTTCGCCTTTAAGCTTTCGTCTTTTACCTCTTCTTTACATCAATTATCGCTTATAATCGCTGTTTTTTTGCGTTGCTTGTTCACACTATGCGGTTTTAAAAAGTTGTAGGTGAAATTTATACCGATGTATTGCGTTGCCCTGCTGCTGTTGGTGCCGTCAAAAAACATGTATCCCTGCAGCATAGCTATTGCTGCCTGGGGGCTGATGTTGAAATTGATACCATTGCAAATTTCACTCATAAGTGCCTGTTTGGCGCCAAATACACCGCCTGCGCCCAGGCAAAGCGATTCGGCAAATCTTCCTTTTGAGAAAATGTTAATTGTAGGCCGCAACTCGAGATAGTGTGCCGTATCACTGGCGCCTTTTAACACGTTCAACAACCCGGTAGCGATACCGATATCAAAAATGCCATAGGTTCGGCCGAATTCCACTGACGGCGAAAACCTTTTGGCAAAGCCGCCATGTGTGTTAACAAATGCATTTGCATTAAGCGAAATGTAAAAATACCGGGGTTCTTTATTCTCTTTAGAGGTGTCCGACTCGATCGTGGTGTCCCTGCGGGCTGCAACAAGCTTCCGGCCTGCGCCAAGCGCCTGGTTGCCTTGCGAAAATGCCGATACTGCCGTAAGCGTTAATAAAAAAGTAAATAATAGTCTCATTGCCGCTAAAAGATTAAGTCAAATAATTGCTAAGAGACACACGAGCGCGTTAATTGTTTTGAACGGTACGATCGATTAAACACAAAAAATCCCGCCGTGCGGACCGGCGGGATTTAAAAAATCAAAAAACTATCACTAAAAAAACCTCTTATTGTTCGCGCAGTACCAGCGTAAACCGGTTGCTGCCGTATGTGGCGGTGTCGCTTTTATCAATATTAAAGCCGTAGCTGGGGTACTTTCTGAAATCAAGCGAGTCTTTTTTATACTTGTCCTTCAACCAGATGTTTACTGATGACGGGATAGTGCTGCTTACTGTAGTTAGGTTTAGCTTATAAACGCCGGTTGAATTTGCGCCAACGGCCAGCCCGATACTTGTACCGGCAGAAACCAGTGGCAGCGAATTAATGGCGAGCAGAAAATTATCGCTCGAAAGGCTCGATAAACTCACCGCGCCCATTCCCGGGAATGTCTTTGCATCTTCTCCCGGAGAGTATGCAGGAGTAGAGGACGGCGTAAATTCAATCAGGATGTCGTCTGTTGCGGTTGCATTCATGGCGAGTTGTACCCGTAAATATCCTTTGGTTGTGTCGTTTGCTACGTCGCCCTGGTTGGGTGTAGTAGTAACCTCGGTAGTAGTTTTTTTGCTGGTTTGAGTTGTGTTATCGCTTGGTGCAACTGCGTCCTTCTGGCATGACGAAAAACCTAAACCAGCAAGGACCAACACTGTTAAAATCTTTTTCATTTTGTGTCTGAATTTATCTTATCAAAATCACCGGCTTGCGGTGGAGTAATATCTGTTAAACAGGGTGTTGTACGAGGTTGGTTGTGATTTAGTTATGAATTTTTTATATTTAACTGGGAGTTATAAACAGCGCGTATTACGCAAAATTTGATAAGAATTTATGCTAAACGGATCAAAATGAAAGGGTAACCGTCAACTTAAAGCGGATGCAGCGTTGACTTTCAATAAGGTGGGTATAATTAATGAATAGCTTTTTGACCTCGCTAATATAAGTGCAGCCCCAGGCATGGGGAGTGCATAGGCAATAGACAGTTGATATTAGGATCGATAGTAACCGGACCCATATTGCCCGGCAATTTTTCAATCCAAAAAGACATGGTTCAAACTACTGATGAAAACTAACTGTATTGCCATCCGGGTCCTTCACATTTACAAACCGTCCCCAGGGCGTTTCATCTATTTTGCCAACGGAAATTCCTTTTGCAGTTAATTCCTCGATATCCTGCTCCAGGCTGTCGGTTTTGATCACGAACCCTTGCTGGCAGCCGGGCGGCATATTAGGGAACCAGGTTACCAGGGTAATACTGGCATCATGGCCAGGAAAGCCCAACTGGATCCAGGTTTGCCCGTTGCCGAACGGCGCTTCCGCGATGAGTGCAAAGCCCAGGTCTTCATAAAATTGTTTTGATTTCTCCTGGTTGGTCACCGGGATGGAGATGATCTCAATCGTTTTCATTAAAATTTATTCTTTGGTTTATAAGCGCTCCAAATTTGCAGCTTTTCGGTCCGAAATCATGCAAAAAAGTAAACGATTTATTATTTCTAAAAACCCTCGGCACGCAATTCAAGAAGGCGCTCGCGGGCCTTGTCAGTAAATGTTTATTTCCAGTAATCCCTCATCAGTTCCACCGTCCATTCCGGCTGTGTAACCGGGCTTTTTACTTCAAATTCTTTAAAAACAGGTTTTATATCCAAAACCGGCGTACCGTCAATGGCATCCAGGAATTTTACTTTTATCGTTCGACCAACATGCTCAACCAATTCAACCGTGCAAAGCCCAAGCTGGTTAGGCCGGTCCTTTTTGCGTTGACAAAAAATACCCACCTCCGGCCATTCAGGATTGCCGCGCGGGTGGCCTGAATAGACGATCTTACTTTGATCGACCTTATCGAAATAATAAATCACCTCCAGGTGCGAGAAGCTTTCAATCCCTTTAAAAGCATCTTCGGGGATATGCGGTAATAGTATTATTTCGGATACGGTATCGCCCCAAAAATCATCGGTTGGCGTTGGACGTTTGTTGGTGACGGTGGCGATGGGGTGGAGGGTGATTTGCATGAATTATAATATTCAAGTTTACAACCAATAGGGACTGCCTTCTTTAAACCAAAGGCATCTATTCATTTTGATCGTGTGGAGAATGCCATAGCTGTATGTATCTGGTCTACGGTCAAATGCGGATGGGCTTTCAACACATTGTCAATAGAAGTGCTTTCCGATAAGGTTTCCAACACTTGTTCCACGGTGATGCGAGTGCCTTTTATAATAGGCTTTCCCATCATTATTTTAGGATTAATTTCGATTAATTCAAATACTGCCATTGATAAAACTTTGAGTAAAGTTACAAAAAGTAGTTGCGCCAAACAACCAAACGGATAGATTGCTTATGACTTTAAACCCTTCCAATCTGTCGTTCGGAATTTCCGGACTTTCCGGACTTTTCGGACTTCCGGACTTCTACGCCAAACATTTTCATTTTTTCCTCCAACCTATCATTTTTATTATAAATTTGAAACGCGGTTAATGAGAAGAACAACCAGGCCGCCCAATTATATTTAGGATAAAACCGGCATGAAAAAATTTTTAGTTTTCACAGCTTGCTGTCTTGTTGCGGCAATGAGCGTATCAGCCCAAATTCCTGCCCTGGAACGCGTGGAACCCATGTTTTGGTGGGTGGGCATGCACAATCCGGACCTTCAGTTGATCGTCCACGGCGACCACATTTC
>Ga0302140_10006044_pt1 | contig 15223 bp, 8 predicted proteins | sample I_Bog_E1_1_FD_202095 | JGI IMG/M metagenome (GOLD analysis project Ga0302140, IMG submission 202095) | Peat permafrost microbial communities from Stordalen Mire near Abisko, Sweden - I_Bog_E1_1 | ecosystem: Environmental > Terrestrial > Soil > Wetlands > Peat | place: Sweden: Abisko, Stordalen...
TCTATCATGGCTTGCCCGCCGGCCTGCTGACGCCGGTGAGCGGCATCAAGGTGGAGTATCTCGCTTTTCTCGGCCGCATCGCGCCGGAGAAGGGTCCGGACGCCGCGATCCGCATTGCGCGCGCCTGCGGAATTCCGCTGAAGATCGCGGCGAAAGTCGACGTGGCCGATCGAGTTTATTTCGAGACGGTGATTCGGCCGATGCTGGCGGAAGGCGGGGTGGAGATGGTGGGCGAGATTTCCGACGCGCGGAAGCCGGCTTTTCTGGCCGGCGCTGTTGCACTGCTGATGCCAATCGCGTGGCCGGAGCCGTTCGGCCTCGTGATGATAGAAGCGATGGCGTGCGGCACGCCAACGATCGCTTTCAATCGGGGTTCGGTGCCCGAGATCATCGATGACGGCGTGACGGGCATCATCGTTGAGAATGAGGCGGGCGCCATCGCCGCCGTGTCGCGGGTGGCGCGGCTTTCGCGCCGGAAGGTGCGGGCGGTATTCGCCGACCGCTTTACCGCCCGGCGGATGGCTCAGGACTACGTCGCGATCTACCGCAACGTCGCTTCCCGGCTGGGCTCCGATCGGCCGGCGCTCATGGAGGCAGCGGACTAAATCTCCTGACGGACCATGCAGACACCTAAAAGCATACCGAAGCAACGGAACAAACGCTACACACAAGCAGGACTATCTATCGACGATCTGATGATAGGCGACATGGATCAGATCACCCGCTTGGTGACCTCTGATGATTTTTCGTCGTCGCGCATGTCAGTGTAACCTGAACCCGGTAAACCTGTCCGCCGCGTGCAGCGGGATCAGCGACAGCAGTTTCAGCATCGCCGCATCGGTGACCGCGACGGGATGACTGAACTCCACCCCTCTATGTACGACGCGATGACCGGCGGCCACGATGTTCCGCTGCGGAACAGCGGCTTGCCACCAGTGCATCCGATTTTCGCAACTGGCGTTGACCGCGAATTGAGAATAGCTCAGACGATAGCGCTTGCGCCGCCGCAGTAGAATTTGGCCAACTCGCCATCTCGGCTATTGCGGCCGGCCCGGCCACGGCTGGCAGGAGAACGACCATGGGCGTGTTCAAAGTTGTCAAACTGTTTGATCTCGGCCAGGCACCGGATTTTATCCAGGATGCGATTCGCCCGGTTGCCCGGGTGCACGTTAGCTCCGTCGACGGGACTGCCATTTGGGAGGTAACCGTCGGCACCTACGATTGGCAGGACGCCGCAGAAGAATGGGGCCTGCATGGCTGGTTGCGTGAGAACGGAGCCGCCGATGGCGAGATCGCGCTCGTGCGATCGGACGACCTTTAGTGGATCGGTCCGAACACGCGAAGCAGCGGGCTTCCGTTACGCCACAACGGTACTGCCGCGGTCAGACCACGATGGTCAGTTCGTAAGGCGGGTTTTCCAGTAGGCATCGACTTTCGCGCTCGCCTCGTCGAACTGGGCTGCTGTCAGCAGTTGGTGGTCGCTCTCTTGCGGCGCGGCATCCATAGTGGCTTTGCTCGCATCGAGCACCAGCAGGTTCACGCTCTGCGTGATCTTGAAGTCCGCCCAGGGAACAGCGACGTATTTTTCATCGATCCCAAAAAGTCCACCGCGGCCGATCACCAGGTAGGCGATCTTGCCGGTCTTCGGGCTCATGACCAGGTCGTGCACGGTGCCAAGCGCCTCGTTCTGAGTATTGCGCACGTCGGTGTCGAGCAACTCGTCGGAACGGAACGAATCGGTGTCGGAGGTCACCGGCTGCGCGGCAGCGATTTGTTGCTGGCGCCATGTCGGGCCGCCGCCCAAGGACACACCTCTGCGGCGTAGCTCGGCAGCGTAGATCTTGTAGGATTTGCGCGCCACGCCCAGCACGTCTTCGCATGACTGCTGCTGACCGTTACGGGCGAGGATGTTGGCGGACACCACCAATATCCGAGCCTCGTAACCCGGCCGGGCGCTTTGGAAACCCGTCGCACTCACGGCCGGCGAGACAACCATCGGATAGGCCGATCCGTAGCCAATTCCACCCATCGGATAGCCGTAGGCATAACCCGATCCGCCCAGCCAGTAACCATCCTTTTGCATCGTTTCGTTGAACGCGGCGACATCCTTCAGACAAACCGCCGCCGGCTTCGCCGCTGCCGCTCTTGCCGCAGGAGACGGCGTGCTCGTGACGATCGCCGCAGGCGACGAATCAGTTGCAAAAAGCGGGGCGCCCGGGGCGACCCAGAAGCACGCCGCCGCGGAAGCCATAAGAGTAAAGCGTTTCATGTTTCTTCCTTTAATGCGTGGTTCAGTCCCGACACGGCTTGCTTCAGTGCAGAATCTGGCCGAACACCTCCAGGGGCTTCTGATGGCCGAACAGGTCGGCGATCGCCTCATCCAAACTCGCCTCCATCGCCACCTTGTCGCCGGTAATGGCAATCACGCGCTTCAACTGAGGAAAATTCGTCCCCGCCGCCTGCAGATAGACCGGCACAACATACAAAAACGAATTCTCGATTGGCGTAACGATCAGCTTGCCCCGGATGACGTGGGAACCCTTTTGATTCCATAACGTCAGCTGCTGCGAGATGTTGGTGTTCTGATCGATCATCGCCTCGATCTGGTTGGGACCGTAGACCAGCTTTTCTTTCGGAAGCTGATAGAAGATGGCCTTTCCATAATCCGGGAAATCGCTGCGCGCCGCCAGCCAGGAGATCATGTTGTCGCGGTTCTGCGGAGTGAACGGCGTCATCAGCAGATACTCCAGCGTATCGCTGCCGGGCAGCTTCATCAGAATGTAATACGGCTCCATCGCCTGCTCTTCACCGCCATAGGTCTCTTTCGGAGCGACCCACAGATCCTCCCGGTTATAGAAGACCTGCGGATCGGTCATGTGGAACGTTTTATACTCGTCGGCCTGGATGGCGAAGATATCCTCCGGATAGCGCAGATGCGTCTTCAGGTCCGGCGTCAGTTGGTCCAGCGCTTTGAACACGCCGGGGAAAGCATCGCGATATGCCGCCAGAATCGGATCCTTGGAATCCATGATGTAGAACTGGACGGATCCGTTATACATGTCCACGACAACCTTCACCGAATTGCGCAGGTAGTTCAGATTGGCGGCGAAACCGGCCTTGTGAGGACTGGCGTACGGAAATTGGTCCGAGACCGTATAGGCATCCTGGATCCAGTACATCTTGCCCCCGCTCAGCACCGGGTACGGATCGTGGTCGAGCTTCAGGAAAGGCGCCACCTTAGCCACGCGTTCCTGCACCGTCCGCCAGATCTGAATGCGGCTTTGCGGCGTCAGATAGGCGGTGAGCAGGATGTTGATATCGCCCTGGTTCCAGGCGAACAGAATGCGCCGCGACAGGCTGTCGACCGGGATGCCGCCCGTGCCCGCATAGGCGGTGTAGACGTTGTCGTTGCCCTTGGGATAGTCGAACTCCTTGGTGCCGCTGGCAACGATCCGGTATCCGGACATCGACCGGCCATAATAGATCGCGGGCTGGGTGATCGCCAGACCGTTGGCGGATTCGGCGGGAACGTTCTCCAGCACATATTGCGGGAAACCGCCGCCCACGGTCTTTGAAACAAAGTTCATCACCATGCCGTAACCGTGGGTAAACTCCAGGCGCTGATTGACCCAGGTTTGCGCCTCGGCTGGAAGCTCCGGCGACAGCTCGCGAGTCGCCAGCATCACTTGATGATAGCCGTCCGGCAGATGGTAACGATCGACCCCGACGTTATAGAACTGATAGTAAAGGCGGATCGCCTGGGTCTGCTGATAGGTCTGCAACAGCGGACGGGCATCCCAAAGGCGAATATTCTCCACCGTGTCCTGATTGCGCGAGAGCACGTCCGGCGTCAGGTCGGCCAGGGCCGGATAGGCGGTCTCCTGGATCGCGTCCAGCTTGTAGGCCGCCCGTGTCGAGGCGATGCTGTGCTTCAAATACGGCGTCTCCAGCGCCAGTTCGCTCGGCTGCACGATGAACCGCTGAAACAGCTGCGGCAGCGCAAAGACCCCGACGAAGTACAGCGTCACATAGATGCCGGTGCCGGCCGCCAGCCAACCGATGCGTGGACGCGCGACATTCACCGCCAGCGCGACAACTGCAATGACCGAGACCCCGACCATGAACCACAGCGCCAGCCGGGTCACATGATCCGCGGCGTACCCGGCACCGTAGACCACGCCGAGGGTGGAATACACCAAATCAAAATGATCGAGATACAGCCCGACGCCCCAATTGGCGACAAGAACTAGCAGCAACGCGGAAATATGCGACGTGGCCCTTCCGGTTGCCTCGATCCTGCCGCGCGCATTCGCACGCGGCGTCCCGAACAGGACGTAGATCGACCCCGACAGGAAGTAGATCGTCGCCGAAACTATCAGCGCGGTCACGGTCACCAACATCACCGTGGTTTGCAGCAAGTGGTAAAACGGCAGATTAAACACGTAGAACCCGATATCGGCGCCGAACAGCGGATCGGCTTGTCCGAACGAACCCCCATAACGAAACCGCAACCAGGTGTCCCACTCGGTGGCAAAGGCGGTCGCCCCGAACAGCGCGATGCCGGCAGCGACCAGGGCCGTGAGCGAGTTGAGGATTCGGGCCGCAGGCGGCGCGGTGCCCGCGCTGATGGCCCAGCGTGCGTTCATCCAGATAAATAGGAAGGCGAGCACAAACGCCGAACCGAACATCGTCCATTGGACGGACAGAAGTGTCCAGAAGATGCCGGAATAGTCCAATTCACGCATCCATAGCCACTTCACCAGATAGCCTGATAAGACCCCGACCAAGATGAACATCAGCAGACCGGCGGCAATGATGATCCAAAGGATTCGGCGCAGAAGCGGAGACCGGCCTCCTGGATCGGGGCGATCGTCGCTCCATGGCGAAGGTGGTTGGGAGATTTTTGGCGTCTCTGTCATCTGACGACTACTCCAGCTTGCGTGGCGCTGGCGGGACCGTACTGCAAGAGAAAGCCACGGCGTCAGGTTCGGAATATACCTACGAAGACCGTTCTAACCGAGCTACGGCTGTCGGCGGCTCCGATGCGACGGCGTCATGGTATGGCGGCCGCGTCCGGCGCGGCGGGCCACGCCGCCGGCAGATGCACCGTCTCGGGCAACAGGAACCAGACCACCAGGACGGCGCCAACGCCGGCTGCCGCCAGCGTCAGGAACGCGATTGGCAGGCCCGCGAAGACCGCGATACTGCCGGAGGCGGTCGTGCTGAGCGAGGCCCCGAGACTGCTGGCCAACCCGGTCACGCCCAGGGCGAAGTTGAAACGGCCACCGCGGTGCGTGATATCAGCGACAATCAACGGGATCAGAGTGCCGATGACGGCAGCGTCGACGGCGTCGAGAAGCTGCGCCGCTAGCATTGCCGGAATCGCGCCGCTGAACGCGAAGGCCAATGCTCGCAGCGGCACCGCCATCAACCCGAGCATCAGAATGAGCCGCCGCCCATGCAGTTGTGCGGCCGAACCTACGTGTGGCGAGAGCAGGGCCGCCAGAAGTTGCGGCCCGATCACCGCCGCGGCGGTTATCATATCGGCGCGCGCTCCGGCCTGGCGCGCGAATTCGGTAGCGGCGAGCGGCAGCAGGCTGGCATTGGCGAGTTGGAACAGAGCAACGCAGCCCAGCAGTGCTTGCAGCTGCCGATCGGCCAGCAACACCCGCAGCGGCAACGGAGGCGTGCGGCGCGCGCGCGGCGGCGGTGCCGTATGGTGGCCGGTCCGCCGATCGGCGGTGGCGATGTCGGCCGCGTGGATGCCGCCGAGCGCCAGCAGCGCCGGTATGCCGAGCGCTGCTGCCAGCAGGAACGGGGCCGTCGGCGAGATCCAGCTTCCGGCCGCGCCGAGCAGAGCCGTGCCGAGCGCTGCGCCGACAGCGGCGTAACGGACGTTGCGGCCGAATCGTTCGCCGAGCCTCTCCTGCCGCGACACGCTGAGCGTGAGAGCCGCGACCGCCAGCGACAGCCCCACCCCGCACGCGCCCTGCGCAGCCTCCGCCCCGAGCACGAGCAGAAACCCGGGCGCAAGCGAGAGCATCAGCAGCGCCGCCATGCTGCCCAGGATGGCCGGCGCCGCCATGGCCCGCTTGGCGCCAAACCGGTCGATCAGGATCCCGGAGGGCACCTGTGCGGCCACCGACCCGATGGCCCCGGCGCTGAGTATGAGGCCAATCGTCCCGGCATCCCAGCCGCTCGCGGTCAGCCTGACCGAAACGAACGGCCCGAAGCCTGCCTGCATGCCGGCCATGGCGAAGTTCAGCCAGTTCAGGCTGCGCAGCGTGCTGTCGGAAGCTTTCAAAGCGTCCTCGTGATAAAGATTCTGATCAGTCATGGACGCGGCGAGGTCACATGTGGGACGCCGATTGGAGGTGGCGCGACCATGCCGGTTCGGACCGCAGAGCGATAGTGCCCGGCGGTGGAGGTTATTCCCGGGAGTGAAACGCCCGGCTCTGAGTAGTTTCCGAGTCTGGCGCCGGTCCGCTTTCCTTCACTCAATGGATGTACTCAGCCAGATGGTTCCCATGCCTGACAGCCAAGGGGAACCGGGGATCGTGCTGCCAGGGCCAACCGTCGTGTTTTTCCCGGCTTGGCATTTCGCGCCGCGTTTTCTCAGCCAGGGCCTCGGCATACGATTTTCGGGCGCCTGCCCGGATCTACTCCGATTGCGAAAGTCATACGCCCCATGAAAGCCGACGCAGTCCGATCGAAGGTCCACGGCACCAACCTCGCACCCAAGGACGATTTGAAATCCTTGCCACTGCCCGAGGTCGAGAAGAAGCTCGATTCCTCGCCGGACGGGCTGAGTCAGTCGGAGGCGGCGAAACGGTTGACCCAGTATGGGCCGAACGAGATCGCGGAAAAAAAGACCAACGCGGTTCTGAAATTCCTCTCCTATTTCTGGGGGCCCATTCCGTGGATGATCGAAGTCGCGGTCATTCTGTCGGGAATCGTCCGCCACTGGCCTGACTTTGGCATCATCCTGCTGTTGCTCGCCGCCAATGCCACGATCGGGTTTTGGGAAGAACGACAGGCCGGCAATGCTATTGACGCGTTGAAGGCCCGGCTGGCGATCAAGGCGCGGGTGAAGCGGGACGGAAAGTGGGTGACCCCGGCGGCGCGAGAACTGGTGCCCGGCGACGCCATCCGCCTGCGCCTCGGCGACATCGTGCCGGCCGACGCACGTTTGCTGGATGGCGACGAGGTCTCCGTCGATCAGTCCGCACTCACAGGCGAATCATTGGCCGCCACCCGCAAGCCGGGCGACGCGGTGTTTTCCGGGTCGATCATCCGCCGCGGCGAAACCGATGCGCTGGTCTATGCGACCGGCGGAGACACCTATTTCGGCCGAACCGCGCAACTCGTCGAAACCGCCGTCACAGTCAGCCACTTCCAAAGAGCCGTCCTGAAGATCGGCAATTATCTGATCGTGCTGGCGGTGGCGCTGGTGGCGGTGATCATCGGCGTCGCGCTGTATCGCGGCGACCAGATACTGACGACGTTGCAGTTTGCCCTCGTGCTGACCGTGGCGGCCATCCCCGTGGCAATGCCCACGGTTCTGTCGGTGACGATGGCGGTCGGCGCCCGCCTGCTGGCAAAGAAGCAGGCGATCGTCAGCAAGTTAGTTGCGATCGAGGAACTGGCCGGCGTCGACGTGCTGTGCGCCGACAAGACCGGCACGCTGACCCAGAACAAGCTGAGCCTGGGCGAACCATTTTGCCTGGACAAGACCACTGCCGATGAGCTCATCCTTGCCGGCGCACTGGCATCACGGGCCGAGAACGACGACACCATCGATCTCGCCGTGCTGGGCGGCCTCAAGGACAAGCAGGCGCTGAAGCCTTACCAGGTCACGCATTTCATGCCGTTCGATCCGGTGCATAAGCGCACCGAGGCGACCGTCAAGAGCGCCGATGGAACGACGTTCAAGGTGACCAAGGGGGCGCCTCAGGTTATCCTGGCCCTGGCGGGCAAAGACGCTTCAATCAAAACTGCGGTCGACAAGGCGGTCAACGACTTCGCCGCCCGCGGCTTTCGCGCGCTCGGTGTCGCCCGGGTGGATGGCGACGGAACATGGCGGCTTCTCGGCGTGTTGCCGTTGTTCGACCCGCCGAGAGAAGATGCCAAATCCACTGTTGCGACCGCAGCGCGGATGGGCGTCAAGATCAAGATGGTGACGGGCGATGCCCTCGCCATCGCCAGAGAGACCGCCAAAACCCTCGGGATGGGAACGAATATTCTCGATGGCGCCACTCTCGGTGACTCCGGGACTGAAGCGACCGCCGCGGTCGCCAGGTCTATCGAGGACGCTGACGGTTTCGCGCAGGTTTTTCCCGAGCATAAATTTCACATTGTCGACGTGTTGCAGAAGCACGGCCACATTGTCGGCATGACAGGTGACGGGGTGAATGACGCCCCCGCACTGAAGAAAGCCGATTGCGGCATCGCGGTCTCGGGCGCAACGGACGCCGCCCGAGCGGCCGCTTCGATCGTCCTGATGACCCCGGGGCTGTCGGTGATCATCGACGCGATCAAGGAAAGCCGGCGAATTTTCCAGCGCATGAACAGCTACGCGATCTATCGCATTGCTGAGACGTTGCGCGTTCTGTTCTTCATGACATTGTCCATACTCGTCTTCAACTTCTATCCTCTGACGGCTGTGATGATCGTCATGCTGGCGTTGCTAAACGACGGCGCCATCCTGTCGATCGCCTACGATAATGTCCACTACCGGGACGCACCGGAAGCCTGGAACATGCGCCTGGTGCTCTCCGTCGCCACGGTATTGGGGGTGTTTGGCGTGGTAGCCGCGTTCGGACTCTTCTACCTTGCCGAGCGGGTATTTCATATCGATCGGGCGCATATCCAAACTCTGATGTATTTGAAGCTCTCGGTCGCCGGGCATCTGACTATCTTCCTGACCCGGACGCGCGGTCCATTTTGGACCATCCGGCCAGCCCCGATTCTATTGATCGCTGTTCTAGGCACGCAGGCGATCGCGACGTGCGTAGCAATTTTTGGTCTTGGGCTGGTGACCCCGCTCGGATGGTATTGGGCGGCACTTGTGTGGGGATACGCCATTTGCTGGGCGCTGGTAAATGATTGCGCGAAACTGCTCACTTACAGAGTGCTCGATGCCGTTAGGGCCAAACCCCGGGCCGCACAAATAGCAGAAGCCGAAGCTCAAACCGGGGTCAAGGCGATAGCAACCCACGGCGATGAAACCAAAACACAGCCCGAACCGGAGGCGAGATCCATGCCCAAAACCGAACCCAGGTCAGCCTCTGCCCCTGAAACAAAGGCGGCCGTCGAAGCCCTTGTCAACACCACGCTAGGAGATCTTCTACTTGCGGGTTCGCTCAAACACCCGGAGGACGCGGGGCACATCATCGCCGAGGCAATCGCCGCAGCGAAGGACCCGGGTGAATCAGCACCCCATCCTCAGCCGACCGGCGACACGCCGGCGAAGCACAATGCCGGCGCCAGGACGCTGGCGAACACGACGCTCGGCGATCTTCTCCTGGATGGCATGCTCAAACAGCCTGAGAATGCCGGGCACATCATTGCAGAGGCCATTACGGCAGCCACCAGCGTTATGAAGGATACCGCCAGTGAACCGGAACCGCATCCTCGGCCGGTTGCCGAGATCGACACTGCGTCCAAAGCCGCACCAAAACCAGAGGCCAATCCCGAATCTTCGGCCGCGGCCGACCCTGGCCCCACGGGGGAACCTGCGGCTGAAACCGCAGCCGATGCCAAACCGGAACCCGGGCCGGCAAACCTGGAAACACTGGAGAACACGACGCTCGGCGCGCTTCTGCTGGCTGGTGTCCTCAAGCATCCCGAGGAGGCGGCGCATATCATTGCCAGGGCAATTACTGACGCTGAGGCACCAGCACCCGAAGGTGCCAACGTGAACCCGCGTACCCCATGAGCGCGACGGCGGCCATTAAGGACCAAAAATGAAAATACATACAGAGGATTTTCGCGTCCCGGAAGGAGAAGATGTCAACCTCGGCAAGTGGCCGACGGACGTCGGACCGTTGTACAAGTCCAAGAAGCACTATAAAGAGCGCCTGGAGGACCATATCTCGCAACTGAGCGCACTGCAGCAGCTTCACTACGCATCCGGCCGCTATGCCGTCCTGCTAATTTTTCAGGCGCTGGATGCGGCGGGAAAAGACGGCGCGATCAGGCACGTGATGTCCGGGGTCAACCCGCAGGGCTGTCAGGTTTTCAGTTTCAAGCAGCCAAGCGCCACGGAACTGCTGCACGATTTCCTCTGGCGCACCAGCCGCGATCTGCCGGAACGCGGCCGGATCGGCATTTTCAACCGTTCGTACTACGAAGAAGTATTGATCGCGCGGGTGCATCCCGATGTGCTCAGGGACGAGCGACTCCCGGACTCCCTGCTGATCGAAACGCCAATCTGGCAGGACCGGTATCGCTCGATCGTGGATCAGGAGCGGCACCTCCATTGCAACGGCACCCGCATCATCAAGTTCTACCTCCACCTCTCGAAAGAGGAGCAGAGGAAGCGCTTTCTCGAACGCATCGACGAACCGGAGAAGAACTGGAAGTTCAGCCTTTCAGATGTCAGGGAGCGGAACTTCTGGGACCAGTACATGACCGCGTTCGAGGAGTGTCTCAGAGCAACCAGCACGCGTGACGTTCCCTGGTACGTCGTCCCTGCCGACGACAAGGACAACGCCAGGCTGATCGTGTCCCAGATCGTCGTCGATACGCTCGAGGCGCTCAACATGCACTACCCGGAAACCACCCCGGAGCGTCACCGGGAGCTGGAATCGATCCGCCAGGAGCTTGCAAAGTGAGAACCTGTCTGCGCAGCGCATGATGCGGCCCTGGATATGCGGCATTGTTGGCTCGGCTTACTGCGTCTTTACAATAGACCTGCCATTCAACTGAAATACGCCGTTAGCGCCACTGGCAAATTCGCTGATCCTGCCTTCCACGCTCAATGATATCGGCGGCACGTCAAGACCGCTCCCGCGGATCGTGAGGGCGTCGCGCGTCAGATGCAGTTCCAGCGAGTGGCCTCGATAGCGGATGCACATCTCGAAGCTTTCCATTTCCGGCGGCAATTGCGGATTAAGCAGCAAAACCCCGCCTTTTGCCTCGATCCCCGTGGAGACGCGAAGCACCTGGTCCACGCTGCCTGCCATCGCGCCGAGGTGAACCCCTTCCGCCGCGGTTCCATGCTGGATGTCGGTCACGTCGCTTTGCAGCGCCTTCGCGAAGAATGCCATCGCACTTGGCCTGTCGGAACGTGCCAGCACCCAGGCAAAGACCACGTTGCACAAGGTGGACCCGTTAGAGGTACGCGCGGCGTAGTAGGCGACGTTCTTCGGGATCATATCGTAGCCCAGCGGATAGCCCAGACGGGCGAACAGATCGCCAAGCTCCTCCGCCGAAAACAGATAGAACAACATTACGACATCGGCCTGTTTAGCCAGCTTGTAGCGGTTGGGGCTATCGTCTTCGGACTCCAAAATAAGATCAAGGCGCTGGATATCGCCGTATTGCGTTCGGTACTTCTCCCAATCAAACTCGCGCAGCGCATCGTAGCCCTCGAATTGGCTGATGATGCCCTCGCCGTGAAACGGCAGATACATCTTCCGGCTGATGTCATCCCAGCGCTCAATCTCTTTCGGCGATATGTCAAGCCGCGTCATGAGCTCGGCGCGCCGCGTTGCGGAGAGCAGGCCGATGACGTCCTTCGCGCGGCACAGCACCCACACGGCCATGACGTTAGTATAGGCATTGTTGTTGATGCCCGGTGCCGCTGCATCCGGATAGGCGTCGTGGAACTCATCGGGACCCATGACACCGCGAATCTCGTAACGTTGCCGTTCACCGTTGAAAATCGCTATGCTGGACCAGAAGCGTGCGATTTCGAGTATCAATTCGGCGCCGCAAAACTGCAGAAACTCGATATCCCGGGTGACCTCGAAGTACTGCCACACATTGTACGCGACGGCGCTCCCCACGTGACGCTCAAGGTGAGAATTATCCGGAACCCAGCGTTGGGACCGAGGATTAAGGTTGAGCACATCGGTCTCCTCCTGTCCGTCGCTGCCACTCTGCCAGGGAAACATCGCCCCCTTGTGGCCTGCGGCGCGGGCGGCTGCGCGTGCTTCGCCGAGGCGGCGGTAGCGGTAAGTCAGAAGGTCCCGGGTGATCTCGGGAAGGCGATAGTTAAAGAACGGGAATATAAACAATTCGTCCCAGAAGATATGGCCTTGATAGGCTTCTCCCGTCCAGCCGCGCGCCGGAATGCCTGTGTCGAGCCCGATGGAGTGCAGTGAAACAGTCTGCAGGAGATGAAACATGTTTAGACGCAGCAACATCGAAATGTTCAGCTTGAATCCTGGATCGGCAGGCTGAATGCGCACGTCGAAGCGGCGCCATATATGCTCCCAGGCCAGCACATGATTCGCCTTGACAGCGTCGAAGCGCCCGGCACGAACACCGGCCTTGCGCGCCTCCAGCCCGCATTCCGAGATCGCCTGGTCGCGTGAGGTATAGAATGAGGCCAGCTTCTCCACGACTAAAATCTCGCCTTGCCCGACGTCAGCCGTCAGCTCGTGGCCGATATAGCCTGGTTCCTTGAGGACCCGGCGGTGAGCTTCGAGAAGCCTCCCGTCCAGGAATATTTGCGTTCGTGCAACCTGGGCGACCTGGATATGTGACTGGGAGGTGCGCACCAGCAGAAAGACGCTATCCTCCCCAACGGCATCGCCTGCCAGCGGCTCCAGGTGTCTGCCATTGAATTTCTGATAGAGTTTGGCGCCCGAATTGACGACGCGGCCGTCGATTGCCGAGCGAACCGTGACGGGCTCCGACCAGTTCTCGGCGGTGAGTGCCAGTTGCATCGCGCCCAGATGCATATCGGCCATCGAAACGAGACGTTGCTCCTGCAAGAGGCTGCGCCGGCCTTTCGGGTCCTCGAAGCGAATGGTTCGCAAAAGCATGCCGCGCCGCAGATCGATCTCCTGCCGGTATGACAAGATTTTCGCCGTCCGCGCGGAGAACCAGTCCTCATCGGCGATCCGGAAGTCCAACGCGAGCCAGTTGGGGAAGTTGACGAGATCCTCGTTTTCGACCACCCGGCCGGCAATGTCGGTTTTCAACCGGTTGTAGCCGCCGGCGAGATAGGTTCCGGGGTAATGAACGCCATCCGCCACCGCCCCGGGCGCCGCCCCGCGCGTTGCAAAATAGCCATTCCCCAGGGTGCATAAGGCTTCGCGGATTCCTTCGTTAGCCTGGTCAAATCCGTCGAACACCAACGACCATGCTGAAAGGGTTTCCGATGCCAGCAGAACTGGCGTCAGCATGAGGGCTGGGCCGGTTTCGTGGAGTGATTCCGCCCGCCCGGGGCGCCGCGGGCTTTAGGTTGATTTCGGCCCATCATTGCTCCAGTGCATCGGTTGCCGGGATTCGGAAGCGCACGCCGGAACGGGCATGACGAGCCAGGCGGTCATCGCATGTTGGAACCCAAACACCGGCGCGGGAAAGCCTCGGAAACTACGTAGAGACACGGCTGGCGCACGGGCTGAGTATATTCCGAGCCTGATCGCTACGTGCTCCCGCGGTTTAGGTCTGCTCTGCGGGCCAGTTGCCGCCCGGCAATGCTCATAAACAGGAATACGAAACGATGAAAATCCTGATTGTCCTGACCTCGCATGACCAGTTGGGCGATACTGGCCGGAAGACGGGCTTCTGGCTGGAGGAATTCGCCGCACCGTACTATACCTTTGTCGACGCCGGTGCCGCGGTTACGGTTGCCTCCCCGATGGGAGGCCAACCGCCGCTCGACCCGCAGAGCGACACAACGGAGAGCGCAACGGAGTCCACCGTGCGCTTCAAAGCCGACTGGGTGGCACAGGCGATTCTTGCCGCGACCGTCGAATTGGTAACGGTCAAAGCCGCCGGCTTCGACGCCGTGTTCTACCCCGGCGGCCACGGCCCGCTTTGGGACCTTGCCGAAAGCGGCAGTTCCATATCGCTCATTGAGGCGTTCATCGCCGCGGGCAAGCCCGTGGCAGCGGTCTGTCATGCCCCGGCCGTGCTTCATCGTGTTCTTGTCGATGGACATTCCGTTGTAAGCGGCAAACGGGTGACCGGATTTTCCGACACCGAGGAAGAGGCCGTTCACCTGACGCATGTCGTGCCGTTTTTGGTCGAGGATGAACTGAAGCGGCTGGGCGGAATTTACGAGAAAGGAGCCGACTGGCAGAGCTTCGTTGTCGTCGATGGCCGCCTGATCACCGGACAAAACCCCGCGTCGTCGCGGGCGGCGGCGCTGGAACTGGTCAAGCTCATCTCCTGAAGGCCCCTTCGTTCACGCAAGCACCTTGCTCTTGGCCTTGATCGCGCCGAGGAGCTCGTTCCAGGACGTTACGAAGCCCTTGGCGCCGCCGGATTGCAGTTGTGCCGCCAGTGCCGTCAGGTCGATCCCCGCCTTTGTGTGGGCTGACAGCACAGCAGCGGCCTTACCGCCGTCGCGTGGAAGCGAGTCCGCCAGCACGCCGTGATCGGCAAATGCGAGGAGAGTTTTTTCCGGCATAGTGTTGATCGTATCGGGGGCAGCGAGGCCGCTGATATACAGCGTATCCGACGCAGCTTTGTCTTTTGTTCCGGTGCTGGCGAATAGCAGCCGCTGCGGGCGGGCACCCTGGCTTTCCAGCCGCTGGAACCGGTCACTATCGAGACATTCGCGATACGCGCTGTAAACCTGCCCGCCGACTGCAAGACCCAGCGTGTTGCGCAGTTCCGCCGGAATCTTGTCTGACACGGCGCGGTCCCAACGGCTGACGAACAGCGATGCGACCGACCGCACGTCCGGCGGCCGATCCGCGGCGACGCGCCGCTCCAGCCCCCTCAGATAGGCATCCGCCGCTGCAACATATTGGGAGGCAGAGAACAACAATGTGACGTTGACCGGCACGCCCGCGAAGATCGCTTCCTCAATCGCTGGAAGGCATTCTTGAGTCCCGGGGATTTTGATGAACAGGTTGGGCCGGTTTGCCTGATCGTGCAGCTTGCGCGCCTGCGCCAGGCTCGCCTGCGCGTCGTAGGCGAGCAGCGGAGAGACTTCGAGCGAAACGAAACCATCCACTGAACCGGTTCTTTTGAACGCATGAGAGAACAGATCGGCGGCCCGCGTGAGATCCTGAATCGCGAGATTGAAGAAAAGCTC
>Ga0302140_10006045_pt1 | contig 15223 bp, 15 predicted proteins | sample I_Bog_E1_1_FD_202095 | JGI IMG/M metagenome (GOLD analysis project Ga0302140, IMG submission 202095) | Peat permafrost microbial communities from Stordalen Mire near Abisko, Sweden - I_Bog_E1_1 | ecosystem: Environmental > Terrestrial > Soil > Wetlands > Peat | place: Sweden: Abisko, Stordalen...
GTTTTTTTTTTTAAAATACAAAACCCGAATCGGATTCCCAAATAATTTCACATTGTTGAGATGATCTTTTGCATCGGTTGAGTTTAGAACATTTTCATACTCAATAAGCGAAGTGGATTTGCTCGGGATCAAAATCATCTTCATGATGTTTCCATAGTTGCTGAATAAATTATAGATCATCCTCAAATTAATGTTTTCATTTTCTATCCCCCGTACATATAAGACTTTTGATTTCTTATTCTCTATAAAAAAAATCAAGCCTAATTTTAAATAATAAGCTCGAAACCTTTGATAAATTGGGGGTTAACATATGATGCAGGGTCGAAATCTTGAGTTATTTCCGAAGGGTCTTCTGTGGGGGAACTGGACTTGACCCTCACGAGATTGTTCTCATCATAAGATAGATCATTTGGCAAATATTGATTGTATCCACTGAAGTTGAAGACTTTAGCGTTTTGTTTAAAAAATGGTGGAGTCGTCCAAGATTTGCCCCCTGGAAAATGAGGTCTGCGATCATCTTCGTTAGTGGCTTTGACTTCATTAATCACATGTTCTTCATAAAAGGGAGTGACGAAGGAATTGTCAGAGACCTTTTTGGTAGTCAATGAGTTGATTTTTTGTTTGGGGTTACGCATAATTTGGTCGATGTCATTGATGCTCTTTTTGATGGTTTTGTTCGTGTTATCCTGGATATCTGACTCAATTTTATCTAGCACGATTTGCCTTTGCAGTTGTTTCAAATGTTCATATGCTTGTTCTTTGTTGGGATTATATTCTGATGTCGAGGAATATGTCTTGGACCCGATGAAATCTTCAAAGTAATCAACATTTTGACTATTAGTTTGAGTTTGTTGGGGTTTGAAGACTGCTTCATCTGGAAGGGACCTATTATCTTGATTTGATGAGACCAATTGGGTCTAAAAGATGGCAAATTTGAGGAAATCAGTTAAAAAGAAGAAAAAAAGAACCACTTCTTTCAAAGAATCGCTACTTAGGTATTTCTGTAGAAAGGAAGGTTCGGGTTGGCTTTTGGTTTCTGATAAACAACAAATTAAAATACATAAAATTAATTTATTTGTGATGAAACTTTGAAATGTGTTTAAAAAGACATTGTTATTTGTAGGCATATAATAGGAGTAAGACGGCTTCCCCTCACTTTTGAATCCCATAGGCTCGAAATTTTCCTCCGTATCGAAATAAGGATTAGAGTGAAAATTGTACTGAGTTTCAGGTTTTTTCATCGCGCGGCTCTTGGCCTTCAGAAATTGGTAGTCTTTTTTGTAAAAAATCGTTAAAATAATAAAAATTTTAAAAATTTGAGTTTGTCACCTATACCCCCACTGTTATTATTTTGGAAGAGCAACTTCTCTAAATTAGAGAAATATACGTTCATCTTGCTCCCATCTTCCAAGATTTTCGTGTTATTGAGCTCGTTTTTGGCAATAGTGGCCTTTTGAATCGATTCCATCTCAACGAAAATTTTCCATTGTTTGGATTTTTCAAAAATCAGAATCTGCTCAAAGAAGAGAAAAAGAAGAAAAAACTTTATATTTCTAAATTTTTTATTTTGATTGCCTTATAAATTTCACCATAATGAGAAAAGGCCTTGTAGATTATGTCATGGGTGATCAAGGTGCTATTCTTGTTATAAATACAAACCAATAATACTGGAGTGGGTTTGTCATTGTCGCTGAAAAATTTGTGTTTAGGAGAAAACGATAATAGGTCAGATGAGATGGCTGGATTCATAATAAAATTTTTAAAAATTATTATAAATTATACAAATATTGCAATTAAAACGACATAGAAAAAAAATATTTAATCTTATAAGATAAACAGTTATATCAAAAGTTTTAAAAAACCGAACATGCGTTTTTTACGTTGATTAAATTTAAAAATTCACTAAAATAACAAAAATTGACTAATTCGTTCCCACTTCCCCCCAAATTTACAAAAATATTAAATTCATTCGCTCCATATTAGTCCACCAGCAGGCAATTTCTTTCTTCAATCAACTTTTTTATTTCCCCATCATAGACATAAAATCTCAAGCATTTCACATAATCTAAATCCTCAATCCCCAATCTTTCAAACGCCAGATCATCCACCCGACTGCTCAAAATTATCATTTTTATATTTTGATCCCTGCCTATCAAAAGTTCTTGACAAACCTTCTTCTGGAACTTTAAATCTTGAATTTGCATCATAATGTAACCCTTCATTTTCTCTCGAGTCATTTTAGTTGAATTGCCCAGCTTTTCTGATAGGATGGACCAGGCCGCGTCACGCATGAACCCATTCCGCAAAAGATCTTTTTTTTCGTTTATTATCACACTATTTTCAAACGTTTTTCTTTCTATTTGCCTGATAGAGAGAATATTCTTTAAGGAGTTTTCTAGGATTTTGTAATATTCATTATATAAAAACAATGTCAATTCTATATATTTTTCGATGTTGTAAAAGAACTTTCGTCTCAAAAGAAGAATTTTGGCCCGGATCGAACTTAATTCATCTTGGCAAAAAATCACAGCTAGATAATATATTTTTTTTATTGTGACCACATTTATAGATTTGTCATAATTATAGATAATGGGGAAAGAATTCACAGTCGATTTCATCATTTCATCTGAAGGTTTGCTTTTATTTTGATCAATGTTTGAAGTCTTTTCTTCTGGATTTTTTGGTGATTTCAAAAAACGATAAACATAATAACCGAAAGGAAAAAGGAGGAAAGTAGCAGCACCAAGAATCGATATACATTTTTTATTGGAGGCGAGGAAAAGCTTGCAACAACACCATGTGGATAAATTGAAAAAGGAGAAGTTCATTTCGGACGCATACCAAAAAAAACTCAAGATTTAAATAAAATAATTAATTTCTTGATCGTCTTTTTTATTGAATGTTTCGCTTGATTTTTGGGTTTGCTTTAAATTTTTAGTATGCGATGAAATTTTAAATGTTTTTTCTTTGAGTTGCTTTGTTGTTTTAATTTTTTTTTTTCTCATGATTTTAAGTTTAAAACGATCTCCTTTTAAATGGCAAAGTCGAGGTTGAAGCCCAATGGAATCGGGATTAACTTCTTGAAGTTGAATGCTTGGGATCCATGTTGCAAATTTAGCTAAATTATTTAAAAAATTATTTCTTGCAAATAGTATTAAATAAATGACCTGTCCTCCTAAAGTCACAGTCAATTTATCGTTGACCTTCACCTTTCCAGACCCTGTGAGTTTTAATTTGTTGTCAACCTATAGGGGAAAAAAACAGATGAAATTTAATAAATTAAACAAAAAAAAAAATCTTCAAAACCTTTCCTTTCAAAGTGACGTGTTCCTTTAATTTGTGAACAGCTCCGAGCACAATTCTGTTCTTCTTCCTGGCATGATCATATTTCAAATGGGCACCAAAGGTGTTTTTATTATCATAATTCAACACTGCGTTCAAAGCAACTTTTCCAAGGGAAAGACCTCCGGCTTTTGGAACTTTGACTGGTGAGAAACTGTTTATTTATTAAAATTAATGACTTTGATCATATTTTTTAACAATTTTTACTGTTGCACATAAAGGTCAAAGGAATTGTGGGTATATTTCAAAAGACCGTCATATTTCACAGGCTTGAAATCATCGAGCCCCACTGAACCAACAAAAGCATACAAGAAATATCCATGCTTGATGAGGTTTCTTTGAGTGATAAAATATTCTTCCTTGTTGGTTCTTTCGAATCTGGTCTAAAAAAACAAAAAAATTACACATTTTAGAAAAAAATTTTCTTACGCCTGATTCGCATGAAGCACCGAAATAATTGACTCCCACTCGGCTTGTTAAAGAATCCAAAGACATATTGGTCTTGACATTGGCGAAAACGTTGACGTCTTTGCCAATTTCCTGGATTTGCCAGAATTACAAATTTTAATAATATTATATTTGTCAAAATATTGATAGTGTTACCAAATTCCCACCATCCAAATGCACCTTGACCTCACCATTTCTGCGAAATCTGCTTTCCAAATACAAGTTCAAGTTGTTTCTTGGTGAAAATGGAAATCCGACTTTGAACTCATCGGAAAGGGAAAAGAGTCTTTGGTCGCCGGTCTCATTGAGGTTCAGGCCCAATTTCACATTGACATTCTAACAAAAAATATGTTATTTTTTTAATTAAAAAGCCTTTGATTACCCCATTTTTCAAAGTTGGAGCCTTGAACCCGAAATTACCGAGCTTCTTGTGAATGTAATCCTTGGTGAAAACATCTACAAAAGCAATTCAATAGGAGCTAAAATGGAATTAGTTACCGTTGAAGGTGTAGTCACCACCAAGAGAAACAAATGGAGTGGTTTTCAAACTTTGAGCCTTGGCCATTTTTTCGATAATATCTTAATTCAAATTTTTTATTTTATTGAAAAGGCTCTTAAATTTACGTCTTAAATAAAATATTTTTCATAATCAAAGTTTTCAAGCATAAGGTAAAAATTTTGAAATCGAAATTTGTATCAAAAATGGGATAATAATCACGAATAATATATATTGGTTGTAAATATCAAAATATAGTTGAAACTTGGCAGTTTAATTCAAAAATATTAAAAAAAAATTAAAAAAAAAAAATAAAAGGAAAAAACACTTAAAACTAACTTTTTTTTTTAAGTCATGGATTTTTATGTTTTTAAAGAAACCTAAAAACCAAAACAATTTTTTTATCTTCTTCCTCTAGCTCTTTCGAATTTTCTTCCTTTTGATCTAACATATGGCCTAGAAAGGAAAAAAAATTGTAAAAGTAAAGATTCCGACTTCCCAAAAATTTATAAAAATGTTTTATTTACTTTGTGTGGGAGCCAGGAAGACCAGGTGCAGGTCCAAAGTGCAACAAAGCTTCTCTACTTCTCGGTCCTCTCATCAAAAAAGTGTTGCTTCCTAAAAAACCAAAGGTTCATTTACCACCATCATTTTTTAAAAAAAGAAAAAAAAATCTCTGAAAACAAGAAATAAAATGATTTACCAGTTGGTGCCTTTTGAGCCAATTGATCGAAGGTCAAGCAGCTTCCTCCAGCGGCAAGAATTCTTTTTCTGGCTGATTCCGTGAATCTGAGAGCACAAACGTTCAATTTTGGCACTTCGAGGATTCTTTTATCATCGACAACAGTGCAAACAGCAACCACGGTTTTGTTTTGAGCCTTGCCAAGATTCTTCATGATTCTGGAAATGCTGATGGGGTATTTGGTGACGTTGGTTTGTTTGAGTCTTTTTAAGATCACAGCGTTGAATTTGGAGCTCGTTCTTCTGGACAAGAATCTGTACAACTGGAGGTTCAGTCATAAAAAAAAGAAATTTTTTAGTGGAGTTGGGAATTTGGGGATTACCTTTATCAATAATCTTAAATAAAGATTTGTGGTTTTGCAAATTTTCTTAGATCGGTTTGCGTTACGACCACCTGCTTTTATGTCAAGACCCTAGACGAAAAAAAAGGGGTTAATAAAGGGGCATAATAGAAAAGGGATACGCACCATTTTGTGATTTTAAAGGGAGGATATTCTTTTTTGGGAAATTATTTTATGAAAAACTTTTGAAAGCTTTTTAGAAATCTTTGACTAAAATCCTTATTTTATAAGGGCTATTTTGATCGATATCTTTTTTTTTAATTATTTTTTTTTTTCAAATTCAAGAAATACAAACAGAAAGAATAAAAAATATGCTTAAAATGAATATATTTAATTTTCAAATAAGTTCACATATGTTTAAAATGAAATTTATTCATATTTTATTATATTTATTATATTATTTATATTTCCCCTTTAAAATTTGCTCACCAATATTTTTTTGTCACTTTTTACATCTCCGCTTGTTTTATGAGGGGATAATGATTGTGACACTTTTGACCTATGTTTTGAACTACTTGTTGTCATTTTGGATTTTAACGTCATTTTTCTCCTTTTCTGATCCGAACGTGCCAATATCACATTCACCGTATTATTATGCTCAAAATAATTCTTGAATATTTTCATTCTTTCAAACTCATTCCAAAATAAATTTCTTTCCTGTTCACGTGTTTTCCTCGGATTTTCATAATCGGATAAACTTTCATCAAACCTTCGCATAGTTCGCAGAGGTCGCAGAGCGAACAATGAAGATTTTTTAAAGGAACATCTTTTGCTTTTATTATTTCTTGGAGTCAATACTTTTTCAGATTTCTCTGGTTCAAGTTTCTCCAAAGACATTTTTTGCATTTTTTCTTCTTCTTTTTCTTTTTTTAAAGGGCTCAGGAGGGAATTTCTTTTCGAATCATTTTGAAACCCCTCATCAGACTTCTTGCATGCCTTCAATTTTAAAATCCCAGGACTATCCAAGATTTCTAAACTGTTGCCAGAGTTGAATTGATTATTTTTTTCTTCTTTTTTAAAATCGATTTGTTTTGAATCGATTTGTTTTGGCTCAGGAAAGCTGAAACTTTGATTGAATCCTTTTGCCAAATTTTCCCCACTAATGCTTTTTTTCCGATCTTTGAAATTCGAAATGCTTTGTGAGATTTTCATTTCATGACTGGGATAATAAATCAGAGAAATACTTTCAGAACTACTAGTGTTCATTGATTTTGACCTTTTCATTTCACCAAATTTATTTATTTCCTCTTTATATGGGTTGAACGTGAGAGCTTTTTGAAAGATCTTATTTCCTTCAGAAAGGCTTCTTTGGCTGGAATATTGGCTCTCAATGTTGTCTTCTGAAAACTCTTTCAATGAAGGAGAATTTATACTGATTTTATAGGAATTCATTATTTCCTTATCAAATCGCATAGTCAATGCTGCTTTGAAGGTCATTTTTTTTTCTATCAATGATCGATAGATATGATATTTTCTCTCAAACCATTGTCTTTTTTGGGGTTTGGAGAAGTTATGTTTCAGGATGATAAAACTTTTGTTTGGTTGATAAGTGATCAGAGGACATCTTTTTAAATTGTGATCTTTTTCTTTGCATGAGAAACAGATATGTTTAATCCTATCGTATTTATGAGAAAATAAAATTTCATCCTTTATCATACAAAACTTTTCCTAAAATTTCTTTTTTAAAAAGAAAGGGCTTAAAATTTTTACATAATCGTTTGGGTATTGCTGAATGAGATTTAAAAACTCCTCTCGAGAAATCTTGAAAAGTGTTGAGAAGGTGGCACTTTTTGCTGTTTCTTGATACGGACATGCAATGAAAAATGGTATTTCTCCAAAACATGAAGAAGGCTTAAAATTAATTAATACAAGATATAACTAAAATAAAACATTAATTTTTTGAATCAATGTTTGTGATTTTTTCCCTGGATTTTCAAAGATTAAATCGACTTGACCTTCAGATAGCAAATAAAGGCTTGGTTCGACGCAATCTTTTTGCTATTTTTTACAATTTATTGACAGTCAATTATTTTAAAAGAATTACGCAATAGATGATGTCTTTTGGCGCATAGGTGACCGGTTTCAACATCAAAGCTAATCTATTAATAAATTCTTCACTGAAATTGTTTTTTAAAATATCAAATTCTTTCAGAAATTTTCCATGAGACTCCAGGAGTATTTCTTCCCTGAGTGAGTTTGGGAGGGCTTGCAATAATTTTTGTTCTCTTTCAACTGTTTTGGTTCCAGTTTTCCAAATAAATTCCAAGTATTTTTTAACTCTAACCTTCAAATCCACATGCATATTGTTTTTTCTCATATAATCATCGATAATAACCATATTTTCCCTGAATAACATTTTTTAATAAAAATTATTAATTAATTGTAAATAAAAGAAAAAATTATTAACCCCCACTCCTATTCAATACTATACTTGAATTCTTTTTCTCTTTCTTGTTTTTTTTGCATAATTAGTCCCACACAATTAACACAATATCCGAAAACCAACGTTCCACATAATAAAGTGAAGGAACAAAAGGAAACTTCATTCATATTTTTGGGTGTAATATCCCCATAACCTACGGTCATGAGTGTGGTGAGAGACCAATATATTGAGGTCATATATCTTTCAAACCATGAGGATTGGGGAGTAACATAGTTGATGGAAAGGAACCATGTTTGAGAAGTATTATCTGATAGATATTGATAATATGCAATCGAATGCCAAAGACAGGCAAATATATGAGTTATACAAACTAATTTGAATAAAACCAAAAAAATTTCAATAAGGTCCTCAAATGATTTCCATTGCAAGAATTGATCAATATTATCAAAAATGTTTCCAATATTTTTATATTGGATGAAAAAAAGCAATTGGAAAAAATTGAAGGGACAATACTCACTATAATTAGAAGAAATCAAAGCCAAAAAAGCCACAAAATCTAAAACGAATGTTGTTTTGAAATAATTTTTGATGATTTTTCCTCTCATCTTAATCGAGTTTCCTTCTTCATAATATTCCATATTGAATTTTAGTAAAATGCAAATTGCAAACAAAACGACAGAAATAAACCAAAAAAACTTCATATGAGGAGTGGCATTGAAATTGAAATCAAAGGTCAGCTCTACAGAAATTTTGAAAAAATTCGAAAAAATCAAGAGCAGAATCAGGGCATCCCAAAAAAACATAGCTCTGCTGTTTGGATTGATCACAGGAAGATCATTAAATCTGAGAAAAAGGTCTAACAAATAAAATAAATTTTAATAAAGAAGAAAAAAATTACTGCTGAAAAACTTAGGAGCTTTTTCCTTGAAACTTATCATTTTAAAGTTGGAAAAAATCTATCAATTTTATTGAGGAAATAAAAAATCGATTCTTTTTTTTTTTATTACTGAAAATTCTTCCCCCTTTTTTTTCTCTTCGAACCAACACACATTATCTTCAATCAGATCGTAATGAAACTTTTTCAATTTATCTGGCTTTCTCCAACTGATCCTATCCTTCATCTTGCCTAAGGCCTTACTCACAACATCTAGTTTTTTGAAGACTTTGAAAAATTTTTCATTCTTTGGGTAGAAATCCTTAATTAATTCGAGAAACACGGATTTTGTATCTTTTTAAAATTTACTATGACTAAAAATTAAGTGGAAAACTATTGGTTTTTAATGTTTTTTGATCTGTTTGAGACTTCTCCTTTTCCTTTGATTCAGAAAAATTCACAGGAAAATTCACTTTGTTTTTTCTTGAATAAGCATTATTTGGATGGGAAGAAATATTAAGGTCATCTTCTAAAAAAGCATTGTTCCTATTTTTAGATAGATTTTTAAAACCTTTTTCTTCATGAACAAAGTCAGAAGAATTGTCCCCATTACAACTTTCGAATTGTTCTCTCATTTTGAAACTTTCAATAATTAGATTCATTGAATTTTCCTCGTGTTCGAGCCGAGGTCCTCTTAATGACTTTACTCCTTGGTTGTTCATTTCATCCGTTGCGTAAATACTGTAATTTTATTAAGGAAAACAAATAAAAAAGAAATAATTTAAGGTTTATGTTATTACATAAAAGCCAAGTAAAAAAAATTGTTTTAATTCTTGTTTTTTTTATAATTTCAATTAATATGAGTTAGTTTCAGACGAGACTTGTTCTTTCCTCCATAAGCGAACAAAAATAATTCTTATGATTTTTATTAAAATCTTTGTATAATCGAAAATTCAAAGACGAAATAAAAGACTTTGGCGTCTTTATTTTTTTTTCCCTTTATAATTTTTTTTTCCCTTTATAAATTTTTTTTTCCTTTTCATAAATGCCAAACGCCTTTGCAAAATAATCCTTTAAATACATTTTTTAGGTCAAATCTATCATCTGAACAAATTATCAAAATAATTCTTTAAATTCATTTTTTAATGAATAATTTTCAGCATTCTCATTTTTATTATTAAATTTCCAAGATGTTTATTTAGTAAAAATAAAAAAATTTAAATTATTTTAAAAAATTCAGGATTCCTCCTCATTGATTCAAAAAAACAAAAATTTGAAAATGTCCAAAGCTCTCCTCATAACTCTCGCCATATTTTTGATTTTTATTCTCCCTTGCTTCCTCTCCCTCTCCTTACAAATTCAAACGGAACCATCAACCCTTGGAATCGGTTATTTCCTTAACAAGACGATCACAACTGACGCATATTGTCTCGACGGCAGTGGTCCACTCTATTACCATGTTCCTGGCATCGATTCTGGTTCCACAAAATGGTACATTCACTTCGAAGGAGGTGGTTGGTGTTCATCATTGGAAGACTGTTTCAATCGTGCCCAAACTAATTTAGGTTCCACTTTACAAGATCCTCCCTATCAATATTTCAGCGACGGCTATTTCTCCAACATTGTTTCTGACAACTCTTTATTGTTCAATTGGAACAAGATATATATTAGATATTGTGATGGAGGTTCCTTCAGTGGAGATAATGTTAGTTACTATGGAAACAATACTCTTTATTTTAAGGGGAAGAAAATCATGGATGCGGTTTTTCAAGATTTATTTAAAAACAGAGGGTTGGATGTCGCAACTGATGTGGTTGTTTCTGGGGCTAGTGCTGGTGGTTTGGCTTCAATTTTGCACGGTGACTATGTAAAGGAATTGGTAGGGGAAGACAAAAAGGTGGTTATGTTGCCTGATGGTGGTTTTTTTTTAGATTTTGTTGGAACGAACGTGGACTATCATTCTCAAATGCGTTGGGTCTTTGAAACTATGAATTGCAGAGGAGGTGTGAACCAAAAATGTGTGGATTTTTATGGAAACGACGATTGGAAGTGTTTCTTTGCAGAATACTCGTTGCCATTTGTGGTCACTCCAGTCTTTCTCTTGCAATCAAAACTTGATAGTTGGCAAATAATTAATATTTTAGGTGATACAAATACAAGTTCGGTGAATAAATATGGAAACGAAGTGATCATTAGATTAGGAGAATCGGTCTTGAGTTTCGAAAAGAATTCAGGCTTTGTGGATTCATGCTATCATCATTGTGGTTTTTGGAACCAAATACATATTAATAACGTCACTCAGAGCCAAGCATTTTATCTGTGGTATAACGGAATTGAGAAGAAGGCCTATGTGCAAGATAAGGATTATATGTGCACGGAGTGTTGTACTTAAAATAAATGAAAGAATTTTTTCATTTTGGTTTTTTTAAAAAAAAAATCGAACAAAATATTCCCATTTAAAATCAAAAATAATATTTTATTATATTTTTTAAATTAAAATTGGAATTTTTTTTTAAAAAGAGCTTGTCCCATAATTTTTTATTTTTCCAAAAACGAAATTTTGTTTTCTCATAATTTTTTAATATTGCCGACTTTATTTTTCTTGTTTAAATTAATCATCAATTTTAAAATCATTATGATCGGGAGATGCGTCATTTGGATCTCCCTCTCCTCCTTCTGTTGGAATTTCTTTGACAGGTTCTGGTTCTTTCTTCTTTCTAAATTCCAACTCACCCAATTTCTTTAATTTTCTGATTTGTGTTGGTCTTTCAAACGGTTTCCCATGTACCAAAAACTCATAACCCCATTCTGCGCTCTTCAGAATTTCAGAGTCTTCCTTCTTAATTCCTTCTAACAATTTATCATAAATCGTCTCAATGCTATCATGAATGGAAAGAATGGTGTTTTGGAACGATCTATTCACTAATGAGTTGGTGATGGCCGGAGGGGGTGGGGGGGTGGCAAGAGTTTGACTGGGGTTTTTTTGATGCGTGTTTTTTTCATTTTTTTTGTTGATTTTACTTTCTTCTTCTTCTTCCATTTCTTCACTTTTAATTCGTAATCTCGCGTTTTCTTCCTCCATATTTTTCTCATTCGAAGAACCAATGAATCCTGGCAAGGCATCGAAAAGAATTTCTGGTTCTTTTCCTATGAACACCTTGCTTTCCTTTATAAATTCTATATGCCATTCATCGTAACTTCTGGAAATGTAATAAGGCATCAAAATTCCCATCTGGAGTTGATTGAGCTCATTATTCATATCCAATTCTTTCGAAATGTCTTCGAAGTGGTAATCCTTCAAAATCACTGAGTCGTCAAACAAAATGTTATATTCAGGCTCTGTCAGACTGAATCTGGCGTATTCTATATCGCTTACTTGTTGCAACACTTTATTATAATTCGGCAATTCGACTACCAGGAGGAAAGAATATACCTCCTGAGGCACTTTCTCCAGATTTATTATCAAGATTTCATCATCTGAAGTCTTCAATCGTTTATCTCTAATTCCAAGCTTATATTTCGCCATTTTGCCAAGTCTCGGTTGATTCTCTTTATCAAGGATATATAGCACTTTTCCTGTATTATCAAAGAAATAGCATTTCATCTGGAAAAATTGATTCTCAATAAAAGTTGAATAATACATATTATGTGCTAAACTGAATCCTAACTTTTTCAAGCTCTTGACATAAAAACTGAAATTGTTTTTTGGATATTCAGGAAATTCCGTCCTTTTAATATTATTGAACTCATCTTCAGTTATTTCGTTTTTATCCAATTGTTCTTGTAACGCTGTCAATCGTGTGGCCTTAGCATTTTCATATTCCTGCATAGTCCCGTCAATGAATTTCGCGAAAAAACGTGATTCAAAGGTTGGAATCGTGCTCAGGTCTTTATAAAACAATTTGATGATCTTTTTATCCTTGTTCAGATTGTTAAAATTGCGTCGACGCATTTTTTCTCTCAGTTTTTCTCGCTTCAGGTCCACCGCATGTCTTGTTTCTTTCAAATTCACGATAAATTCATTGAACAAAGGATTTTTCAACTGGCCATTTTGAACCGAATCATAGGAAATCTTCAAATTGTTCGTTTCCTTATTGGTTTCTTCCACTAACCAATCAACATAATTCACTTCCAATCTGCTTTTTATGTCATTTGGATAAAATCCTTGTTGAAAAAGTCTTGTCAAAGTCTCATTTCTCATGTTTTTCAGATAATTTGATCCTATGTTATGATTTTGCAAGGTATAGAACACTTTGTTTTTGAGCTTTTGGCGTTCACGATAATAGTCCAACATCTTGTTTTTTTGTTTCACACGATCGATTTCTTTTTGCAACAAAACCTTCCAATTTTCCTTTTCGGTTTCTCTTCGTTTGCAATAATCCTTCTTATATTCTTTCATATTTTCCATTTCATCTTCTTGTTCGATTTCCAAAAGCGACTAAAATTAAATTTTTTTTTTCAAAATCTTAAAGTTTTTTTCGTTACCTGTTCTAAAGTCTTCGTAACAATCACATTCACAATAGGTCCAACCTCTCGATCGAATTCGAACAATTCATTATCTTCCACTTGCGTTGATGCGTCTATGCCTGTTTTCTTAGGGATATATACTTCAACCTTCTCAATTTCCTCAAATTTATCAGTTTGAGTGTCTATCACAGTGGTTTTAGCAGGCAGATTATTTGGGTCTTGAAGGAAAAATTGCAAATTCACCTCTATACGAGGGTTTGGAGATGGTTTGATATCATATGGAGTCATTTTCTTCTTGTTTTTCTTGAAATGGAGAAGTTGACTGTGCATATTATCTATTTTGATTCTTTCCTTTTCCAGTCTCACGTACTCCTGCTCTTGATTCACAGGGTTCATAGTTTTTATCCTGCTGTCTTGCATTAGTTTGTTGAAGGTGGTCAGGGCTGAGGAAGTGCCTTTGGCACTATCAGGCTTATATTTCGAATGGGTTTTGACCACTTTGGGTGCTGCCTCAAAGGTATATGATGTCATTTATCTGATGGGGGCTCAGAAATTTCAAGGAAGTTATATTATTTATTTGATTTTTTGAGGGGAACGATATTTTTGAAGAGATTTGAATTTTTTCAGATTTTAAGTATTTTTTTTTCAGTTTTTAATTTTAAAAAAGGCAAACGTCAATTAATACTTTGAAGAATCTACTAAAGCTTCATCCATTTCAGATTTGTCTTTGCCCTATGAAAAAAATTTTTTGAGCATAAAAAAAAAATTAATTAAAAAAACAAATTTTTATATTGTCAGAAAAAAAAAATGATAAAACTAAAAAGAAACAATAAAAATGAAAAATTACCTTCACACAGAACATAATCATATAGAAGACTCCAACCACCACCAAGCAAAGTGAAATAATATAGCAAAAGCTAAATTTAACCAAAAATATATAATTTTTTCTGTTTTATATACATTTTTGGTAAATCTCCAAGGGAATCATCTGTTATTAAAGCAGCCAAACTAAAAACCGAATTAATAAAATATAAAATATGCTAATAGCTTTACTATATATTAAAAATCCCTCGACCCATATAATTGTTCAAAAATTTCATATATTCCACGATGAACTTCACTTTCAATTCTGAGCAAATCAAAAGAATTCCAAAAAGTCTATAAACATAGTATATTTTAACTTGAAAACGAAATAAAATTACATCAAGAACGCAGGTATAAATATTGAGGCAGAAAGAGAGACTGCTCCAAAAGCAATATATTTAACGATTCCAGTGATAATTAATAACAAACTAGAATTCATTAGAAAACACATAAATTTGTTTTTTTACGCAGTAATGTAGTTCACTCCTTTGACAAAATAGTTCCAATAACTCATTTTTAGGGTTGGAAAGAAAAGGGTTTATATTTTTTTGAAATAATTTGCAATAAAATTAAAGTTTTATGTTTGAAAGAAATTAATAATTTATTTTTATTCCAAAAAAACTTATCATTTTCAAAAGACAAGATAATTTTAAATAGAAAAATTTCATATATTTACCAAAAATGTTTTCCCAGGTTTTTTCGGAGGTAATACAAAAATGGTCTCTTCAGGGCTAGCTTCTCTAATGAACCTTCTGGAAAAGGGGGAGAATTGAAATTTATCTTTAACTTTCCATATTTTTTTTTTTTCTATCTCCAATTTTTCTTTATTCTGATTTTCTAACTCATTTTTCTGGTTTTTTATTATTTGATCAATAATAGTTGCTTTTGCATTATTTTTCTTTAGTTTGAAGGCTTTTGTCTGGATGGAATTATTAACATTTTCAATTTTTTCTTGTCGAAGCAACAATTTCTGTTTGTTTAAAACCTCAAAATTCTTCACGAACGCCTTATCATTCAACCAAAACAACCCTTTATCATTTGGGCTTTTGCTTCTATTTTTCGTGAAACTTTTTGATAAAATCGAGACATTTTCAATTTTGCTTCTGTTAATCGAAATGGTTTTAAAAGTTGAGGTTTTTACAGAGGATGCTTTGTCTGCAGAGTCCCAAAGAAAAGGCCTTTGATTTTTCGTGAGGGCAGATTTGAGACCTTCTATTTCTTTAATAGAGACGGAAATCTCTTGAATCGGTCGAATGGAAGCTTTGTGA
>Ga0302140_10006046_pt1 | contig 15223 bp, 21 predicted proteins | sample I_Bog_E1_1_FD_202095 | JGI IMG/M metagenome (GOLD analysis project Ga0302140, IMG submission 202095) | Peat permafrost microbial communities from Stordalen Mire near Abisko, Sweden - I_Bog_E1_1 | ecosystem: Environmental > Terrestrial > Soil > Wetlands > Peat | place: Sweden: Abisko, Stordalen...
CGAGTCCGTGGATTCGGATGCTGGCGTCGAGTAAATTGTTTTCATAATTTCGTAAACGTGAGATGAGACGAGTGAGTCTGCATGATGTTAGCATGAGCTGACATTTTGCTGTTGTGAAACATACCTGGCAGTTCTAGTAAGTACAATTTGAGAACGCTTGCAATGATGGGTATCTCATAAGGCTCCAAAGATTCGACTGAGAAAGACTTTCCAGTGTTGAGAATGTCTCGAAGTCTGTGCGTCTGATGTAGGGGGACATCAACAAGCCATACACTTCTCCGGGCATCATCACCTTCCAGGTCAGGGTAGCGATTGTCAAGGAACGTGAGAATGGTGGTGATGAGTGCTGGAACTCGTTTCCGATCCGCACGTGCTCGAGCTTCCAGATCAACTCCGAAAGTCTGCTCATCTGCTGAGTTGTAGTAATTTTCGTAAACCACAACTTTGGGTGCAAAGCCTCCAGTGCGATAGTTCTCCAGAAGATATCGGAGATCGCCAAGTGGTTGAACGGTCTCTTGGAACAGCATCATCTTGTCAACCGTAGATTGCAGACTTGGGATGACGTTGCTGATTGTACCAGAAAAGTCCAAGATGATGGTCTTAATAGCCTTCAATCTGTCAAGCTCGCAGCGCTCTAGATATCTCAGATGTTCAATGATAGCCTCCTCGAGCTGGCAACGGAGGTGGTCCAACTTTCGGACACCAGCTTTGTACCGCTCATCGGATTCAGCAGCTTCTCTCCTGAGTCTATCGCCTGGAGTCTCGTTCGGGTGCTGGGTATTGATAGGGTTCCATCCAGCCAAAAAGTCGGTGACAGTTCCAACGACAGGTGAATCGACAGATCCTGCATCAGATGCCATGGAAAAGGAACGACCCAACGGTTGCTTCTTCTCCGGGACACCGCTCCATTGGAAAGCCTTTGGCTTCCATTGGTAAAACATCTTGGAGCTGTTTGCAAAGATGCTTCCCACGTTTCCAATCAACCGAAGAAAGCCAGTTGCAATAAGATCTTGCCCGATTCGCTCTGCATGACTGACGCTTGTAGCCCCCATGTACTTTTGAAGGTACTCCACGATGTCCGCCCCACTTGTAGTATTCTGGTATGTGCCGAGTATAGGAACCTTCGTGTCGCCCAGTCGAATGGTCGTCAGGATATGAGCGAGGATCTTCTTGACTTGCTCTGGTTGGTAGACTTCGTCTCCAATTTCCACAGGCTCGTCCTCCTCTGGTTCTCGGTCCGTAACCTTGATCTCTGGGATCTTGGCCTTGGGACTATTTTCTGCAGGTTGGAAAGCCATCTTATTCTCCTCTTCGATATCTTCCACCAGCCGACACTTTGTGAAGTAGCGACTTCGCAGTTGCTTGACTGTCTCCGCTTGCTTGTCATGAAGCTTTATCCGTGCTTGTAGATCATCTTGGGAGTTCTGGACTCGCATCTCGTGTGCATCACACCATCTTGTGAAGGGATTTATGACCAGGTCTCGGATACTTTGGGCGATCTTGCGATGGTTCTTCGCTGCCTCTTCCATCTCTGTTCGCACTCCATCGTAGGCCTAGTATTCAGTCAGCAACGCTTTGTCTATGGATGGCAGATCACCCACCTTCCGAACGCTTGCTCCATCATCTCGAGAGAAGCCACCGGTTATCCTGTCTGTCGCGGGACCTATTTCCGCAAGCTTCATGCCATACAAATCTTCGGCCTCAGCTCGTAGGCGCGCAATCTGCAGCATCTGATGGTTCTCCTGCACACCCTGCTGAAGCTTGCCAAAGAGTACGCCGAGACCTACTCTATGTGTCAGCGCGTTGAATCCATCCTCCAGCGCAACGTCTTACCACCGGCATAGTCTCCTGACCAGAAGGAATCCGCAAAGCTGGGCATGGCGAGTAGTGCGGTATCGAACGCGGGTGGGATGAAGGGAACCGTATCAACGTCGACGATGAAGTACGCGGTTTGGGAGCCTCTGCGGAGTTGTTGCATCTAACGAGTGACTAGAATCGTGGGCAGGATGGTGATTCAAGAGGAGCTTCCTCGTGTCTTTCAGCTCTGTTCCCTGGCCTGTCAGAGTGCCGGGGTGGCGAAGGATCGGAAGGATTAGATAATGTGAGGGTATGTTCGCGATGGTTGCGATATGTATTAGGGCAGCTGGCTGCAGAGGCAGGAAAGGGGCAATGATGAAGGCATTCACGGGCAAATTTCGTCTTCTCTCTCTCCTGATTGATGCCAGCAGGGAACCATCCCGGGTGACGCGCGATCTTAGCGGCTCGGTCACATGATCTTATCTCCACTTCATTGTTCGAACATTAGATGGACTTCAAACCTGCAACATACATGAACTTTCATCGTCATGTCTTACTATTCAGAGCAGGACCCTCTCTTGCCTAACGATAAGCAGGCTCCTGAGATCCAAGGTTCCCGACCTCAAAGCTTCAAAGATGTGACCATCTCAGAGGCCGAACTTGGTCACACCTCGGGTGCCGATGTGTGTAACGATGAACGCGCCAGGAGTACATTCAACGATATTCTTATCTTGTTTGTCGGGTTATGTTTCTTTCTTACACTTGGTTTCATGTTTGTTCCGGATGATACTCTTGGTGGTTGGGAGCCAGGACCACGGACAATCGAGCAGAGAGTCAACAAGATCTTGACCAACACCCCACTCATCGGTATATTCATCACTTCATCGTCACTTCATCAATAAACCATGCATGCTGACTTTCTTACAGATGGCCATAATGATCTTGCAATCCTGATTACATTCTTGACCCAGAACCAGATTTATGACGACAGATTCAAAAAGCCTTTCGAAGATGGTGGCTTGGCGCAACACGTTGATTTACCTCGCTTGAAGGAAGGTATGGTAGGAGGAGCATTCTGGAGTGCTTTTGTTCCATGTCCTAATGAGAAATACCCTGAGCGTATGTTATTCTTCACATATCATAGCTGATTCACAGCACTCACGAATATACAGCGGTCAAGTTCACCCTTGCTCAAATCGACCTTCTCACTCGCCTCCAACAAGCCTATCCCACTCATTTCTCTGAGCCACCAAATGGCACCACAGCACTCTCCTACTTCAAGCAAGGCCAAATGATCTCGCCAATCGCCATCGAAGGTCTTCATCAAATCGGGGACTCCATCTCGAACCTTCGTGTAAACCAACCCCGGAATGATTGGGATATCAGTTACGAAAGTGCTAACAAAGAATACAGCTCTTCTACAGCCTCGGCGTCCGCTATGCAACACTGACTCACAACTGCCACAATCCCTACGCTGACGCCGCAATTACCGAACTGAACGGCACATCTGGTGTTTGGAAACCTCGCTGGGGAGGCATCTCACCCGCAGGGAAAGAAGCTGTCAAAGAAATGAACCGCCTCGGCATGATCGTCGATCTCGCACACGTGAGTCCAGCAACGATGCGCGATGTGCTCGGTGCATCAAAAGACTGGGAAGGTAGCGCTGCACCAATAATCTACAGCCACTCTTCCGCACACGCACTTTGCCCGCACCCAAGGAACGTCCCTGACGACATCCTCAAGTTGGTGAAGAAAAAGAACGGTGTAGTGATGGTGAACTTCGCTCCTGATTTTGTATCGTGCGTCGCGAATCCGGAGAACAAGACTGGGATGCCGGACTTCTATCCTCAGAATAACACGTTGAGCCACGTTGTGAGCCATATCATGCATATCGGAGAATTAATTGGCTATGAGCATGCTGGTCTTGGCAGCGATTTCGATGGCATCCCAAGCACCCCGGTGGGATTAGAGGATGTGTCGAAGTTCCCGGACTTGGTGGCAGAGATGCTGAGACGTGGGGTCAGTGATGAAGATGCGGCAAAGGTAGTCGGTGGAAATGTTTTGAGGGTGTGGAAGGATGTTGATGCAGTTGCATTGAAGATGCAAAAGGCTGGCTTGAAGCCGGTGGAGGATAAGTTCAAGATAGGTGGTTTTGGTGGGTTGTCCTTTTGAGCAGAGTAAACATATTCCGGCGCATAGTACTCTTTTCTTGGATATAGTTATCGTTGTTGTACATACGTTCATACTATCAATTGCCATGAAATGTAAACCCTATCATGCCGCTACAGTGGAACGATGTGCGGCAAGCGATGTCGTCAACCTCGATTTATAAGCCAACCCCATTATTTTTTGCAACACATTTCACTTTAGACTCTTCAAATCTATTCATCTCAACGGATAACTCAAAAGCTCCTAAATATTTTTCCGAGCTGATCTTAAATTGCTAATCATAGCCACCATAACGCCGAAGGGATCGACGCCAATCATCCTGCATTTCTAAGCAGACTCCACGCTCTCACCCCTTATATTGTCTCCCCTCGCTTCTTGAATCACTCTCACAATTCATCTCTCAACAGCAGAAGAATCTTAGAATTTTACAACTAATTCATCATATCAAATGTCTCCAATTCGTGTAGGCCTTATCGGCCTCTCCGGCGCCCCACCAGACAAATATGAAGGCACATCCTGGACATCCTCCGCACACCTGCCGTACCTCACCTCCTCTCCACACTACGAGATAGTAGCATTACTCAACTCCTCCATCGAGTCCGCGAAAGCGGCAATAGGTCGCTACAAGCTCCCTCCATCAACAAAGGCTTATTCTTCTCCTGAAGGTATTTCACGCTGCCAGAAACCTTAGGACAGTGCTAATGCAAACAGAACTCGCAAACGACCCGGAAGTCGATCTTGTCGTCTGCAGCGTACGCGTCGACAAGCATTTCCTGACCGTGAAACCTAGCATCATCGCCGGAAAAGCAATTTTCGTCGAATGGCCACTCGACCGATCTCTTTCCGTGGCCCGCGAAATGGCTGCTCTTGCCGCGAAACACCACGCGAAAACGATTGTTGGGATTCAAGGCTCGTTCTCGCCTATCATTCGGAAGATGAAAGAGATAGTTGAGAAAGGCGATGATGAGGGAGGCATTGGAAAGGTATTAAGCAGTACGATTGTGGCGAGTGTGGGGAACGGTGATGTGTGGGAGCGGAAGAATGTCCGGTATTTCCTGGACAGGGAGGTGGGTGGGAATATAATCAGTATACATCTTGGGCATTCGTTTGAGTTTATTGCTTCCGGTAAGTAAACATTCCTCCTCTTTCCTTTCCACTTAGGAACTGTCACAACACAGATCGGTCATGTTGATATCAGTCTAGTTCTTGGAGAATTCCAAACTTGGGATAGTCTCATGGCGATCAGAAACGAGAAGAAAGATATCATTGACCCATCAGAGGAGAATAGAGTGATTGCAAAAGATGCACCAAACACAGTTCCCGACCAAATTATCTTGCAAGGCACCGTTCCCTCTAGAGCCCCAGTATCAATCCACTACCGCGGCGGTCCTCCCTTTCCTGGAACCCCAAACATGCAATGGTGGATTCAAGGCTCGCGAGGTGAACTTCATCTCACATCCTCGAGCTGGAGTTTAAATGTTGGAAGAGACGACACCAAGGTTGAGTGGTTTGATCGGGAGAGAGGGGCGGTGGTTGAGGTGAAGGCAGGCGAGGATGAGTGGGATGAGTTGCCAGGCCCGGCGAGGAATATTGCGAGGGTTTATGAGGCTTACAGGGAAGGGGAGTGGGTTCCTGACTTTGAGTGGGGAGTTAAGAGGCATGTCATGCTGGAGGAGATGTGGAAGAAGTTTGATGCGAGCCAACAACGCTGAGTGGAGGAGTGGGCCAGAGCAAAGACGGAAAACGGTCAGTGTTTAGTTACATTATGTTTTGGTGTTGTCAATGTTATTTTGGTTTTCGGATCTCAGTTGTCCCGATCATGTTAACATAGTCGATAATTTAATGATGGTATAACTTCAGTTTTATTTCACCAGGACCTCTCGAACTGGTTTCTCGCCTTTTCACTAACCCCTATGGACTGGTATTGTATGCAACATCAGGAATATGGCAAGCCCCTTCAACGCTATCAACATCAACGAACTGCACCACCCGTGTGAGATAGTCTTCGGTAGAGTTCTAAGTGATAAGACTACGAGTAGACTTTCGCTGTAGTTGATAATGAGGTTTCCTGTGGGAACAACCCGCCTTTGCGTACGGAATATACTTGAACTATCTCACGTCCGTATGGGTGTCGTTGAGATTTCCCACAAATATATCCATCCGAATACTAACCTTCAAGTTGGCGTTGCTCGTCTCATTGTGGCAAGAGGACGATGCCCGGGCAAAACTTGCTACCAGAAGAGAAATAATCAAACTTTATCTCATTTTTATTAAGACTTAACCGATTGTTTAGGTCTATCATTAAGCCAAAATAGGCTACAGCTACGTTAGATTGACAATAGTCACAATAGCTAGACTTGAAATTCTCTTAAGGTAGAGAGAACTGGAAACAGAATGAAAGCTCTTTCATCAAACCCTGCGTTTATACTTAATGTCCGAATATTTGTTCCATCATATCAAGCATATTCGGCTTGACAGTGGGCGTCGGAATCTTGCCAGATTGCATGATATACTATTCTGCATTCCATGATGGTCTTTATTCGCCTGCGGCCCGCCCCTAACTTCGTCCCCGCACATTGGCTCCGCATGCTGCCACTAAGTCTACTTGTGCACAATGCTCCGTTTATTTACAGCTTTCGGTAGAACTATTATCCCGAGTCTTCATATTTTGGTATTTTACCCCTGCAGTCGCTGCGTCATCCCGTTCAAAACAGGAAGCATATTTCCATCGCGGAGGACAGCCATTAACTATGTTGGAAAATTTTAGCAGCGAAGGTTGAGATGGATAGTTCTGTGGCTGTTTGACTGAAAGGTTCTTCAATTTAGGCCTGGTGCATCCAAGATGGGTTTGCAGGGTGAGCACGTAATCGCAAGGGAACGAAACGAGCATGCCACATCTTTCTTCCATTAATCCATCTATGCTGTGCGAAATGGAATTGAACGCCGAGAAACCTCACATTATAGATACTACCATGCACTGGAAAGTTAATGATGAAACTCGGCAAGTCTATAATAGGGGCAAAGTCAATAAATTAAGCGAGTCGCTTACTCGGGGGGAAAGTCGTCCAGGTTACCTTCTCGACTATACTCTTAACCTGGTCAACTTTTTCTTGTGCAGTAATCATGGAGGTCGTGGTTGCAAAATATTGGGGTTGGCGCATTCGGCTTCGGTTGGAGTCACGTTCCGTGGTTTGCTAAATTTTGGTACACCATTTTGAAGTGAGCTGGATCGTGAATGTGCTAGAATTTAGTTCTCTAAATAAATCTATAAATTCAACTTTTCTTTGAACGATACGATTCATTTGGTCCTGATCTTAATATGTCGTCTCATATACATCTTGCTACTTGATTAAGTCGTCACACCATCAAGGATCGGAAATGAAACATTCAAGACAAGCGTCAGAGATGGCCTGCGGCAAAGATCTCCAGGCACAAATAGGTACGCACTTTCGGATTTGTTGTCACTTCCAACCTAATCTGAAACCAGGCGACACACTGAATACGTGGAAAGGGACGACTGTATTAGACGATAACGCCGATAATCCTCTAAAGCTGCTCAAGGGACAAGTTGACGAGTACAGCGACGAGACAAACCAAGATCATTGCACTGAGATTGTCACTCCTACCAACAGCGACGAAGGATACGAAACAGACATTGTACACTTGAAAGTCTTCGATAATTCAAGTATCAATACGTCCAATGATACTGTCCAGCCAGCCCCCTTTACCCTAAGTCACAGACTGGTCGTCGAACAGAAGACTCAACACTTCTCGAAGTGGCTTATCGCACTTGCGCACACTCCCACTAACGAAGAAGCTGGTCGAATAAAGGCACGCTATATCAATCTACCCTCCCTCAGGCAAACAATGTCGAATTCGAAGATCACGTTCCAATCGAACTTCTATACTCGACTGCAGGAACTTAACGAGGGTAGTTCTGATGGGTTAGCTTTTGGTAAAGCTCTGTTCTGCCAAAAAGGGAAGCTCAGAAGAGAAGACATGAGCACAGACAAGCAGTATCTTTGACCATGGGGTAATGAACTAGGAAGCAGCGGAGTCCTAATCCTGCATCTTGTCTTCATCGAGAAGGAGTTCAGGCGACAAGGCCTTGCCCGACTGCTTCTCCACAACTTGATCGAAAATGCAAAGAGAGAACCAAAAAGGTTGCAAAAGGAGTTCTCAAGTTCGTCGTTGTCTTTCCGGTTGTTATCAAGCAGGACTTCGAGGACGAGTTGGTGGGAAAGACAGAGGCTGAGATTACAGCTATCACAAAGAAGCATTACGATAGAGCGGTCACATTCTATAGAGCGATGGGCTTTAGAAAGATCGGATTTTCAAAGTGGTTTGGGCTTGCTCTGGATTCCCAACACAGTTCACGTCAGGTTGCGATTGAGGCTGATTTGGATACATCGGAGGGAGGACTTGAAACGAAATCGTAATTACCAATAAAAATCCTACATTACTTTTTTCTACGTAACCTATCAATAATTGAGGCCTCATGGGCATTGCGCGGTTACCGCCCCCCGGGTGCAGCCCCCGAATATAGTACTCCTTCTCCTCGATCATGATGTAGTCCAGCCTACCTATCACCATGAATTCGGTCGGCATTGACGAAGGATAGCCATTTATAACTTTCTTGGCTTGCAAGATATCCCAACGCAACCTCAGAAGCCAAGGATGCACGGCTGACACAATTATTAGAACAGTCGCTAGAGTAACTCTTGTGAACTAGACTTACCGCTTAGATAATCTTGTACCGTGACGAAGGGATTGCCTATAGAAGCCGCGACCAGTAGCTTCGCTGCCTCTTTAGGCTGTCTGTCTTCTCCACAGCATCTCACAAGATACTCTTTGTCCGAGTCTGACTCCCAGCCGCCGTCCTCCATCATCTCCGACGGGTAGGGCCGCTCATCATCGCTAAAAACTCCATAGGTCACATACTCGCCTTCGATGTGCTCCGTATGCTGCTCTAGCCACATCTCATTCTAACTCTCGAGGACGGATACAGAAGCCTCAATAGATGAGACCTTTGGTTCGGAAAGGGGCCACTGCGAGATCTTGTGCCACGTGCCGCTGCCGCCACTCCTAGCGTCTGGTTGAAAGTACGGTTCGAGAGAGTCCGGGCTGTGAGAAGTTTTCATAACGGAAATTGCGGTGGGAAAGACACCATCAAGAGGCCAAACGAGACGTTCGATGGCATCAGAGAAGATGACACGGACACGATTTTTCCGAAGCTCCCTGTAAGAGGGGTACGGGGTTTCGTCCGGCTGGCTAGATTGCGATGTCGCCATTATTATGTCAACGATTGAGGTCGTGAGGCTTGTTGATTTCTAAATGCGAATGCCCTATCTCGGGGTAAAGTTGGGGCTGAAAATTTCTAGACTGTAACAAAGGGCCAGATGGAGGTTTTATGCGTTTGCACTGGCGCGCATTCGCTTGGCGGATGAATTCATTCGAGTGCACGTGTATCTAGCTTCGCTTTCCGAGTTCTTATATCCTCTCTAAATTCTGTTTGAAGGTAACATTAGACACATTTCTTTGCCTCTCCGCTGCTACTTTCAACCATCATAATAAGCCCCTTTCATTAAAGGTCGAACCTCACTTGTCGTTCCCCAGCCCGCTCGTCTAACAGGTCCAAACTTCCCATCCGCCTCCGTTAGTTCTCCAAACACTAATTCCAAATCCTCCAATTCTTTAGACACATTATCTGGGCCACCAAGCGAGCTTCCTCTCGCAGCAGCATCAAGTGCAACACTCCCTCTCGACGTCTGTATTGTTTGAAGAAATCCATTCGAAGCCGCAACGCTGTTTCCATACAGCGAGTACAGTCCTAGGGCCGCGAAGCCCGAGGACACGAGTAAACATACGGCGTACGGGAAGATGAGACTGTACCGTCGATGTCCGGAGAAGCTGTAGGTATTTACAAAATCTCCGGTGTTGACCTCGGTCGACACATTCCAGAGTCCGAGGCTGATGGTTGAGAGCGTGATGTTGTAGAGCATGGAGTTTAGACTCGCTTCGGAGATGTTGAGATTGAGTCCTTCAAAGGTGGTGTTGTTTTGGATATTCTCTTGAGCAAGGGATGATTCGAGGATCATTGTGTCGTTCACGAATTGGTCGTATTCACCTGAAACGTAGAAGTTAGTGCCGTGTGGAGCATTTGGTATTGTAGGAGGTGGGATTTGTTAGATCATTACCATATCTAGCCACATCTCCTGTCATAGCTGTCACCATAGCTTGATATATTGCCCACACATTGAGATTGGTGATCGCTGCCGTGTCATTGGCATTGGGAGGTCCAGGTTGTGTAGGGTTGTACTTGGTGTCATATCCACCTGGCAAAAGAGCAGTTGCATTTATTGGGTGCGCATCGCTGACCTGGTAGTCGAAACCTGCATTTCCAGACAAGTATGTAACGTTTACAAAGTAGTTCGCCTTCTGCAAGAAGCAGGTGAGAAACCAGGGCGGGTCAAATTGGTGGAATAGATCGACTTGTGGAAAAAAGTGCACTTCGAAGTCGAAGTTGTCATTTGCTATCGCACCTGCTGCACGGTAGTCGCCTCCTTGTGCTGTGTAGTCAGGCTGGAATGCGTCGAGGGAAAGATTTTGATATGAGGTCGCGTTACTGCATGCGAGGGAAGGGCCTTGGAATGTGATTGCGTACGTGCAATTAGGCCCGCAAGGAGACGGTCCATTCACATAAGAGCCTGTTGAGATCGATCTTTCCCCAACACGAATGATGTCTTGGTGTGGAGTTCTGTTAAAGAGCAATGTAAGATATTTTGTGGAAATTCAGACTTGATTTTCACCTACACGTATAATTGCGAAAAGGGGACGTAGAAAGCCGAATTATCAGTCGGGCTTGAAGTTGCAATGAAAGTTGGCACATGCATCGTTTCTGTCCAGCGTCGTGGCAACAGTTCAACTGTCAAGGCGCCAGGAGGAAAGACCGTTGCGATTGGAATACATAAGCAGCACAGTGCAAAGATCCATTCCAACTTCGCACCCCACACAACTTCGAAGCGCAAGAGCTGAAGAGGTGACTGGAGAAGTGACAGTAGCGTATCGATTGTAGATGCTTTCATTGGCTTCGATCGAAACAGGGTCCATAAACGCTGGATGAAGGCCATCGATAGTGATGCCGTAAGCATAGATCGGAACGCAAGTGCGAAAGCAATGGAGATTGCTGAGACGTACGATTGGCGAAGAATGCCTTGCAACGGCACAACTTTGCCGTCCAAATTCCTAGCAAAAAGGAAATGACCAAGTGCAAGAGCAGCAGCTGTAAATACGGTGAGTACAAATTAGGCTAGTGAATAATGGGACGACAAACCAGAGATGTAGAAAGTACAAATGAGAGTCGGAGTTTTCCTTCCTAACCTCCAGGTGCTAGCTCTCTGTTTGTCATTGAAGAATGAAGGTTCTGTCAGTAACTGAGTTCCTGCTGTGTTTATAAAGCTCTCATCTATCCTGGGTGACTTTTCGGGGCTGCCAGACCTCTTTACAGGATTTGCTATTGACATATTGACCTCCTCAAGTGAAGATCGATAATCTCCTAGGTATAAAAATATGAAGAGGAGGACATCTAGCGAAAATTGAGCAAGGCTAAGGCCGAGACAGGAATGGAAAACAGCTAGCTATGGTGCAGGTGGAGGTATCTCAGAAACCCACCGCAGCGCTTGTGCGATGTATTTTTCTGCCTAGAAAGTGTTCATACAATAGGCCGGACGCAAATCGGGACGTTTTGCACTACAGGCAGACAGCGCTTGTCAATGTTAGAATCGCAACAATCAAAGAACCAACAAGGGAGGATTTGTGCTTCATATACCATTGATCTCCCCTTCCGTATATTCCTCAGCGCTGCATTCGTGCACAGCCTCCAGTTAATAAAGTTGCCTCTCAGAGTCAGCATTCCCAAACATGTCGCCTAGTGTCAGCCCTAAAAACAACCTCCCCAGGAGTGATCCTATTCCGCCGCTTAGTGCTGACATCTCGTTACAGATCCCTATTTCAACCAATCAAATAATGATTTATTCTGGTCTTCTATATAGAAGTTATGATCGCCAAACTTTTGATTGGAGCCTTCGTACATCAATTGCCACGACACACGATCGAAGCTTTCAGATTCGCGAAGGCTGAGGCGGATTACTTTGCTTTGCGGAGGCTGATGGATTCGGGAATTCTCCTTGCGCAATCGCCTCCCGCATGTGGCTGTGCCACCAATCAGTTCCATTTCACAACATCTCTGTACTATTTACATTATAATAGATCCAGGTCCTGCGATTCTGGGAAAGGACGTGATCTTAGGGATAAACCGCCACCGCATCGAAAACCTTGATCTATATGTACACTAAAGTGTCAATTTATATTGGTACCTGCGTATTGCAGAGAATCAAGCTTTGATTTCAACGTCAACGACCTCTTGCGAAGGACTAGTGACCACTATTTTCTGCTTCAATGACTTGTAAGTCGCAACATCGACCAAGCCAATCGCAAGCATCAATCGAAGGAGCGGATTCGAGTAAGAGTTTCTGAGCACTGTTAATTCACTTGCTCTACCGTCACTGAAGCTTACAACGGGCATACTTACTCAAGAGTAATGACCGAGGACGTGAACCTCTCTATAACCACAAGTCCTATATGAAAAACCAAAGCCAGAGGTACTCCCAGGATGCCGTCCCAAGGGTAATTCCCTTCCCATGCCGCAAGCATACCCCCGAAGAATACAGATATAGTATAAAGTTCGTGATATCCGTCAAAGATGCCAAGTGCAGGACCAACGATCAGCAACCAACGCACATAGATAAAAGCGTTGTGCATCTTGGCCACTGCATGGTACCAGACCGGACTGGAAGTCTTGTAGCACATAATAGCAGGCAAGAGTATCATCAAGCCCATCACTTGGAACGACACGCGGGCGATTCGCGGATTGCCGCGGCTTTCGTACTTGCAGAGGCGCCAGGATATGATGGCGTTTGTGATGCCAAGAGAAACATCGATGATGTCTGGCACGGGGATGACAGAGGTGATAACCTTGAATTGGTACCGAAAAACAATGATCAGGCCCAAGAAGATGTGCAATAGGAGAGGAATGTAAGGTAGTTTATTGTATCCAGCGAACTTGCTCGATGTGAAGTGTCGCGTGAAGTTAGGACGTAGCACAAGCGGGACGTAGATGAATAATTGCCATGCGAGATCGAGTTGAGGTTTGTTCGAGAGAACGAATTCTTCGATTGTGTCCATGCTGAGAGTCGCTTTGAATATTCAAATGCTTCGGTAGATTGATTGGGCTATGACTTTCACTTGGGTGCAAGAACGTTGATATAAAGAGAGTGGAAGCCGGTTGACATACTTAGCCTAAATCATAGTGAGATGTGTAAGCACTTGTCTTCGTACCAACGGAGTTTGTTGACTAGTGCATGCAGTTGGTGAGAAAGCAGCGGCCGATCCTTGAGATTAGGACTGGCATCAGGACTGGCATCATGTCATCTCGTACACAGACACCACTTAGGCACCTTTTTACTTTCACGTGATTTTAGTGATCCTTCCAGGTGCCAGGTTTCCATAGCCAGGTACTGGTTCCTGCCCCCCAGATTGCGGCAGAGTGGCAAGCATTTGCTATTCGTGGGAGACCGTGACGTCAGGGTGTGAGTTCTGTGTTCCTGTTGGTTGCGACATACGAGAACATCTTAACGTTCCCTGGAACGAAGAACGATGCGACACTCATCAACACAGTGTTAAGCGCTGAGAACTTCCTGGGTTCTCATGTACTCTCTGTAATGAGCTTCTTGACCCATCTTTCTTGGATAATTAAGTCTTGTCGATCTCATAATGCACTTTCCTTCATTCTCGTTCGCACTCATTCCGCTGCTACTCCCGCTCTCTCTATCCCAGTCACTTCCATCCTACTCTGGGACCTACGGCGTGGGTCTAGTTGACATCGAAGTGCCCGTCCAGAATCCACGCAATATCACCAACACCACCTTCACAAGCAACGGCCAACCAGCCTGGTTTCTCCAAACCGTTCTCTTCTCGCTCTACTATCCCATCGCACCTGGCACGAATTCAAGTGCCGCACCGCATCCATGGATTGGTGATCCTGTCGACTGTGTTGCAGCAGGCATCGTGATCTACGCAAATTCCTCCGCCATCACTAATGAAGTGGTGTCAACAGCTCTGAACTCGGTGGTTGGGAGTGTGAACATCCCCGCTCAGGTGGATACGCCGTTGGTCAATGGTACATCCCCGCTTCCAGTGCTAGTGTTTTCAGTTGGCGATATCACTTTAAGGACATGGTACTCGCAATATGCTGGCTTCCTCGCTGCCAGCGGTGTTGTCACTGCCGTGATTGAACATCGAGATGGGAGTCTAGCATGTTCGGTCGTGGAACAGAGCGGCCAACCTAATCGAACAGTGCAATACATCCAAGCCAACCAACTCAGGTGAAGTCCTTGAACCACATGATCATATCCTCTTATTTACTCTCATCCAGTACCCCGGTTTCCGGCAACACAACAGAAATGATTCTGGAACAACGCAGCTTCCGCCAAGCCGAAGTCGAAGAAACAGTTCACGTCCTCAAATCTCTCAACACCGGTGGCGGCCAACAGATCCACCAAAACAACTCTCGCAAAGAAGGCCAATACTTAACATCCTTCACCAATCGTCTAGATTTCACCAACCTCGTGATGGGCGGCCACTCATTTGGCGCAACCCTCGCCCTCCAAGCACTCAGCGACTCCACAATCCCTGCAAAAGCAGGCCTCGCATTCGACCCCGGAAAATCCAGCGGTCCACTAAATAGTAACTTCAACCAACCTGTCCTTATTCCTGATAGCGAATCCTGGTCCGCAGAGCCCTCTGAGTTCTACGGGCAGCAGCATTTCCAAGTCGTGAAAGAAATCGCGCAGTCTGCTCTCAACAGAACCGGAGATTCGTGGTTCATGACGCTTCTGGGCACCGCTCACACATCAATCACCGACGCGCCGCTACTTGTGAGCTCGTCGTTGTTGGGTTTCTTTGATCCTGCTAGTGTAAATGTTACTCTGGGCGATGCAGGGAAGAATATTCAGCAATATGTCAAGGTCTCAGCAGAACTCTTTGAGTTTCTGCGTAATGGGACTAGGAATGGGGTTCTAGCTAGTGGAGTTACAGTCAGTGGCCACAAGTCTAAGCGAAAATCATCAAAACCGCGATTTTACGCGTTTAGCACCAACCAACCTACATAAATGAAGCCTCCTGGAGCCCCACGCAAACC